>Ga0105047_10017819_pt1 | contig 11046 bp, 10 predicted proteins | sample MAT04_FD_78384 | JGI IMG/M metagenome (GOLD analysis project Ga0105047, IMG submission 78384) | Freshwater microbial communities from Lake Fryxell liftoff mats and glacier meltwater in Antarctica - MAT-04 (megahit assembly) | ecosystem: Environmental > Aquatic > Freshwater > Ice > Liftoff...
TCGCGACGCTTAACAGTATTGGTGAGGCCGTCTCCCTCGCCATCTATTACCGGTGTCTTTTGCGCCGCCAATTGCATGGCCTGATAATTTCCAGCCACGGCGGCATTTTCTAACATTACTTTGCCAAATTGATCAAGACTCTGAGAAAATTCCGGAGCGGCAGCGGCGTCATATAAACCCAGGGTATTGGCGCCACACAGGCCGTCCTTGCTCACAGTCTGACAATCTTTTTCATTCATTGACCAGATCATGGTGGCAGTAGACTTGCTATCAAGGCGCGGATTAGCGATCATGGTGCGCACAATTTCAGCCAGCGGCTGAGCATTGGCGCCGGGCTTATCGCCGTTATCAACGGTAGAAATTTGCTCAGTGGAGGCGATGGCCACTTCAGGCACTTCCGAAGCAATAATATATTTGGCCACCGGCGCAATTTCGGTAAGAGTCTGAGCGTTGCCAATCAGACATGAATCAAAATTGACAACATCAAAAGTCTTTCTGCCGGCGTCGAACAGCGCTTTACCAAGAGTAGTTTTCAAATCTCCAATGGAAGTATTACCGGCATCACCGCGCAAACCGTGCATCGCCATGCCGTGAGCGCGATTGAGCAGCACCAGGCGGTCGGCTCCCATGGCCTGCGGAGAAGATTTAAGCAAGTCGGCCAGATCTTCAGTAAGACCGCGTGAATGACCAGCGAATAAAAGTCTTTTCGAACCATTGGCGATTTCGTAGCGCACAATTTCAGTTTGTTTAAGGTCAGGCTCCATGCCTCCCAGGGCATTGATAATCAGATCAGCCTTGGTGGCGCGCAGACGATTGAGCGAACGGTCGCGATTCATTGCCGTCTGCACAATAACGGTAACCGGAGAATCCTTCGTCAATTTCTCCAGTTTGCGAATTTCTTCGTCTTCACGCAAAGACGAATTAAGCAATCCGCGGTTGGCCGCCAGATTGACGAAAATGGCGAGCTCTTTGGGTTTTGCCGCGTCTTCTTTTTTCACTCCCTTGAAACCAAAGGGATTGTCTTTGTCGAAATGGTCGGCTACATAGCGCTCGGCTGCGTCTTCGCCATAAATTGGATCAATTGCGGGCTTGGCAGACTTGGCCTGCTTGCCCTTGCGGCGCGGCTTATCGTCGTCGTTATTCTCGACACTCTCGGGTGCCGCAGCGGTCTCTTTTGCGAGCAGCAATCTTTCCATTTATAAACCTGCTGGAACGTGTAGAGGTTAAGGCTAAAACCGCCGCCAAACAATACGTGATATCCCGCGCTCTATTTGCGTCTGGTATTGGCCAGGGTGCTTTCAATTAAGGCCGAAAGATCCTGGCACTCTTGAGACTCAGACTGCAAACCAAGCGTACGGCAAAGCGCAATTAAATCAGAGAGCGCTTTGTAAATCAGTAAATTGCCCGGCCAGACTTCATTGGCTTCAAGAATAGCCGTGTAGCGAAAAAGCTCGTAAGCGTCATCATAGCGCCCCTGGGTAAAGCGCAGCAATGAGAGCATCCAGAGCCGCATGCTGACCACGCTCCATTGACTATCAGAAAACGCGTTTCCGGACATGCTATGACTCGGCACCTGCACCATTTCAAACAATTTAAGGGCTTCCATCATTTTGTTTTGCTTGGCATAGACCAGCACGGAGGCGAATAAAGTCATGCGACAATAGAGATGTTCGATGCCGAGATGCTTTTCATAAGCGCCCAGAGACTGGTTTATCAGTCGCGAGGCCTCTTCAAAGCGGGACAAGTGCACATAAAGGCCGGCCAGGAAATTGCGGTGTCTGGCCGTGGCGATGGATTGCTCGCCGCTATCGCCGATTGAGCGCTCGAGAGCGCGTAGATAAAGCCGTTGGGCCAGTTGCGGATAGTCATAAAGGCGGCAAACCACGGCCAGCTTATGCAAACTCTCGCAAGAATCACCGGTGTCGCTTTCCGCCTCCAACACGTGAGCGACGCTCAGCAGAGACTTCTGCAGCATAAATCTTTGCTTGATTTCCAAATCTTCCATTTCATTGAACTGAAAATCACCGCTTAAAGCGGTTTCAATTGTCGATAAGAATGGTGCAAGTTGTCCTTCTTGCTGAATTTGCGCCATCTCCAGTTTCTCGCGGCTAACTAGTTTGTTGTGATCTGCCTGATTATTGCAATATGCCTGATTCTTGTAATATGCCTGATTCAAGCGTAGGGCCCAAATTCCAAACTTCGACCATGGTTCAACTTTCCTTATCACCTATTTTGCCCAAAGGTGTTTAAAATAACCGCTGCGGCCAGGTTAAACAATCAGTGCAAGCTACAGCAAGTCGCCTGGCCGAAGAAGCCGTGGTAGAACAAATCTGCAATCGGTGCGGTAAAGCCCGCCCCGAAAATAGCAGAGCCGGGTCATTCACAGCTTATCTTTTCAAAGAGCTGCGCTGTCAGTGCGGCGACAATTTTGCAGCAACTCCCAAAGCAAAAGTGGCCAGCCGCACAAGCACCGCCCATAGAGCCACCCAGAGAAAGCGCGTCAGATCGAAATGGCTCAACTCAGCGGCTTCCATTGCCAACGAGCAAGAGACCGTTGGGCCAGGAAGCATTGTCGGCAAGACTTTCAAAATTCTCTCGGTGATCGGTCGAGGGGGAATGGGAATTGTTTACGAGGCTCAACATCTATCACTAAAAAGACCGTTTGCCTTGAAAATTTTGTCGCCGGACCTGGTCAGCGAGCCGAGCTGGTTCCGCTTTCAAGCTGAAGCAAAAACCATGGCCTCACTCAATCACGAGAGTTTCGCCAAAGTCTACGATCTGGGCATTCATAACCAATCCATTCCGTTTTATTCAATGGACTTGCTGCAAGGACACAATCTCGAAGACATAATTGCTGAAAGAGGTCCGGTTGATTTAAGCACCGCCCTTGAAATTTTCCTGGCATTACCTGACGGCATGGTATATGCGCACCGCAACGGTATTATTCACCGCGACTTAAAACCAGCCAATATTTTTCTCTGTTCCAACAACTCTCGCGAGAACAAATTTGAAGAAGGCGAAATTGAGGTGAAAATTCTCGATTTAGGCATCTCAAAACTGCTTAATTGAGATAGCGAAGCACAAAATCTAACCGCTGCAGGAGAGGTTTTTGGCAGCCCATACTATATGAGCCCAGAACAATCCGCTGGTGATTTAGTAGATGGCCGCTCAGATATTTACGCCCTTGGCTGTTCACTCTTTGAGACTCTTACAGGTTTCGTGCCCTTCGAAGGTGATTCAACGGTAGCGATTGCTCTGATGCATCAAGAAGAAGAGCCACCCTTGCTGACTGATGTCATGACTGCGGCAATTTGCCGCAGTCACTAAATCTGGTAATCGGCAAATGCCTGGCCAAATTACCGGCCGAGCGCTACCAAACTGCCAAAGAATTATATCTGGATTTGCAGCGCATCAAAGCCGGTAAAGCGGTGCTCGCGGCGCCGAAATTTACAGCTGCACCGAGCCAGTCGAGACCAGACAGAACAAGCAAACCATTGACCCAGCGATTGCTTTTGCCCTTCCTGCTACTGACTGTTTTAGCCGTCAGCATCACAGGCTTTTACTTTTTACAAAATGAGCTGGCCAGGCAATCAAGGGCGCTTCGCGCTAAAGAAAATAAAGCCAAAAGTACTAAGGCACGCTTTAATGTGGACATTACACACGGCATCTCTGAGCTTCGGGAAAGCAAAACTAGTAGCGGACTAAACCCGGTTGTCAAAAACGAAGTAGAAGCATTCTTGAAAGGAAATAGTAGAAAATTTGTCAGCATTGCCTTTTAAAACGGCAAACCGATAAAGCGATTCCAACTACCTACAAGCTTTTCACTTGGCACACTAAACAGCAGTGGTAATGACGGCGGCGGTAATGCAAAAGAGCAAAAATACCGAGCCAGCGGCATCATTGAAGTTTCACCTACATACCATGTGGTGCTGGATGCAGACAACAGAGTTATAGCCACCTATCCGGCAGTACTAAAATATTTCAATCCTGCCGATTTAGACTCGCTATGGATTAATGGCAGTTTGCAAAATGCAGACAATTTGATCGAATTTGTTTCGCATTTGAAGGGCTTACACTACTTGCAACTGGCTACTTTGTCGCTTTCAGAAAAATCTGCCTCGCTACTTGCGCCGCTGACTAATTTAGATTCACTGTCCATTTGCAATTGTGACGCAGACCCCTCAATGCTTGCCCGCATAAAGATTCTGCCCGATTTGCAAATGCTCAGCATCATGGCTCCGGAATCTGACTCGATGGAGAGCGTCGCGCCACTGCTCCATGTTCTGAGCAAAAGAAATAGCCTGCGCGATCTGCGTTTCGAGAAAATATTTTTGTCCACCGAAGAGATTGGGCAAGTAGCAAAATTTCAAAACCTGACAAGGTTGTGTATAAGAAATTCCAACATCTCAAATGAAGAATTGGAAAACCTGACAAAGCTAAAGAATTTGAACTACCTAGATCTTGCCTGTAATTTTCAACTTACAACGAAATGTACTGACTCTTTAAAGCAGTTCAAAAAGCTCAAGACACTGCAAATACCTCGTCACCTCCTAACCAAGAAAAGTACGGCGGACCATGGCCCCGACGAAACCGCCCTCAGGCTAGCTGAAGAAAGCAGAGCCGGCGACACTTGTTTCGGTCGGCGTCAGGTCACACAATCTGGTTCTGAAAGCTTACCTGGCGTCGAACTAGATGCAGGGCACGATGACGAACCGGTGGCCTGGCAAGACAGATTTTTACCGCCGGAGCAAATTCAAACTTACTACAACACCAATCTAACAACTTGGGATTCAGACCAGAGCGGATCTGTATCAAAAGATGAGATTGCAGAGGCTTTAAAGAGTACAGAAGGGCGTAATTATCAGTGCGTCGACATTCTAGACGAACACTTTGGCGGCATCGATACTGACGCTAGCGGCGAAATTGCTCCAGACGAAATAATGGCAATTAACCAGGGGCAAAGCCAGTTCTATCAGGCTTCAAATAGTGAAAAAAAGCAGTATCGAAATCGTTAAAGATAGCTTCAACAAAATTGATGGCGATCATAATGGCCGATTAACTCAAGCCGAACTCAATACAGCCGCCAAAATTGAAAATTTACCAGCCAAAGTGCGCGCGGCTTACGCCCAATTAGGCAGCAGTGACAACTATGAACTACTAACCAGTAAAAGACACGCCGCAAAAGCTCCATGCCCGTAACTTTCACGTATTTTATGAATAATGGTGTGAACAATGTTAGTGCATTGACAATCTTGGGTTATCTATGACTGACAAACCAACAATAGAAAGCCGGGGCAAAACAGGGGCGAGTCAACTCGACAATAAATTGCACGAATCTGCTTATATCGAAAATTGGACCGATTCATTTCCTAAAGGCCCTCAAAAACGCTCCAGCCTCGAGGCATCATTTGGTGCACCACTGGCTGAATATAAGCTTCCGAAACTCTTCCTTTCTCAGGCGACCGGCTCCGGCGACTCTGTCGGTTCAGTCAACTCGGAGCGCAGCTCGCTTAGAGAAACCGCGCGCATAGCACAGCCTGAAGTTGCCACCGGGCGCTCCCAGTTAGTTGCAGTAGATGCAGCTCAAGCAAAAAATATCTTCACGGCGATGGTCAGCAGCTGCCACCTATTGCCCAGGACTTTCTCAAAAAAGGTTTGCTCACAGTGTCAGACCAGACACGCGCAGATTGGCAAAAACCAAAAATTTTCGTTTCAAAACGACCTGGCGATGAGCGCTACCAGCCTGGCACAAAAGCTAATCCATGCGCATCTATTCAGACTGCTGTGGATAACGCGCCCCCGGGCAGCGTAATTAACGTAGAGCAAGGAATTTACAAAGAACGGATCCAGATTGGCAAATCAAATTTGGTGGTCCAAACTGATGCGGAAAACCCCGCCGTGATCGAGCCTGGCGGCAAGACAGCGGGGCGTGGCACTGCGGGTTTCAGCGTTGGGTCTAATATCTATGACGTCGCCATCAAAAACTTCGAGGTGCGAAAGTTCAGCGGTCTGGAGGCCGGCATCAAGGTCGAAGGTAAAAACATTAGTAACATCATTATTGCCGGCAATAATTTACATGGAGCCCAATCCACAGAGGCCATAAGGATTTATGGCCGTGGCGCCAGCGAAAGTGAAACTGTTAAAGACGTGCAGATCCTTTCCAACAAAGTTCACGACCTCAAACTGGGCCAGCTTGAAGCAATCCCCATCAACGGCAACGTCAAAGACTTTAAAATCGTTGGCAATGCCGGTTATCGACTCGACAACATATTCATTGATGTGATCGGCGGCGAAGGCAAGTCGCCTAACCCGGCTCTAGACAAAGCACGCGGTGTGGTGGAGTTCAACTATGCCTCAGAAATAAGCACTAAAACAAATTCAGCCTATAACTACAGCCGTTCGGCACCGGGCATTTATATCGATGGCGGAAGCGATGTACAAATTCGCTATAACTACATAACCGCGGCCGACTTCGGTTTTTCAGTAAGGAGCGAGCATCGCGGCATAAATGCAACGAAGATCAATACCTATGGGAATATTGTCGAGAATGCACATCTTGACTGGTTGACTCGCGGCGGGGAAATTCGCCGCCCCGGTGGCGCAAGCCACAGCACAGCCTTTGATAACATTTTGATTGGCAATGGTCGCCTCGAAACTCAACAAAATGTAGACCTTAAAACTTTTCCAGTTGCCAACAATCCGGTCTATTCCAGCTTGGATAAACTGGCAAAAATGCCTAAACCTATAGTTGATGCGCTTAAACAATACAATCGAAACTGACTGATTACATAGATGAACTGCCAGTCTGAGCGATCAATAAAGGAGGTAAAGAGCCTGCTCAAGCCGCTGCATCTAAAATGCTTGAGTCTCTTACCAAAAGCATTCAGACCTCAGGACCTGAAACACCTTCGGTTTTGACGGTAGCGAGGGCAGCAAAGGCTAGCAGTGGACCTCTCAATCAGCGCCCGGATGGACCTAACGGTTGGCAGTTGCCGCCGACCGCAGGGCATATCTAACAACTCGGTAATAGTCATTAATAACTTGGTAACATCTTTCAGTTATGTTAAAGATTTTCTCTTTTTCTAATATCGTATGTGGTGGCGCAGCTCTGATAGTTAGATCCGGTGATCTGCTGCGTATAACGACTAGGCTGACTGCACTTTGGGCGCTACCCTTTGCGTCGCACCCTTGGCAACCTTACCCCAAAGATCGTAGTATTTTGATGTATCAACATTTTTTTCGCCGGCGGACTTGCATAAAACAGACCAATTTACTCATTCAGACCGCCTTCGTTGTGCATCCGCACTTCTCACGTAGATTCCTTATGCACTGCACTGCACAAGCTCGCGATAGCTCTGCGACCTGCGAGCAAGGGTTAGGTGTTTAGATCAAATCGGCATAAATAGCCGGTTTCAACAAAGATATGGAGGAAAGACCGATATGTGTCAAAAGAGTATTTCTGCTTTTTCGCATGCACCGCCTGAACTTGATGCAAAATTTCTTCTCAGGTATGGCGGTTTGCTGGTTGGAACACTGACCAGGCAAAACAGCCTGTGGCACTTCGAATACGCAGACGATTTTAGGCAAACTGATTTTCGCCCTCTAGTCGAATTTCCTGAACTGGCGAAGAATTATCACAGTACTGTTCTCTGGCAGTTCTTTGCCATGCGAATTCCCAGCACTAGAAGGCCTGAGGTTCAGGAAATCATTTTTCGTGAACACATTAAAACAGACGATGTGGTCGAGCTGCTCAAGCGTTTTGGCGGGCGCACTATCGCTAACCCGTTTACATTGACGTTTGCGCAATAACGCCGCCTAAACAGCGGCAGGAGAAACGTTATGAACACCACCATTACCGAACGGCAAATGACCGTTCTTTAAAAAAAAACAATGTCCGAGGCTTTCCATGATCGCGACGAATTATCCGCTGTCCCGGCGGGATCTCAATCGTGGACAATTCAAAAAATACTACAAAAAAATATGCGAAAAATTCTTCGAGTTCTTTACGCCAGCGGCATACTTGTTGCGCTCGCAATGACTGTTCTAGTCAATCCAATTTATGGAATTATGATATTAGGCTCTTGCATACCGTTGGTCTTGGGCTGGCCGGTACAATCTGTTGCTGGCCTTCAGGCTATCTTGATACTCTTCACACTCATGTGCCTTGTTGGCACAATGCTTCCTGATGCTTTGTGTTTATGGGCTGGCGTTGTGCTTTTTGCATTTCTGGCCGTCACAGTGCGAATGGGGGGTGGCGATGATTAAAATCGTCACTTAACCAAAGGGACAACTGGAAGTCACCATGCGGTTTGTCAGCCGAATATTCTTACCTGCTCGGTTGACTGTTCGTGGTAATGCCGGGCTTTCTGCCTGGCAGAAAGTGTGGTGCGTTTTTCAGACGCAGATGACAATGCTTTGATTTAGCGCGCGTAACACTCAGCTAATAGAAATCGCCAGCTGGTTTAATCGGCACCACTGGCGATTTTTTCGTCGAGCGTAAATTCAACAAAAACCAAAATGAAAACTATACAACTTTTCGAACAATGGGAGCAATTGCCGCTGTAGCCCAACCAAAAATCTAATAATTAGAACGGAGAATAAAAATATGAACAATAGAAATATGAAAGAAAGAAATGTTAATAGTCGAAGTAGAAACAGTGCCAGTATTGGCTACAACCGTGTGGCGGGTGAGACTGCAGAAGCACTCTACCAAATCATTGCCGGTAAAAAAGCTGCAGAGGTTTCGGTAACCGGTGAAAATAGCGGCGGAGTCGTGGTCAGTTTAAAACTGCCTGGCAGTCCTAGTAATGTTGTGAGAGGTTTTATACCTCGCAGTCTTCTGGCTGTGGGTGCTGACTACAAAGTCTCTGGCGCCCAGCTGTCCGTCATGATCAAAAGGGTTGAACACCTGCACGGCAAGACTCAGTTTATTGCTTCGCACCGGGAAGGAGTCGTTGATCAATTCTTTAATTCACTAACTATTGGCGTTGCCACTTACGGTAGGGTTAGTAGAGCTGCCAGTAACAATAATGGTCAGTTTGGGTGGTTTATCAGTCTAGCTTACGGCATAGATGGTCTTTTGCACGCCAGTGAAAACGATGTGGAGCTTGAAGTCGGTGACGATGTCGCCGTCGAAATCATTTCGCTTGACGCGGTAGCGCTCAGAATTGGTCTGAGCACGAGAATCAGCAATGTTCGTGAAAGTCAGGGTGGCAGAAGCAATCTTAGTAGAAAACGTACTGAAGATCGGGCTGAGAATAATTGGGAAACGGCACGAGAAAGTGAAAGGTGCCAGTTAGAAACGGTTCAACGCAATCGCAGCCGGGCTTGTGTTGGTTCACTCTCAAAACTCGGTGATTTTTTTCCGCAGGCAATTATTGTTGCACCGAAGGCGAGCAATCCGACTGTTCAGAACTGGTTAGAGCGAATGATCAGCGCAGCTGTTGAGGAGCTTTCAGCTGGCAGATAGAACTTAACTGAGGCATCATGCTGCCTCAACAAAAAAAACAAATATGAATAACATGTGCAAAAAATGCAGCGGGCAAATGTGTAACGCTGCAATTGGAATAGGTACTGAATGCGGTCATTCGGTTTCGAGTCAGGGGCTTAAGTATTGCGTCGCGTGCAGTCAGACACTGAAGAAGTGTCAGGCTTGCGGAGCTGCGCTCACTGGCGCACGCAAGGTGAGTCCCAGAGCTCCAAAGAACAATCAAATCGGCAGCTCGAGAAAGACAATAATCAAAAGCTTTGCAGCCGTGGAAAGAATTAAAACGAACTTCGTGACTAAGTACTGGTCAGACGAATCGGGCATCATCGGTGTCGGTGTGGGCAGAAAGGATGGGCAATTTTGTATTGACGTTTTCATTTTAAACAAAGAAAGCGCAGCTCAACTTCCTGAGCGCTACAGAGGTGTAGCCATCATATACACAGTGACAGATTTGATTGTCGCTCTGTGATTCGATTAACGAGCAAAGCGCATGCTATATGGCATGCGCTTTGTCGAATGACAGTTTCCATTAATTTCAAAAAAAAGGAGAAAAATTATGACCTCACACTATTTTCTAGTTTACTTCATTGCAGCGGTTGCCCTTATAGGGCTACTGACTGTTCTCAGTCTTTTATGTTACCAGCAACACATGGCCCCTCGCATTCGAGCCGTGCTCAATGCTTGCCACGACGAAATTAAATTCGCCGACCTCAACTGCCTGGTGCATATTTCTATCGACTGTAGTCTGGTTTGTTTGTCTGAAGCTAAATCTGCTTTCAATACAGCAAAATATTGTATGCACCACAGCCAATATAAAAAATGTCTGGAGCAAGGACGATAGCAAAAGAGGTGACTTATGAATGAAATAACAATTGCGCTGCTTGCGCAAACTGGTTTAGACATGGTGCTTTTTGCTGTCTTAGGACTAGGTCTTGAAGTTATCTTCACCGGCCTGGTTGACTGTAAAAAGAATACACTGTGCCACCTTATGGGATACAGCTCTTTGTGGTATCTACCTCTCTATATGATGGTGCCCATCTTGTTTGGTGTCACCAAATTGTTTGTATTTCAGATTAACTGGTGCGCCAGGGGCCTGATATACATGATCATGATTTTTGCCATCGAATACGTGGCCATGTTTGCGCTAAGAAAGCTTCTTGGTGCCTCTCCGTCTGAAGGCAGTTACTATCGCTCGCCCTACAACGTGCGCGGCCTGATTCGGCTAGATTATGCTCCTGCGATGTTCGCACTCGGATTATTTTTCGAATGCGTCTACCGCCGCATCAACTAATATCAAAAGTCTCTGTTTTATCACTGCTGTGTCGCAAAAGCGCAGTTGGGCACACTCCCGTTGAAGTAATTCTACGCTCGCCAGAACAGAGTCCTTGATCTAAGCAAAATTGCAGCGTTGACAATGCTGCAATTTTTAAAACCTAAATTTGCCTATCACTTTAGTTCCGCAAGAGTGACAGGTTTTGCGAAAGCGCAAGCACGGATGAGGCTTTGCCAAATCTTGGCTTGGCCGAATCTACGATTCGCGCGAAATGCGAACTCGTCAA
>Ga0105047_10017822_pt1 | contig 11044 bp, 10 predicted proteins | sample MAT04_FD_78384 | JGI IMG/M metagenome (GOLD analysis project Ga0105047, IMG submission 78384) | Freshwater microbial communities from Lake Fryxell liftoff mats and glacier meltwater in Antarctica - MAT-04 (megahit assembly) | ecosystem: Environmental > Aquatic > Freshwater > Ice > Liftoff...
TGCGGGCCGACGCCGCGGCCAAGAACCCGTGGACCGGCCTCAAGCCGAACGCCGACGCCGACCAGTTCCAGTTCGCCGTCGTCTCCGACCGGACCGGCGGCCACCGCGCCAACGTCTTCTCGAAGGCCGTCCACCAGATCAATCTCCTCCAGCCCCAGTTCGTCATGTCCGTCGGCGACCTGATCGAAGGGTACTCGCTCAAGGAAGAAACGGTCACCAACGAGTGGGACCAGTTCGACGCCTTCGTCCAGAAATTCGAGATGCCGTTCTTCTACGTCCCCGGCAACCACGACCTGACGAACAAGATGCAGGTCCAGAAGTGGGGCGAGCGGTACGGCAAGCGGTACTACCACTTCACCTACAAGAACTGCCTGTTCCTCTCGCTCAACTCCGAGAACCCGCCCGACGGGATGAGCACCATCGACCCGGAGCAGCGCGACTACGTCAAGGCCACGCTCGCCGCCAACGCCGGGGTGCGCTGGACGTTCGTCTTCGTCCACAAACCGATCTGGACGGCCAAAGACCTGACCAAGAACGGCTGGGGGCCGGTCGAGGAGGCGCTCGGCGGGCGGAAGTACACCGTCTTCTGCGGGCACGTCCACCGCTACCAGAAGTTCGTCCGCAACGGGAACAACTACTACCAGCTCGCCACGACCGGGGGCGGCAGCCGGATGCGCGGGGTCGAGTACGGCGAGTTCGACCAGGTGGCGTGGGTGACGATGAAGAAGGCCGCCCCGGTGATCGCCAACATCGTCCTCGACGGCATCCTGCCCGAAGACCTGAAGTTGCCCGACACCGAGGAGCCGGGGACGAAGCGGAAGCTCCTGCCGACCTTCCCCCTGCTCGGGACGCTGACGCTCGACGGCAAGCCGCTCGCCGGGGCGATCGTGTCGCTGCACCGCTTCAACAAGGAAACCGAGAAGTTCGCCTACGTCTGCGACGGCCTGACGGACGCGGGGGGGCGCTTCCAGGTGAGTACCTACGGCCGGTTCGACGGTGCCCCCGCCGGCGAGTACGCGGTGACGGTGACGAAGTCCGGGAAGGGGTACGACCGCGGCGATGGGGAGGTCAAGACGCTCCTGCCGGAGACTTACGCGACGCCGGGCGAGTCGCCGCTGAAAGTGACAGTCAAAGCGGGGTCGAACGAGGCGGCGTTCGAGATGACGAGCAAGTGATCGGTGCGGTAAGGCGAAGCCCACCCGTTGCAACGGGTGGGCTTTCACGCGCTACTCACTCCTGCATCGGCAGCACTAGCTCGACCGTCTTCCCGCCGCGGACGACCTTCACCGGCACCTTGTCGCCGGCCTTCCGGGCGGTGGCGGCGTGGGCGAACAGGTCGGTCTCGCGGGCCAGGTCGGTCTTGCCGTCGAACGACACGATCACGTCGCCGACCTGGAACCCGGCGGCCTTCGCGGCGGCGTGCGGGCCGAACTGCCCGACGTGCTTCGCCCGCAGCGCCATCCCGTCCTTCGCCACGCCCGCCGGCCGGTCGCCCGCGGCGAGTGCTTCCAGCAGCATCCCGCCGGTGGTCATCCGCCGCAGCCCCCACGCGCTCGCCCGCCACGAGATGTCGTCGCGCTGCCGCCAGCCCGTCGCCAGCACCCACGTCACGTCGATCGGCTTCCCGCCGCGGACGACTTCCGCCCGGATCGCGCCGCCCCCGCCCGGCGTGTGGTGCAGCACCCACTGCACGTCGGCGATGGACAGGAGCGGCTGGCCGTTCAAGGTTTTGACGGCATCCCCGGCCCGGAACCCCGCCTTCGCGGCGGACGAGCCGGGTTCGACCGCCAGCAGCGTCGCCTTCTCCTTCGGGTCGAAGACCAGTCCCTGCGACTTCGGGTGCGGGTAGGGGAACAGGACGGCGTCGGGGATCGGCTCCTTCTTCGCGCGGTACAACGCCTTCACCGCGTCGCCGACCTGGTGGCAGTGGATGCAACTCTGGACGACGTTCCCCTCGTAGTTCAGGGCCGGGCCGTACTTCGACAGGCCGGGGTACTTCTCGGGCACCGGGAAGTCGGGGGCGGGGCCGCGCTTGGCGGCGAGGGCGGCCTTGTTCTTCGGGTAGTCGGCGTGCAAGTCCAGCCCGCCCCGCAACGCCTTCGCCAGCCCGTCGGTCGATACGTCGCCGACCCAGTTGGTGCGGTGCGAGCGCGTCCCGAACCGGCCGTACACGGTGCCGTCAGCGTTGAGCAGGAAGCAGGCGAACGACTGGTCGTAGTCGAACTGGAAGAGCGACAGGTCGAGGCCGTTCGTCGAGACGACCCGGACGCGGACGTACTCGTCGAGGAGGGGGCGGAGGGCCGGATCGGTGTTGACGAGTTCGTCGTCGAGCTTGACGCACTCCTCGCACGGGATGCAGCGGAGGACGACGACGACCGGCTTGCCGGACGTCGTCGCCTCGGCGAACGCCTTGGGCAGGTTGTTGTAAATCCAGTAGCCGTCGGCCTCGACCTTTACCTTGTCGTCGCGGACCTTCTTCTCGCGCGGGTTTTGGGCGGCGGCGGGGGCGGCCAGGGCCAGGGCGAAGACGAGCAGCAGCGCGGCGCGGGACATGGCAGTTTCCGTGGGTGGGGGTGTCCCACAGGAGAACAGGTCCGGGATTGCGAGACAAGAAGAAAGCCCACCCGTTGCAACGGGTGGGCTTCTCGATGAACCGTGCGAGTGAGCCGGGAGGGGCTCGAACCCTCGACCCGCGGATTAACCTACCGCACGGGCTTTCGCCCGCCGTCGCCGTCGCCGTTGCGGTCTGGACTTTACCATCTCCCCCGGCCGGACCGGTGGGGAGCCGCTCGTCAAGTCTCTGAGGATTCCGGCGGGTGCCGGCCTTTCCTGCTGATCGCCCAATCCGCCGGGTTGTCACGCACGGGGTGCGTACCGGCGGCTCTCAGGGGGTTCCAGCATATGGAGCGGTTCTACGCCGGGCCTCACGACCCGGGCACTCCTATTTAAAGTCCGCTGCTCTACCGACTGAGCTACCGGCTCGCAGCCCTCATCGTAGGACCGCGGGCCGGGCGGTTCAACCCTGGGCCGCCCGGGAGCAGCGTCTCGAACGTAGGCGACTCGCTCCGCGAGTCGCCGTTTCTGTAAGCGTCGCGCCCGACCCGAAACGACGACTCGCGGAGCGAGTCGCCTACTTGACCGCCAGCACCGCGTCCACCGGGGCGGTCGTGCGCCGCCCCTCGACTTCCGCGAACCCGGCCTGCTTGAGGAGGTCGGCGTAGCCGGCGAGGGTGCGCTCGCGGCCCTCGGTCACGAGGAGCATGTTCACGTCCTGCATCTGCGCCCAGGGCGGCCCGGCCCGGTCGTCGGCGATCAACTTCTCGGCCACCAGCACCGCCCCGCCAACCGGCAGCCGGGCGTACATCTTACGGAGCAGCGTCAGGGCTTTGTCGTCCGCCCAGTCGTGCAAGATGCGGCCGAGGGCGTAGAGGTCGGCGTCGGGTAACTCGTCGGCGAAGAAGTCGCCGGCGGTGACTTCGACGCGGTCGGCCACCTCGGTCGCGGCCACGAGTTCGGCGGCGAGCGGGACGACCTGCGGCAGGTCGAAGACGACGGCGCGCAGGTCCGGGTAGCGGCGGCAGGCGGCGACCGCGAGGTGCCCCGTCGCCCCGCCGAGATCGACGAGCCGGCGGAACCGCGACAGGTCGAACGCGGCGACGACCTCGGGCGACGAGATCAGCCCGAACCCGTGCATGCCCATCGTGAATTCGCGGCGCTGGGCTTCGGTGCGGAAGATGTTGGCGAAGATCGGCCCGTCCCACCCGAACGACCTCTTCCACCCCGGCGTGCCGTCGCGGATGCCGCCTTCGAGGTCGGCCCAGAGCTTCCAGAGGATGTCGTTCGTGAACGCGATATAGCCGGTCATGCGGCGCGGGCTGGCGGCCGTCAGGTAGGTGTCGGCGACGGGCGTGTTGGCGTACCCGGCCGGGTCGTGGCGGAGCAACCCTAGCCCGACGCAGGCGTCGAGTAAGCGGGCGAGCGCGTCAGGGTGGGCGTGTAACTCGCCGGCGAGGGCGGCGGCCGACTTCGGGCCGCCGGCGAGGGCGTCGAAGACGCCGAGGGCGACGGCCGCGAACATCGTCTTCGACCGGCGGAAGGCGATGAGCAGGTCGAGGACCGGCGACGGGTCCGGCGGGGTGTCGGTCACGGGGCGACTCCGGGGGTTAGGTTGCGTTTCGCCCGGCGGTCAGTTCACGACGTTCCGCAGCGGCTCGCCGAGCAGCGCCCGACGGCACGCCTGGGCACCCTTCACCCGCATGTCGAGCAGCCCTTCCTCGGAGTAGAAGGCCGCGTGCGGGTTGAGGATGACGCGGTCGTGGCACGGGTCGGCCGGGTCGCGCCAGGCGACGAGCAGGGGGTGGTCGGCCGGCGGCGGCTCGAAGGGCAGTACGTCGATCGCGGCACCGGCCAGCTTGCCGCTGCGGATCGCCGCCGGGATCGCGGTCGCGTCCACGGTCGCGCCGCGGGCGGTGTTGACCAGGTACGAGCCGTCGGGCAGCAGCGCGATCGCCCGGGCGTCGACGATGTGCCGCGTTTGGTCCGTGAGCGGGCAGTGGAGGCTGAGGACGAACGCTTGCCGCAAAAGGTCGTCGAGTTTCTCGACCCGCCGGATGCCGAGCGCCTTGTCGTACCCGTCCGTCTGGTACGGGTCGTAGAACGCGACATCCATGCCCAGGGCTTTCGCACGGAGCGCGGCGGCGGCCCCGATCCGGCCGAGGCCGATCAGCCCGAACAGCCGCCCGCGGAGCCGCCGGAGCGGGGCGACCTGCATGTACGCCCACGCCCCTTCCCGGCGCTGGAGGCGGTTGTTGAGGTAGTTGATGCCGCGGGTGAGCGACAGCATCAGGCCGATGGCGGAGTCGGCGACTTCCTCGGTGCCGTAGTCGGGGACGTTGGCGACCGGGATGCCGCGGCCGCGGGCGGCCCGGTGGTCCACGTTGTCGAACCCGACCCCGCACCGCACGATCAGCTTGCAGTTGCGGAGCCGCCCGATGGTGTCCGCCGTGATGGCGATGTTGTGGTAGAGCATGACCGCGTCGGCGTCCTCGACGCGGCCGGCGAGGTCGGCCTCGCCGGCCGCGTCGAGCGCGACCACGTCGGCGATGTCGCCGAGGAGGTCGCGCTCCGGCTGGAGGGCGTCGGTAACGAAGTCGGCGATGACGACGCGGAAGCGGGGCATGGGGCGTACACTCCGGCGGGGCTAGTGGGTGAGGCGTTCGACTTCGCGGGCGATGGTCACGTCTTCGCGGGTGTGGATCACGAGGACGCGGCAGGTCGCGCCGGTGGCACTGATGTCGGCGTCGGGGCGGGCGGCGTCATTCGCCGCTGGGTCGAGGCCGACGCCGAGGAACGCGAGGCCGGCGCACGCGTCGGCGCGCAACCGGGCGTCGTGTTCGCCAATACCAGCGGTGTAGACCAGGGCGTCGAGGCCGCCGAGCGCCGCGGCCATCGCCCCGATCCCGAGGCGGAGGCGGTGTGTGAACATTTCGACGGCCAACACCGCCCGCGGGTTCCCGCCGGCCGCCGCCGCCCGCACGTCGCGCAAGTCCGCGGACACGCCGGAGACGCCGAGCAGCCCGGACTCCCGGTTCAACGCCCGGTCGATGTCCGCGGCGCTCATCCCGTGCCGGCGGCCGACGTACTCGATCAGGCCGGGGTCGATCGACCCGCAGCGCGTCGCCATCATCAATCCGTCGAGCGGGGTGAACCCCATCGTCGTTTCGACGGACGCGCCGCCGCGCACGGCCGCGAGTGAACACCCGCCGCCGAGGTGCGCCACGACCACCCGCAATTGCGGGTGGTCGTGGCGACCGAGCATCTCCGCGGCACGGCGCGAGCAATAGTCGTGGCTCAGCCCGTGGAAGCCGAACTTGCGGACGCCCCATTCGGCAGTCCACTGCCACGGCACCGGGTAGGTGCGGGCGTGTTCCGGGAGCGTGCGGTGGAACGCCGTGTCGAACGCGGCGACGTGGGGCACGTCGGGCAGCAAACGCCGCGCTGCGGCGAGGGCGGCGAGGGCCGGCGGGTTGTGCAGCGGGGCGAGGTCACCTAGCTCGGCGAGCTTCGCCAACACCGCGTCGTCGACGCGCACGGCTTCGGTGAACGCCGCCCCGCCGTGGACGACGCGGTGCCCGACCGCGTCCACCGACAACAACCCGGCGGCGCGGACTTGGTCCAGCGCGCCGGCGACGGCCGCGTCCGGCGACTGATGCCCGACCGTGGCCGCGAAGCACTCCGCCTCCTCGTCGAGGACGGACAGCTTCACGGTCGTCGAGCCGGCGTTGACGACGAGAATTCGCATGGCGGCGTTGTACCGGACGGCCGCCGGGAATTCCACCGCCGGCCGTTTCCGCTACCATGACGGGTGCCGACCCACCGCGAGACGTTCGACATGTTCACCCCCCGCTCCCGCGCCCGCGAAGTCGCCCTCCAGCTGCTATTTCAGAAAGACCAGAACCCGAACCTCATCCCCCGCCGCGCGATCGAGAAGTTCGCCCGCGACCGCCTGAACCAGGACGCCGAACTCGCGGCGTACTGCCTCGCCCTCTACGACGGGGCGGCGGCGAAGCAGGCCGACATCGACCCGAAGATCACCGCGACGGCCGTGAACTGGCGACTCTCGCGCATGACGCCCGTTGACCGCAACGTCCTACGGCTCGCGGCCTACGAGTTGCTATTCGACCCGGCCGGCGAGCCGCTCGAAGTGCTGATCGACGAGGCAATCGAACTCGCCCGCCGCTACGGGTCGAAGGACTCGCCGGCGTTCGTAAACGGCATCCTCGACAAGATCGCGCGAATGCGGAGTGCGGAAGTGGGAGTGCGGAATGAAACACCGCTCGCCGAACCGACGGTGCCCGACCCCGTCTCCTGATTCCACATTCCGCACTCCGCACTCCGCAATTCTTCGATGAAGCGCTCCCCCTTCACCGCCCTGTGCCAGCAGGTCGCCCGGCTCGCCAAGCCGCGGCGGGCGGACCTGCACGTCCACACGACGGCGAGCGACGGCGAGTACACCCCGTCGCAGGTCGTCGCCCTGGCGAAACAGGCCGGGCTGTGCGCCGTCGCCGTCACCGACCACGACACCCTCGCCGCCGTCGCCGAGGCCGTGGCGACCGCCCGGACCCTATCCGGTCCTGTGATCGAGGTCATCCCCGGGGTCGAGATCACGACCGAGTTCGACGGCCGCGAACTCCACCTGCTCGGGTACTTCGTCCGCACCGACCACGCGGAACTCTGTACGACGCTCGCCCGCCTCTGCGCCCGCCGCCGCGACCGCTTCCGGGACTACATCGCCCGCCTCGCCGCGAACGGCCACGCCATCCCGCCCGACCGCGCCCGCTTGGTGGAAGAAGCGACGGCCAGCCCCGGCCGGCGGCACGTCGCCAAGTTACTCCTCGATTGCGGCTTCGCGCGGACCCGGGACGAGGCGTTCCACCGCTTCCTCGGCCCGCTCCGCGGCACCGTGATGGCGAAGGAACTGATTCCGATCGGCGACGCGATCGCACTCGCCCACGCCGCCGGCGGGGTGGCGAGTTTGGCCCACCCGCCCCCCACCCTGACCGACGACCAGTTCGACCGCCTCGCCGCCCTCGGGCTGGACGCGGTCGAGGCCGAGTACGCCTGGCGGCGGTCGTCGCCGGGGAATCGGCTGCGCCGCACCGCGGCCCGGCTGAGTCTCGCAACGACCGGCGGCAGCGACTGCCACGGCCCGGACCCCGCCCACCGTCGCATCGGCACCTACGCCGTCACCGGGGACGACCTGGAACGGTTGCGCGAGCGGTGCGGGGTCGGCTCGACCGGCCCGCTCGCCTCTTCCGAACATCTCGGCTAATCCGCCGGCGGCGGCCGGCCGACCCGCGCCGCCGACGCCGGTTCTGCCCGTCCCGCCGGCCGACCGCGTTGTACGCCGCCGCCGTCCCGCGCCCGCACACATCCGCCCGCCATTCCCCTGGCGTCTCCTGCTTTCGGGGGGAACGGTTGGGTGCCCGGATCACGGACGCGGCCGGGGCACGGCCCCGTTCCGGGCGTCACGCGCAAGGATCAGCACCATGACACGAATCGCGGCCGCGGCCATGCTGGCCGTCCCATTTCTGTTGGCCGGCGGCGGGTCGGTTCGGGCGAACGGCCCCATCAGCGCCTTCGGCCTCGGCTGCGGGAGCACGGCGCTGAACTTCCTGCCGCACATCCACCAGCACGGCCCCCTGTTCAACTACGGCCCGTACTACGGCTACCCGCCGTTCGAGCCGTACGGGAACTGGAACGCCTACCTCCAGTACACCGGCCCGACCGACCCGAACGCCTACGGCGGCGGGGGCGGCGGGGCGTACGGGTTCATCGGCAACAACCACCCCCACACCTGGGGGAACGGCCACGGCCGCCCGGGGACGGCGCGGGGCGGCTTGTTCCACCCGAAGGGGCACGGCGGCGAGGCGAGCTACACGCCGTCGGCCGGGTGCGCGTCGTGCGGGGCGGCGGCCGCCAACTACCTGCACGCCGGCCCGGTCGCCGGGCGCTACACCGGGGTCGGCGACCCGGCGGCCTCGGCCGCGTTCTACGCCGGCACCCCGTCCCTGGTGGTGCCGGTGAGCTACCCGGGCCGCTAGCCGCGTGCGCCGGCCCACCGGCCGCACCCCCGCCGTCCCGACCATTTTCTGACTGGAATGACCGACTACTCGGTGCGCTCACGGAGGTGCGCCGAGTCCCACGGAGGAGGACTACCGAGATGTTGACCTCACGCAAGTTCGTGTTCATCGCCGCCGTCGCCCTCGGCGCGGCCGCCGGCGACGCCCAGGCCCAGCACGGCGGGCACGCCCCGTTCTCGAACAACCCGCGCTACCCGACGCTCGGGACGTACCTGTTCCAGAGCCACAACCAGCCGAAGCCGACCTTCCAGGCGGCCCCGTGGTACCTGTACTGGCCCTACGACGGCCACTTCCTGACTCCGGCCCCGGTCAACGCCCCGTTCTACGCCCCGCCCGGGAACGGCAACTTCCCGGTCAACCCGTACTTCCCGGCCCCGAACAACGGGTACTACGGCCCGATGCCCGGCGGCCCCGCCCCGGCCGGCTACCCGTCGCCCCCGGCCGGCTACCCGTCCGCCCCCGCCGGGTACGGCCCCGGCATCCGGTAACGCTAACCGTGCGAAAAGCGACCTAACCCCCCAGCCCCCTTCCCTAGGAAGGAAGGGGGAGCAAAAGGGTCGTTGTCTTCGTCCGGCTCCCCCTTCCTTCCTAGGGAAGGGGGCTGGGGGGTTAGGTTCTTCCCCACGCCGCCCGCGTCCGCTAGCATGGATTCCCGGGTCGGGCATTTTCTCATTCGCCCGCCCGGGGTTTTCATCTCCCACATTTTTCGCCCGCAATCGCGGGGAGGGCGGTGTCACGTGAGTCAGGACCAACGGGGTGAACTGGTGCCGATCGGCGGCGGGGACGCGATCCCGCTCGCCCAGGACATCATGACCATCGGCCGGCGCGAGTCGTGCGACATCTGCCTGAAGTTCCAGAACGTGTCCGGGACGCACGCCGAACTCGCGTACAAGAACGGCGTCTGGTACGTCCGCGACATGGGCAGCACGAACGGGGTGAAGGTGAACGGCGAGCGCACCCTGCGCCGCCCCCTTCGCCCCGGCGACGAGGTGGCCGTGGCCAACCACCGCTACACGATCCAGTACCAGTTGCCGGCGAACGGCTCGATCGAGGACGTGTTCGCGGAGGAGGAGAACGTGTTCGGCACGTCGCTGATGGAGAAGGCGGGGCTGGCGAAGCCGAAGACGCCGCGGGCCGGCGGCCAGTAGCGTCGTTTCGTTCCTCGAAGTGGCCGAAGTGGGGCGACCAAGCCCACCCATTGCAACGGGTGGGCTTCCCCTTTTACATCAACTCCCGCTCGTACACCGGGAAGCGGCCCTGTTCCTTGAAGTAGTGGGTGTAAAAGTTGAGCAGGTGCGGGGCGTCGGTCGGGCACTGGGCGGCGAGCGCGTTGACCGTCCCGTCGGTCATGTTCTGGCTCGCCTCGGCCAGCAGCCCCAGGCCGGCCGGGATCGCGTGTTCGGGCTTCGACACGAGGTAGCTGAACAGTCCGTTCACCCGCTTCGTGTTCAGCCCCTCGGTTCCGAACGCCCCCATCCGGAAGCACGGGGCGAGCGGGTCCACGCGCTTCACGTCCGCCCACGTCGAGGATTCCAGCCCGACGCCGATGGCGACCGGCCCGCCGCCGTCGCGGCCGTCCATCACGAAGAACGCCTCGGCCGGGAAGTACGGGTTCGAGAAGTAGTACGCCTCCATCTCGCCGGCCGGCACCCGGAGCAGCCCCTGCCCCATCGCCGCCAGCGCCGGCAGGTCGGACCGCTCCATCCGGCGGATCGGCGGGCCGGTGCGGCTGGCGACCGTCGGCAACTCGACCGGGTCGGCGGCGTAGTTGACCACGTCGCGGGCCTTGGCGAACCCGTTGTCGGCGAGGAACCGCAGCACCGGCTCCCAGTCGCGCCGGTAGGCGGCGAACAGCCGGGCGACGCCCCGCTCCCGCGCCGCCGCGAGCGCCGCCTCGAAGAGCGCCGGGGCCACCCCCTCGTACCCCTTGCGGCACCACGGGTAGCTGACCCGCCCCTGGGCCGGGTCCACGGCGCAGTACCCGACGGGCTGGCCGTTCTCGACGGCGAAGACCCGCGTGGCGGGGTCGAACCCGCGCGCCCGGACGCGCTTCCGCACGTCGTCCTCGGAGGCCGGCTTGAACCCGGGCAGCGCGAACGCGGCGGAGTTGTAGAGCGCCGCCTGGGTCCGCTCGTCCCCGGGCTGGAAGTTTCGGATGGTCACGGCAGGGGTGTCGGTCGGGCGGGCGGGCGGCCCGCGGGTGGGGAGAATCGAGACGAATAGATGCTATCGCGTTCCGCCCGGCGGGGCAACCGGCACCGCGACCCCGGCCCGCGGTCGGGTGAGCGTCACGGAAGTTGGTGGCTTTTTCGGCGGTCGGACGGGAGGATGAGCGTCGGCCCGAGATCCGCCCCGGCAGGAGCCGACCCATGCCCCGACCCGACCTCACCCCCGAGCCGACA
>Ga0105047_10017823_pt1 | contig 11044 bp, 9 predicted proteins | sample MAT04_FD_78384 | JGI IMG/M metagenome (GOLD analysis project Ga0105047, IMG submission 78384) | Freshwater microbial communities from Lake Fryxell liftoff mats and glacier meltwater in Antarctica - MAT-04 (megahit assembly) | ecosystem: Environmental > Aquatic > Freshwater > Ice > Liftoff...
ACCCAGGGTATCGATGTATGGTGGAAATTATTGACGTCCCGGCAAGCTGCATCCTACGTTATTCGCGCTCTGTTAGTCACAAGGCTAGCCGGGGCCGAAAGATACTACTGGTATTCGTGGGATCACAAGGGAATGGGGTTAATGGAGCCCGCTACTAGCAAACCGAAGCTCGCCGGCAGGGTATATGCCGCGCTATCGGAGCGCTTGGCAGGGGGGGCGATTACGAGTTGCCAGCAGGAGGGCCAACTATGGCGCTGCGCTTTAGTTGACAAGAATGGCGAATCAATGCTGGCGCTCTGGGCCCGAGACGGGCAGCGTGGCTCCGTTACGGCCCGTAGCGAATGGGGGAACGAGATATGGCGGCCGGTTGACGAAACGTCAGAAAAAGTAACGATAGGCGCGCAAGTGGTTATCACTTCCGAGCCGATTTTCTTTGTTTCGGCCAGACGTTAGGCGAATGTTGACCGCTATAAGCTAAGAGCATTAACACTTGTCTACCCACTTACGATTTAAAGCGCTGGTCGTGCAACGGCGTCTGACCGACTACAGAGTGCCTTTTTTCGAGGCACTTCGGTTGGCGCTTGCCGACCGGGACTGTGCGTTGCGGTTGGCCTTCGGGGATCCGACAGAGGAGGAAGCAGTAAAGCAAGATTCTGGAAACATCTCTTGGGGAGAGCGCTTGGAGACGCGGTATCTATTTGATGGGCGCTTGTGCTGGCAGCCCTTCTACCAGCAAGGGAAAGACGCGGATGTGACCATCATTACATCTGAGAATAAGCTCATTTATAACCTTGTCGTACAGTATTCGTCGAAGCCAAACCGTGTAGTACTTTGGGGGCACGGAGCGAACCTGCAGGGAGATGAAAATTCACTGCGAGAGCGCTTCAAGAGAGTCGTAGCCAGGCGTGCAGACTGGTGGTTGGCATATACACAATTGAGCGTACCCCTCATCGAGCGAAGCGGCTTTCCGGGAGAAAGAATTACCGTATTGCACAACGCAGTGGATACAACTGAATTGGCGGCATTACGCGCGAAGATTTCCGATGAAGAATTGCTAAAGGTCCGAAAGCGAGTCGGTGTTGAGGGAGGCCATGTCGGAATATTTATTGGCTCCCTTTACGCAGAAAAGAGAATCGAATTTATGCTTGAAGCGGCTGAGAAAATTCGAATATTGGTTCCAGACTTTGAGCTACTTGTGGTGGGAGCTGGTGTCCAAAAAAGCATTGTGAATAGTTTTTGCTCAACAAGGCCTTGGGTGAAATACCTTGGGGCACTCAAGGGGCAGGCAAAGGTGGACGCGCTTGCAATTTCGAACGTGATGGTCAATCCCGGGTTGGTTGGCCTTGGAATATTGGATTCGTTTGTATGTGAGGTGCCAATGGTTACTACCGATTGTGGGTTGCATAGCCCTGAAATTGCGTATTTGACGTCGGGCGAGAACGGGTTAATGACTGAGAACTCCCTAATCGCTTTTTCAACATCCGTAGCTGATGTTTTGCTCGGAGATCGATTCCGTCGCCAACTCATGTCGGGATGTGAAGCAAGTGCCAAGGAATACACTACTCAAAATATGGCGCGCCGCTTCGCTGAAGGCGTTCTCAAATGCCTCGTTCAGCCAAGGTATCGTCCTTAGCTTTGATTAAATCCTGTTCTGCACTGTCGATAGAGTGGAAAATTGAACTACCGTGATCCGACAAGTTCATTTCACTCACTGCCTGTCCGGCAAATTCGTGGCCGTTGCCAGTCGTATTTCTCGGAGCGCTCGGGATCGACCAACATCGGTTCAACGGCGCTTGCGCCAAGATTTTGGAGGTCGTCGTGAGCCTGAGTGAACAGTACGACAATTTTTATCGATCGTCCCTTGTGAAAGAAGTATTGATGGATGTTGCAGTGCGAGGATGGCCAAAGAACCGCAACGAGGCAATCGTTGTTTCTGCTGGTACGGGAAATACGGTTTTGGACATCGGGTGTGGCAATGGCAATCTTCTATACCAGTTACGCAAGCGGTTTTCGAAATTGGTTGGACTTGAGTTCTCGGCTCATCGTCTGGAGCAGGCGAAGTTGAATTTGGCCGGTGAGAGTTTTGTACCACTTTTAGGAAGCGCAGAAGATATGCGCGACGTCGCCACAGGGTCGATTGACTGTGTTGTTTCGGCCGACACGATTGAGCATGTTCCAAATGTGTATGCCGCCGCTGGAGAGATCTTTCGTGTATTGAGCCCAGGCGGGCTATTAGTTATCAATACGCCCAATATAGCTTTTGTCAAGAAGCGTGCGCTCTTGCTATTTGGAAGATTCCCGTCCACCTCTCAGCCGAACGAAGGTCTGGGGAGTGACATTATGTTTGATGGAGGACATCTTCACTACTTTACTTTTCGCTCACTATCGTTGCTATTGAGACGCGCTGGTTTGACTTCTGAGCGCAAGATGGGATACGGAAAGCTGGGGCAGCTACACAACTTCTATCCGCCTTTGCTAAGTGGTGGCGTGCAAATTATTGCTAGAAAGCCGACGCGCTAGCGCGTCGGCATGGCATACGGTGCAGAAATGCGAATTCTAATTAGTCACAATGGATACCAGCATCGGGGTGGTGAAGACACGGTTGTAGAAGCAGAAATTCTCAATCTTAGAACACACGGTCATGAAGTCGAGACCTATACCCGGGACAATCATGACGTCGCGCGTATGTCCTGGCCGTCGATTGCGTATCAAACGGTTTGGGCGCGGAAGACCGTGGACGATGTGTCTTTGCTTATAGATCGCTTTCAGCCTGATTTGATCCATTCGCACAATACCTTTCCTCTGATATCGCCATCTCTTTACTGGGCTGCTTGGCGGAAGCGAATTCCGGTCGTTCAGACGCTGCACAATTTCCGGATGCTTTGTTTAAACGCAATTTTTTTGCGCGAAGGGGGCGTTTGCGAGTCATGTCTTGGACGATTGCCATGGCGCGGCGTCATGTATCGCTGTTACCGGGGCTCTGCTATGGCATCCGGAGCGCTATTGGGTTCAATCGCTATACATCGAGCTATCGGAACCTTCCGCGACAAAGTGACTCGATATATCGCTTTGAATGAATTCTGTCGACAAAAATTCATCGCAGGGGGTTTGCCTGCGGAACGCATTGTTGTAAAGCCAAACTTTGTTGATTTCCCTGAGCAGCCTTCCGGGCAGCGCGCCGGGTTGTTGTTCGTTGGCCGATTGTCGCGAGAGAAGGGAATTGATTTGTTGGCGCGCGCCTGGGCGTGTAGTAGCGTGTCAACGACCCTTAGCGTCGCTGGATCGGGGCCGGAGGGCAATCTATTGAATGGGCTGGCGCGGGTTAACTTGCTGGGACCGTTGCTCATGGAAGACGTACGACTTGCTATGGGAAGGGCCAGCGCCTTAGTACTTCCCAGTATTTGGTATGAAAATTTTCCACGCACCCTAGTAGAAGCATATGGATCCGGTCTGCCGGTAATCGCGAGCAGATTGGGAGCATTAGGAGAATTGGTCGAGGATGGCGTAAGCGGCCTGTTGTTCAATCCAAATGATGCGCGCGATCTTGCTAGCAAGATGGAATGGGCCATTGGAAATTCAGAGCAGCTTGCAAAAATGGGCCGAAACGCGCGCGCCAAATATGAAAGCGACTTTACCGCTGAAAGAAACTACGCTCAGACTATTGCAATCTATCGGGACGCGATATCCGACGTCGAGGTGCGGTGACATTCGACATCATGTTGTCGCTGGCTATCAGCGCGGCGCGTCGCGTATTTCGAAGGGTTGGGTCGGCGTAATTTTTCCTGTCTTGGAGACTCAATGTGAGCCTACGCGTCCTGTTGTTGATTGTGGCCAGTGTGCTGTGTTCCGCCGCTGCGCAACTGGTTCTAAAAAAGGGAATGACCGGCGTGGCTGCCACTTCCGGTCACGGTCTGCTCGACAAGCTTCACGCTGTCATGAACGTGTTGCTCAACCCTTGGATAATCGGCGGGTTTGCGCTTTACGGGCTAGGTGCCCTGGTCTGGTTGCTGGTGCTGGCGAGGGTGGACGTGAGCCTTGCGTATCCATTCGTCGCGCTGGGCTTCGTCGTAACTGCCGCGCTGGGCTATTTATTGCTTGGTGAGCCCATGACAACCGCGAAGATCGCCGGAATAGCGCTGGTGACGGCAGGCGTGGTGGTGCTGGCGCGCGGTTGATGCCGCCCCGCTCGTCATGCGATGCGGCGTACAGGTTTGGTTCGGAAAAGGTTTATCGAATGAGGCAAATGCCGCTGTTTGTCGATCTGGACGGAACCCTCATTCGCACCGACATGCTCTACGAGTCGTTCCTCGGCCGCCTCCGCCATGATCTGCTGATCCCGTTCAAGGCGTTGATCTGGCTGCCTGCCGGAAAGGCCGCGTTGAAGTCCCGAATTGCCGAAGGGTTCGAGTTCGCGCCCGAGCTGCTGCCCTACAACGCGAGCGTCATTTCCCACATACGCGCTGCCCGCGATGAAGGGCGACTGGTGTATCTAGCAACCGCCAGCCACAAATCGATCGCGGAACGCATCGCGGCTCATCTTGGCCTTTTCGATGGCGTCATCGCATCCGATGCGCATGAAAACATGGCTGGGCGTTCAAAGCTGGAGGCCATCGTCGCCCTCGCGCAAGGCGTGCCCTTCGAGTACGTCGGCAACAGCACGGCCGACATTCCTGTCTGGGAAAAGGCAGCGACGGTTACAGCCGTGGCACCTGATGCCGCGGCTTCGCGTTGGCTCCAGTCGCAACCTGGGCCGCCGCATGTGCTGCCGGTGGACCCATTGCCGTCTGCACCACGCGCCGCCATTAAGGCACTGCGCCTGCACCAATGGCTGAAGAACCTGCTCATTTTTCTTCCCGTGGTGGCCGCGCACAAGCTGTTTTCGCCCGCGGCGCTGGTCGCAAGCGCCGTTGCCTTCATCGCGTTCGGTTTGTGTGCATCCGCGGTGTACCTCATCAACGACATGGTGGATCTGGCGGCGGACCGCAACCATCTCAAAAAGCGCAATCGTCCGTTTGCGTCCGGCGCGTTGCCCTTGTCGTTCGGCTTTTCGTTGGCGCCCGTGTTGTTTCTCGTTGCATTCGCTATCGGGCTGTTGTTGCCGCCTCAATTCGTCGCCATGCTGTTGGCCTACGTAGCGATCACGTTCGCTTATTCGTTTGTGCTCAAGCGCAAGCTGGCGATTGACGTGCTGGCGCTGGCCGGCCTGTACACCATGCGCATTTTGGCGGGGGCGGCTGCCATCGCGGTGGTTCCTTCGTTCTGGTTGCTTGCTTTCTCCATGTTCATATTCTTTGGCTTGGCCCTGATGAAGCGCTTTGCCGAACTGTCTGCAGCCGGGGCACAGGGCAAAACCGCGGCCGCAGGCCGCAACTATCAGGTGGCGGACATGCCGGTTGTCATGGCGACGGGCATCGCCAGCTGTTTCATGTGCGTTCTGGTGCTGGCGCTCTACATCAACAGTCCGGACGTGGCGAAGCTGTATCGCCACCCGTCGTGGATCTGGCTGTTGTGTCCGCTGCTGCTCTATTGGATCACCCGCGTCTGGGCCCTTGCCCAGCGCGGATTGATGGATGAAGACCCGGTGGTGTTCGCGGCGCGCGATCGTGTCAGCCTGGTGCTGGCAGGCATTGGCGCGGTAATCGTGGTGCTGAGCACGCGGGGTTTCTGAAACCCGCGCGCCGTGTGCCCGCTGGTGCCCGCTGGCGCTACTGGGAAATGCCGCAGCCTTGTGAATTCACCGCTTGTCCGGCCGGGTGTGTTGGGGCAGGCGCCCTGCTGGTTGGCCACCCCGTCGCTGTCGGCATCCACCAGTGTGTAGTCGCGGGTGAAGATCGACGATGGCGCTACGAGGTGATGCGGTTGAGCCAGTGGATGCGTGAGATCACCAGCGTATTAACGAGAATGGGGATCAAAGTTCCCCGCCGGAGTAAGCATGGCGCAGGTCAGCATGCGCTACGCTCATTTTGTCTTGCGGAGAAACGCGCTACCTGACTTGTCGGGCATGAGGACGATGAATTCAGAGCTTTCTTTGCAGAACTCGTCTATCGCCAATTTTGCTCCAGCCCAGTGCATGCTTGAATAATCATGCAGAAAGAAGATGCCACCTTTCGGCATGAGCGGATAGAAGAACTGCAGACCCGCCTTTATAGGCTCATACAGATCGCAATCGAGGCTTACGACAGCGTATTTTCTCGCGGTGTGCGAATCAGTCAGCGACGATGGAAAATATCCTTTGACAATATGGCAGCATTCAATTTCAGTCCCAACGACGTCCGCCACCAGCGCCATGGAAGTGTCCCTGAAGTTTGCGACATTTATGCTTGAGTCAATGCCGTGAATGTCGGCGGGGCTGAATCCTTCGAATGTGTCGAAAAGAAAGACTTGCCGATTGTTTCTTGACGCGAAATGCGCCAGAACCGAAGCAGTGTTTCCCCGCCAGACTCCGACTTCAGCGAAGTCGCCTTCGATTCCCTCGTCAATCGTCTGTTTCAAATTGAGCAACAAGCACCAAAGGCGTGGAATATCCCCCCCATTGTTGATCTTGTTGGTCTTAACAAATCTTTCAAACAACAAATCAAATTCCGGATGCGCACCAAAAATGGCCTGTGAGTCGGGCTGATATGCCAGGTAAAGGTTCATGCACGTGGACTTGAACCCAACAATCTGCGCCGTGACCAGACGACTGTAGGTTTTCGTTCGGTTTTGTAAAATTCTTTTCTTTTCGGAGGCCGGCTTCATCAAGAAGCCACGGACCCGGTGGAAGAGCGATCTTTTGCGTGGGAGCGCAGTTTCAGTAGGCATGTTTTGTACTTCGCGATTGAATCAGCAGGTGATTGTCAAAGCTATTGTCTTCGTTTGGACTGATATCCACCAGGGTATAGCGCTTTTTGTCCGCGAGGAGCGTGAGCGCGCCCAACGAGGCGCAGAAGCACAGGGTGGACGGATGCATTTTTCGTCCTGACAACGCCGGCATCGTATGGAAACGAGATCTTTCTTAAGGCGCCGATCACGGCGTTGTATTCAAGAATCAGAATTCTAGGCTTGTGCAGAGCGATCGACTCGAGAAAAAATTCGTTTGTGGTCAAGCGCACGCTGGCGATTGACGTGCTGGCGCTGGCCGGCCTGTACACCATGCGCATCCTGGCGGGGGCGCTGATCGTGGTGCTGAGCACGCGGGGTTTCTTAAACCCGCGCGCCGTGTGCCCGCGCTGGTGCTACTGGGAAATACCGCAGCCTTGTGAATTCACCGCTTGCCCTGCGGGTGTGTTGGGGCAGGTGTCTTGCTGGTTGGCCACCCCGTCGCTGTCCGTATCCACCAGCGTGTAGTCGCGGGTGAAGATCGGTTCGGCCGACAGGGGCGCCACATAGGCCGGCCATGACACCAAGTTGCCGCTCTTCACGTAGGTGAATTTGTCGCACAGGCCGACGCTTGCATCCGCTGCCAGGCATGCCAGGCTGATTGCGGATTGAGTGGTGTTGATCAGCAAGCGCTGTTGCAGCGCTGCTTGGGCCTGGGCCACCGGCACCATTTCAAGCTTCGCAACGCTGACCGAGGTGCCTGGTTGGGTGCGGTCGAAATCCACCCGCGCACCGAACTCCCGGGTGACCGGGTCGTTCGCCTTCACCGACTTGGTGGCCTTGAACAGAAAGGAGTAGCGCTTCCAGGTGGTTGAGCCGAAGAAGGTCTCGGCCACAGTCATCAGCGGCTCATAGCCGGCGGTGCCGCCGCCGCCACGCCGCACCAGCACGCTCAGCGGCTGGTTTGCCTGCGAGGTGGCGGCGTCGAAGGTCACTCGATACCACTGGCCGCCGGTGACTGAAAAGTTGGGCGACGAGAGCACAGTGGTACTGCCGCCGCCCGCCAGGCTGATGCAGGGCGAAGTGCCGCACACGCCCATGACCCCTTGTGCAAAGGGCGCGGTGAGATTCCACCAGCTCCAGCCGGTGCGGCCGCTCGCCAGGTTGCCGTTGGGGATGATGTTGCCGCCGCTGTTGACGAACGAGGCATAGCCGGCGGGCACGGTCGCGATTGCGCCGATGTCCTGCCCCTTGCCCTGCCATTCGGCCACGGTGTAGCTGGCGCTCGTGTAGCCAATGGCGCCCGCGTACCAGAATTCCGAGAGCACGCGTGGCGAGAGCAGCGCCGAGTAGTGGTTGCCGGCGAACGAGGCGAAGGCACCCGGGTAGCCGATTTCGGATTCCAGGAACACCCCCGGCCCGCCGGTCAACGGAACCACCAGGTTCGATTCGATCCGGTTGCCGAACATGTCGCCGCCCGGGCGCAAAAGGTTGGTTTGTTCCTGCATCCAGATCTGGTAGCGGCGGTTGCCGTACAGGACATTGCTGTCGATGGTCGAGTCGCTCGAATCGTGGATGTGGATGCCGTAATCGGCGTCGGTAACGCTGTTGCCCCGAACCACCGCGTTGCTCGTGCGGTCGTCCAGGTAAATCCCCGCAGTGTGGGTCTTCCAGTTAGCCGGCAGGCCGTCCACGTTGCCGGGCATGGTCTGCACCACGTTGCCGATGATTGACGTGTTCGGGCCGGTGTAGTTGACATGGACACCGCCGCAATCATTGAGTACCAGGCACGATCTGCCAATGAAATTGGCTTCTATGGCCGAGCTTGCTCCTGCGGCAATGCCCACGGTGGCGGTTTCAACCAGGCGGTTGCGTGCAATTGTCGCGTTTGCGCCGATGCGGACGGCGCCGGTCGAAGGCCGCGGCAGGCTTCGCCAGCCGTCCGTGCGCGCCACCGTGCCGGATTCACCGATAGTGGTGTCGGTCAGCGCAAATCGGGCGGTACCGGTACCGCTGGCCAGGATGGCGTCGATGCCGGTGCGTTCAATGTTGCTCTGTTCCACCGCGCAGTCGACACAGTTGTCGGCATCCACGCCGTAGTCGGCGAGGTCATGCAGGTTGGTGTCGCGGATGCGGATTGCGCTGTTGCTGCCCAGCTTAACGCCGGTGCGGGCGCGCCGCACCTCAAGGCCGGCGATCTCCACGTACGAGCGGCTGCGCAGGTCGATACCATTTTCCAGCGAACTGATCGCCACGCGGCTGCCAGGCTGCGAGCCGTCGGGCATCCACACGTAGAGGGTTCTCGCCGCACTATCGAAATACCACTCGCCGGGCGCGTCCAGCATCCACAGCGCGCCGGTGAGGAAGTAGCCATAGCCGGGGTCGGTCGTGTATTCGGTGGGCTTGTCAAAGGTGAGCCGCCTGCCCGCAACGCCGACGACCCGGCGTTCTTCCACGCGCCAGGGCCGGGTACGCATCGAGACACCGATGCCGGGGGAGAGCAGCGCGCCTGCAGGCAGGGCGAGCCCGGTGGTGTCCAGAGTGGTTTTGGCTCCGGCGGTCGGGATCGCAGCATACGGCGAGCTGCCGGTCTGGCCGAAATTCGGGTGATGTGCAGGGCGGATGGTGGCGTCATCCACATAGACACTGCCGACGCCACTGGCGTCAGACACGGCGCGCACGTGAACCTCGCGCAGGTTTATCCGGTTTTGCCCACCGGGGACGAGGATATCGACGCGCGCATTGGGCACCGTGCGATCGGCGCGAAACGTGTAGCTGACGGTTTGCCAGGCGCCGGTCCCCGTGCTGCTGCGGTCGGTAGTGAATGACTCGTATGGAGCAGCGTCGCGCCGGACGATGACTTTAACCACTTTGCCCACCGGCGCTTTGACCAGCAGGCTGACCGCGTAGTCGGTACCGGCGGTGATCTGGAAGTCGTTGCTGACCGCGATGCTGTCGCTGGTGCCGGAAGTGAACGCCATGCAGGGCACGGGCGAACCCGAGCACACTGTGTCTAGCGACATGGTGGAGTCGTTGGTCGGCGACCAGGAGTACCAGCCCGACAAGCCGGTGCTCAGGCCCGCGTTGAGGATGTTTTCGATCGGCAGCTGGGCCTTGTAGATCGAGCCGCTGTGGACTACCCACATGCTGGCTGGCAGGTTGACGCTGCCGCTGATTGCCGGAGGCGTCTGGCAATACCCGGGGCCGCTGGTGACGAAAATCGGGGCCGCGGCCGTACCGGATGCCGGAATGCGCAGGGTTTCGTTCCAGACCGAACCGCAGGCGAGCAGCACGCTATCGCCGGGGGCGAGGGGAGCGGTAGACAGCCTGGCCAGGGTTTGCCACGGGCCGGTGCGGCCCGCGGAGGATGATTGTGCCAGCCCGTTCCACGTATCGTTGCCACGCTCGGCATCCACGTAGTAGGTGGCTGCATTGGCACCTTGCACACCGGCTAGGAAAAGGGCAGCCAGTGCGAGTCTTCGAATCATTCGGTTGAGCATTGTCGGTTGGCGATCAAATTGTTGGTGCTTGTGTGTGCTGCCGCATTGAAGTGGAGGGCTCGGTATGTCAAAGTTTATGGCTGCTGCTATAGGGCGAATCTCGAGCTCGTTGGCAGTGTTCAAAAGAAAGCCCGCGTGTCTTGCTACAGGGGAACGGCATTCAGTTCGTGTCACCCTGCTGCTGATGGTTTCGTGGAGTGAAAGCTAACCGCTCCGAACCTGCCTTGCAATAAACCGCTCGACCTATTCCCGGGTGTGCGTCGGCTTTGCGCTTGTCATGTGCGCGCACCAATTCCGGGCTATGTCCGCGCGCGTCCTTGGTGGATAATGGGTGTGTTAGCAGCGCGCCAATCGAGGCACGGGATGTCTCGGATTCGCAGCCCTGATTTTGCCCCTTGCATGATGCAATCCATCACACAAACACAAGCCACTAAGGCCCTGCCTGGCGCGCGCGTGCTCGGCGCGCGCATCAACGCGCTCGGCTGGCAACAAACCCTCGATGTGCTGGCGGGCTGGGTCGCGCGGCGCGAGAGCCGCTACGTTTGCATCAGTAACGTTCATATGGTGGTGACTGCCCGCAAAGACAAGGGCCTGGCCGAAGCCATGTCGGCTTCCGACATGGCCACGCCCGACGGCGCGCCGGTTGCCTGGATGCTGCGGCGCCTCGGTTTCGCCGATCAGCCGCGTATCAGCGGCACGGAGTTGATGCTCGCCTATTTGAAAGAAGCCGCCGCGCGCGGCGAACC
>Ga0105047_10017824_pt1 | contig 11044 bp, 13 predicted proteins | sample MAT04_FD_78384 | JGI IMG/M metagenome (GOLD analysis project Ga0105047, IMG submission 78384) | Freshwater microbial communities from Lake Fryxell liftoff mats and glacier meltwater in Antarctica - MAT-04 (megahit assembly) | ecosystem: Environmental > Aquatic > Freshwater > Ice > Liftoff...
TAAATATAAGACTTGTAACCTTTGTTGCATTTTGAGGTTCTTTTCTTTTTTTAGCATTCCCTCTAGTTGCTCTTTACTCTCTTCTATAACTAATCCGCTTGTTCCTGCCATAGTTTTTTAGTGCTTTTTTTTATATTATATCTGTCACATTGATTTCTGAAATTGGTATTAGGTTTAACTTTGAACTTCAGGATGCGATCGCTCCACAAATTAACTAAAACTTTGAACATGATTAGGTTTGAGTTTTTTCTTTAGAGGGCGATCGCTTGACAATTTTCTTGAAGCTTAAGGCATGATTAAATTCTACTTAGACAAGCGATCGCCAATTTTCGGTTTGCAAATTTGGAACTCGATCAAATTCTCTCTGATTTGCAGTAATCATCAAAAGATTATGCTGTAGAGCAGTAGCTGCTATCAAGATGTCATAAGCACCAATCGGTTGTCCTTGAGATTTTAAAATGGCACGAATCTGAGCTGCTTTTTCAGCTTCACTTACTTGAAAAGCGATAATTGTTACAGAACCAATAAAAACAGAGATTGCTTGTTCAATTTTCTGGGCACGTTGGGGATTGAGAGCTAAACCATAACGAATTTCCATAACTGTGATACTAGAAATAGCGATTTCGCTGGGTAGTATTTGCTTTAGCTTAGCTTGAGTTCCAAACTTACCTTTAATAAAGTCACTAATGACGCAAGTATCAAGCAAATATCTCATTAAAATAACTCCAATTCAGGAGGGACAAGTTCATCGCGATAGGACTCAAAGGCAGGAAAGTCTGAAACTCCAGTATAGGATAGGATAATATCTGACCATTCAGGGGCAAAATTAAGATCGCTTGAATCGCGTAAGGCATTAATAATGAGTGTTTGAAGGGAAACATTGAATTGAATTGAACGGCGCATAAGATCCTGTTCGAGATCTTGAGGCAGAGTAATTGTGATTTGCATAATAGTTTCTCTATTCATAAATCAGATTAGATTCAATGTTGATTTTAGCAAATAATTAATTTTAAGAATGGCTTTTTGTCTAGGCTCAAGTTTGAGATTCAGGATGCGATCGCTGAGCTTATTTAGTCCAACTATGATCTTGATAAGGTTTAAGTTTGAACTTCGGAAGGCGATCTGTGCTTATTTAGTCATGATCAGATCTGGAAGGCGATCACTTAACAAATTTATCCTAACTTTGAGCTTATTTGCGACTACTCCAGAAATCAGGTTTTTGCTTGTGATGTGCTAATGCCAGAATATAAATTTGTTGATTATCTGTAAGGCGATATAAAAGAGAATATGAAAATTTAGGTATGATAAAGCGTCGAATTGAGCCTCGGACTTTTGAACCAATTTCTGGATAGCGTACCAGTAAATTTGTCGATGATTCTACAGTATTCAAAAACTCTACTGCAATCTCTTTATTGCGAATTTGATAGTAACTAATTACATCTGCCAGCTCTTTTTGCGCTAATGGGTGAAAAATAATCATTTCAAATTTCATTTCTACTAGAGAGATGCGCGAAGATCCGAAAATACTTGACTTGCAGGATAGCCAACAACTTCACCACTAATTAAATCTTGATCGCGGGTTGCAGCTTCCTCAATCCATTCGTTGAGAATTGCTTGATCCATGTCGTTCGTCTTTGCTAATTGTTCAAGTATTCGCGCGAATAGCTCTAATAGAGAGTCTTGTGGCAAGGCAAGTACCTCGGTTTCAAGTTGTTCAAGTGTCATTATTGATATCTCCAGTTAGAATTTAATTCTGATGAATATTATAGTGGATATCCCTTACATGCTCAGAGGGCGATCGCTCAGCTTATTTAGTCCAACTTTTAGTTTGATGTGGTTTAAGTTTGAGCTTTGGAAGGCGATCAGCCAACCGATTTACCTTGACCTTGTTTTATCTGCACTGCCTGAATACAATTAGTTATCTTAAGCAACATTCTAAGTGCCTCATTTACGGAAACAGAATCACTGAATATAGCCGCCACATCTGGATCAAGAACAACAATATTTTTTGATTGTTGGTAAGCCGCAAAATATTTACCTCGAACGCCTCCTGAGAAATCGTACTCAGGTTGCATTTCATCGCTATCGGTTTGAACTTCAATTTTAGGATTCATAATCTTTTCTCTCCCTATGTGTTGCTAAACGAGCGCTAATCAAACGAACTTACCCATCTCTTTGGGTATGTGATATCACAACAAGATGTTGCTGGTAAGTTATGCCAATGGTTAAAAATCGTAACTCTCCAACTGAATGGGCAGCGTCATGAATAGTTAAAGCCAATGGATCATCAAATACAGTAATGCCCTCTTCAAAAGAAACACCATGTTTTTGAAGGTTAGAATCTGCTTTGTCAGAGTCAAACTGAATTCGCATTTAGTTATTGTAATTGTTTAATCTCAAGTTTGACAGATCAAGTTTATTCTCAGAAGGCGATCACCTTCGGAATGCGTGCTGCTGCCAAACAAGTTTACTTTAACTTTGAGCTTGATGTGGTTTAAGTTTTAGATTCAGAAAGCGATCTCTCGAATAATTTACTTCAAGTTTGAGCTTGGTTAGGTTTAAGTTTGAACTTCGGAAGGCGATCGCTCGACAAATTTACTTCAACTTTGAACTTGCGTTTTACTCTTCATTTACGAGCGGAATGTGGGTTTTAAGCTTCAATTATTGATTTAATTGAGTCCTGCTAAACTAATTTAGCATTTGGTCATTTGAGATTACGATTAAAAAATTCTGTAACTCGCTTTACATACTCTTTCGGGTCAGCATTATAGTTGCGCGCGTGTTCTTTTACTGTAGTTTTCCAAAATTCGGCATTTGGATCCGCAGATGTGAGGGCAAGAGCATTGCTAATGGGAATAAAATACTCAAGCTCGCTGTGAATGATAAAAATGGGGCGATCGCTCAGTCTTTTAATTTCCTCTACGGGTTTAGATGCTCCTAAGTCATAGCCTGTAATCAAGTGAGCAATGGCTAATGTTGATGGCAGAAAGAAATCGGGAAGTCCTGAAGAGGATTGCCATTCCTGTTTAATAATAGGATAGACTTCAGCAAACATGCCATCGGTGACTAATGCCCCTACTGCGGAGGGATTTTCAGCAACTGCCCCCATAGCACTAGCTCCTCCTAAGGAAACCCCTAAAACCCCTATTTGATTAGGCTTAAAACCTTTTTGATTTAACCAAGCGATCGCCGCCAAGACATCATTTCTTTCCACCAACCCAAAGGTAAATCTACCATCGCCACTTTTGCCATGTCCCCGTAAATCGATCATTAAGATATTAAAACCCTGCTTTCCCATAGCTGCCGCAAATTCGGGAAACTTACCCCCAAACTCCTTAGTCCGACTGGTACCCATGCCATGGACTAAAAGTAAGACTTTATTACTATTTGCGTTTTTTAATTGGACGGGCGATCGCTCAAACCAACCAGAAATCTTGACTCCATCCCTAGTAGTTAGCTCCACATCTTCAGGAGGATAAGTAAAAACGGAAACTGCTTCAGGAGTAAAAAACCGTTTAGGAAGTGATAAAGTGTAGGCTGCAAATGCGGAAATTCCTATATATGCAGTCGCTAAGGTTGAGGAAATTCCCAATGCCATCCTAGTAAAAATTTGTTTTTTTGACATTGAATCTAGCCCCAAGTACGAAAGAAAGTATAACTAAACTGAGAATACTCCATCGTATTTCCTCACAAACTAATGTTTTGAGAGTTGCCTTGGAATATTAAACCTATTTGCTCCAAATTTCAAATAAGCGATCAAGGGTTTTATCATTACAACTAAATCAAATCAATTCAGGAAATTTACAGCTACAGATTAATCAGACATGGGTTTTAGGAAGTCTTGGGAGTAGAGTAGGAAGATTTTTTAGATTTTAGTAATTTTCACCATAATTTAATATAAGATAATAGTTAAAATTACTATTACATCAATAAAACTTCCCAGCCCTAAAGAGGTCGTTATGTTTGCAACTCTTACTAAATTTCCCAATCCCCGAAACTCCTTAGAGATGCCCCTCGATCTATTCAAAGCGATCGCTGAGTTAAAACGAGAAATGAATGCGGTGATCTTGGCACACTACTATCAAGATGCGGATTTACAAGATGTTGCCGACTACCTTGGAGATTCTCTGGGCTTATCACAAATGGCAGCCCAAACCGATGCCGATGTGATTGTATTTTTGGGGGTACATTTCATGGCAGAAACCGCAAAAATTTTGAATCCCCTCAAGCAGGTTTTAATTCCCGACCTCATGGCAGGATGTTCTCTTGCTGATAGTTGCCCTCCTAAAGAGTTTGCCGCATTTAAGGCTAAACATCCCGATCACCTAGTTGTGTCCTATATCAACTGCACGGCGGAAATTAAGGCGATGAGTGACATTATTTGTACCAGTGCCAATGCCGTATCTATAGTTAACCAAATTCCTAAGGATCAGCCGATTATCTTTGCTCCCGATCGCAATCTAGGCAGATATGTGAGCAAGCAAACAGGACGAGATTTAGTACTGTGGCAAGGCAGTTGTATGGTACATGAAATATTTTCAGAACGGAAGTTAGTGGCATTAAAACAACTCAACCCCGAAGCCCAAATTATCGCCCACCCTGAATGTGAAACCTCAGTTCTTAGACACGCTGACTATGTAGGCTCGACTACAGCCCTGCTTAAATATGTCCAAAATCAACCCTATTCCACATTTATAGTTGTGACCGAGGCAGGGATAATTCACCAAATGCAAAAAACTGCCCCTGATAAAATTCTAATTCCCGCCCCACCTGAACAAGATTGCGCCTGCAACCAATGCCCCCACATGCGGCTCAATACCTTAGAAAAACTATATTTAGCCATGAAAAATCGCACACCTGAAATTATTCTAGATGAGTCAATTCGGGTAGCAGCACTACGTCCAATCCAGAAAATGTTGGAAATGAGCTAATATCTCGACAGCATTAAAAACATCAAATGTAGTATTAATTAGCAACAAAGATAAATATGCTCAATTAAATTTATGACCAACACTCCTACCACCCTTACCTACACTCTTGAAGAAGTCTTATCTCGCTTTGAGCAGAAGATGGATCGGCGATTTGCGGAAATTGAGCAGAAAATGGATCGGCAATTTGCGGACATCAATCAAAAAATAGATCGGCAGTTTTCCGAAGTTAATCAAAAGCTCGAAAAGATTGATGAGAGGCTCACCAAGTTAGAAATTGGGCAAGCTTTGCTTTCAGGCGAGATTAAAGCCCTAGACGAAAAATTTACAGGGGAGATTAAAGCCTTAGATGAGAAATTTATAGGCGAAATTAGAACCCTAGACGAGAAAGTTAGCGGCATTAGTAAGCGGCTGGATAACCAAGAGTTTATCAATCGGGGGATTTTGGTATCAGTGATTATTGCTTTAATCGGAGGAGCAGCCAAACTGTTTGATCTACTCCCGCCCAAATAAACCACAGATTCAGATTTCCATTCTGGCTAGAGATAGTTGATAATTAAGTTAAGTTTAATTAAGCAATTATTAATCAGGTTAAATATGAAGCAGTCGTGGAAAACTATTCTATTGTGGTCATTGCCAGTATTGGTGATCGCATTTTTCGCATATCAAAACTTTTTTGCCCGTCCTGCTGTACCGCAGATGAATGTTAATGCTGCTAATACTCGGATAAGTTATGGCAGATTTTTAGGATATTTAGATGCTCATCGGGTGCGGAAGGTGGACATTTATGAAGGTGGTCGTACTGCCATTATTGTGGCAACAGACCCGCAGCTAGAGAATCGTGAGCAAAGAGCAAGGGTGGATTTACCTGCATATGCTCCTGAACTCATGACCAAGCTTAAAGAAAGTGGTGTCGATTTGGCGGTTTATCCTCCTAGTAATAATGGGCAAATTTGGGGATTTTTAAGTAATCTTATTTTCCCTATAGCCCTAGTTGGCGGTTTATTTTTCTTGTTTCGTCGATCTAGTCAAATGGGTGGACCTGGACAGGCAATGGATTTTGGTAAATCGAAAGCTAGATTTTCCATGGATGCGAAAACAGGCGTACTTTTTGATGATGTGGCTGGTATTGAAGAGGCAAAAGAAGAGCTACAAGAAGTTGTAACTTTTCTGAAAAAGCCTGAAAGATTTACTGCTGTTGGTGCCAAAATTCCTAAGGGGGTATTATTAATTGGCCCTCCTGGAACTGGTAAAACTTTATTAGCTAAAGCGATCGCTGGTGAAGCTGGGGTACCATTTTTCTCGGTATCTGGTTCAGAATTTGTGGAAATGTTTGTGGGTGTCGGCGCTTCTCGTGTCCGTGATTTATTCAAAAAGGCAAAGGAAAGTGCGCCATGTATCGTTTTTATTGATGAAATTGATGCCGTCGGTCGCCAAAGAGGGACTGGTATTGGTGGTGGCAATGATGAACGCGAGCAAACTCTCAACCAAATCCTGACGGAAATGGATGGCTTTGAAGGGAATACAGGTGTGATCGTGATTGCCGCTACTAATCGCCCTGATGTTTTAGATTCAGCTTTGTTACGTCCGGGGCGGTTTGATCGCCAAATTTCTGTTGATCCTCCTGATATTAAAGGGCGGCTTCAGGTTTTAGGAGTTCATGCCAAGGGTAAAAAGATTGCCGCAGATATTTCTATGGAAGCGATCGCACGGCGCACACCAGGATTTACAGGTGCAGATTTAGCTAACCTCTTAAATGAAGCGGCAATTCTCACTGCGCGGCGGCGGAAAGAGGCGATGACTATGGCGGAAATTGATGATGCCGTGGATCGGGTAATCGCTGGTTTAGAAGGTAAAGCCTTAGTCGATAGTCGCAACAAACGTTTAATTGCCTATCATGAAGTTGGTCATGCGATCGTTGGTACTTTAATTAAGGATCATGATCCTGTGCAGAAAGTCACTCTAATTCCTAGAGGACAAGCGGCAGGACTAACTTGGTTTACTCCTTCCGATGAGCAATCTTTGATCTCTCGTGCCCAGATTATTGCCCGAATCACTGGAGCTTTAGGTGGACGTGCAGCAGAAGAAGTTGTATTTGGCAATGCTGAAGTGACCACAGGGGCAGGTAATGACTTGCAACAGGTAACAAATATTGCTAGACAAATGGTGACTCGCTTTGGTATGTCTACCATGGGTTCGATGTCAATGGAAGCTCCCAATGCTGAGGTATTTTTAGGGAGAGATTTAGTTTCTCGTTCTGAATATTCGGAAGATAGTGCTGCTAAAATTGACCGTCAAGTGCGAGCGATCGTGCAGAGCTGCTATCAAATGGCTCTAAAAATTATGTTAGATAACCGTGAAGCGATCGATCGCGTCGTGGAGATTTTAGTTGATAAAGAAACCTTAAGTGGTGATGACTTTAGACAGATAGTTGCTGAATATACCGTAGTTCCTGAGAAGGAAAGATACGTTCCTCAACTTTAAACTAATTTTTTAGTCGAATAGCCAGTAAGAGGTAAGTAGGATATAGAAGTTTTTTCTGTATCCTTTTTTTTCCTAAAATAGCTAAAATCTAGGAATTTCCAGTAGTTGGTGATGAGATGGTTTAGCTCCTTCGCCACAGGTGCGGGGAGAAGGAAGAACTTTACCGGGATTGGCAAGATTTTTTTGGTCAAATACCTCTCTTACCCACTGCATCGTTTCTAGGTCAGCATCAGTAAACATCTCTGGCATATAGCATTTTTTATCAGCCCCGATGCCATGTTCTCCTGAGATACTACCGCCCACTCTGACACATAGCTTCAGAATCTCACCACCGAGAAGTTCGACTTGTTCTAATGCGCCCTTTTGAGAATTATCATAAAGGATTAATGGATGCAAGTTGCCATCTCCTGCATGGAATACATTTGCGACTTTATAACCATATTTATTACCCAACTCCTCGATCTCTGCTAATACCAAAGGTAATTTAGTCCGAGGAATCACGCCATCTTGGACATAATAATCTGGACTGAGTTTACCCATTGCCGCAAATGCAGCTTTACGTCCTTTCCACAGTTTTAGGCGGTGTTCAGGGGCGATCGCTGTAGTAATATCTCTGGCTCCATTGTTACGAGCGATCGCTTCCACTTGGCGGGAACATTCTTCCACATCCACTTCTAATCCATCTAGCTCAATTAACAAAATTACAACAGCATCACGGGGATAGCAACCAGAGGCGATTGTATCTTCGACAGCATTGATGCTCATGTTATCCATCATTTCCATTCCTGCTGGAATAATACCCGCACTGATAATATCGGAAACCGTACTGGCAGCGGCATCTACACTCTCAAAATCTGCTAAAAGTACATGAACGGCTTCAGGCGTTTTGAGAATTTTCAAGGTAATTTCCGTAGTGATGCCTAGGGTTCCTTCTGAACCAACAAATAAACCTGTGAGATCGTAGCCGGGCATTTCAGGAATTTTACCGCCGACATCAATAATTTCGCCATTGGGCAGAACTACCTTTAGTCCTAAAACATGATTTGTGGTAACTCCATATTTCAGGCAATGCACACCCCCAGAGTTTTCGGCTATATTCCCGCCAATGGAACAAATAATTTGACTAGATGGATCGGGAGCGTAGTAAAATCCTGCTCCACTTACGGCTTGGGTTACCCAATTATTGATTACACCTGGCTGGACGATGACACGCTGGTTTTCTAAATCTACTTCTAAAATTTGCTTCATCAAAGCTGTAACTATTAACACGCAGTTGGCGATCGGTAATGCCCCGCCTGATAAGCCTGTACCTGCACCTCTAGCCACAAATGGAATTGAGTAGCGATCGCACACTTTTAATACTTGTGATACTTCTTGGGTTGATCTGGGTAAAACTACTAAAGCAGGCTGCTGTTTATAGCTAGTTAATCCGTCACATTCGTAGGCAACTAAATCTTCACGGGTGCGAACCACATTATTTTTTCCGAGAATTGCTTCAAATTCTTTGATAATCGGCTGCCAGTTAATGGTTTGAGGTTTGGGAATAGTTAGCATATTTTATTCTTTTCTCTAAAATTTAACTTGAATATCAAATGAATATGAAAAATTTCATTAATTAAAAGCCTTGCCCCAGATGGGTTGGTGTTTCCAGTGGGTACTTTGGGCACAAACAGTTCTCCATCTATATTTTAATCCGAATTTTAATCCTAAAGAAACTCCCAAATTATTTAGTCTGTTTTTTGGGTTAAGCCTTCCCCAAGCAAAGATAGACCTACTACCATCAAGGCGATCGCTAGTCCAGGAAATAAAGTTGTCCACCAAATATTTTCACCCGTAGAAAGGGCATCGAGGGCTTGTTTCAGATCGTGTCCCCATTCAGGTACGTCTTCGGGAACGCCTAATCCTAAAAAGCCTAATCCAGCTAAAGTTAAAATCGCATCGGCGGCATTGAGGGTGAAAAACACAGGAATAGTTTGGATCACGTTTTGTGCCAAGTACTTAGTTAAAACTGTCCAAGTATTAGCCCCTAGAGCTTGGGCGGCTTCGATAAATAATTCGGTTTTGACACTAACGGTTTGATTACGGATGACCCGAAAATATTGGGGAATATAACTAACACTAAGGGCGATCGCTGCATTCCATACTCCCTGCCCCACAACAAAAGCGATCGTAATTGATAGTAATAAACCAGGAATTGTGTAAAGAGCATCCATGCTAAATACCAAAACCCGATCCAGCCATCCGCCCCGATAGCCGCTAATCATCCCCAAAGGTACACCGATCGCCACACTAATAATTGTCGAAGCTATTACCACTTGCCATGCCACTCCCGCCCCAGCGATCGCCCTTGCTAAAACATCATGTCCCTGTTGATCGGTACCAAATAAATACTTAAACGAAGGAACTGCATGGATAGGATTACTTAAAAATTCGTTAGGATCTGCCAAAATTCCTAGGTTTTGCAAAATTGGAGCCAATAGCGGCATTAATCCAAAAACCAGAGTAAGGATCAGACCCAATGTCCGCAGTCGTTTATTCATTAGTTCTAATTCAGCAATTTATGAGTCAAGCAATTTATAAATCAAGCAATTAAAGAAAACTATTTGAAGGTAAAAGCGGTAAAAGTATAGTGGCAAAATAATATACCAACGGCGCTGTAAACACATAACTATCTGCCCGATCTAAAATTCCCCCATGACCTGGCATAATCTGTCCAGAGTCTTTAACGCCTGCATCCCTTTTCATCATTGACTCGGTTAAATCACCTAACAAACTGGCAACACCAATCATCAAACCTAATGCCCCGCCCGTAAAGTACCATGCCGACCAGTGGAGATAATAGGCTCCTGTAAGTGCAACTGCCACGCAACTTAGTAAGCCAAAGGCTGCCCCTTCTACAGTTTTCTTAGGGCTAATATCCGATAATCTTGTCCGTCCCACTAACTTACCAAAGGTATAGGAACCAATATCTGAAGCCCAAATGCAAGCAAAAGCCAATAGGACAAATACACAACCTTCGCTCAATTGCCAAGGGTAACTAATATGGCTATCCAAGCCCCGCAGCCTGATCCAATAGCTAGGTAAGTATCCACCATAAAATAATCCTAATACTGATGACGAAATATCAGCGATCGTGGCAAATTTAGGTTGAAATAGTAAATAAAAACAAATAAACGTACCCGCAATAGGTAAAACTGCATCAGCAAATTCTGGTTTCATCTGGCAGACTATTAACAAAACTTGACTGACAACTAAGGTAGTCTTTACTGCTGGTTCTGCACCTTTTGATCTGGCTAACTGAAAATACTCTTGCTGCCCTAGATAAATAAGCAAGCTGAATAAAATTGTAAAGCCCCATCCTCCAAATGCGATCGCTATTAAAGCCAGAGGAATAGCAATAAGAGCACTAATAATCCGAACCCAAGGCATTTCTTAACTCGATTTTAAGATGATTGTAGCAATCTTGGAGATTAAATCTACTATTTTTGACACTCCTCGTGCTAAAGCATGGGGATTCCTAATTCAACGAGACAACTTACCAGATAGACTTACATCTATTTGGCAGAGGTTGGACTCATCCAAAGGCGTAGAAATTTCGGTATGCCCTACCGTATTTTTTAATCCAATAGCCA
>Ga0105047_10017834_pt1 | contig 11041 bp, 5 predicted proteins | sample MAT04_FD_78384 | JGI IMG/M metagenome (GOLD analysis project Ga0105047, IMG submission 78384) | Freshwater microbial communities from Lake Fryxell liftoff mats and glacier meltwater in Antarctica - MAT-04 (megahit assembly) | ecosystem: Environmental > Aquatic > Freshwater > Ice > Liftoff...
AGGCCTTTCCGAAGCTGACGTCCTCGGTGAGCGCGCGGACCCGCTTCTGCTCGCGCTCTCCGCGGGCGGTCTCTGCAGCGCTGGTCACGCTGCGGCCTCGGGGCGGTGCGAGGCGACGGCGTCGATCGCCTCCTTGAGGCGCTGGTGCTTGTGCATCTCGGCGTACACGCCCCGCTTGGCGAGGAGCTCGGGCTCGGTGCCCTGCTCGACGATGCGGCCCTCGTCGAGCACCAGGATGCGATCGGCCATGGAGGCGCAGGCCAGGCGGTGCGTGACGAGGATGGTCGTGCGCGGGCCGCCGGTGCGCTCGGCGAGGCGCGCGAGGATCCTGCTCTCGGTCTCGGTGTCGACCGCGGAGAGCGTGTCGTCGAGGACCAGGATCGGCGCCTCGAGGAGCAGCGCGCGAGCGAGCGCCGCCCGCTGGCGCTGACCGCCGGACAGCGTGATGCCGCGCTCGCCGACGACGGTCTCGAGGCCCTCCTTCATGCCGGTGAGATCGGGGCCGAGGCCGGCCTTGCTCGCGGCGAGATCGATCACCTCGCGCGGCGCTTCGGGGCGGCCGAAAGCGACGTTCTCCGCGATCGTGCGCGAGAACAGGAACGCCTCCTGCGGCGCGACCGCGAGCGCCTGTCGCACGGCGTCGACCGGGAGATCATTCACGTCGACCCCATCGAGGAAGATCGTACCCTTCGGCACTTCGAGCAGGCGGCCGAGCGCGCGCACCAGCGTGCTCTTGCCCGAGCCGGTGCGGCCGACGACGACGATCGTCTTTCCCGGCTCGAACGTGGTGGTGATGTTCTCGAGCGCGGGCGGCTGGCCTTCCTTGTACGCGACGGTGAGATCCTTGATCTCGAGCTTGCCGGCGAAGGGCGCTGGCGCGAGTGGACCGTCGACGATGCCGGGGACCGCCGTGAAGACGTCGTTGATGCGATCCATCGCCGCGAAGCCGCGCTGGACGAGCGAGATCATCCAGCCGAGCGCGATCGTCGGCCAGGTGAGCGCGGTGAGGTACGCGTTGAACGCGACGAACGTGCCGAGATCCATGCGGCCATCCATCAGCCGCAGGCCGCCTTGCCACAGCAACATGATGCCGCCGACCGCGCCGCACAGGCCCATCAGCGGGAACATCAGGCCGCGCGAGCGAGCGAGGCGCATGTTCACGTCGACGAAGCGATCGTTCATCGCCCGGAAGGTTCGCTCCTCCTCGGCCTCGCGGCGGTACACGCGCACGGTGGCGATGCCGGTGAGGTTCTCCTGCACCTTGGACGAGACGTTGCCGAGGCGGTCCTGCGCTTCCTTCGAATCCTCGTACATGCGGCGGCCGATCGCGCGACCGCCGATCACCAGGAGCGGCAGCGCGACGAGCGTGATCATCGCCAGCACCGCGTCGGTGTAGATCAAGAGCGGCACGACGACGGCGTAGACGAGCGCGGTGTTGATCAGGTTGAGCAGGCCCGGACCGAGCAGCAACCGCACCTGGGTGAGATCGTTGATCGCGCGGCTCATCACCTGGCCGCTCGGCATCTTCGCGTAGAAGCTCGGCGGCATCCGCGACAGGACCGCGAACAGGTCGTTGCGGATGTCGTACTCGACCTCGCGGCCGGCGTTGAAGATGAGGAGGCGCGACGCGATGCGCGCGACCGCGCCGACCACCGCGACGCCGAGCAGGTACAGCGCGTACCGCCGCACCTCGTCGAAGTCGTGCGCCGCGAGCGCATTGGTCGCGTGCTTGAGGAGGTTCGGGACCACCAGGCTGAACGTCTGCGTGGCGATCAGCGCGGCGATCCCGCCGATGAAAGAAGGCTTGTGGCGGGTGAAGTAGTCGCGAATCCGGCGCTTCTGTCCCAGGGCCGACACGCGCCGGATGCTACCTCAAGGGAGGCACGCGGCGGGATAGTTATACATTCCGGACATGGGCGGCTGCTCGCGGACTGCGGGCGGCATGCACATGTGCGAGGCGACGCAGAACATCTTGCCGTCGGCGCTCGCCACGCCACAGCGGGGAAGCGTGACCGCCTCGCCGAGCAGCGCGTACGCCTGCGGGCAAGCCGCGATCTGCATCCCCATCTCTCCGCACTGGCAGCGGCCGTACCGGGGGGGCATCGTGGTGGTGTCCTCCCCGTCGCAGGTCAAGCCGTTGCAGTCCGCGTCCTGCAAGCAGGGCGGCTCGTAGGCGTCGCACTGCCAGCCGCGCGGGCATCCGTTGTCCGCCGCGTTCGGGTTGCACGACACGCCGCACATGCCGAGGCCCATCGCGACCTGGAAGCAGAACTCCTGCTCGCGGAACGGCGGGCTACCGACCGGCTCCTCGTTGTAGCCGTAGGTCCAGTTGGCGCCGCCTCCGTTGTAGTTGTCCGAGGTGCACGGCATCGCCATCGGATCCATCGGATCGCAGACCTGGCAGAACGGCGACACCGGCTTGGGCGAGATCTTGAAGCACTCGCCCGGATCGGCGAGGCGCGACATCATCGACTGCGCGTCGATCACCTGGCCGCAGGTGTTCGGGTCGGCGTACGGCGAGTCCTCCTCGGCGCAGCAGAACTCCATCAGATCGCACTGCAGAATGCGGTCGGTGCAACCCGGGTTGCAGCAGACGCCCAGCTGCGTGTCGTCCGCCTTGGCCATCAGGCCACGGCACTCCGCGCGCGAGTAGCTTGGCTGCGGTCCACCGGCGCCGGGGGTCTTGCAGACCGAACCGGAGAGGCAGTCGTCCTTCGTGAAGCAGCCCATCACGCACGACGGCGGGGCCTGCGTCTTGTCGCAGACCAGTCCGGCCGCGGGGCAGTCGACGGCCTGCTCGCATCCGAGCGGGGCGCAGGAGTCGGGATCGCGGTAGTCCTTGTACTGGCGCGGCTCGGTGTGACGCGCGGCCTGGTTGCAGTAGAAGCCAGGGGCCATGAACTTGGTGTCGCAGGCGGCGTCGTCGACGCACGGAGCCGCGCAGAAGCCGTCCGCGTGGCAGACCATGCCGCCCGCGCAGCTGTCCTTGGTGCAGCCGGAGATGCAGAGGCCGTTGCGCTGGTTGCATACCGGGAAGGACGGGTCGGTGCACTGGTCGTCCCGGGTGCAGGCCGGGAAGCATACGCCGAGGTTACCGGGCAGGTCGTTGTTCACGCAGAGGGAGGTCGGCTCGCCCGCCACCGCGGGACACTCGGTCTTCTGGCAGCTCTGCTCGCCGCTGCAGCTCATGGCCGCGGTCTTTGCAGGGCAGGCGGTCACCACATCGGGGCAGCCCTCGATGCGGCGGCAGAGGCCGTCCAGCGGATCGCGCTGGAAGCCGTACGGACAGCCCACCGAAGTCGCGTCGCGCGCGCAGAACTTCTTGTTGCCACCGTTGTCGACGCACTTCTGCGGCTCGGTGATGTTCTGGATGCTGGGGTGCAGCTCGCCGCACTCGGTGTCGTTGGCGCACTCTTCACACGGCGCGAGGCCGCGGGTGCAGACGTTGCCGCGGGTGGTGCCGCAGTAGCTGTTCAAGTGGTACCCGTGCTTGCAGTCCTTCGGGGCGCCGATGATCTTGCTGCAGTCCTCGCAGTCGATGTCGGTCGTGCACGCGACGCCGGGGACGCAGAGCTGGGTGACGACGTTGCAGACCTCGCCGCTCGCGCATTCTTGATCGCGGGTGCAGGGCGGGGCGCCGCCGTCGGGCAGCGCGGCGTCGCCGGTGTTGGCCGCATCGGCCGCAGGCGCTGCGTCGGGAGCGTTGGCCGGCGTGCTGGCGTCGGGCTGCCCTGAAGGCGAGTCCGAGCTGCAGGCAGAGACGGCGAAGGCCGAGAGGAGGGCGAGGAGGGAAATTTTACAGCGCATGGAATCCTTGGGTCCGGCCCGGGGGCCGAAAAGCGGTTGACTCTATAGCTCACGGATCACAGCTTTCAACCCTTCATGCACATCGAGGTGCGCCTCTTCGCCGTGTGCCGTGAGCGCGCCGGCGTCGACCGTCTCGCCGTATACGTGGCCCAGCCCTCGCTGGCGTCTCTGCGTGCCGCCCTGACCGAGGCGTGCCCGGCCCTCGCTCCGCTGCTGAAAGTGTCGCGTTTTGCGGTGAATCAGGAGTTCGCGGCCGAGGACCAGGTCCTGAGCGCGAAGGATGAGGTCGCGTTGATTCCCCCGGTCTCGGGCGGCGGTGGCCTCTTCCGGCTCACCGATCAGCCGATCGACGTAGCGGCGGTCGAGCGCGAGGTGGCCCATCCCGGGGCCGGCGCAGCGGTGACGTTCGTGGGATCGGTGCGCGATCACACCGGGCCGCACGCGGTGAACGCGCTCGAGTACGAGGCGTATCCGGAGATGGCGGAGCGCTTCCTCGCGCGGATCGGCGGCGAGTGCGTCGAGAAGTGGCCCAAGACGCGGGTGGCGATCGTGCACCGCGTCGGTCGCTGCGCGATCGGCGAGGCCTCGGTGGCGATCGCGGTGTCGAGCCCGCACCGCGCGGACGCGTTCGACGCCTGCCGCCACGCGATCGAGCGCCTCAAGGTCGACGTGCCCATCTGGAAGCGCGAGCTCAGAGAGGACGGCTCGGTGTGGGTCGGCGTCGGAAGCTAGTCGCTGGCGAGCAGCTCGAGGTGGTCCTCGGCCCGCACCTCGACGACGAAGGTCAGGGCGTGGCTCCGGCCCACGGGCTCGAGGTGGTGGTGCCCGGCGCGCTGCCCGGCGAGCGCGCGCGCATCGAGATCGCGCATGTCGGCGTGCACGGCCGCGCGTTCGCGGAGCTCCTCGAGGTGCTCGAGCCGTCGCCCGACCGGATCACGGCTATCTGTCCGCGTTTTCTCGACTGCGGAGGCTGCGATCTCCTGCACGCCAGCGCCGCGTTCCAGGCGCGCTTCAAGCGCCAGCGGGTGATCGACGCGCTCTACACCGAGGGCTTGCGCGGCGTGGAGGTCGATCCTTGCGTCGCGTCGCCGCAGATCCTCGGCTACCGCGCGCTGGCCAAGATGATCGTCGGGCCGGACGGTACGCTCGGATCGTACGCGCCGCGCAGCCACGACATCGTCGACATGGGCGGCTGCCGGGTGCACGCGCCGGTGATCGAGGGTGTGCTCGACGTGATCCGCGGCGCGCTCTTGCCGGAGCACGATCTGCGCTACGTGCTGGTGCGCGCGGCGCTGGCCGATCAGAAGGTGATCGTCACTTTGGTGGTGCGCAGCGCGGACGCGTTGACGCCTCCCGCGCTGCTGCCGCTGCTGATCGATCGACCGGAGGTGGTGCGCGTGGTGATGCACGTGAACGACGGCGCATCCGACGTGCTGCTGGGGGCCGGGCCCGACGTGGTGCTGCTCGATCGCGGCCCGACCGCCGAGCGCATCGGAGAGGTCGAGCAGGGCCTGGATTCCGGTGCATTTGCCCAGATCAACCCGGCGGCGGCGTCCGAGCTCTACCGGCTGGCGGCCGAGGGCTTGCGACCGCACGATCGCACCATCCTCGATCTCTATGCGGGCTCGGGTGGGCTGTCGCTGACGCTGGCGGCCCAGGGCGCGCGGAGCGTGATCGGCGTCGAGCGATCACCGGAGGCCGTGCGCGCCGCGACGATCTCCGGACAGAAGTTTGGTGCGAAGCTGCGCTTCATCGCCGCGTCGGTCGAGGACGCGATCGACGCGCTCCCGCGCGCCGACGCGGTCGCGGTGAATCCGCCGCGAAAGGGCCTGTCGCGGACGGTGATCGCGGCGCTGCTGCGGCGCGCGCCGGTCGACCTGGTCTACGTGAGCTGCGATCCGGGCACGCTGGCGCGCGATCTCGCGACGATGGGGAGCGGGGCGCGGATCGCGCGGGTGACGCCGGTGGATCTGTTCCCGCAGACCCGTCACGTCGAGACGGTGGTGACGCTCAGGTTGGAGCTGCCTTCACCATGATCGCTTCCAGCGCCGTGTTGAGCTTCGAGCTCACCGCGCTGTTTCCATACTGATTGCCGAGCTGCTCGCCCACGCGCGTCAGAGCGGCCTCGGCGAGCTTGGCGCCGACCGAGACCTTGAGCTCCTCGGCCATGGCCTTGGCCGCAGCGTCGCCGATCGGCGAGCCGATGCTCTGGGCCGCGGTGCGCAGCGGCTGCTCGGCGGCGGTGCGCACCGACGAGCCCACCAGCGACGCGAGCGCCTCCGCGACGATGCCCGGTCCGACCTGCTCGAAGGCCAGCTTCGCCGCCTCGGCGATCTGCTTCTGCACCTCGGCCGGCGCGACCTGCTTCGCGATCTTCTCCGCCGTGGTGGTCGCGAGCGCGCCGAGCGCGTCGAGGATCGTCGCCTCGACCTTGGCGTCCTCTTCGGCGTTCACCTTCTGCGGGAACTTCGCCGCGAACGCGTCCCGCGCGGTCTTGGCCAGCTCCTCGGCCTTGGGCTTGGCGGTTTCGAGGATGCTGAGCAGCGTCGGATCCTTGGCCGCCTCGATCGCCACCACGCTCGCGTTGGCCTCGAGCTTGGTCTTGAGCGCGCTCTGGATCCAGCTCGCGCCGCTGTTGGTCACGCTGCTCTGCGCCTCGGGCTGGAGCTTGGCCTTCACCGTCTCGGAGACCTTGGCGATCAGCGCGTCGATCGCGCCGGCAGGAGCGAGGCTCACCGCAGCGTCACCCGCGGCCTTCTGCGCCGCCGACTGCGCGTCGTAGCGCGCGCTGCTGTAGCCGTCCGAGACCACCGTCGCCTCGCACTTGATGCGCGCGGGCTCGGCCCCCTCCTTCTTCACCAGCGCCTCGATTGCCTCGCGCACGCCGCCGCGCAGCGCGGTCTCGAGCTGGGTTCGGATCGCCTGGCGGGTCTCCGGCGTGCCATCGGCCGGGACGCCGATCTCCGCGGTGAGCTTCTCCAGCAGCTTGGTCGAGACCTCGTCGACCGCCGGCTGGAGGAGCGCGTTGATCTTGGATTTGATGTCCGAGTCGATCGAATAGGTGGAGTAGTTGGTGAGGTCCTCGATCTTGGCTTTGGCCGACTCCTTGGCCGCCGCTTCCGCCGCCGGTGTGAGCTTGAGCTTCACGCCCTCGATGTCGAGCGCGGCGATGAGATCGGTCTCCGCCGTCACCGCCTGCTTGGCGGCATTGGACGCGCTGTAGTTGAGGTTCGACTCGAGCTGCGTCTTGCCGGAGGTCTTCGCCTCTTCCAGTGCCAGCGTCTTGGCCTGCTCGCCCAGGGTGGTGGCGAGGGCCGCCTCGATCGCGGCCTTCGCGACCGGCTCGGCGGCCGTGGCGGCGTCGGCGAAGCCGTCCTTGACCAGCGCGTCGCGCACCGCGGTCTGCAGCGTCACGTCGTCGGGATGATCCATCAGCTTCGGCGCGACGATCACGAAGTCGGCGATCGGTTTGCCGTGCCACTCGGTCATGCCCTTCGAGGTGAGCAGATCGACCAGCGCCTTCTTCTGATCCTCGGTGCTGCAAGCGACGTAGTCGATGTACGCGGTGTCGTTCCCGATCGGGAAGCAGAGCTCGTTCGACGTGCTGAATTTGGCGTTGATCGTCTTCACCAGCTCGGAACCGTGGTTCTCCGGCTTGAGGTTGGTGGTGCGGCCGAAGTTGTCGCCGTTGTAGCCGTACCAGTCGGTGCGGTCGAGGATGCTGCGGTTGATGACCAGCTTGTAAGGCCGCGATCCGCCCCAGTCGTTCCATCCCTTGTCGCTGCCGCCGTAGCTGTAGCCCGTGCTGACGTCCGGCTTGTTCTTGTACGTCTCGATCGCCTTCTCGGTGACGAGGCGCGTGAACACCGAGTACGCGCCGCCCGTCCCGAAGTCGCTCGACGACGACTTGCCCTGGATGAGGATGCCCTCCTGGAAGCGGGTCAGCGACGCCTTCTGACCGCCGGTGAGCATCTGGAAGATGCGCTCGGGGTTGTCGCCGGTGGAGTAGAGCCAGCGCGCGCCATCCTTGTAGAGCTCGGACGACAGCGAGGGGTCGACGACGGTGAAGTAGCCCGGGTAGACCTCGTCGAAGCGCAGGTTGGCGATGCGCTCCTCGGAGATGCCTTTCTCGGCGCAGAGGTCGTGGAGCTGGTCGAGCTTGATGCTCTCGACCTCGCGCGTGATCAGCTCGGTCGCCTTCTCCGGGGTCTTCTTGGCGAGCACGCCCAGCGTGAGGAGCGCGCGCGCCGACTTTGCTTCGACGGGTCCGGCCAGCGCCTCGGTGACCAGCGGGCTGTCCTTGGGGACGCCGGCGGTGGCCAGCGCGCTGAGCAACGCCGAGCTCGGATCGGTGCTGCTCGGGCTGGGCAGGATGCCGTTGGCCGACTGCGAGTCGCTCTTGGCCCAGGCGATAAACGCGGTCGGGCTGGTGTCGTAGAGGAGCGACGCGAGCTTGGCGCGCTGGGCGTTCTTCGGGTTGTTGAGATCGGCGGCGTCGACGGCGAGCATCGCCGGCGCGTCAGCCTCGGTGGCGGCGGCCTTGAGGTCAGCGGAGCCGGCGAGATCCTCGCGGGGCTTGAGCTTCAGCTTCTCGGTGGCGCCCGGCGCGATCTGCCAGAGCAGCCGCAGCATCTTGAAGCGCTCGAGCGCCTTGGGATCCGGGGGCGCGAACGCGCTTTGCAAGCCGAGCTTCGCGACCACTTCGTTGAGCGCTTTGGTCGCGTCGACGTCGCTGCCGAGCACGCGGATCTGCATCGCGCCCTTGATCGCCTCGGGCTCGCCGGGGACGAACTCGACCTGCCATTTGCCGGGCGTCTCGAGGAGGAGCGACTTGCCCGACGGGTTCCACTTGGTGCCGTCCTTCTTCAGGATCGACTTGTCGGCCGGTGAGCTCGGATCGGGCGCGGCGCCGTAGAACGAGAGCGTCGACGGCTTCGCGCCGGCGGTCTCCATGCGCTTCTTGTAGCGATCGACCGAGCCCGCGTGGGCCTGGAAGAAGATCTCGAAGCCGCCGGTGCCGTCGCTCTCCTGCGTGCGGCGGACGGACATCCACATCATGCGCAGCGAACCGGAGTCGAGCCGGAAGCCCTGCGCGTAGCGGCCCTCGGTGGAGATCTTCGACAGATCGTCGAGCGGGAACGACGACTGGATGCCCGCCTCGGGCGTGATCGGCGCGGTCTGGCGGATGGTGTGGACGGCGAGGGCGCCGTTGGCGACGTCGATGCCATCGACGGTGACGCTGCTGATGCCGGTCAGCTTCTTGGCGACGACCCCGTGGTTCGGGTCGATCTTGTCCGGCACCAGGGAGGTGAGGCCGGTGTTGATCGGTGCGGTCGTGACGACGATGGGCATGAAAGGGCCGTGTTCGTTGTGCCTGGACGGGCCCCCGACCGCAAGCCAAATGGCGGGTAAAGTGCTACCTTACGTCGCTTTGGCCATGATGGCGTCGAGCGCTGCCTGGAGGTGGGTGCTGATCGCGGTCCCGCCCCACTGGTTCCCGAGCTGCTCGACGACGCGAAGCACGGTCTGGGCCATCAGCTTCGCCGCGATCTCGCCCTTCATCTCGGCGACAGTCGCGACGATCGAGGCCGCCGCCGTGTCGTTGACGACGTTGGCGGCGAGCAGGGTGAGCGGCGCGTACACCTCCGCCTTCGCAGCGGTCCTGGCCGCGGCGAGGCTCGCCTGGTCCGCGATCTCGCTGCCGAGCTTCTCGATGAAGCCTGCGGCGGACTGCTTCAGGATCGGGTCGAGCGCGGCTGTGACCGCCGCCGGCACCAGCTTCGCGGCGGTCTTCTGCGCCAGCTCGCCGAGCGCCGCGGTCACGACCTCGCCGATCATGGCCTCGTCGGCCGGCGTCACCTTGGTCGGGTTCGAGGTCGCAAAGCTGGTCTTGGTCGCGAGCGCGATCGCGTCGGCCTCGGCCTGGCCTTCCTTCAGCAAGATCGCCTTCGTGTCGGGCTCGACCGCGGAGGTGCCGAGCTGGATCGCCGCGGGCTCGAGATCGGTCTTGAGCCATGACGCCACCCAGGCCGGGCCGCTTTGCTCGATCAAGAGCTGCGACGCCGGGGCGATCGCCGCCCGAATGATGTCTTCGACCGCGGCGACCCGCGCGGCGAGCAGTCCCTCGGGGACCAGCTGGACCGCCGCGTTCTGCGCGGCCGCGAGCACTGCCTTGCGCACGGCATACGCGAGCAAGCTGCCCCGGATCGCCACCGCGTCCTCCGCGCTGGACTGCGCTTTGGGCGCGGCGGCTTCGACGTCGGCCTTCAGCGCGGACGACACGGCTGCGCAGATCGCGGCCTCGAGCTTGGTCTTGATCGCCTGGCGGGTCTCGGGCGTGGCGTCGGTCGGCGCGCCGATTTCGGCGGTGAGCTTGGCGATGACGTCGGTCGCGGCCTTGTCGCTGGTGGCCTGGAGCGTGGCGTACGCAGGCTTCACGGCGTAGTCGAGGGAGTAGGTATCGTACTGATCGAGGGACGCGAGCCGGGCCTTGGTGGCCTCGGCCGCCGCGGCCTGCGCGATCGGCGCGAGCAGCTCGACCGTGACGTCGAACGTCGGTGCGCCCACTGCCGCCACGGCCTCCTTCGCCTTGGCCTCGGCTTCGTAGCGCAGCTGGGAGGTGGCTTTATCGAGCAGCTTCTGCTGCTGCTCGATCACCAGGGTGTCGGCCTTCTCCGGGAGGGTCGCGGTCACCACCTCGGCGATCTTGGCTTCCAGGATCGGTTGCGCGGCGGCTGTGGCGTTCGCCAGGGCCGAGGCGGCGATCGCCTCGCTGATCGCGGCGCTCAGGGTGACGTCGTCGGGGTGCTCCATCAGCCGCGGCGTGATGATGATGAAGCTCTCGAGCGGCCTTCCGTGCCACTCGGTGATGCCTTCGGCGGTGAGCTTGGTGATCAGCTCGGTCTTCTGCTGCTGCGTCTTGCACGTCACGTAGTCGATGAACGCGGTGTCGTTCCCGATCGCGAAGCAGAGCTCGTTGGAGTCGCGGTAGTTGTCGTTGATCGCCTTCACCAGGGTGGCGCCGTGGTTCTGTTCGGTCAGACCGGTCGACTTCCCGCACACGTCGCTGGTGTGGCCATACCAGTCGGTGCGATCGAGCAGCGTCCGGTTGATGATCATCTTGTACGGGCGCGCGCCGGCCCAGTCGTTGAAGTCGCTGCCGTACGCGCCGGGGTTGGCCTTGGCCTTGGCGATCGCCGACTCGGTGACGAGCCGCGTGAACACCGAGGAGCCG
>Ga0105047_10017835_pt1 | contig 11041 bp, 11 predicted proteins | sample MAT04_FD_78384 | JGI IMG/M metagenome (GOLD analysis project Ga0105047, IMG submission 78384) | Freshwater microbial communities from Lake Fryxell liftoff mats and glacier meltwater in Antarctica - MAT-04 (megahit assembly) | ecosystem: Environmental > Aquatic > Freshwater > Ice > Liftoff...
GAACGGTTCCAGGCACGCCAAGCAGCGGTGCAGCGCTTTGCAGGCGGTCGAGCCAAAGGCCGACAGGCGTTCGGTGTTGAGACTGTCGCAACGCGGGCAGGCAACGTTGCGAGGGCGGATACCAATGCGTTGTGCGCCCTGCACCGCCGCGGCGCCACTGGGCGGCGCGATGCCATATTGGCGCAGCTTGTCGCGGCCTTCTGCGCTGATCCAGTCGCTGGTCCAGGCGGGTTCACGGCGTTGCGTCACCGTCACCGGCGCCAGGCCCACAGCCAGCAGCGCTTGTTCAACGGCTTGGGCGATGACCTCCGTGGCCGGGCAGCCGCTGTAGGTGGGGGTCAGCACCACGTCGACGCCATGGGCTGATGCATGCACGCCGCGAACCAGGCCCAGGTCACAGACCGACAGCACGGGCACTTCGGGGTCGAGCACCGTGGCCAGCGCGGCCCACGCTGCTGCCTCGCGTGCAAGCTGCTCCGGGGTCGAGACCATCGCATTGGCAGCCACCATCACCAACGCCCACCTGGAAACTGCCGTTGCAGGCTCTGCAGCTCCGCCAGGATGAAGCCCATGTGCTCGCTGTGCCGGCCCTGGGTGCCGGTGCTGAGGAAAGGTGTGTCAGCCGGCACCGGCAACAGGGCTGGTGCAAACACCTCTTGCACCTCGCTCAACCAGGCACCGCGCAGGCTGGCACGAGCCGGCCCGAGACCCGTGCTGGACGCGGCTTCGTCCACGGCATCGCCGGCAAACATCTCAGCCGTGTACGGCCAGGCACGCGCCAGCGCAGCCTGCAGGCGCCGGGCCGATTCCGCCGTGCCGTCGCCCAGCCGCACCACCCAGTCACCGGCATGCTGTTGGTGGTAGCGCGCCTCTTTCACGGCCTTCGCAGCAATGCCACGCAGTTCCACATCGGTTGACGAAGACAGGCCCATCCACACCGCCTTGAACCATGTTGCCAACAGGAAGTTGCGCAACACCGTGTCAGCGAAGTCGCCCCCGGGTGCGTGCGCGCTGGACTTGCGCAGCGGCTGTTCGACCAGCGTGAGGTTGAAGAAGTCCGCTTCGTTTCGAAGGTAGGCCAGCTGGTCTTCGTCCAGACCGCCACCCTGCACGCCGTTGTGCAAGTGCGCGGCATGCGTCAACAAGGCCCGCGCCTGGCCCAACAGGTCCAGCGCCATGTTGGTCAGTGCGATGTCTTCTTCCAGCACCGGGCCGTGGCCGCACCACTCGGCCAGGCGCTGGGCGTGGATCAGCGCGGTGTCGGCCAGGCGCAGAACATAACGCAGTGGATGAGTGAGTTCCAGGGCGATGGAGCCCCCGGCCAGTGCAGCCGCCATCACATGTGGTCCAGCGCCGCCGGCAATTCGTAGAACGTCGGGTGGCGGTACACCTTGTCGGCCATCGGGTCAAAGTACATCGCCTTGTCGCCAGGGTCGCTGGCGGTGATGTCGCTGCTGCGCACGACCCACACGCTCACACCTTCCTGGCGGCGGGTATAGACGTCGCGGGCCAGTTGCACGGCCAGCGCGGCGTCGGCCGCGTGCAGGCTGCCGCAGTGCTTGTGGTCCAGCCCGGCTTTGGGGCGAACAAACACTTCCCACAGCGGCCATTCGGCCTGGGTGGATGTGCTGGGCATGGTCATGCTGCCTGCTCCAGCAACGCCTGTTTTTGGGCATGCACGGTGGCCGCCTCGCGGACCCACGCGCCGTCGTCCCAGGCAGCCACGCGTGCTGCCAGACGCTCGGTGTTACAGGGCCCATGGCCACCGACCACGCGCCAGAACTCGGCCCAATCAATGGCCCCGAAGTCGTGCTGGCCGCGGGCTTCGTTCCATTTCAGCTCGGGGTCTGGCAGGCTCACGCCCAGCACACCCGCCTGGTCGACACAAGCATCCACGAACTTCTGCCGCAGCTCGTCGTTGCTCAGGCGCTTGATGCCCCACCGCATGCTCTGGGCGGTGTTGGGGCTGTCGGCATCGGGCGGGCCGAACATCATCAAGCTCGGCCACCACCAGCGGTTGACTGACTCCTGCACCATGGCCTGCTGTGCTGCGGTGCCGTCTTTCATCATCACCAACAAGCTCTCGAAGCCCTGGCGCTGGTGGAAACTTTCTTCACGGCAGATGCGCACCATCGCCCGGGCGTAGGGCGCATAACTGCAGCGTGTCAAAGGCACCTGGTTCATGATGGCTGCGCCGTCCACCAACCAGCCGATCACGCCCATGTCCGCCCAACTGAGCGTGGGGTAGTTGAAGATGCTGCTGTACTTGGCGCGGCCGCTGTGCAGCGCCTCGAACATCTGGTCGCGGCTGGTGCCCAGCGTTTCAGCGGCGGCGTAGAGGTACAGGCCGTGGCCGGCTTCGTCCTGGACCTTGGCCAAAGCGATGGTCTTGCGTTTGAGCGTGGGCGCACGCGTGAGCCAGTTGGCTTCGGGCAGCATGCCGACGATCTCGCTGTGGGCGTGTTGGCTGATCTGCCGCACCAGCGTCTTGCGGTAGTGCTCGGGCATCCAGTCTTTGGCTTCGATGAAGTCGCCTTGAGCGATGCGCGCCTCAAACCGTGTCTCCAACTGCGCGTCTTCAACACTGCGCAATGCCGCCCGTTCGTCTTTGGGCGCCAGGTCCATGGCTTGGGTGTACATCGGGATGTCCTCAGGTTTTAGGGCGCAGATCGATCACACGCTTGGCCTTGCCGACCAGGGTGCGTTCAATGGAATCGGGTAAGCCCACGCTGACGCTGGCGCTGACGCCGATCAGGGTCTTGATGCGATGTTGCAGTTCACGCCCCACCGCCTGGCGGTCAGCGGCTGCGTGTTCGGGTGCCAGTTCACAGCGCACCTCGACTTCGTCCAGCAAGGCCGGGCGGCTAACGAGCAATTGGTACTGTCCCGACAAGGCACCCTGTTGCAGCACCAGTTCTTCCACCTGCGTGGGGAAGAGGTTGACGCCGCGGATGATGAGCATGTCGTCGCTGCGCCCCACGATCTTGCCCATGCGCCGCATGCTGCGCGCGGTGGGCGGCAGCAAACGCGTCAGATCGCGCGTGCGGTAGCGAATCATCGGCAGTGCCTCTTTGCTGAGCGTGGTGAAGACGAGTTCACCTTCAGCGCTGCCCTTCTTTTCGTCATAAGGCAACACCTCACCGGTCAGCGGGTCGATGATTTCCGGGTAGAAATGGTCCTCCCAAATCACCGGGCCGTCTTTGGTTTCAACGCATTCATTGGCAATGCCCGGGCCCATGATTTCGCTCAGGCCGTAGATGTCCACGGCGTCGATATCAGCGGCTTGTTCGATGTTGTTGCGCATCGCCTCGGTCCAGGGCTCGGCGCCGAAGATGCCGACTTCGATCGACATCGTCCGCGGGTCTTTGCCCTGGCGGCAAAACTCTTCGATCAACACCTGCATGTAGCTGGGCGTGACCATGATCAACCTCGGCCGGAAGTCTTCGATCAACTGGATTTGTTTCTCGGTCTGCCCCCCGCCCATGGGCACGACCGTGCAGCCCAGCCGCTCCGCGCCGTAGTGCGCGCCCAGTCCGCCGGTGAACAGCCCGTAGCCGTAGGCCACGTGAACGATGTCGCCAGGGCGACCACCGCTGGCGCGGATCGAGCGGGCCATCAGGTCTGACCAGCGGTCGATGTCGCCCCGCGTGTAGCCCACCACCGTGGGCTTGCCCGTGGTGCCGGAAGACGCATGAATGCGCACCAGCTGTTCGCGCGGCACCGCAAACATGCCGAAGGGGTAGTGGCTGCGCAGGTCGGCTTTTTGGGTGAACGGGAACCGCGTGATGTCAGCCAGCGTTTTGCAGTCCGACGGGTGCACGCCGCGGGCATCAAAAGCCTGCCGGTAGTGCGCCACGTTGTCGTAAGCGTGCTGCAGCGACCACTGCAAACGCTGCAACTGCAGCGCCTGCAGCTCGTCCCGGCTGGCGGTCTCGATCGGCTCCAGGTCGCCGGGTGCAGGGGCTTTCACGGGCATCGCTTGACCCTTGTCATGCTGACACGGCGCCGGCTTTGCCCACCGGCAGGCCGGGTACCACGGCACGGCCTTTGAAGGTGTGCGAACGGCCGCGAAATGCCGCCACCTGCTTGCCGTGCTGGTTGTGAACGGCCACGTCGTACACGCCCGTGCGGCCGGCCTTGTGGACCTCACACGCGGTTGCCGTCAGAACGTCGCCGAGGTTGGCTGCGGCAAGCAGGCTGATGTCGAAGCCCGACGCCACCGTGACTTCGTTGTGGGCGTTGCAGGCAAAGGCAAAGGCGCTGTCAGCCAGCGTGCTGATCAAACCGCCGTGGCAGATGTTGTGGCCGTTGAGCATGTCTTCGCGCACTGTCATTTGCAGCGTGGCGGTGCCTGGGCCGACCGTCAGCACCTGCAGGCCCAGCGCAGCGCTGGCGCGGTCTCCGCGAAGCATGGCGTCGCGGCAGGCGTGGGCGATGTCCTGTGCGTTCATCGGTCGCTGAAGCTGGGCGGGCGCTTGGCGAAGAAGGCCGCCACACCTTCGACAAAGTCGTGGCCACGGCCCAAGGCGGTTTGGGTTTGAGCCTCAAGCGTCAGCGCATCGCCAAAGTCCAGGGCCATGGCCTGGTCGAGCACGCGGCGGGTTTCAACCAAAGCCACGCTGGGCAGCTGGGCCAGCCGCTGGGCCAGGGCCAGTGCGGCGGCTGGCAGGTCGGCGTCGGCTACACACTGCCAGATCAGCCCCATGCGCTGGGCTTCTTCTGCCGGCAGCTTGTCACCCAACATTGCCAGGCCCAGAGCCCGGCTGCGGCCCACCAAACGGGGCAGCAGCCAGGTGCCGCCACAGTCGGGCACCAGGCCGATCTTGCTGAAGGCCTGAATGAAGCTGGCGCCGCGCGCGGCCACCACCAGGTCGCAGCACAGCGCGAAGTTCGCACCGGCGCCAGCCGCCACGCCATTGACCGCCGCGACCACCGGCACCGGCATGCTGCGGATGCGCAAGGCCAGCGGGCGGTAGTGGCGTTTAATGACAGCGCCGACGTCGATGCCCTTGTCTGTAGCGACCATCGCGCTGTCGGTCAGGTCTTGCCCGGCGCAAAAACCTCGGCCGGCGCCAGTGACGATGACCGCGCGCACCGCACTGTCCGCTGCGGCTGCGTCCAGCGCTGCCAGCAGTTCACCATGCATGGCCGAGGTGAAGCTGTTCAACAAAGCGGGCCGGTTCAGCGTGAGGTGGCGGACCGCGCCGTGGCTGGCAATGAGGACCAAGGGCTCAGGGTTGGACATGCGCGGCTCCGGGTTGGCGCGTTGTTGGCCTCAGGGTCTTCTTGGCACTGACTGACAAAGCCCCAAACATTCTTCGACCAAACGGTCGACGAATTCTAGCCACAGGCGAACCGCTGGAGTCGCGACGAAACACCTTGGTGAAAACCCTCACCCCGGCCAGCGCCTTTCGATGTGCGCCAGCAGCGTGCGCAGCGTCTGTGCCTCGCCGCCCACAGGGCGGCCGGGTTGTGGCCGGTCGTTCCAGGCGAACAGGTCAAGGTGCAGCCAGGGCTGACTGTCGGGAACAAAGTCGGCCAGGAACAGCGCCGCCGTGATCGCCCCGCCCATCGGCCCGCTGCCGGTGTTGACGATGTCGGCAATGTCGCTCTCGATGCGGCGGTGGTAGTCGGCCCACAACGGCAGGTGCCACAGCGGGTCGTGCAGTGCCGCACCCTGGTCCATCAGGCTGCGGGCCAGCGCCGTGTCGCGGGTGAACAGCGCGGGCAGCGCCGGGCCCAGGGCGACGCGCGCAGCGCCGGTCAGCGTGGCCATGTCGATCAGCAACTCGGGTTTGGACTCCGCCGCATAGGCCAGCGCGTCGCACAGGATGACGCGGCCTTCGGCGTCGGTGTTGCCGATCTCGATGTGCAGGCCCTGCCGCGTCTTGAACACGTCACCTGGACGGAAGGCGTTGCCCGAGATGGCGTTTTCCACCGCCGGAAGCAGCACCTGCAGCCTGACTGGCAGGTTCAACGCCATCACCATCTGCGCCAAGCCCAGCACGTTGGCCGCGCCACCCATGTCTTTTTTCATCAAGCGCATGCCGTCGGCGCCTTTGATGTTCAGGCCACCGCTGTCAAAACACACACCCTTGCCCACGAGTGACAGCTTGGGGTGGGCCGGATCGCCCCAGTTCAGCTCGATCAAACGCGGTGCGCGCGCTGCGTCAGCCGCCCGGCCCACCGCATGGATGCAGGGGAAACCGGCTTTGAGCAGCGCCTCACCCACGGTCTGCTTGAAAGTGGCGCCGTGCTGTTTGGCGACGATGCGCGCGGCTTGCGCCAGATCCGCCGGGCCCATGTGTTCAGCCGGCGTGTTGACCAGGTCGCGTGTGCTCGCGATCGCGTGAGCCTGCATCAAACCGCGCTGCGCGGCGGGGCTGGACGGCAACATCAACGTGGCGGTTTCACGCGTTCGTGGTTTGTAGGGGTCAAACACATACGCGCCCAACTCCCACGACAGCGCAGCCGCTTGCGCGTCAACCGCCAGCCCGGTCGACGCCAGTCGGTAGGTGCCGGCGGCCAAAGCCTTGGGCAAGGCTGCCAGGGCCCAAGGGTGGTCGACGGCGCGCACGCCAGCCCAAACCTGCGCCACGCTGCCATCGGCCGCCGGCACCAGCACGTGGCTGTCAGGCGCACCGGCGAAACCGTTGGCCTTGAACCAGCGCTGGCTGGGTTCAGGCGCCAGCGCCGCGTCCGCCAAAAAACTGGCACGCGTGACGACATGGATGGCGACCGCGCTGGAGGTCGGTTTCTTGAGTTGGACGGTCATGGTGTGGGCTGGTGTTGGAAGCGACCCGCATTCTCACCACCCTGCCCGGGCAACCGCTGGTAGCTCGCCAACAGTCACTGGCGACGCCCAGCTGCGCTTGGTCGCAAAGCGTGTGGCCAGCGGGACTTGGGCGTCAGACACTCGCGTTGCGCTGAACACAAAGCAGCGCCTTGGCAACCCACAGGAGCCCCCACCATGAGTCTGTTCAGCGTCATCACCAGCCCCATCAAAGACGTCACCCAAGCCATCACCATGCCGTTCAAGGCCGTGTTCGTGGTGGGTTTGTGCTGGGCCATCAACGCCATGACCTACAGCGGTGTGTGGTGGGTGAAGTGGGTGGCCCTGGGTATGGGCATCGCCACCGTCGTGGCCGTGGCCCGCGGTTTGAAGTCTTTGCTGCTGTTGGCGCTGGTCGCCTGGGTGGGCACCAAGGTCTACCAGCGTTACGGCCAGGCCGCGCGCCAGCAGTTTGACGACTGGGTGGCCAAGACCCAACCCGCCGCAGCGCAGGTGCTGGCGGTGCTGCGGACACCGGTGCCAGTACGCGACCCAGGCAACGGCGACGCGCAGGCCAACCGCGGCCCTGTGCACTGACCGGCATTCGCCGCGGCCGTGGCCAGCCAGCCGCAGCCATCAGTTGGCCTTAAAAAAACGGCCCCTGCGTGGGGCCATGGGTTACTGCGCGGCGCCGTCAGGCCTGCGGCGCGTTGGCGGCTGCTGGCATGGCTGTGAACGGCGCGGCGGTTGGTTCGCGCTGGGCGTGCCAATCCGCCAGCCGTCGCATGTTGCCCATGGACAGCCAGTGCGCGTGGATCAAACCCAGCACGCCTTCGCGGTGCAGGGCCACCACGGTGGCGTCGGGCAGGTTGCGCATCTGGACTTCGTCCACGGTCAGGAAGCCGTCGACGCTGTGCTGGCGGCCGTCTGGGAAGGTGGCGTCAAACCGCATCTCGCGCAGCAGGTCCAGTTCGGCCAGGCGCTGGCACACCAGCTTGGTGCGCTGGACCTCGGCTTCCAGCGTTTCCAGGTGTTTTTGCATGTCCAGCAAAAATTGCGTGGGCTGCCCTTCAGCGTCAAACACCGCCTCGCCGACTTCGTTGTTGACACCCGCCCAGGTCAGGTCCACACAGACCGCAAAGCGTTCGTCGTCAACCCGACCGATGCAAAACGGATAGCAGCGCAACACGGCAGGCATGTACTGGGCGCGCCAGGTGCCGGCTGCTTCGTACAGGTTCTGGTCATTGACCAGGCCCATCACCGCCACCGGGGCGATCTGGTCGCGCCCATCGGCCTCTTGCCCGGCTTTGACAAAGACGATCGGGAACTCGCGCGCGACGTCGCCGAACTCCACTGCCGCCACGAACAGCGCGTTGAGTCTGTTGGCCACGTGCCAGTCTGTCACCGGCAACTTCAGGCGCAACTGACGGTGGGCGTCACGGTCCAGGCCCGTGGGGTTGGCATGCAGGTTTTGAATGATCAAGTTGTTTCTCCAGAGTTTTCGATGCGGGTGACCAGCACCTTGTCCACACGTTTGCCGTCCAGGTCGACGACTTCAAAGCGCCAGCCCGCCCAGTCCACCGCATCCGTGATATCCGGCAGCCGCCCCAGCAGCAGCATCACCATGCCAGCCAGGGTGTTGTAGCGGCCGCGGTCTTCTTCTGGCAGCTCCTTCAGTTCCAGCCGGTCTTTGAACTCCGGCACAGGAATCAAGCCGTCCATCAGCCAGCTGCCGTCAGTCCGCCTCACGGCCCAGGCATTCTCGTCGGTAGGCGCACCAAACTCGCCAGTGATGGCCTCGAGCAGGTCACGCTCGGTGATCACACCTTGCACGGCGCCGTACTCGTCCACCACGAACACCAGGTCGGCCGTGGTCTGCCTGAAGTGCTCCAGCAGCTCCATGCCCGACAGCGTCTCGGGCACAAAGACCGGTGGCTGCAGGTGTTCGGCCAGCAGCGGCGTTTCGCCGCGCGCCAGCGGCTGCAGCAGGCTGTGCGCGCCAATGACCCCAATCACGTCATCCAGGCCCCCGCGGCACACCGGGAAACGGGTGTGGCCACTGTCAGCCATGCGTTGCAGTTGGGTGGTGATGCTGTCACCCACGTCCAGCCAAGTGATTTCTGCGCGCGGAATCATCATCGAGCCGATCTGCCGCTCGTCCAGCCGGAAGACGTTGCGCACCATCTGGTGTTCCTGCGCTTCGATCACGCCCGCATCCAGCCCCTCTTCCAGGCTGGCATTGATTTCTTCTTCCGTGACCAAGCGCGACGGGCCGCCGCGGATGCCCATCAGCCGCAACACCGCATTGGTGCACAGGCTGAGCAGTGCCACCAGGGGCCGCACCGCAGTGGACAGCCAGTTCATCGGCCGCGCCACCAGGCGGGCCACGGTTTCCGGGTACATCTGGCCCAGGCGTTTGGGCACCAGTTCGCCGAAGATGATGGTCAGCACGGTGATGATTACCACCACCAGCGCCGTGGCGCCAATGGCCGCGGTGGGCTGAGCGACGTTCAAGGTAGCGACCAGCCAACGCGAGAAGGGCTCTGAAAAAGCCTTCTCGCCGACGATGCCGTTCAACACCCCGATCGAGGTGATGCCGATCTGCACCGTCGACAAAAACTTTGTCGGGTTGTCGTGCAAGTCCATGGCCGCGGCAGCGCCAGGTTCGGCACTTTCCACCATCACCTGCAAGCGCGCTTTGCGGCTCGCGGTGAGGGCCATCTCCGACATGGCGAAGAGGCCGTTGATCAGAATCAGAACAACAAGAAGGGCAACGTCCATGCTCGCCGCGGGCTCAGCCTGCGGGTGCTGTTTCGAGGGGCGCGAGCGTAGCAGAATGGGGTGATGATTGTTCTCATCGGCGACGTGCAAGGCTGTGACGAAGCGCTCGGTCAATTGCTCGACGTGGTCGGGTTCTCGGCTTCGCGCGACCGGCTGGTGATGCTGGGCGACCTGGTCAACCGCGGGCCGCAGTCGCTGGCGGTGTTGCGGCGGCTGCAGGCGCTGGGCGACGCTGCAAGTTGTCTGCTGGGCAACCACGATCTTCACCTGCTGGCTGTCGCCCACGGCGTGCGGGCGCTGCACAAGGGCGACACCTTTGCCGACGTGCTGGCCGACCCAGACCCAGCCCACTCCCCTGACCACTGGATCGACTGGCTGCGCCACCAACCCCTGGCCTTGATGGAGAGCGGCTGGTTGTGCGTGCACGCCGGTGTGCTGCCGCAGTGGGACACGGTCCAGACGCTGCAACTGGCCGCCGAAGTGCAGGCCCAGCTCCGCGGCCCCGACCTGCCCGGCTTCTTGCGCGGCATGTACGGCAACCAGCCCGATACCTGGAGCGAGAAACTCCAGGGCCCCGAGCGCTGGCGTGTCGTGATCAACGCCTTGACGCGCTTGCGCTTTTGCAGCGCCGAGGGCCGCATGGACTTCGCCACCAAAGAAAGTGCCGCCGGTGCACCGACGGGCTATCTGCCGTGGTTCGACGTGCCCGGCCGGCGCACAGCGCAGCAGCCCATCGCCTTCGGACACTGGAGCACCCTGGGCTTGATCAACACGCCGCAACTCTTGGCAACCGACACGGGTTGCGTGTGGGGCGGAGCCCTGACGGCCGTTCGCGTGGACGGCGGGCGGCGTGAAGTCGTCCAGGTGCCCTGCCCGCAAGCGCAGCGTCCGCGCACCTAGAATCTGCGCCTTCAAGAAGGAAGCGTGGCCGAGCGGTTTAAGGCACCGGTCTTGAAAACCGGCGACGGCTTATCCCGTCCGTGAGTTCGAATCTCACCGCTTCCGCCAGATGGCTAGGAAACACAGGCCCTGCACGAAAAGTCAGGGCCGGTTGTCATTCCCTACCCACATTCCCACCCACACTTTGAACGGCACCAGGGAGCGTTACGGGGGTCGCCTCAGCGATGCGCTTGTCCCTGCGCACTTGCGCAGCCCGCCGCGTCCACACGCGAAGTCGGTGATCGAGGTAGCGGAGTGGGCACCGAAGGCCGTGACTTGAATGCTTTGGGCGCTACAGGTTCAGGAAGTCGGCGCGCAGGCGCCCTTTGAGGTGTACGTTGCCTTGCCGACAGCCACCCATGAGTTGCGACACACCGCAGCGGATGACAACAATGATCACTATCGTCAGATAATATCGATCACTCTTACCGCTGTTCAGGGATACGCCATGGCTGGATTCAAGACCGTTGAGATCGTGACGTCTGGCGTCGGCACCTTGGCCGGTACCCCGACTGAAATCGGAGAGCAGTTGCGGGCGTCTGGTGCCGA
>Ga0105047_10017838_pt1 | contig 11041 bp, 8 predicted proteins | sample MAT04_FD_78384 | JGI IMG/M metagenome (GOLD analysis project Ga0105047, IMG submission 78384) | Freshwater microbial communities from Lake Fryxell liftoff mats and glacier meltwater in Antarctica - MAT-04 (megahit assembly) | ecosystem: Environmental > Aquatic > Freshwater > Ice > Liftoff...
ATGCGAATAAAAAAACGGCAGCTAACAAGGGTTTGGCAAAATGGGGGCAGAAGTGCTAAATTGAGCATTTGTACTTCTATTTGGCATTTGTGGTAAATTGAACATTTGTGCTTCTAATTCCGCTACTTCGCCAAGCCGCAAAACGTTAGCGGCAACCTTAAATGAAAATCCCTTTACAATTTAACACATGAAAGAAAAAGGAGAACTAAAAATGAAAATCTTACTATTTACTGCAATATTTATTTGCTTTTCAATTAATATATATGCTCAGGCTAAAACTAACGATTCAATACTTACAAAAATTAAAGATGTAGGTAATCATCAATCACAAGTTAAAATGCTGACTTATGAACTCTCAGATGTTTATGGACAAAGGCTTACAGGTAGCCGTGAGTACCTTGCCGCTGCAAAATGGGCAAGTATAAAAATGAAAGAAGTTGGACTTACAAATGTTCACTTTGAAAATTATTGTACCAATTGCCTCGGTTGGAATGTGAAAAGTTTTAACGTAGAAATGCAGTCACCTAATTATATGCACATTACAGCTTATCCACTGGCATGGACTAAAGGTACAAATGGTACTGTTGAAGGAGATGTAATAAACATTGATAGTTTTTCCGATATGGATTCTATTAAGCATCGATATGCAGGAATATTAAGAAATAAAATTATTTTGTTAGGAAAAGAACCTGTTTTCAATCCAATGCCCGATCCGATATCTAAGAGATACTCTACTAAAGAATTGGAGAACATGCAGCAACTTTTAATTGCTGAAAATCAAACTAAACCATTACCAGAAGCAATAGAAGCCTTCCGGAACGAATATTCTAAAGACAGTACTTTTCTTAGATTTGCAGAGGATGAAGGTGTATTAGCAGTATTCAAACCCTCTGCTTCTGCAGCTGGTTTAATGAAAGTTGGAGGCACATATTATTATAAAGACAATGATTTTAAACCATTGCCCTATTTTATTATCATGCCAGAGCATGCTGGTAGACTTATCAGACTTATTAATCAAGGTAAAGTTCCAAAAGTAAAGCTCAATTTGGAAACAATAATTTATAATGAACCTGATAATAACGTAAATATCATTGGCGAGATTAAAGGTTGTGACCCAAAGTTAAATTCTGAAGTCATTATGATAGGTGCGCATTTTGACTCATGGCATTCTGGTACTGGCGCCACAGATAATGGCGGAAATTGTATGGTTTTATTGGAAGCGTTAAGAATTCTTAAGAAGTCTGGAATAGTACCAAAGCGAACTATACGACTTGCCTTTTGGGGTGGTGAAGAACAAGACTTCAATGGCTCTGTAGCTTACGCAACCAAACAGTATGGTAAACTCGACAGCAAGCCCAACAGAGAATCGGAAAAAGTTTCTGCATATTTGAATCTTGACGATGGTATAGGAGCAATTAGGGGGATTTATTTACAGGAAAACGTATTTGCACGACCTGTTTTTGAAGAAATATTTGGTGCGTTTTCTGCTGATGAAAAGTATTATACAACGATTGAAAACAATACAGATACCGACCATGAAACATTTAATCATTACAACATCCCTTCATTTGCATTCATACAAGATCCATTGGATTATAGTATTCTGTCACACCATAAGATGCTTGATTTACCAGAGTATACACTAGAATCTGATATGAAGAAGAATGCAATTTTTCTTGCTTGGACAATATATTCACTAGCTTCAAAAGATGAAATGGTTCCTAGGAAAATTAAGAAGTAATTTAGAGGTTCTTTTGACCCGCAAACAATTAGAATAAAGGCAGCCGCTAACAGCACCTACCCAAAAGGCGGGGTTTCGTGCTTCGCAGACACATTTGTGCAAGCTGAAACTTCAGTTCTCCGAATGGAGTTTAGTGCTAAAAATCCCGCCCTTCGGGTAGCTGCAAAACGTTAGTGGCAATTTTAGGACACATCAAATTCATGACAACTCAAAATAATAAAAAATGAACAAGTTATCTATCTTCTTTCTAGGTTTACTAATATTCGTTTCTTGTACAAAAACGAATGTAACCCCGGATAATTTTACCACAAAAACTATTAGTTTATCAACTCATAAGTTGGTAAGTTTCTCAATAATCAAAAATACAAAATACCTTATTGTTTTTGAAACAGGCTTGGGTGATGACCATTTAATATGGAATCAAAAAAACTTACCTACTACTATAAGTGCAAAAGAAGATGTTTTGCTGTACGACAGAGCAGGTTATGGCAAATCAGAAAAAGGGCCAGCACCAAGGAATATTCAAAAATTAAGTAGCGAACTTGATAGCGTTATAAACAAATTTGTTAATGGCAGAAAAGTAATACTTGTTGGGCACTCTATCGCAGGAATGATTATCAAAGATTATGCAATAAAAAACCCGTCAAAAACTGCGGGTCTTTTACTTATTGACCCTTCAAACGAAGCATACAACAACCCAACACAAGCCCAGGAAGATTTAATCTATAATGCATTTTTAAGTAGCAATGGTGCTAACTTTGGAGCAACAATGGAAGCAAGGGAATTAATTGAAGACTCTCAATATATGACCACACTTTCAAATTTACCTAATATACCTGTTATTGTTTTGACAAGTATGAAAGTAGATGATTCACATAATACTGATGACAGACAGAGCTGGTTTAATTCACACGAATTATTCAAAACAGGCGTAACAGATTTTACACATATCGCAACAACAAATTCAGGACATTATATTTTTCTTGACGAACCTGATTTAGTACTAGACAACCTGAATTTACTAATTTCAAAACTACCTTAGAAAGAAATCTGCCACCAACAAAGTATTGGCAAAAAAGGGGCTGACGGAAGTAATTGAACAGTAGTAAGTCTAAAGTAGCTTTGTGTAAAGTTTGGGCTGACCGAATGCTAATACCCCTTCTTCACCAATACCCAAACGTTGTGCATAAGCTTTCAACGGCAACACTTAACAACTACAACAAATGAAAAATAAAATCTTAAATCTGACCTTTATCCTACTCATTTTTCTGACAAGTTGCAGCAAAGAAAGTAGTGATATTTCACCATCAAATTCTCCGCCTACATATGGACAAGGAAATCCTGGAAACCAAGATCAACCTGGTGCTATCACCGCTGGAGAATGGAATGATATCGAAAATTGGACTTTTTGGGAAACTATAATAAGTAAGGATGACTTCAAATCTAAGCCTACACATTGGAGATTTTTCAACAATAATCGAATATCAGTTGGTGTTATAGGTTCAGACTCAACTCCTATTATTGACGCTGTAGTAAAACTTAAAAAGGACGGAACTACAATTTTCAGTGCGAGAACAGATAATAAAGGTAAAGCTGAACTATGGGCTGACTTATATCAAAACAACTCAAGTATTGGTTTTTCAAAATTGGTCATTGACATAAATAATGGCTCAAATGTAACTTCGACTGCAAAGCCATTCAAGGATGGGATAAATAGGATTGTGATATCGCCTATTAGTTTTGATAATAAGATTGAAATAGCTTTTGTTGTAGATGCTACTGGTTCGATGGGTGACGAATTGGAATATTTAAAAACAGAATCACTTGATGTGATTTCAAGAATTAAAAACGCAAATACTAATTCTACAGTTTTAACATCGTCAGTATTTTATCGTGACGAAGGAGATGATTATGTTACAAGAGTTTCCAATTTTACAGTCGACAATAACACAACCGTTAACTTCATTAAAAATCAAAGTACTGACGGTGGTGGTGAATTGCCAGAAGCTGTCCATTCAGCATTAGACAAAGCAGTAAATGAACTTCAATGGTAAAAAAATGCAAAAACACGACTTATCTTTTTAGTTTTGGACGCACCGCCTCATCACGACTATACAGGTATTTAGAATATACAATCATCCATATTAAAAGCATCAAAAGAAGGAATTAAAATCATACCGATAACAGCAAGCGGAATTGATAAATAAACAGAGTTTTAATGAGATTTCTATCGATAAGCACCAATGGGACATATGTTTTTATCACAGACCATAGTGGAATAGGAAATAGTCATTTAGAACCAACGGTTGGACCATACCAAGTTGAATTCTTAAATAATCAGATGGTTAGACTTATAAACAAGTATGCAGAGTAGAAAGCCTGGGCATAACAGCACCTACCCAAAAGGCGGGGTTTTGTACTCCGCAGACACATTTGTGCAAGCCGAAGGTTCAGTTCTCCGAATGAAGTTTTGTGGTAAAAGTCCCACCCTTCGGGTAGCAGCAAACCGTTATGCTTCAGTTTAAAGGACGCTAAGAATACACTGACAACAAAATAAAATTTTAAAATCATGAAAAATCGTTTGGTTAAATTTCTATTCGTAACATTGGTCGTGGTTAGTTGCGATAAGAATCAGGATGTAATTCCACCGGATGACTCTAAACGAGACCTTAAGCAATGGCCATTCGCACAAAATTCTATTTGGAATATGCCTATTGGCAGTAGTGCTATTTATCAACCAGCATACTTGCTCAGTGTGGATGAATTTTCTACATCTCCTCAATATCAAAGTTGGGTTAATACACATCAAAGCTCTATTGGATACGGTGGTGTTGGTGTTGATGAAGAAGTGATCATTTTTTCAGCGGCTAACGATCCTTTTAGGACTGTTCATAATGTTTTGGATTGGGATCTTCGTTGTGGTGGAGCTTCAACAGGAATTCAAATTAGGTTCCCTGCAGGTCTTAATTACGCAGATCCAAACGGTAGCAGTACTACCCCGAATTATTCTGGCGCATGCATTCAAACTGATGGAAGTGTATTTCATTTTAATGCACTGGCAACATGTGGTAACGACAAATTAGGATGTTATAATTATACATCTGCGGAAAATAACACTTTAACGGGTGAAGGTAAATTAGGAGGACATGGCGGTTCAGGATTATCCGGTTTTGGTGGTTCTATTCGCAAAGGTGAATTATTAAGCAATGCTCCTGCACTACGTCATGCGCTTAAGCTTAATATTTTAGCGGCTGCATACTTGGTCTATAATAATGATGCTACTCCCGGTTATCGCTGGCCTGCTGACAGAAGTGATGGTTATGCTGATCCTGCTTTTGGAGATTGGTTTGCTTATGGGGTTGTAAACCCGAATAAAATTACGACCACTTACATGGAAATTGGCGTTTTATTAGCTATTAAACCTGATGTAACAGCTGCAAGTCTGGGAATTACCAATCCAGTTGCATTGAAAATATTTCAGGCACTTAAGGACTATGGTGCGTATGTGGTTGATGACACATACTGGAACAATTATGATTGGTGTATGGAGCAAGGTGTTTATGAGGAGATGCAGGCAAATATGGATGCTGCAAGTTATACGACTCAGATGATGACTATTTTTAAGAATTTACATGCCATCACCAACAATGGCCCAAACAGTATTGGTGGTGGCGGGACTCCAAGACAACCATTAGCACCAGCTTTTTGAGACTTCCGGGTAATTTTGGTCTAACTGCATAATCCGTCGCGTCACTCGATTGTGCGCAATGCTCACCGCTCCGATTTACCGAAACCTCCAACTCCAACAGACAAATCCTGTTAAAATAATTCTTACTTTTGTAAAATAAAATTTAGACACAAATGAAAAATATCTTTCTTGCTGAAGACGATGCTGATGACCGAATGTTCTTTGAAGATGCTCTAAAGCAATTACCCATCCCAACTCAACTCACACTTTCAAACGATGGTTTAGAGTTGATGAGTAATCTTGAAACAGTAATCCCTGATGTCATTTTCCTTGACCTTAATATGCCGCGCAAAAACGGGTTTCAATGTTTGGAGGAAATCAGGAATACGCCCAAGTTAAAGGACATTCCAATTGTTGTATTTTCAACCACAGCCAATGATGATGCAGTGAATAAAACATACCAGCTTGGTGCAAATTACTATATCTGCAAACCTCATTCTTTTGAGCTATTGGTAAAAGCAATTGAAACAGTATTAACTATAGAAATGTTGCTGAAACCTCAACCACCTAAAAGAAAATTTATTTTGACGATTGCCTGACAAATACAGAAATGACAGAAGATAAATTAGCTACTGCTATCAAAGAACTTGCTTTTCAAAATAACGAAAAAGAAAAAATGAGTTAAAGAAAATAAAGAGCTAGAAGAAATTAGCAATGCTGTAAAACAGACTTCACTGCATTCAAGAAGTTTGATAGAAGCATCGTTGGATCCACTTTTTACTATTTCTCCCGAAGGGAAAATTACGAATGTAGATGAAGCATCTATAAAGGTGACTGGTGTGCCAAGATTAAAACTAATTGGAAGACCAACAAGTACAAAATAAAATCCTTAATAAAAATACTCAACATTTTTTCCTCAATGAGGAAATAAGTGATTTATGTAACAGTTATATTTAATTGTGTAACTATTTTGTTTTTTAGGTTGCGTACAATTGTGCTTATGACAAGGAAAGACATCTCAGAATTGGAAATTTGGTTATTACTGGAGGCTATTTTTCTAAAATACGGCCATGATTTCAGGCAGTATTCCAAAGCCCACATCCATCGCAGGATAAGGAACAGGATGGCCATGTCTGGACTGGAGGATGTTTCTCAAATTCAATCTAAAGTTCTAAATGATGAAACATTTGCGTATGAACTTTTACAGGATTTATCAATAACTGTTACCGAAATGTTTCGTGACAAAGATTTTTATAAGTCGTTACGTGAAAATGTTATTCCTATTTTAAAAACCTACCCTTTTATAAAAATATGGCATGCCGGCTGTGCAACTGGCGAAGAAGCGTATTCAATGGCAATCATTTTGCAGGAAGAAGGATTGTATGATAGGGCAACAATTTATGCTACTGATTTTAACCAACATGCTCTAAACAGAGCAAAAGAGGGAATTATTTCGAATGCAACGATAAAGCAATATACAGCCAATTATCAATTGTCGGGGGGTAAAGAATCTTTTTCAGATTATTATACTTCTAGCTACGGAAACGTTATCATGAATCAATCGTTGAAAAAAAACATTGTATGGGCAAATCACAATTTGGTTATCGATAGAGTGTTTGCAGAAGTACATTTAATATTATGCAGAAATGTATTGATCTATTTTGATATAAATTTACAAAACAAAGTTCAAAAACTTTTTTATGAAAGCCTTATTAATGGCGGCATTTTATGTTTGGGTTCAAAAGAAGGTTTATGCTTTACCGACTTTTTTGAAAAATATACTGAGTTAGATAAAAAACAACGCATATTTAAAAAAAAATATTAAAAAATGGAATACGATGCAATTGTTATAGGAGTTTCTTCTGGTGGTATGACCGCTTTGAAATTTATTTTCTCAGCATTGCCTGCTGATTTTAGCCTACCAATTATTACAGTGCAGCACATCAGTGCAAATTCCGATAACGACTGGATAAAACTGTTAAACAAAAAAAGCAATCTTACTATTAAAGAAGCAGATGAAAAAGAAAAAATAGAAACTGGAAATGTTTATATTGCTCCGTCTAATTATCATTTGTTGATTGAATCAGACAAAACCTTTTCGCTAACAATTGATGAATATGTAAATTTTGCAAGACCATCCATTGATGTACTGTTTGAATCAGCAGCCGATGCATACAAAAATAAATTGATTGGTATAGTGCTTACAGGTTCTAATAATGACGGGGCAAAAGGTATAAAACGAATAAAAGAATTGGGAGGCATGGCGATTATTCAGGATCCAGAAACAGCTGAATCTTCTACTATGCCTGAGTCAGCAATTGCTGCAGTTCAACCTGATTATATTTTCTCCCTAGAGAAAATTGTTCAATTACTCATAAAAATAACACAAACCATCAAATAATAAAAAAAATATGACACTTGACAAAAAAATATTAATTGGCTTTATAGCTTGTGCTGTGATACTTTTCGGAGTTGGAATTTTCTCTTATAAAAATAGTGAAAAATTTATCGCTTCCAATAGTTTGGTAGATCAAACCAACAAGGTGTTGTATGAATTCAGCCAAATTCTAACTGCTATCACTGATGCAGAGACAGGTAATCGTGGTTACATCATTACAGGCGATGAAGCTCATTTAGAACATTTTATAAATGCTGAAAGTATTATTGGTGAACATATTATTAAAGTAAAGGAGTTAACAAAAGACAATACCGTTCATCAAAAGATAAAGGAACTTGAAAAGGAAGTAAAAATACGTTTCACTCATTTAAACAGCGGCATTGCTATTCGCAAAGATGGATTCGAAAAAGCAAAGGAATTTGTAGCCTCTGGGGTTGGAAAAGAATCACAGGATAGAATACGAGAAATAATTGGTAGTATACAAAAACTAGAACTTTCATTACTTACTGAAAGAAAGCAAGCTAATGAGGAGGATGCCAACAATTTTAATTTGGTTTTTTTCATTTTAATGGTCATCATTATTCTCGTTCTTATTGTTGTTTACAGCATAGTTACTTCAAATTTAAAAACACTTAAAAGAGCTGAAGCAGAAACCACGAGCAAAAACTGGTTGCTTACTGGTAACACAGAACTTAACGAAAAATTAATAGGAGATAAAAGTTTAGAAGAGCTGGCAAACAACACCATTAGTTTTTTATGCTCTTACTTAAAAGCACAAATTGGTGCGGTTTATCTATTTAATAAAAAAGAAAGTGCATTAGTATTAAACGGACGATATGCCTTTTCTTCGGCTACAGATACCAAAGAAAAATTTATGCTGAACGAAGGACTAATTGGCCAGGCAGCACAGGAACAAAAACAAATTTCTTTAACAGATATAACAGCAGAAAATATTCGTATCACATCATCTGTTCTAAATGAAAAACCAAAACAGTTACTCATTACCCCATTTTTGTTTGAAGGCAAAACAATGGGTGTGGTTGAAATTGGAAGGCTTACTGATTTTACCGAAACAGAAAAAGAATTTATCAATGCTTCTATGAAGAGTGTTGCTATTGCAGTAAATACCGCTTTTAATCAGGAAGCATTGAGAGAATTATTAGAAAAAATTCAAGCTCAAAAAGGTGAAATGGAGATATCGGCACTGGAAATAGAGCAGCAACTATATTCTCTGAACCAAGCAGCCATTCTTTCTATTGCCGATGCAAAAGGAGATATCATATATGCGAATGATAATTTCTGTAAAATTTCGAAATACTCGAGAGAAGAATTGGTAGGAAATAATCACAGAATGTTGAAATCTGACAAACAACCTGATGGATTATTTATTGGTATGTGGAAAGCAATTAGTGGCGGCAGAACATGGAAAGGAGAAATAGTAAATAAAGCTAAGGACGGAACATTTTATTGGGTGGATACAACAATTACTCCTTTTAAAGGAATAGATGGTAAAATAGAAAAATACCTCGCTATCCGATTTGATATTACTACTACAAAAAACCAAATGGAGGAGCTCTCCAAGCAAGGGGAAGAATTGCAAACACAGCAGGAAGAGCTGAAACAAATGAATGAAGAACTGGAAGAACAGGCACAAAACCTGAGACAACAGCAAGAAGAATTACAAATGACCAATGAAGAATTAGAAGAACAAACACAATCATTGGCAGCGAAAAATTTGGAAGTGGAGGCTTCAAAAAAAGACATTGAAAAGAAAACAAAACAATTAGAAATAAGCAGCCGATATAAATCAGAGTTCCTTGCTAATATGTCGCATGAATTACGAACACCGTTAAATAGTTTGCTAATTCTATCAAAAGATTTATCTGAAAACAGAAATAAAAATCTAGATCCTATTCAGATCGAGAGTGCCGAAATAATTTATAAAAGTGGTTGCGATTTACTTGTATTAATTAATGAAGTGCTTGACCTTTCTAAAATTGAAGCAGGGAAAATGTCCTTAAATATTGAATCCGTTTCACTAAAAAGTTTCGCAAATGAACTCTTACGATATTTTAATCATCACGCTGAACAAAAAGGATTGAAGTTAAATGCAAAATTAGAGAAAGATTTACCTCAATTTATTCGCACTGATTCACAACGGTTGAATCAAATATTGAAAAATCTTTTATCTAACGCCATAAAATTTACTGAGAAAGGAAGTGTAAGTATTAGTATTGATAGAGAGACAGAAAGTACAGTAATTATTTCAATTATTGATACAGGAATTGGAATTGTGGATGATAAACAACAAGCCATATTTGAAGCTTTCCAACAAGCTGAAGGAGGAACATCCAGAAAATATGGCGGCACAGGTTTAGGTCTTTCTATTTCACGTGAGCTTGCAAAATTATTGGGAGGTGAAATTAGACTGAGTAGTAAATTAAAGGAAGGCTCAACTTTTTCTCTTATTATTCCATTAGATATAGTTCAGAAGCAAGAACTTGAAAGCATTAACGTTACCGAAAACTATCTTGAAAATAAATCCACTTTGTTTAAACCACGCTCATCAAATGAAACCAAATACCTAAATTATCCCTCAATAGAAGATGACAGAGACACAATAACTAATGATGATAAAATAGTGCTCATTATTGAAGATGATTTACAATTTGCTGCAATAATTTTAAAACAAGCTAATAAAAAAGGATTTAAATGTTTATCGGCTGCAACAGGAGAAGATGGTTTATCGCTTGCATTAAAATTCAATCCGCAAGCCATTATTCTCGATATGCTTTTACCGGGTATTAACGGACAGGATGTATTACTTGAATTAAAAGCAAATACTGCTTTAAGGCACATACCTGTTCATATTATTTCGGCTAAAGAACGGTCGTTGGAACCAATTAGAGAAGGGGCTATTGAGTATTTGATGAAACCAGTTGCTAAAGAGGAATTAGAAGAATCATTTAACAGAATTGAAAAATTTGTTAATAGAAAAATGAAAAACTTACTCATTATTGAAGACAATGAAAATGCGAGAAAGGCAATGCGAATACTTATTGGCAATGGGGATGTACAATGTTTTGAAGCAGAAACCGGGAAACAGGCTTTGGCTCTGTATGAGCATAATCAAATTGATTGTATTATATTAGACATTGGTTTGCCCGACATGAGTGGGTTTGAACTTATTCATAAATTGGAGAAAACCGTGCCC
>Ga0105047_10017839_pt1 | contig 11040 bp, 10 predicted proteins | sample MAT04_FD_78384 | JGI IMG/M metagenome (GOLD analysis project Ga0105047, IMG submission 78384) | Freshwater microbial communities from Lake Fryxell liftoff mats and glacier meltwater in Antarctica - MAT-04 (megahit assembly) | ecosystem: Environmental > Aquatic > Freshwater > Ice > Liftoff...
GCGGTCCAGCAGCCATACTTGACGGTTGAGCGATTCTTCAAAGTCGCCCTTCGCTCCGCGAAGGAAGCGTGTTAGGGAGAAATTCTCGATCGATGAGGCGTGAGTGACGAGCTAAAACCAACGTTGACAGATGCTTTTTTACGATTAAGCAACAATTCGTCGATACTGCTTCCTTGGCCTGAGTGAAAACGGCCACCACCCCTACCGTGTCGCGGAAACCCAGCGTTTTGAAGCATTTTTGTTGCTTAAGTCAGCAGTTTGGCATACGAATGTGACTGACGTTCGCAGCAGGCAGCGGCTCCCATCGTAGCTCACCGGCCCCAAACGGTGCGGAATATTGACTACACTAGGAAGGAATCGACTTTTCTGGGTATTTACCCGGTGGTCTGCGCGTTTGTCTAACGTAAGCACAAAAATTTATCCTTCGCGGGGTCCCATGAACCGTTTTTTCTCAACACTGTCGATTTTCCTTGCTGCCGGTTTTACGGCGCAGGCTGGGTTTGCGGCTGACGAGGCCGTTCCACCGCAGGTCGTGGAGATCAATTCTGCCATCGAGCAGCAATGGAAAGATTTTGAAATTCGACCTGCACCGGACGCCGATGACGCTGCTTGGTGCCGCCGCGTCTTTCTCGATCTGGTCGGTCGAATCCCCACGCTTGCGGAACTAACCGAATTTGTGCAGGACCGGGGGGCGGGAAATCGCCAACGACTGGTCAACAAGCTGCTTTATGATGATCGCTATGCTGAAGAGTATGCCGGGCACTGGTCAACCGTTTGGTGCAATTTGCTGATCGGACGCAGTGGCGGTGGTGATGACCGGTCGCTGACCAATCGCGATGGGATGTTGAAATACTTGCGTGACTCGTTCGCCAAGAACAAGCCGTACGACAAATTTGTGTACGAGCTTGTTACTGCGACCGGCTCGTCGAAGCCTGGAACCGAGGGGTTTAATGGCGCAACGAATTTTCTGATCGACAAGGTTAACGAAGAAAAAGCGGTACTGGCAACAAGCAGCACGTCACGATTGTTCCTTGGCCTGCAGGTTCAATGCACGCAGTGCCACAACCATCCGTTCAACCAGTGGAAGCAGCAGAAGTTCTGGGACTTCAATGCCTTCTTCCGTCAAACTCGTGGGCTTCGCCGCTTTGTCGCGGGCACCAACGACATCGACCATGCCGAACTTGTCGATGAGGATTATGCCGGTGAGGCCAACGACGCGAACGATGCGATGATTTTCTATGAACTTCGCAACGGCTTGACGAAGGTTGCTTATCCAGTTTTTGTTGATGACACGGCGATCAAGACCAGCGGTTATGTCAGCGATGTGAATCGTCGGCAGGAACTGGGTCAGTTGATGATGGGCAGCGAGTTCCTGGACAAGATGCTTGTCAATCGGATGTGGGCTCACTTCCTTGGTTATGGATTCACAAAGCCGGTTGATGACATTGGGCCACACAATCCGGCGAGTCACCCAGATCTCTTGAATTATCTGGGTACAGAGATTCGCAAGAACAGTTTTGATATGAAGCAGTTAATGTTGTGGATCACGCTCAGCAAGCCGTATCAGTTGAGTGCTAAGCACAGTTCGCAGAACGAAGTTGACGACCCATCGGTCGGTGAGACACCAAAGTTTTCGCACTTCTATTTGCGTCAGATGAGTGCTGAGCAGCTTTATCAGTCGCTTGCGGCGGCCAGCGGAGCCACCGCGAAGGGAACGTATGAAGCACAAGAACGACAGCGCCGCGAATGGTTGCAGCAATTCGTCGTGGCGTTCGGAACCGATGAAGGGGATGAAGCAACGACGTTCAATGGCTCGATTCCACAAGCATTGATGTTGTTCAACGGAGACCTGACGAAGCAGGCGATTAGCGATGCTGAAGGTGGATTTCTTCAACGAGTCTCCACTGAAGGCAAAACACCTCGAGATCGAGTTTCATCCCTGTTTCTAACGGGCATCGCGAGGCGTCCCACCAAGGACGAACTGACGATGTCATCGAGTCTTTTGTCGGCCAGAGAAGGCAAAGAGATTCAGATGCTGCAGGACATGTGGTGGGCAATCATCAATAGCAACGAATTCATCATGCAACATTGATCCGTGTTGCAAGAACTACCAATACGTAAAATTTAGCGCTCGGAACCCAACTCTCGATAAGTGAGGAATTTCATCATGACCTACAATCCATTTGCTACCCCAACCGGTATGACTAGGCGTCACTTTGCGCAGCATCTTGCCGGTGCCTCCGCAATGGTGGGCACGTCGTTGTCGATGGGGCATGCGATTGCCGCGAACGCCGAAACACTTCGCAAGAATGGCAAGTCCGCTATTCTGTTATGGATGAGCGGCGGACCAGCGACCATCGACTTGTGGGACCTGAAGCCAGGTGCGCCGACCGGCGGACCGTTTAAGGCGATCAGCACGACGGGCGACATGCAAATTAGCGAGCACCTACCGATGGTGGCTCAGCAGATGAAGCATCTCTCAATTGTGCGGTCGATGTCGACGCGTGAAGCAGATCACATGCGTGGTCGCTATTACATGCATACCGGGTTTGTTCCCAACGCAAACATTGAGCATCCAAGCTACGGTGCTGTCGTGGCGCACGAGTTGATGAGCCAGCGGCCCGATCTTGAGATCCCACCGTTTGTATCTGTCGGCGGTGCCGGGGTTGGCCCTGGGTTCCTCGGAATGGCATGGTCGCCATTTTCGGTTACGAGCAACGGGCGTGTTCGCAATCTCGAAATGCAATTGGATGACGCGCGATTGATGCAGCGAATGGAGGCCCTGAAGTTGATCGAGTCCGGTTTCGTGCAGCGAACTCGCAGCGGTCCTGCGGGGGCGGGTAGTCCTGCTGGTGAACATCAGAAGGTGCTTGGCAAAACGCTGTCGCTGATGACCAGTGACCAAATGAAGGCATTCCGTGTTGAGCAAGAACCGCAAGCGGTCAAAGACCGGTACGGAGCCGATGGATTTGGCCAGGGTTGTTTGTTGGCACGTCGCTTGGTCGAAGCGGGTGTACCATTCGTCGAAGTCGATCTTGGCGGCTGGGATAATCACCAAAATATTCACCAAACCCTGTCAGGGCAAAAACTACCGAACCTAGATCGCGCGATGAGCGCGCTGGTCGAAGACTTGGCTCAACGAGAACTGCTCCAAGACACGGCAGTCATCTGGATGGGCGAATTTGGTCGTACCCCCCGAATTAATCAGGACGGTGGGCGAGATCACTGGGCAAGATCTTGGTCGGTCGTGGCCGGTGGTGCAGGTCTTAAGGGTGGTCTGGCGATCGGCTCGACCAGCAGCGATGGCACCGAAGTTGAGACCGAGCCTTACAGCAGTGAGGATTTGATGGCTACAGTTTGTAAGGGTCTGGGAATTTCTCTCGATACAACGTACACATCCAAGAGTGGCAGGCCGATGAAAATCGCTGGTGGTGGTAAAGTGATTAGCGATTTGCTGGCGTAGGTGTTTAAGCGATGAGTGTCCATCGCGCCTTGGCTGCGATCGACATTGAGAAATTGGCGACCCGATGACTTCGACCGATGATCCTGCGAACGATCGTCCTGAAGGCATTCGGGTCGATCGGGAGAAGTCGCCAGAAGAGCTAATTCGTGCGCATCAGGCCGGGGTTTGGCGTTACCTACGAATGCTCGGTTGCGACGCTTCCTTGGCTGACGACATCACGCAAGAAACGTTCCTAAAGGTGCTTTGCCACGACCGGTTCACACAACACAGCGATATAGCAACGGCAGCCTATCTGCGACGCACGGCACACAATTTACTCGTGTCGTTGCATCGCAAGGGCGGACGAAAGAAGACAGTATTCACCAGTGATCCGCTCGACGAGATTTGGGACCGCTGGGCTGGGAAAGATATCAGCGGCGACAAAGCGATCGACTCGCTAAGAGAGTGCATGCAAGCCCTTTCGGCCCGTGCACAGTTGGCGTTAAAGATGCGTTTCGGTGATGAAGCGAGTCGTTTGTCGATCGCGGAAGCGTTGGATATTACCGAGCATGGTGCACGGAACTTAATGCAGCGGGCAAAACAGCAATTGAAGGATTGCGTCCACGAGAAAATTAGCGAACAGAATGCCGATTGCAAGTAACTCGACATCGCGGCAGCAAAGCAGATTCCATGAATTCACATCAACCCAATTCGAACGATAGCAGCACGTTTTCCGAAGCGGATGAACGCGCGATCGATGCGCTCATCTACGAAGTAAATAAGCTTGCACCGTCACCGCCTGATTTGTCGGCCGTGATCTTGAGCGAATTGGCTCGCAAACGATGGGAGAGACCAAACTCCGCCTCCAGCAGTGACAAAAATTCGCGGCGTTCGAGCGTGGCGGCAACGAAACGTGGTCGTTCTTGGTTTGCGGTGGCTGCGGGTGTCCTCGCGCTCGCTGCATCGATCTTTTTGATTTTGTCGCGTTGGGATAACTTTGTAATCGACTTGACGAACATTGCAGAGAACGTTTTGCCGGAAGTTTCTCTCGGTCCAGAACTGGCCGCAGACAAGTCACCCGCTCCTGCGCCAACGGTCATCGCGGTTGCACCACCGGGACCCGCGAAGCCGATGACACCTCGCGAAGGCGTTCCGCTCGTTCGGAACAAACCAATGGATACGACAGTGGCTAGCGGTGAGCCGGTGGTTGCAAGTACAGAAACAACCCCGAGCGGCGAAAAGCTAAATGCGACTCATGCTCAGACGTTGGCCAAGTTCAATGCAGAGATCGAAAGCTATTGGGATCGCGTCGGTGTGGTTGCGGCCGCTCCGATCAGTGACGCGGAATTGGCAGACAGAATTGAAGATCGATTTGGCGCACGCCCTGCCTTATCCACTGGCGAGACTTTGGTTCAAGCGACACTTGTGAGTGCGGTTGCGTGTGAACCGTTGGCAACTCGGCTTGTGAACCAACTTTTTCGCGGCGTTCCTTTGGCCCCAGAATCTCAAGAACGGATGATCGCCGAGGCGACTGCCGTGATCGTCCAAGGAAACCGATTCGATGAGTTGATCAGCCGCTGGGTTGCAGACGATTCGCTATTCAATCATGACCGACCAGAGCAATTGTCAGAAGGTCTCGCCACGAACCTGCTCGATGCCGATGCAGCGTGTGCGCGGTGCCATGACTCGCCTGTCGATGGACGTTTCGGACAAGAGGATTATTGGTCGATCGCCTCGCTTTTCGCGCCAGCGGATCGACCAGCTCTCTTTTATGAATTGGCCGACGGGCGACAGCGAGTCGCGGAGCCCGGAATTCCCAGTCGCTGGCTGGGCAACGTCACGCCATCGCAGGAGGCCCCGATCGATTCGCAGGCTGGTCAAAAAGAACAATTGGCAAAGCAGCTTGTCGGAAATCGGGTTCTTGCCGGTGCACTGGCGAACCGGATTTGGGAAATCGGATTTGGTGCGCCGCTGATCTCGCGAGCCAGCGATCCGATTGCGCCGCCGCGCGATGATACGTTGAAACAGTCGCACGCCGCGCTCACCGATGCGATTGTCAACAGTAACTTTGATATGCGGTTTGTCGTGAGGTTAGTGATGGCAAGCGATGCGATGCAGCGAGGGCAATCGGAGCTATTTGCGAGTGGACGGTGGCGAGTCGCGAACGAGGAAACCATTTTGCGTGATTCACTAGCACACCGCACATTTGCGGCTGCTCCGATCAAACAGCCTCGCATGGGTCGAGATCAATTACTGGCAATGATGGGTTCGCGAATCGGGCAACCACCGCGAGCACTTGGTGATTCGGATACTGTATTGGCGCAGCCCTCCATTGGCGGCGATCACTCTGGTAGCTCAACGCCAGACACTGTCGTTCCAGACAAGCCTCGGGATGACGAGTACCTATGGGCGTCATGGGTTGCTGACCGCAAGCTCCTAGAGAACAGTTGGCTGCACTGGATCAAAGATCCTGAGGAGCAAAAGCGACACGCGTTTTACGCGGTGAATATGTCACCGGGCAGTCATGAGGATGATTTTGCGTCGCAGCTTGTCTCGCCATCAGACGACGAAGTTGTAGCGACTCGGAACGCCAACGACCGTTTATACTGGGTCTTGCGAAAGTCGCTGTAAATGTTCCCGGCGAAGCAACAAAGCTTCCCATGTGAACTGGTCTATTTTTGACAACTGCCAAAGAACATAGGCGGACATTGCAAAATTACCCAGCAGTAAAATCGCGACCAACCATGCACCGCGAGCCAACCAAGATTTCTCTTTATAGGCGACCCAGACAAAGAACGTGAGAAACGCAAAGTATGCATCCATCAGTGTCGCCTGAAACCAAGGGTCCGGCCATAAACCATTACCCGCTCGTATCACGTTTCGATCGAGCGAAGCAGTGATCGTGATCCATGACATGCATGCGATCACGGCAACGCATAAGCTAACCAACAACCATTTCATCGGTTTATCCTAATGCGGGAATCAAAGGGCTGCGGCGGTTGTGGGGCTTTTGCAGTAAGAGTTGTGAGACACCGATTTGCTTCTCGCGAAAAGCACCTTCGCAATAACTCAAGTAGTAGTCCCACAAACGTAAAAACCGCTCCGACATGCCAAGCTCACGAATCGGTGCCAGATTGGCATAAAACCGTTCGCGCCAAGCTTGTAGCGTTCTCGCATAATGCTCTGCAAAATCTTCGAGATGAGCAAACTGCAGGTCCGTCGCACGCCCAACGGAACTTGTCATTGCTCCCAGCGATGGCAAACAGCCACCCGGGAAAATGTACTTTTGGATAAAGTCGACCGATCGCCGATAGTCGTCATATCGTTGATCGGGGATCGTGATCGCTTGGAGCGCAAACAATCCGTCTGGCTTTAGTAAGCTCGAACATTTCGCGAAGAACGTATCAAAATACTCATGCCCGACAGCTTCAATCATTTCAATGGAAACAAGTTTGTCGTACGTTCCCGACAGGTCACGGTAATCCGAAAGCAACAGCGTCACGCGATCAGAAATTCCAGACGCCGCAATTCGTTGCTTCGCATAATCGTGCTGTTGTTTTGAAATCGTTGTTGTCGTCACACGGCAACCGTAATGCGTGACAGCGTGCTGAGCAAAGCCACCCCAACCAGTCCCAATCTCCAAGACTTCGTCAGTCGGAGTAAGTCGAAGCTTGCGACAGATGCGATCATACTTTTCGATGGACGCCTCCTTCAGCGAGCTGCTCGCTTCGGGGAACACACCGCTGGAGTAAGTCATCGTTTCGTCAAGGAACAGTGAGTAGAAATTGTTGCTTAGGTCGTAGTGCGCGGCGATGTTGCGGCGGCTTCCGTTACGCGTGTTGCGTTTGAATCGATGAACTGCTTTCCGACCAAGATCCAGAACCGTATTCCACGCACCGCCGAGATCGGTTGAGGTCTGCATGTTGCGCGAAAAGATTTGGATCAAGGCCACTAAGTTGTCGCACGACCAGTAACCATCGCGATACGATTCACCTGCGCCCATGCTGCCGCCGAGCGCAAGTGCGCGGTAGAACCTAGCATCGTTCACCCGGACAACTGTGCTCAAGTCAGCCGACGAATCACCAAACGTTAGGCGAGTCTCACCGTCAATGACGGTGATGCTGCCGCCCGAAATTCCACGCAATTTCCGTAGCACGGTGTTACGAAAAGCGACGGTTGTTAGGTTTGGTCGATCAGCGTTTTCTCCGCCGTTTGCAAGCCGACCGGTGTTAATTTCGTTGCATCGTTCACGAGTAAATTCCGAGGGTGAGTATAAAACCGACATTTCTTCATCCATAGTCTAAAAGCCTGATAATAGATGGCACCAATCATATGAGCCGCAGCAATCGGACGACGCAGCATACAGCGAGCGAACTGGCCGTCCGTCAGCTCGAAACGATTCAATTGCAGACTCGCCTGAAAAATCTGCTCGCCCCCGCGAACACAACCAAGCGACAAATGCAACTCGTCGTCGGGTGGTTGTAAACTCCATTCGTACTGCGAATCCATCCCCATGAACGGCGATACATGAAACTCTTTGGGATGCGAATACCGACCGGCTGAATTCGCCTGTCGATTGCCTTCCCAAAGAACATAGCAGTGTCGCTCGTTCCAAGGTGTGTTGCTTACCTCAGCAACCATTGCGACCAATGAATCCTGCTCGTCGAAACAGTAGAACACATTGATCGGACTAAAATAAAAGCCGAAATGACGGAGTTGCGTCAGTACACGAACTGGACCGCTGAGCACGATGCCCGTCTTCTGCTTGACGAAGTCGTAGACCGAATCAATCATCGATAGCGCCGGATCACCAAAATGATCAGCTCGGCGAAACGACGCTGGGCCAAATCTCTTGTTGCCAAGACACCAGCTCGATCTCAATATCTCGTCGACTTCGGTCAGATCCAAGTAAGCCCATGACGTTGAGTATTGAAAACGATGAGAGGGTGACGGACGACGATGCAGAACAAGGCCGCGGTAAAGACAGCTATGCACCATCGGCTCCTGTCCCAGCAAGCTGAGGAGCGATTCCGATACGAATGGGATTCCGATCGCCGAGCAGTTCCATGTCCAAGCCAAACGATCGAGTAACCGCCAACGCACTATTCACGCCGTCTTCGTGAAATCCGTAGCCCCAATAGGCACCGCAGAAGCTGACACGATCGTGTCCATTGATCTCTTCAAAACGTTTCTGGGAATGGACGGACTCGCGCGTGAACACTGGGTGCTGGAATTCAAATCGCTGCACCACCTTCGCCTCGTCAATCGGGCAATTCGGGTTGAGCGTCAAGCAAAGTGGTCCTGGCAAGCCTAGGCTCTGTAATCGATTCAGATCGTAGGTAACGCTAACTTGCTCAGTTGGTTGTTCTGGGATGTGGTAGTTCCAACTTGCCCAAGCGCGTCGCCGTTTTGGTAGCACAGAATCGTCGGTGTGGAGAACGGCGGTGTTGGCTTGATAGGGAAACCCACTCAATATGTCGTGTTCCGTTTCGCTCGCATCCATCAACATACGTAGTGACTGGTCCGCGTGAGACGCCAAGACAACATGATCATAATCAGCCGATCCTCGGTGGTCGAAAACCAATCGCACCGCCCCACCGACTCGCTCCACATTATAAACCGGTGTGTTTAAGAAAATACGGTCGCGAAGTGGCCGCGTCAATTCAGTCACGTAGTTCCGCGAACGTTCGGCAATCGTGAGCCATTGCGGACGGTCCCGCAACAGCAGCAACCCATGATTTCGAAAAAAACCGAGAATGAACTTCGCGGGAAAACCAGCTAAAGACTGGGGATTCGTCGACCAAATCGCGGCTGACATCGGAATCAAATACTGTTCGCGGAACTCCCGCCCGACACCAATGCCGTTCAGGAAATCGCCCAGCAAAGTCTGATCATCGCCGGACTCGCAAAACTCAAGTGCTTGGCGATTGAATCTCGCCACGTCCAACAACATGCGGTAAAACGAACTGCTAATCAGGTTCCGACGTTGAGCAAAAAGACCGTTCAGCGAACTGCCCTGGTACTCCAGCCCCGTGCGCCAACAGCGGACGCTGAGACTCATATCGCTGTTTTGCGTACCGACGCCCAGCAACTCCAGCATCCGACAAAAATTGGGATAAGTCCGCTGATTCAGCACCATAAAGGCCACATCAGCAGAAATCTCGCGCTCGTAAGCGCGGACATCAACTGTGCAAGCGTGCCCGCCAACATGCGAGCCAGCTTCGAAAACGTCAACTTCGTGCTTCGCCAAAAGGATGCGAGCAGCTAAAATCCCGCTGATTCCTGAGCCTACGACAGCGATTCGCATGGGGAGTTGGGTAGTGGATAGAAGTCGTTGGCGAGGATTGCGATTTATATTGGCGGTTGGCTCGCCTAATAATATCACTAAGGCAAGCCCAGGCTAAACGTCACGAACCCCGGTAGGTTGAATAGCCGAATGGTGAAAGCAACAGCGGCACATGGTAATGAGCTCTTGTGACTGTCACCAGAAAATCGATGACGACCGTGGGATAAAAAAACTCCGCTTGGCCAACGGCTGCAAAGTAGTCGCCGGTCTCGAAAACCAAACGATAAACTCCCGGCTGCAATTCACCCGGTGGTAGCAGGTTCGCAATCCGTCCGTCGGCGTTGGTCAGTCCGTCGGCTTCGTCCACAAAGTCGCGATCTCGCGCGCTTTGCAATCGAACCCGCAGTCCGGCGGCTGGCAACCCAAGTTTCAAGTCCAAGACGTGAGTTGTGATCGGGCTGGTCATGCTTGTATTCTCCACTTGTCAATTCTTAAGTGCGTAATCTTCCGCTGCTCGATCGCCGCATTGCGAATCTCAGCATCGCGATCCAGCGGCAGCCGGGCTTGTAACAACGCCAGCATCTCGCCAGCGGATTTACCCGCAGCGCAAACAATAAAGATAAACCCAAACTTCTTTTCGTAAGCCGCGTTGCCATCTGCGAGCGACTTGATCGTCAGTTCATCTGTTTCAGAAATGCCTGCTTGCTCACCGGCCGACCCATCGCGATTGCCGGCATCCTTCATCCTGAGTGATTGAATGTCTCCAATTTTTGGATGGTGCGAACACGCTTCCAGCCAGCCCGACTGACCGAGGCCATCGTAGACAACATCGGCGGCAACGTGCATGGCGTTCAGGTCACCAAACGGTCGCTGAACAACGATTGCTTGGCACCACGCTTTTGCACCGCAGCATCGCTCCATTTCGCAAATCGCGTTTTCAATCTGCATGCGATTAAAGGTTTCAAGCGAACGATCGGCGTCGCTCATCCGTGCCTCACGCTTTCTCGTTTGTCGATGGTGATGCCTCGCCCTGGCATCGCTACCGAACCGCGCAAAAACGTTTGCTGCACGATGCCGCGCACCAGTCGCCCATCATAGGGCGTTACCTTGTGTCGATGCAGCAGCGCTTGGCCGTCTACAACCCACGGGCTGTCATCATCGAAAATGATCAAATCTGCTTGTTCACCCGGCGCAATCTTGCGTGAAAGACCAAGTAGTTTGGCGGGCTCACGGCTCATCCAACGCACCACATCAGTGATCGCAAAACCACGCTTGGAAGCCTCCGCCCAGATCACCGGCAAGCCGAGTTGCA
>Ga0105047_10017840_pt1 | contig 11039 bp, 13 predicted proteins | sample MAT04_FD_78384 | JGI IMG/M metagenome (GOLD analysis project Ga0105047, IMG submission 78384) | Freshwater microbial communities from Lake Fryxell liftoff mats and glacier meltwater in Antarctica - MAT-04 (megahit assembly) | ecosystem: Environmental > Aquatic > Freshwater > Ice > Liftoff...
ACATCGAGCCGTTCGATCATCTTGTCGGTGGTACGGGCCTTGCCGGCCTGTTTCTCGCTGCTCGACACGGCGAAGCTCTTCACGTGCTTGTCATTGTCGGCCGGCTTGCGTCGAGCGGCCCGAACGCCCTTGTCGCCCCAGGCGCGTTGGGTGCGCCCCCGCTCCTTGAGGTCTTCCAGCGTGTCGGCGTAACCCTCGAACTTCTCGCGGGCGTGACGCCGAGCCCGCTCGCGCTCCTCGAGATACGACTCGTAGCCGCCGCCGTAGAGGTGCACCGAATGCTGGTGGAGATCGAGTTCGAGCACCTTGGTGACGGTGCGGCTGAGGAACTCGCGGTCGTGACTGACCACCACCATGCCTGGCGAGGTGTCGGCGACGAAGCGCTCGAGCAGGTCGAGGCCGGCGAGGTCGAGGTCGTTGGTGGGCTCGTCGAGGAGCAGCAGGTCGAACCGGCTGAGCATCAGCGCGGCGAGGCCGGCCCGGGCGGCCTCGCCGCCCGAGAGGGCGGTCATCTCGGTCTCGAGGTCGACCGCCAGCCCGACCTTGGCGGCCGCGGCACCGCAGCGATCGTCGAGGTCGGCGGCACCCAAATCCATCCACCGGTCGAAGGCATCGGAGTAGGCGTCGCCGTCGTCGGTGCCGGCGGCGAGCGCCGCAGTGGCGACATCGAGGGCCTGTTGTGCCGCGGTGACACCGGTACGACGGGCGATGAAGGCCAGCACCGTCTCGCCGGGCCGACGCTCGGGCTCCTGGGGAAGTAGACCGATGTTGGCGCTTGGTGGCGACAACGAGCGGCTTCCGGTGTCGGGCTGGTCGAGGCCGGCGAGCAGGCGGAGCAGCGTCGACTTTCCGGCACCGTTGGGCCCGACGAGCCCGATGACGTCGCCCGGCGTGACCGACAGATCGAGCTCGCTGAACAGGGCCACCGCGCCATGGCCGGCAGAGAGACCGCTCACCACCAACTGTGCAGACATGGCCGCCGAGGCTACCGGTGGCGCCGCAGTGGGCCGAACCGCGTATCGGCCGTAGGGTGAGCGAATGGGTCGACGACGGTGAAGAGAAGTTGGAGCGACCGGATCTGGCGGGACAAAGACGGCAAGGTCGTGATCGCCCAGGCCCCGAACATCCCGATCCTCGGCTGGGCGGCGTGCGCTGTCGCCTCTCGCCTGCTCGACGACGGTATCGTCGCCACCGGAGTGAGTGAGCTCGGGCGGGCGTTCCTGTTCACGTGGGCGTACCTCGAAATCACCGCCGGCGTGAACCTGTTCCGGCGAGGGCTGGGGGCGGTGATGTTGGCTGCGGTCATCGTCGGCTTCTTCAGCAGCTGACCGGCCGCCCTGGCTATACAGTGACGGGGCGTACGCGCCCTGACCTTCCCGGGGGCGACTCACAAGGGGGCTGACATGAGCAGCGACAGCGTTTTGGCATCGACGGCGGGCAACGACCTCGAGGCCATCTTGTCGATGGCGAATACCGATGTTTCCGAGGCGATACACAGCGTCAAGGACAACGCCGACGCGATCTTCACGTGGGATTACGAGAAGGGCAAGCGCCCCGCGCTCAACAAGCTCTACGAGAAGGCCAAGCACGCGCAGTGGAACGGCGAGACCGACCTCGACTGGTCGATCGACGTCGACCAGGAAAAGTTCGCCAAGGACCTCTCGGACATGCGTCGCCAACTCATGGCCGAGGCCGGCATCGTGCTCGACGGCACCCCCTTCGCCAAGTGGTCTGAGAAGCAGTGGACCGAGTTGTCGATAGAAACCCAGAACTGGTCACTGTCGCAGTTCCTGCACGGCGAGCAGGGCGCGCTCGTGTGCACTGCCAAGATCGTCGAGACCGTGCCCTGGATCGACGCCAAGTACTACGCGGCCACCCAGGTGATGGACGAGGCCCGCCACGTCGAGGTCTTCGCCAAGTACCTCGACACCAAGCTCAACGGGCACTATCCCATCAACTTCCACCTCAAGGCGTTGCTCGACGACATCATCAACGACAGCCGTTGGGACATGACCTACCTCGGCATGCAGATCATGGTGGAGGGCTTGGCCCTCGCGGCCTTCGGCATGGCCATGCAGACCACGCCCGATCCGCTGCTCAAGCAGCTGCTCCGCTACGTGATGAGCGACGAGGCCCGCCACGTGGCGTTCGGGGTGCTGTCTCTCAAGGAGTTCTACGCCGACCTCACCGACGCCGAGTTGCTCGAGCGCCAAGAGTTCGCCTTCGAGGCGGCTCTGCGCATGCGCAACCGCTTCCTGCAGCAGGAGGTGTGGGAGCGCATGGGGGTCGATGTGAAGTCGGCCATGCGCCTATTCGACGTGCCCGACGAGGTCAAGAACCAGGACCCGTTCCAGCAGCTGTTGTTCTCCAAGATCGTGCCCAACTGCAAGAAACTCGGCCTGCTCGATGCCAACGATGGATGGCTGCGCAAGCGCTTCGACACGCTCGGCGTCACGATGTTCGAGGACTGGGTCGACACCGGCGAGGAGTACCTCGAGATGGATGCGGTCACCCAGGACCGTCTCGCCGCCGCCGAGGCCGCCGAGGCCGCAGGCGCCGCCTGACCGGTCGCTATCTGGCCCTTCAGGCGACAGCTAGGTGTCGTGCGAAGGGCCACTTCTGCGGCGAGCCCCTCGTCCGGGGGTGGCCGAACGCTGCGAACACGCCGTAGGTTCGGGCCATGGACCGCTCGACCCTGGTCGTGATCAGTGATCTCTCGGGCTTCGACGAGGGTGACGAGGTGCTGCGGGCCTGGGTGAACGGTGCCCAGCATCTCGACGACCGCTTCGTGAACGTCATCTTCGAGAACTGCCTGTTCACCGCCTGCGTGTTCCAGATGACCTCGTTCGTGTCCTGTGAGTTCCTCGACTGCATCTTCGAGGGATGCGACCTCAGCGGCGTCCGCCTCGACTCATCGCGCCTCGGGGGCTGCCGCTTCGTGGAATGCAAGCTCACCGGCGTCGACTGGACCCGGCCCGACTGGCGGGCCCTCACCATGTACGGGCCGCTCCAGTTCGAGCAGTGCCGACTCGCCGAGAGCTTCGCAGCGGGGGTGCCGTGGGCCAAGGTGCACTTCACCGACAGCAACCTCACTCTCGTCGACTTCGGCGGGGCCGACCTCAGCGGGGCCCGCTTCGACGGAACAGACCTCCACGGTGCCCGATTCGATCGAGCCACCCTCGACGGCGCAGACCTCTCCGGTGCACGCAACTACCTGATCGACGTGAGGGCGACCTCGGTCGCCGACGCCGCCTTCTCGCTGCCCCACGCCGTTGGCTTGCTCGAGGCCCTGCCGATCAGGCTGATCGAACCACCGCCCTGACCTAAGGCGTCAGGATCGACGAGTCGGTGTTGCCCGTGCCGAAGTCGCCATTCAGCTCGACCAGGTCCGAGCAGAAGAACCCGTCGCCGTTGTCATCCTCGGAGTCGATCTCGGGGAAGAGCCGTTCGAACTTGCCACCCTGGATCTGCACCAGCATGGCGCAGTTCGAGGGATCGTTCGCGCCCGGGTCGGCAGTGGCGTGCAGCCCGCCTCCATCCCACTCGTGGATGTCGAGCCCGGCCTGCAGGACGCACTCCCGGGTGATCTCCCCGGCCTCGGCGCACGACTTGGCAGCGGTGGCGAACAGCAGTGATGCGGAGAACGCCTGGATCGCCAGACCGGCACGGGTCCAGTCGGGCACCTCAGCATCCATGATGTCGAGGAACTGCTTCATGGCGGGCCAGTCGTCACCCTCCTCGAACATGTGCGAAGCGATGCGCACCACCGTGCCCTCGACGGCATCGGGACCGGAGGCCTCGATGAGGCGCTCGTCGTACTGGTTGGCATCGGCCTGCAGTATGCCGGTGAAGCCTTGGTCCTTGAGGGCCTGGGAGAGCTTCGACATGTTCGGCGGTTCACCCACGAAGCCGACGGCCTGGAGGTCTTGGTCGATCACTTGCTGGGCGAGCACGGCCCAGTCCTGGTTGATGATGTCGTAGCCGATCTCGCCGAAGGTGCCGAAGCCTTCGACCTGCTTGGTGACGCCGATGATCTGGTCCTTGTTCTGCACGATCGAGGGCAGGTTCCCGTAGACCACACCGAACTTCTTCACCTCATCGGGGTGCAGCTTCGCCAATGCCTCGTACCCACTGGCCGGCTTGGCATAGGACGGGTTGGGCAGCGGTTGCACCTGATCGGTCGCCTCGGCGAAGTCGGTCGACACCGCGAACCCGGGGAACGAGATCATCTTGCACTTGTGGAAGTCGGCTCCTTCCTTGCCGCTGAAGATGAAATTGTCCTGGGCGTATCCACCACCGACCATGGCGAACACGCTGGTGCAGGCCTTGGCCATGGCCGCTTCGACCTCGAGCACGCGACCATCGAGATCGACCGCCTCGAGCTGCAGGCCACCGATGCCGCCCGCCTTGTTGCACCAGTTCACGAAGGCGTTGGTGCCGTCCCACAACTCTTTGAGCAGGCCCGGTCGGATGGAATCGCGATCATTGGCGACGCCGATGTAGAGCTTGTCGGTACCGGTGCCGGCCTGATCCGCCTTCACGGTGGCCGGAGCCCCGGTCGCCGCGCCGCACGGCGACTCGATGGTGCCGAACTTGGAACCAGCGTCGACGGCGACGGTGGTCTCGGTCGAATCACCCGAGGCTGGGGCGGCGGTGGTCGCCGCCGAATTGTCGCCGTCAGCGGCCTCGTCGGCCCCCTTCGCTCCGCAGGCCGAAGCCAGCATTCCGGCCACCATCAGACATGCCACAGCACGACGTTTCATGAGATCCCCCCCGGGTCCTACGACAACGCTGGCACCGTAGCCCACCATGTGCTCGGTAGTGTGCGCGGATGGCCAAGCCTGCTTCGAGAGCCGCCGCGGCGGCGTGTCCGTGCGGGTCGGGACCGGCGTATTCGCGGTGCTGCAAACCGTTCCACCTGCGAACCGCGGCGCCGCCCACCGCCGAGGCGCTCATGCGGTCGCGGTACTCGGCGTTTGCGAAAGGGCTCGATTCCTACCTCCGCTACTCCTGGCACCCTCGCCAGCTCCCCGACGAGGTCACCATCGACGCCCGCCAGGTGTGGACGGCGCTCCGCATCCTGTCGACCAGTGGCGGGAAGGCCGGCGACGACCACGGCACCGTCGAGTTCGAAGCCACCTGCGAGGTCGACGGACGATGCCGGGTGTTGCACGAGGTCAGTGGCTTCGCCCGGTTCGAGGGTCGCTGGGTCTACACCGAACCTGTCGACGCCAACAGGTCCGACCCGGCCCGCGGATAGGGCCATCCCAGGACCAGCCGGTATTGTCGAACTCGTGACGAGCGGCATCGACAAAGAGCAGTACACGGCTCTTGGCGATGACCTGGCAGAGGGCGCCAACTCGCGCGCCTGGTTCACAACGCCTACTGGGTTGTGGAACGTCGTCGCTGCGGTCGGGGTCGCCGTGTTGGTCGCCTCGCTCCTGGCGCGGGGCCACTACAACGCTCAGCTCCGGCTCAGCTCCGAGCGCCGCATCACCGCAGTGTCGGTCCTGTCGGTGATGTCGGTTGTCGGTATCGGCATCGCCCTGATCGGTCGGCGTCGCCCCCTGCTCGGCCTTGTCGGCCTGGCTGGGCTCTCGTTCAGCCTCGCGCCCTTTTGGCTCATGCTCGGCAAGCACCGTTTCGCCGGACCGGTCGTCGTCCACATCTCGAACGAACACGGCATACACCTCGGTGACAGTCTCGTCGTCCTCCCCGTCATCATCGGCGTCGGGCTCCTGGCAGTGGTGGCTACGCTCCGGCGGTGACCCCGCAGGGTGCAATGGCGCACCCCGAGCTGGGTCGTCCCGTTTGATCGCGGCCGGTGCGGGGTATTGAACCGCCATGGACATCATTCGCAATGACGACGGCACACTGACGGTTCCGGTCGCCCCGCCCCGCTCCCACGAGACCGACGATGAGGGCAACACCATCGAGCCCGATGCCCCCCTCGCTCCGACCACCCGCATTCTCCACCCCGGCGAGGGTGGCTACGACGAAGCACTCGCCGAGTGGGACTTCCAGCAGGATCCCGACCGCGGTGCCGCAGTCTCCACGGCCGACGGTCGTGAGCAAGCTATGGCCGTCATCCATTCAGTGGCCGAGGCCGATACCGACGTTACCGAGGCCGTGGGGTCCCTCGTCGATCCCGAGGCCAGCGCCGAGGCACTTCGCCACGTGTTGGTCGGCGGTGTTCCATCGGTCGACGCCTTCGCGTCGGAGGTGGCCGAAGCCGAGGGCGGCGACCCGCTCCCAGCGCACGAGGTCACCAAGATCATCGGCAACGTGCTCGCCGAGATCGACACATGAGTCCCAGCCGGTAGATCCGGCTCAGTCTTCGATGGTGCGGGCCAGGTCGCCCAAGAGACGACGAAGGGTGACGACGCCGAGATAGCGGCCGGCATTGTCGGTGACGATGACCGGCGCTGCCGGATCAACCGTGGCGGTGCTCAGCCGGTGGGCAACCTCGGTCGGTGACGAGCGCACGTTGGCGACCATGGGCGCAATCAACTCGCCGGTCAACGCCGAGTCGGGGGTGAACAAACCCCGCGGGCGCCGGGTCTCGTCGACGACGGGGATCCAGCCGGCCGCGCCGAACGACAGGCGTGACAGATCGCATTGATCGAATCTGGCGGCGGCCACCGGATCGATGAGGCGAAAGAGGTTGTCGCCGGCCGCCCCAGAAAATGACGCGAGCGACTGTTCGACGCTGGTGTCCATGGCGGCCCACGGCGGCGCCGGCCGAGCGAAGAGGTACCCTTGAGCCAACGGCACGCCCAGGTCGATGAGCCGGGTCGCCTCCTCGAGTGTCTCCACCCCCTCGGCGAGTACCCAGGCATCGATGCCCTCGACGAGGCTGCGGTCGAGCTTCAGGATGGATGGCCGAAGGTCGAGGATCGCCTGCAATCCGGCATACCCGGCGCCCGCATCGTCGACTGCGATGAGCGCTCCCGCGCCGCGGAGCCAGTTGAGCGGCCCTTCGAGCGCCTCGATGTCGAGCCGCCGGTGCTCGGTGATCTCGACGACGATGCCGCCTAGGTTGCCTTGGGCTGCGAGCACCGATCGGATACGCGGCGACAGGAGCGATTCCGGCTCGAGATTGACAGTCATGAAGCAGTTCGTCGGGAGGTCAGCGCGGTGGGCGAGCGCCGCGGCGAGAGTGACCAGCTCGAGGTCCTCGCTGCGTCCCAGCTCGTGCGCCTCGGCGAACCACACATCGGGTGTGGCAACCAGACCGTCCGGATCCTCGCTCGATGCGCGGTCCCCAGTGCGGATCGAGGTCAGGCTCGCCGACGACGGCCGAGCCGACGATGGTCACCGTCACACCAGGGTGACGACGCGGTCGCGCACCTGCACCGCGAGCTCGTCGGGAAGCTCGACCAGGCCATGGTCGTCACCGGCGTGCGCGGCCACCAGCGCGAGCAACTCCTCCACGGTCGAGCACACGAACGTGGCATCGCAGCCGGGAACCACATCACCGCACGCGAACTGCTTCATTGGATCTCCTTGGGGAACGTCCACCAAGGATCGGTCGCCAGGGTCCACTCCTTGAGAGAGCTCTGGAGTCAGCCGGTGGCGAGTTCGAGTTCGAGTTCGAACCACACGGTTTTGCCGTTGTCGGGGTGCTGGAGGACACCCCAGCGCGCCGAGACGTCCTCGACGATGCCCAGGCCGAGGCCGCCGGGAACAGAGAGGTCGGGGTGCTTCTCGCGGACCGGGGGGGCCGGGCTGTGGTCGTCCACTTCGATGCGGATGCCGGTCTCGGTGGCGATCACGCCGATGGACGCGTGCTCGCTTCCGGTGTGAACGAGCACGTTGGTGACGAGTTCGGAGACCAACAGAATGGCGTCCTCGACGGCTTCGGCCCGGTCGAATGCCAAGAGCACCGACTGCACATAGCGACGCGCCGCGGCCGGCGATGTCGCCGGATAGCGGATGAAGCTCTCGCGATCGGTCATGGCACAGGTGTCCTGTCGTGGTCGATACCGATGCCCGCTACACGGCCGGTCGGCGTGGAGGTAGTACCCAACCCCGACCGATTGATGCATGGGTGATATCGCCGAGTCCTCAGGCGGAACGCAACACGCCGCATCTGCGGATGGCGAGCAACGCCAACGTCCGGGCGACGTCGACCACGTCGCTGATCAGTACCTGCTCGCGCGGTGCGTGGGCGTGGCGGACCTCGCCGGGGCCGAAGTGCAGCGATGCGATGCCCCCGATGCTGCTGTAGAGACGCAGATCACTGCCCCACGGCGCTGCCCCCGGCTGGGGTCGCGGACGCCCGGTGCCATCCACGACGGCCCCCTGCACCTCTGCGAGGAGGGGGTGCGCGGATGGGAGTTCACCGCTGGCGAACTGGCCACCCACCCACTCGAGCACCACCGGGTGCTCGCGCAGCCACGGATCGCGCGAGCAGGCGTCGGCGACCGCTTCGGCCATGGCAGCGCGGGCGACGTCGGGATCTTCGCCGACGATCACTCCCATTCGTCCCTCGGCGGTCAAAAGGTCGGGAACCGAGCTGGCCCAGTCGCCGGCATGCACGGTGCCGATCGAGATGGGATAGGGGCAGGCCGAATCGGCGAAGCGCACATCGCGGTGATCGTTGCGGCGTCGCTCGAGGTCGTCGATGGCGGCGAGGATCGGGAAGAACGACGCCACTGCGCTGACGCCCTCGTGGCGCACACTGCCGTGAGCGGCGCGGCCGTGGACCGTGAGGCGGAAGGTGAGGGCGCCGGCATTGGCCACCACCACCTTGCCGCTGGTCGGCTCGGGAATCACGGCGCAGTCGCCGCGGTGCCCTCGGCGCATGGTGGCGAAGGCACCCAGTCCGCCGTCCTCCTCGCTCACCACCGTGTGCACGGCGAGTGGTCGCACCAGTTCGACGCCGGCGGAGCGCAGCGCCTCGACGGCGACGAGGATCGAGGCCAGGCCGCCCTTCATGTCACACGCCCCTCGCCCGTGCAGCACGCCGTTGCGCACCGTGGCGCTGAATGGATCCGAGCCGTCCCACTTCGCGACATCGCCGGTGGGGACCACATCGACATGGCCCTGCAGGATGAGCGCAGGGTCGCCGTCACCGGGTGTGACGCCGACGATTCCGAAGGCTTCGGTTCGTTCCACCTCGGTTCCGGGAAACTCGGGGTCGGCGCTCAACTCGTCCAGATCGATCTGCCACAGATCGGTAGTGAGGCCAGCCTCGGCGAGCAACCGCTCGCTGCGATGTTGCAGCTCCGACTCGGCGTCGGTGCCGGTCACGCTCGGGCACTGCACCAGCTCAGTCAGCAGGCCCACGACGCGGGCCTCATCGACGGCGGATAGGACCCGGGCTTCGGTGTCGGTGAGCACGACCCGATCCTAGGACCGTCAGGTAGCCCGGTCCGGGGGACGAGGTTCGGGGGGACCGCCTAGGGTTCCGGAGCGGCAGACCAAACGGGGGGAGTGGTGCGTTGACCGAGGGGTTCGGGGCTCGGGTCGATCCCGACAGCGGCGCGTTCAAGCCCGCCTTCCAGCCGGTGAGCAACGGGTTGCGTGGATTGGCGCTGGCGGGCATCGCCGGCATCGGTGGATTCGTCGGCACCTGGGCGGTGCGGGGCGCCGTGCGCGACGGGTACTCGCCGATCGACGATGCCATCAGTCAGCTCGCAGCCGCCGGAGCACCATCGCCCGGTTGGATGACCGCCGGCTTTCTCGCGTTCGGGATCGGAGTTCCGATCTACGCCCAAGCGTTGCGTCGTGCCGTTCCGGGCCCGGCCTGGATCGCCGCAACCGCAACGGGCGTCGCCATCATCGGGGTCGCCGCTTCCCCACTGGAGCGCGCCGATACCGCCCACTACGCCTTCGCCGTGGTCGGTTACGCCACGTTGGCCGCCACGCCAATGCTGGCGGCACGGACCTTTCGCGAGCGCGGCGCCTCGGGGTGGGCACGCTGGTCCACCGGCTGCGGAGTTGCGTCCGCGCTGTTCCTCATTGCCTCGACGGCCGACCCCGCCCACGGGCTCACCCAGCGCATCGGACTGGGCATCACCGATGCCTGGATCGTGGCCACCGCAGTCGCGATCTGGCGCGGCCGGCCCCGAGGTCGGCTCGAGCGGTAGCTGCCTCGGTTCAACGTCGGCGCAACATCGCGGGTCGGGCCCCGTCAGGACTGGAGGGAGATGTTGCCCTTCAGGTCGTTCACGACCAGCACCACATTCTGGGAGTCGCCGTCGAACTCGACGGTGCAATCGATCGTGTCGCCTGGATCGGCGACGACCACTGCTGCGTCACCGCAGGCGATATCAGCAGTGGCGTACTCGTCGTCGATGCTGCTGCGCAGGAAGTCGACGCCCTTGGATACGTCGATGATGGCCTTCGCCGGGTCGACCCGGATGTTGGCCTCGTCCTCGTCGACGTTGGTGAGCACGACGGTGTACGGAGCAACGGCATCGCCAACCTCGAGGGTGCACTCGATGGTCAAGCCCTCCTTCAGCTCCGCATCCTGCGGGCAGTCGGCGTCGCCGAGCTCGAGGTCGCCGACGGCGGCCTTCTGGGTCTCCTTGAGCGAGTCGGCAACAGCATCGGCGTCGTACTTGATGCTCGAGGAGCAGGCGCCAACTGCGGTGAGCGTTGCGAGTGCGAGACCGGCCAGGGTGTTGCGGGAGACGGGGATCATCTGGGTCCGATCGTGAAGCGGGCGGCGTCAGTGTGTCGGTGATTCGTGACCGTTCCTCGCCGCTATGAACATCTGAACGAAATGTTGCTGCAGGTCGTCGACGTCACTCTTCGCCTGCGATGGGTGATTCGACCTATTGTTCGAGCGAACGTCTGTTCGATAGTCTTTGGCTATGTCCGACCGGCCTTGGCAGCATCTGCGTTCAGCTACTGAGCGTATCGACGCGCTGGTGGGCGAGGTCGCGGCGCTGGTGTGCGAGCTGGCCGATCCGGTGTCCACGGCGGCTGATGATCACGTGTTGATCGGGGTGGCACACACCACGGTGCGTGACCTGTCCGCGTCCACCGCCCGGTTACGCCACGCCGCGGTGGCGTTGGAAGTGTTGGGT
>Ga0105047_10017843_pt1 | contig 11038 bp, 9 predicted proteins | sample MAT04_FD_78384 | JGI IMG/M metagenome (GOLD analysis project Ga0105047, IMG submission 78384) | Freshwater microbial communities from Lake Fryxell liftoff mats and glacier meltwater in Antarctica - MAT-04 (megahit assembly) | ecosystem: Environmental > Aquatic > Freshwater > Ice > Liftoff...
CTTGCGTTGTCGCCACGTCACTCCTCCTTCGCCAAGCCTATGGAGGACACGTCTGCTGGCGTGTTTCTACCCTCCGCACGCGGTGCGCGCGCTCCTCAGATTTTGCAATTTTGGGGCATGCGCCACCCTTAAGTAAAATTGCGCAAAATTTTGCTGGACAAACTTGAGGCAGATTGAATAGTTTCTACTGGTTGCACGCAATCTCTGCTTCTAAAATCTAAAACAAACTCAATGTAAGATCGTCTGGTATATTAAAAAAAACATGAAAACTCAGCCAAACAAAATACTTCTCGCAAGTGCTCTCGCTTTGAGCCTTGCCCTCGGAACAGCCAATGCGGCCACCTTGGCCATCAACTCGATCATCAGTGAAACCCTCGGGACAACAGCTGTCATTCCAGGTTCAGGAAATGCGACCAATACAAACACTTGGAGCACAGGCGTCGTCGGATCATTTGGAGTTACCGGTTTCTTGGATGACAACGTCACACCCGTCAATTGGGTCCTCCGAGTATCGGCTTCCAACCCGACAGGATCGCTTTCCAGCGGAACGGATTCCCTCATGGTTGCCCGCACAGTGAACAGCCAAGGCCTCACAGACAACGGAACACTATCCGTCTATGTGCGACCAACCGGCACAAACACTGCAGTTGATGCTCCATTGGTTACCGGCAGGTGGTCTCTGGACCTCACTTTTGACTTTTTCACAGACAGTACGTTTGCAACAGCCGCTCCCGTGGATTCGCTCCTTCTCACCTCTCTGGACATCGACTTCAGCCAGAGATACTACACATTAAACGCGGATTTTGACGGCGGAAATTTTCTTTCGCCGGGAACCGTGCTCGTGCCTGCCGTTGCTGTTACGGGGTACACAGGCTTCACATCAGGCGGAGACTCCACTTTCAACAACCCGAATTATGCGGTCTCCTCATTGGGCACAGCCAAGTCTTCCTTCTCTGTGCGGGTTTCGCATGACAACGTCGCTCTCTTCATGTTTGAGTTCCGCAACCCCAGCGAAATTATCCCTGAACCAACTACGGTCACTCTTGCTGCCATCTCAGGGTTTCTCCTTTTAGGCTCCATGCGCCGTAGTCGTAAGGTTAGTCGGTAAGAACTTCTGTCCCGTCAATTCATTCTTCCCTGGGAAACCCGGATTGAGGCCAAAAACCTCATCCGGGTTTCTTTTTCACAAGGCTTAAAACCTGTCGCTGTCCACCGCGTTAAAAGAGAAGCGGGCGGGTAAGGGACTGCCGCTCCCTACTCCAAGGGCGGGATCGCTGCCAGTGCGTTGCGGAGGCGCTGGGAAGTTCCGTGGGTTTTACACCACGATGCGATGTAGGCCACATCAAGGGTTTCCGGCCCCTGCACGGCCAGAAGGGCGCCCGAAAGTTACAAAATCTGAGGAACGCGCGCACACCGTGCCGATCACGCTTGCGCTCGTTGTAGCCGCCCCACTCTGTTGGGGCGTCATCGCGGCGAACCAGCCACGTATTACCCTTTTGCAACTTTCGGGTGCCCCGGCCAGAACATTCCGAGCATCGTCGAGGTCCTTATTTCGACCCCAGCGCAATTTCTGGACGACGACCTCCTCGGGAGTTGGCAGCCAGGTTTCGCAATGCAACTGCTCTGAAAAGCTCTTGAATTGTCATAGCACAGCCATCCTCTGTTACGGCGTCAGGCCCGAAGGACCTTCTCGCGTTAGATGGCATCCTGCAACGATTTAAGCCCCAACGGGTCTTCATGTGGGTTGCTTAGCACAAACGCAAGTTTGCCGGGTCTTGCATCCATTCACAAGAGCCCTTGTGGCCGAGTCGGCCATATCAGCAAAGTTCACGCTGCCGTTTTGGTGCGTGTGTCGGCCTCTTCGATGCGTCGGGTGATTTCCAGCGCGATATCCAGTGCCGCGGCGGCAGCCTTTCCGGTGACTTTTGGGGTTGAGCCCGCACGCGCGCAGGACAGAAAATCCATGAGTTCCATGCGAAGGGGTTCGCCTTTCTCGATTTCGACTGGCTCCCGCACGATGCGACGGCCGTGGACTTCGGTCGTGATGGCAGAATCCGAAGCCAGCCCAATGAGTTTTTGCAAAGTGGAGCTTTCGCGTTCGGAAGAATCGGCTAACCGAAGAAGGTAGCCGGACTGGTTTTGGTAATCGAGAGAGAGGTAGGCATTTTCTTGAAAGACCCGGATTTTGCGGACTTTTTCCTGGCTGATCCTGCTGGCCGTGACATTGGCGACGCAACCGTTTTCAAAGTGAAACCGCACATTGGCAATATCCTCGCCGCGGCTGAGCACGGAAATCCCAACCGGATCAATGCTCACCAAGGGTGATCGCACAAGATGGAGGATGATCTCGATGTCATGAATCATGAGATCCAAGACAACTCCAATATCTGTGCTTCGGTTGGGGTAGGGCGAGAGACGGGTGACCTCCAGGAATCGAGGATTTTGGAGCCGTCCCTCCAAGGCCGCAAGCACAGGATTAAAACGCTCGATGTGGCCCACCTGCAAGATGCACGCATGCTCACCCGCCAATCGGGAAAGTTCGCGGGCATGGGCCGGGGTGTCAGCGATGGGTTTTTCAATGAGCAGATGCTTGCCTGCGGAAAGAAGAAAGGCTCCCGTTTCGAAGTGGGTGACCGTGGGCGAGCAGATCGTGGCGGCATCAATTCGGCTGGCAAAATCCTCAAGCGAGATCGCCGGATGCACCCCATATTTTTTTGCAATGGCCCGGCAGACGGACGGGTTGGTGTCATACACCGCCGAGAACTGCGAGCCCTCCAGTTCGGAATAAACCCGGGCATGATTTGCCCCCATGTGCCCGACCCCAAGAACGCCTGTGCGAAGAATTTTCATAAAGTGACTCCAAAAAGTGACAAGCCCTCGCGCGCGGCTTGATCCGCCACGGCGGGGCGGTCCAGAAGCAGGGTTTGGCCAGCTTCCACCGCCAGGACTTTGACACCAGCCTCTTTTGCTGTGGTCAAGGTGCGGGAACCAATAACCGGCACATCAAAACGCATGTCCTGCGCGGGTTTAGTGACTTTTACGAGGATGGCCCCACCGCGTCCGAGTTTTCCCCCGCGGAGCATGCAGGCGTCGGTTCCTTCAAACGCTTCGACGGCGAGAACGGTTCCATTTTTTACGACCACGGATTGACCAATATCCAGACGGCTCGTTTCTTTGGCGATGGAAAATCCAAACCGAATATCCTCCAGCACGCGGGCCTTGAGCGCAGGACCGGCAAAAAGGCCTTCCGGAGCAAGGTGGGCCTCCAAAAATGTGGTCGCCGGCAGGAGTTCCACGCCGATGAGTGAAAGCTGACGGGCCACTTCTCCGAACAGAGTTTCCGCATTGCGGCGCTTGAGCTTCGCAAGCAGGACCAACGCCTTGAGGTCAGGCCGCAAATTGAAAAGGTTGCTTGGTGCCAGTTGCCCAACCATCATCGCAACACTCGCCCCACTTTTTTTCGCAGCATCCAGCAGCCGGCCAAGCTGCCCAACTTTCAGAGAATAAACCTCATCCGCAGCTGCCGCCGTCGCGGGATCGGTCTCTCCTTCAAACGTGGCTGCTGCAATGTGTTTGACGCCCAGTTTGCGGGCCTCCTCAATGACAAGACCGGGATAACGACCGCTTCCCGCGATCAAAAAAACTGATTCTGGCGTCCTCAAGCCGGACATCATGCACGCCTCCGGGCTCCTCTGGCAAGCCACAGAGCACTAAAACCCGGCAGTTCTCATTTTGAAAAATGGCTGCCTTGCGTAGTGCGCCACTGGGAACGGCGATCTTCAGTCGCCACTTTCATTCACCCGCGCTTTGCGCGGCATTGTTTTTGGCCGGCGAATAAATTCGCCGCTCCGTATAGGCCCCACCCAACTCACTCAAATAGTAATTGCTGAACTAAAACCCGGCAGGTTCGTCGAAGCGGTTCACTTTGAACGGGCCCCAGCCCTTTGGGGTGTCTTTTTTGTCAGAGGCGGTTTCAGCGGGATTGGTATTTTGTGAATTAGGGGTAGAGCCCGGCCTGGCTGCGGGAAGGTTGAAAGTATTGATCGCTACCAGCGCACTGCGCCCGCCTCCCGAAAGCTTACGGCGGGGAGTTATAAATGCGCCTGGCACATGATAATTCTTCAAGTCCCGGCCAAACCCACGCTGATTAAAACCAATAAACAGGTTTTTACGAATTTCGAAATGAAGGTGGGCGGTATACATCCCGCGGTTCGTTCCAATTGTTCCCACCTGCTGCCCACGAACCACCTGCTGCCCTTCACGAACCGTTATCCGATCTAAGTGGGCGTAAACAGAATCCACGGCTTTGAGTTGCTTGTCCTCTAAATAGGTGTGTCGGATAATCACTAGATTCCCCCACCCCATACGCATGTCTCGCGCCAGCACCACAAGGCCATGGGCGGTGGAGTAAACCGGATCCCCCAAATCAGTGTTCCCACCCCGGATCCCGTTCCAATCTTCCCCCATGTGGTAATTCGCACGAAACCCGCGCGACATATAATACCCCTCCGCATTGGGCTTGCCGACTGGTTGGTCGAAGCCGTCAGCAAGCCGCGTCCGCGCCGTCTGGGGAGAAGGCGCGGCCACAAGCGCCGCCACAAAGAGCGACAACATGATCCAAAATGCCGATTTGCGCATTGTTCAAAGGCTACTGCGTATCTCGGATGAGTGCAACGTTTTCAATTTATCGTGCAATGCCCCGACGGGGATGGGAATGATCGGGTATGGATGAGTTTTTTCAAACGTTTGTGGTGATTTTTGGTGGGCTTGTCGTGGCAGGCGTGTTCACGCGGGTAGCGTGGGGCATCTCGGAAGACATTGCCAGAGCACCATGGCTGGATTTTTTTGTGAGCTTGTTCACGTGGCTGCCCTGGCTTGCGGGCTACCTGATCGAAGGCTGGATCGGGCTCCTTGCCGGGATCTTGGCTCAGATTGTTTTCCTTCATTCCTTCTGCCTGCTGCACCGCACGCTGCGGGGGAAAAAAGGCCGGACGCTCACCGATGCCCAGTCCAAGGTGCTGGGCCCCCTCCGTAATCAGCTCTGCCTGCTGGTTCAGACTCCGGCCATCCTGGTTTTTGTCCAAGTGCGTTTCGCAGAAATTTTCCTTTACCCTCCCATCGCATGGCTTGGAAAACTCCCAACCTACAACCATTCCGAATGGGTGAATCTTTCCCGTCATAAATATGATGGCCTGATCGGGTATGACCTCCTGTGGTGCTGGTATTGTGACTGGATGACGGGTCTTTGGGCGCTTGGCAGCGAAATGCTTCGCAATATTGAATCCTTCTGGTGCCCGATCCAATTCCTTGACCCTGTCAAAAATCGTAATGCTGCTGTGGATTTTCCTGATATCGCCAAATGGGCTCCTCCCGATGGAAGTATGGAAGATGCGGTGAAGGCTTTTGAGGCGCACTATGATGGAAAACGCAAAAACAGCTGGTGGGGTCATCCTGACCGCCAGAAGCCTCAAGACTGATGGAGTTTCACCGCGCCGATCCGAATCCTCATTACCGGTCCCTGCGACTCATCAGCGCCGAGGGCAAATGGGATCTCGGTTTCAGCCCTTACCATCGGGGATGTCGGCTTCGCATGGGACCCTCTGGCAAACCGCCATCAGTCCTTGATTTTTGTCTGGGTCAAAATCCCGAACTCTGGGGAAAAGTCCTCACCTTCACCCTCGAACGGCTGGCCCCTTTGTCAGAGTTAGTGGACCGTCAAACCATCGACGCCGTGTTTCCCTGGGCAAACACCCGTCCGAATATGAGGACTCACCTGCCCGAGATTTTCCTCCATACGGCCTGTCCGGAAAACGGGGATTGAGAGGCCTGCGATCAAGAGAGCGTTAAGAACCCTTGCTTTACAAAGCCCGGATTCGGCCGAATGTCTTTGCCAGTATGAACCAATCGATCCCGCCCAATTTGCTCACCTCTTTTGATCTCCGTGGCCTTGTCCTTCGTAACCGGGTTGTGATGGCTCCTCTTACGCGCGGTCGTGCAGGCGCTGACCGCATCCCGAACGAAATGATGGTCAAATATTACACGCAACGGGCCTCGGCTGGGTTGATTATTTCGGAGGCCACGACAATCTCCGAACAGGGGCTGGGATGGGTGGATTCTCCCGGGATTTATAATGATGCCCAGCAGGTGGGCTGGAAGAAAATCACGGAGGCCCTGCATGAGCGCAAGACACCAATCTTCCTGCAGCTCTGGCATTGCGGGCGCGCCTCGCACAGCAGCTTCCACAACGGGCAACCCGCCGTCTCGGCGTCAGCCATTAAAATCAGTGGCGACTCTATCCACACTCCGAAAGGCAAGCAGCCATACGAAACCCCCCGGGCCCTGGAAACCGCCGAAATTCCAGCGGTGGTCGAGGATTACCGCCAGGCGGCGGACCGCGCCAAGGCGGCTGGCTTTGACGGCATTGAGATCCATGCGGCCAATGGCTATCTGATCGACCAGTTCCTTCAATCCAAAACTAACCACCGTACGGATGCTTATGGCGGAAGCCTCGAAAACCGGTTCCGGTTTTTGAAGGAAATTATGGAGGCTGTCCTCACCGTCTGGTCGGCAGCAAGAGTCGGGGTCCGGCTTTCGCCGAATGGAAATTTTAATGATATGGGTGCGCCCGATTTTCGGGAAATGTTCACCTATGTCGCCGCGCAGCTCGACCCCTATGGGCTTGGTTATCTCCACGTGGTGGACGGACTCACGTTCGGGTTTCATGAACTTGGGGAGCCGATGACCCTTCCCGAATTCCGTGCCGTTTTCTCAGGACCTCTTATGGCCAACTGCGGCTACACGCAGGAAACCGCCGAAGTAGCCATTACGGAAGGTCATGCGGATGTTGTGGCTTTCGGCAGACCTTTCCTCAGCAACCCGGACCTTGTGGAACGCTTCGAGAACGGCTGGGAATTAAGCCCGCCCGCCGATGTGACCGTTTGGTCCGCCGCCACAGCGGAGGGCTACACCGACTTCCCGGTTTACTCGAAAAACTGATTTCTTAGACCGGGCAGCTTACCAAGAGCCATGAAGAGTCGGAACAGCGGGGCGGACGGTTTTACCCTGAAAAGATACAGCCCGTCGCAGCGATGCTACAACGGGCTGTTGTTCCCCCCAGAACAATCTTTCAATGAGATAAGAATGCCAGAGTTGAGAAATCCTGCAAGAGATTTTTTTAAGAAAAACTAATAGTTGGACTTAAGTGGCTCATATTCAGGAGGATAAAATTGAAAAAATATTTTTGTTTTTCTGCGAATAACATCACAAATAGCAAAAAACCCCCAAATTTCGGGGTTTTCCTGTTTGAAAGCCAGGGTTTTTCTGCGATTCGCTTTGATTAAGCGATTTCCAGGCGAACGGCCCGGGTTTTATCAAGCTTGAGCACGCCAGTTTCCTCTGACGGAATAACGGCTTGAGGATCGGAAATTTTTTCGCCTTTCCATTGGATGCTTCCTCCTTCGACGAGCCTGCGGGCCTCGCCGCGAGATTTGGTGATTTCAAAGCAGGCCGCATAGGCTGCGACGACCAGGCTAATGATGTCTCGGCTGGAGTCCGCAGGACAAAAAATCGGGAGTTCAACATGTTCAAGATCTCCCTTGGAAAAACGGGTTTCAAATTCGGTGCGAGCCAGTGCTGCTGCCTCATCCCCGTGAAACCTTGCTGCGATACGTCCAGCCAGCTTCTTTTTGGCCTCCATGGGATGAAGGTCCGTGGAAAGGGATTCTCCCAGCAATAGCCGGTAGTATTTTACCATCAATTCATCGCTGATACTCATCAGCTTTCCAAACATGTCCCCCGCGCTCTCATTCAAAGCCACATAATTGCCGAGGCTCTTGCTCATCTTTTGTTTTCCATCCAACCCCTCAAGAATGGGCATTGTGATCACGACTTGCTGAGGCTGGCCTTCCTCGCGCTGAAGATCCCGACCCACCAGATTGTTGAAGAGCTGGTCCGTGCCACCAAGTTCGACATCTGACCGGACCTTCACAGAATCCCATCCCTGCATGATGGGATATTGGATCTCGTGCGCCCGCACGGGTTGACCGGAATCAATCCGTTGACGAAAATCCTCACGCTGCAGCATTTGCTGAAGGGTCACGCGGCTATTCAGGCGGATGACCTCTTCAAAACTCATGGCTTCAAACCATTCCCCATTAAAAACAATCCGCACGCGTTCCCGGCTGAGAATTTTGAAGGCCTGGTCTTGAAAACTTTTGGCATTTTCGAGCACCTGATCATGGGTGAGTTGAGGACGTGTGACAGAACGCCCGCTCGGGTCACCAATCATTGCCGTAAAATCTCCGATGATGAGGATTGCCTCATGACCAGCATCTTGAAACTGGCGCAGCTTGGAGAGCACGATCCCGTGGCCCAAGTGAATGTCAGGCGCCGTGGGATCCACTCCCAGCTTGATTCTCAGCGGGCGCCCCTCGGCCAGTTTTTTGCGAAGGTCTTCTTTGCCGATGACGGTTTCGGCCCCTTCGCAGAGCTTCTCCACGGCATCCAGATTATCTACGGCATCCAAAGTGTCAGGCATCGGGGAACGAATCTATTTTTTGTTGAGGATTTCACGAATATCCTCAATCGACATTTCTTTTTTGGCCTGCTCACCAAAGACATCCATGACGCCTTGGGCTCCCGCCTTGATCGTGTGGGCTTTTGTTTGCACTGGTTCGTCACGGAGATTCGCCGACTTGTCTGCATCGAAAGCGGCACGGTTGTCTGCAAGATCCTTGGTTTCCACCTCGCGCTGGAGGTTGGGGATCACAAAATCGGTATTCATATTTGCAGGTTTCACGTCAAGCACCTTGCCTCCCAACCATGGGTTTTTGATGCCAAAAAATGATCGTGTCATGTTGTAGGACCCCGTTTGAAAAGCCCCATCCACGCCAGCGGACCGATCAAATCCTTCCGCTTTTTTGATATTCATTTGGCCTGACCCCTCAAAAGGTTTTCCCTGCATCGGGCTCACCTTCTCCATGTCGGGCATGCCAGTTGCACGGTCGAGGAGCTTTGTCCCCGTCTCTTGGGCGCCCGCGAGCGGAACCCAACAAACACAAAGAAAATGAACCAAACATCGCATGGTCAGATCTTACCCCTCTTCTCGTCCTTATAGCAAGTGCAGTGCTACTCCCCTCAGCACTTCTCATTTTGAAAAAATGACGACTCTGTCCACGGCCCAAACGGAATCGGCGATCTTCATGGGTGCTTGCGTCGTGTGAGAAAGATGATCGATAAACGAAGACGGCCTGCCATCCCCACCATCGACGGCAAAGTCATTTTGCGGCCTTCATCTTGCGGTAGCGTTTGATGAGGGCATTGGTGGAGCTGTCGTGTTTGAGTTTGGGCGTGGTTGGGCTTTCCAGTTCGGGAACGATCGCTTGCGCGAGGGCTTTTCCGAGTTCAACGCCCCACTGATCGAAAGAGTTAATTTGCCAGATGGTGCCTTGGGTGAAGACGCTGTGTTCGTAGAGGGCAATGAGAGAGCCAAGGGCCTCGGGGGTCAGGCTGTCCGCGAGGATGGTGTTCGAGGGGCGATTGCCTTCGAAGACGCGGTGGGGCGCGAGCCAATCGGGGGTTCCTTCGGATTTGACTTGTGCCGGGGTTTTTCCAAAGGCCAGGGCCTCGGCCTGGGCGAAGACATTGGCCATGAGAATATCATGGTGCCGGCCCAATGGGGTGAGCGTCTTAGCAAACGCGATGAAGTCGCAGGGGATGAGCCGGGTGCCCTGATGGATCAGTTGATAAAACGAGTGCTGGCCGTTGGTGCCGGGCTCGCCCCAATAGATCGGGCCGGTGTCATAGTTGGCCTTGGTGCCGCGGAGGGTGACGTATTTGCCATTGCTCTCCATCGTGAGCTGTTGGAGGTAGGCGGGAAAACGTTTGAGGTATTGTTCGTAGGGGAGGACGGCGACCGTTTGAGCACCGAAGAAGTCATTATACCACAGACCAAGGAGGCCAAGCAGGACGGGGAGGTTTTTGTCGAAGGGGGTTGTTCGAAAATGTTTGTCCATCGCATGGAACCCCGCGAGCAGTTTGCCAAAGTTTTCGGGGCCAACAGCAAGCATCGTTGAGAGGCCAATGGCAGAATCCATTGAGTAGCGGCCACCAACCCAATCCCAGAAGCCAAACATATTTTTGGTGTCGATCCCAAAGGCAGCCACTTTTTCGGCGTTGGTGGAGACGGCCGCAAAATGTTTGGCAACAGCCTTTGGATTTCCTCCCAACCCCGCAAGCAGCCAGCCGCGGGCACTCTGGGCATTGGTCATCGTCTCCAGCGTGGTGAATGTTTTTGAGGAAACAATGAAGAGGGTTTCCTCAGGATTCAGATCCTGAGTGGCCTCCACAAAATCAATGCCATCCACATTGGAAACAAAGCGGAACACCATCTCGCGTTTGCTGTAGTGTTTAAGCGCTTCGTAAGCCATCACGGGACCAAGGTCCGATCCGCCAATGCCGATATTAATGACGTTTTTGATGCGCTTGCCAGTGTGACCTTTCCACTTGCCGCTGCGAACGCGGTTTGCAAAGGCCCCCATCTTATCCAGGACATCATGAACCTCCGTTACCACATTTTTTCCATCAACGAGGATCTTCGCATTTTTTGGAGTACGAAGGGCCACATGGAGAACGGCACGGTCCTCGGTGATATTGATTTTTTCGCCTGTGAACATGGCCTCGATCCGGGCTTTGAGACCGGATTCGTTGGCGAGTTCGAGCAGGAGCTTGAGGGTTTCGTCGGTGACCCGGTTTTTCGAGTAATCAAGAAAGAGCCCCGCCCCGCTTGCCGTGAGTTTTTCTCCCCGCTTGGCATCCGCCGCGAAAAGTTCGTGCAGCGTCACATCCTTGATTTTTTTGTGGTGAGCGGTGAGGGCTTTCCAAGCAGGGAGGTTGGTGAGTGGTTTGGGTGTGCTCATTTGCCCCCATTCATAATAGGCCACCAGGGAACCTTCAACCCCGGAAACCAGTATTTGTCGGAGGAGGGTGTTGTTCTTCTCCCCCCTTCGTGCTCTTCGTGGTGCAATTCTTTCCGAAGGGC
>Ga0105047_10017844_pt1 | contig 11037 bp, 8 predicted proteins | sample MAT04_FD_78384 | JGI IMG/M metagenome (GOLD analysis project Ga0105047, IMG submission 78384) | Freshwater microbial communities from Lake Fryxell liftoff mats and glacier meltwater in Antarctica - MAT-04 (megahit assembly) | ecosystem: Environmental > Aquatic > Freshwater > Ice > Liftoff...
GGGCGGAAGCTTTCTTTGAAGCAGCCGATGGTGAGGAGTTTGGCGGTGTCGTAGAGAGTGCAGCCGCCGGAGCCGTAAAGGACTGGCGTGTAGTTTTCGCCGTCGACAGGAGTTTCGCAGCGGAGGGGGAAGTCGCGCGGGGTGGTGGGTTTGTAGGCGGCCTTGCCGGTCTCTTCACGTCGTTTGTTTTCGGGAAAGAAGATCTGGGCGGTGGCGCTGAAAAGATTGGGGATTTTGTCGAAGGCTTCGTTTAGAGTCTCGAAGAAGTTGGGCTCGAGCACCATGTCGTTGTTGAGGAGGCAGGTGTGGGTGGTGCGGGAGGCGCGGATGCCCATATTGACAGCGGCGGCGAAGGAGAGGGGGTGATCTACTGTGATGACTTTGATGAAGTCGCTGGCGAATTCGTGTGTCGAGTCTGATGAGCCGTTGTCGATGATGACGATTTGCTTTACGAGGCCCGGGTGGATTTGGGGGATTAGTTGATTCAGGAGTTCACGGCCTTCACGGGAGGGAATGACTACGGTGATGCCGTGGGTGAGTGTTGGGATGGGTTCTGATCGCAGGGGTTGGGTTGGCAGAGCCTGACGACGATTGGCATAGTGGAAGTAGAAGGGGCGTTCTAGTGCAAAAGGATGACTGGCACGCCAGAGCCAGGTATAGAGACGGCCGCCTGGGCTGGACTGGTAGCGTAGGAAGTTTTTGGTGCGCCAGAGGAGGTGACGAAGCATTTGCGGGATTCCGCGGGGGTGAAGGGGGAAGTGGCCGTAATTTTCGTTGAAGAAATAGACTCTTGCCGGTGCGAGTTTGAGCGCGAGCCAGCGCACATCCCAATAGGGCTGTTTCGGTTGGAGGAGGATGCAGTTGAAGCGGATGGACTTGCCGGTGATGTGCCAGAGGATGCGCTGACGGTTGGTCTCGATCGCCTCGAAAGGATGCCAGGGAATCCAGTGGCAGGGGACGGTGGGTTTGAACTCAGCGACGATGTAGACGGGTAGATGGATACCGCCCATCTTTTGCACTTCTTCGACGAACTGATCGATCAGGTCACGAGAGCAAGAGGCGAAGGCGAGTTTGATTTCAGATAAGTTTTCGCCAGTCGACATTGTCTGGTCCATTCTTGGCTGCGTAGCTCAGGGCCTGCAAACAGAAGACTGTGGATACCGGGTTGACGTGGGGCGTGAGTTCTTCGCTGCGGCGCCCGAAGCCGAAGCCGCCATTCAGGGTTGGGTCGGCGGACTGGTATTGGAATGCTTCGATGCGGATGAGTTCGCCTTGGGAGGGTTGGCCTCCGGCGAGAAGTTTGATGCGTAGGAGTTGTGCGCAGACGTCGCTGCGCAGAAATTGAGGTGCGAGTTTTTCGCGGAGGGCTTCGCCGTGGGCGAGGGCGCTCTTGATGAGGTACTGAATGGGGGTGCGGTCTGCGACGGGCTGAAGGCCTTCGAGGAAGTAGGCCCAGGCATGGAGGCGATCCATCTTTTTCGCCTCTACCGTTTCGTTGTCGAGGGTTTCTGAGTAGTGTTCGAGGGAGTAGTGAAGGACTTTATCGTAGAGGTCTAGAAAGTTCTGGTCGCTGAGGGTTTCGCCGAGGTCGCGCCAGGCGAGGGCGGCTTTGAGCTGGAAGGCGCCCGGCATCTTGCTCCACCAGATTTCGTATTCGGCAGGGCTTTTGCAGGGGAGCAAAACGATGGGGTGGAAAGCGGTGAGGGAAGCGAAGTCTCGCTGCATGGCGCTGCCGATGTCGCGGGCGCGGGTGAGGTAGATCTCGTCACCGGTGATGCGATAAATCCAGAGGAGGGAGCGGGCAATGACGCCGCAATCGAAGAAATAGCTGTAGCGGCCGGTGGGGCTAAGCTCGAAAGGCATGGAGCGGGATTCGGGGTCCCAGGCTTTGTGGGTTAAGTAGTTGGCTGAGAGGCGGGCAGCGGCAAGGAAGCGTTCGTCGCCGGTTTCTTCGAAGAGATAGCAGAAGCCGGAGACAGCGTAGCCGGTGATTTCGGTAGAGGCCGGGAGGTTCTGGCCGGAGTTGGTGATGCGGTAGCGAGAGACGCCGCCGTCGGGCGATTGGATTCCAGAATGAAGGAGCCATTCACCTGCTTGTAATACAGGTATTAATTGGGTGGGACGCAACCCAAGATTATACTTTGAGTTAGCGATGTGGCGGTATCAAAAAGTACTGGTGGTGTGTGTGTGGCTCACAGGTGGGCTGTGGGGGCAACTGAGAACAGGCGTGCCGACGGGGATTTTGGAGGGGCGGCTGGCTGGGGTAGTTGGCGGGAAGTTGGAAGTGGTGCTGGAGGGGGGAGAGACGGTGGTGTGCAGTGTGGATGGGCGGACCTACATTGACCGGGAGAGGCAGCGACTCTACGTTAAAGATCTGAAAGTGGGGGATTTGCTGGAGCTGGTAACCGAGCGGCAAGGGGTGGGGGCGACCTGTTTTGCGCGGATGATTCATGTGGTGAATGTGGAGAAGCGGTTTGGGGGAAGGGGGAAGGTGGGGTCTGTGAAGCGGGTGACTGAGAGTTTTGCACCGCGCGGGAGTTTGACTGTAACTGGAGTGGTACGCGAGTTGCAAACGAACTTTCTTGAGATCAAAACGAGACAGGACGGGCCGATGCGGTTTCGCTTGCGTGCGGATACTTTGTTTGTGCGCGACGGGCTTGAAGTGGCGGCGGGCGAGGTGGATCGCACAGGGCCGGTCTTTATTCGAGCGGGGTATGACCTGAATGGCGAGCTTGAGGTTTTTCAGGTGTCGTGGGGGTCGATTGTGCAACCAGCAATGCCGCTACCACGTCCCTAGTACAAACGGCTATACTGAAGGTTTAGTCTCACCCGGATCTATCTTAGGAAAAATGTTGATTTACCAGCTTCTAGCAAGCCTTTTTGTGTTCGCATGTCTGGCCTCCGGCCAGGAGTTTTACACTGGCCAGGCCGCCCGCCTGATTATCGGGCAAAAGAGTTTTACCGACCAATTCCCAGGCAACAGCGATACGCAATTGGGTGCAGTAGGGGGTATTGCCGTTGCTGGCGATCGTCTCTATGTTGCTGATTCCAGTCGTATTGGCGCTGCACCGGCGAATCACCGCATTGTGATTTTCGACGGGATTTCGAGCTTTGTGCCGCAGCCGAATGCGCAGCCCCCTCAGGGTGCTCGTTGCCCTGCCTGTGTGGGTAAGGGGACGGTGGTGCTGGGCCAGCCCAACTTCAATGTGAAGGCCGATGACATGTTTCCGGCCAAAGTCGCTTCGACGACAATGCGTCTGGCGACGGCAGTTGCTTCTGACGGCAAGGTGCTGGTGGTAGCCGATACGGACTTCAATCGTGTTTTGATCTGGAATAATTTGCCGACCTCGAACGGGCAGCCAGCGGATATCGTTTTAGGGCAAGCTTCGCTCGATAGGCTGCGGCCGATTGCTACCGACAACAAGTCGCTGCGCGGCCCGCAGGGTGTCTGGGTGCAGGACGGGCGTTTGTTTGTTGCCGATACGCAGAATCACCGGGTGTTGATCTGGAATCGCTTCCCGACTTCCAGCGATCAGGCGGCGGATGTGGTTTTGGGGCAGCCGAATTTTACGACGATTCCCCAAGTGGATATTTCACGCGTAGCCGTGGAGCCGAAGCAGAATAACCTGCTGAATCCGGTTTCGGTGAGTAGCGATGGGCGCCGTTTGTTTGTTTCCGATCTTGGTCATAACCGGGTGTTGGTGTGGAACTCGATTCCGACCTCGAATCAGGCTCCGGCCGATTTGGTGCTTGGGCAGCCGGACTTTACCAGTGCGGTAGCGAATTATTCCAGTAAGCTTTGTGCGGCGGAAGGCAAGAATTCAGCCGGAAACGATATTTTCCCTGGCCGCTGCGGGGCGACGATGAATTTTCCCCGCTACGCCCTGAGCGATGGCAAGCGTTTGTTTATTGCCGATGGCGGTAATGACCGCGTGATGGTTTACAACACTTTGCCTACGACGAATGGTGCCAAGGCGGACGCTGTGCTTGGACAACGATCCGACAGTTTAAATCTAACGAGCGATGGAGCGTTTCCGAACTTTGTTTCGGCTGCGGATGTGATACGGACGCCTACTTCACTGGCTTGGGACGGATCGAATCTCTATATTGCCGATCCTTACAATCGCCGCGTGCTGGTGTACACGCCTGCGCCGCGATTGATTGTCGATACGGGTGTGCGTAATGCTGCGAGCCGCGAGATTTTCGCAGTTGGCTCGATCAGTTTTGGCGGCACTGCGACTGAAGCAGAAACGATCACAATTAAAATTAACTACAACGCAAACGATAAAGACAATACCAGCTACACCTACAAGTTTCCGAAAGACGGCAAGCCGAGCGACGCAATCACAGCCCTTGTGAACGACATCAACACGAAGAATGGTGGTAACAAGGACGCTCTTGCTACGCCGGTATTGCGCAGCTCCTTTTTTGTGCTGTTGCTGACAGCCAGGACGTCTGGCGCTCCGGGCGATGCAGTGAGTTACTCGGTGGAAGTGGCACCGGCAAAAGAAGGCGAAACGGCCAAGACTCAGGCGACGGCGGCGTCGGCGAATCTGGCTGGCGGCCAGGATGCCGCACAGATTTCTGCGGGCACCATCGTGACCATCTTTGGAGCAGGCTTTACGGATCGCACGGAATCAGTTTCATTGACTGCATCTAATTGGCCTCGTGGCCTCGCCGGAGTGGAAGTATTCTTTGATGGCATCTCATCTCCCATCCAGTCGGTGTCGCCGACCCAGATTGTGGCTCAGGTGCCGATTGAATTGCAAGATACAACAGGTACTAATGCCTGGGTTCGTTCGGTGAAGTCGGACGGCACGATCGTGCATAGTGCGCCAGTAGGCGTGCCGGTGATTCTGCAGAATCCCGGGATCTTTGCCGAAGAGGGCCCAGATCCGCGACCTGGTATCGTGACACATTATTCGAGTTCTGCTACGGCAACGATCTCGATCGACGGTACCGGCAAAAAGGATGACTTGGCTACGGTGACGATCAACGGACGGTCGTACGAGTACAAGATCCTTGAGAGCGATGTAAACGCAGACGACCCGTCTGCCGCTAATTTCAGGCTGAAAGACAAGTTGATTGAAATTATCAATGCGGGCAATGGCGATCCAGAAGTAGAGGCTTTCCCCAGCGGCTTTTACACTCGCATTCGCTTGCGTTCGAAGAAGTTGGGTCCAGACGGGAATGGAACGCCGATTGAAGTGAAGACAAACGCGGATTCGGGCGTGATTTTGACGGCCTTCAATAGTGCGTTGTGCTGCGCCAATGTGGCTGGGTCCAGAGTGACGGATGATAATCCGGCGGTGCCTGGTGAGACAGTTGTGGTGCTGGCAACTGGCTTGGGAGCGATTTTCCCTGAGGTTGCGAACAATGCTGTGTTTACCGGGCAGGGATATAACGGCCCTGAGATTAACGAACCGTTGGAGTTTGTATCTTCGATCGCTGGAGGTAAGACTGCAAATGTGCTCTTCTCTGGCTTGAAGTTAGGGCTGATTGGGATTTACGAAATACACCTTGAACTGAATACCGATCTTGATACGAATCCCCGTATGCAGATGACCATTGCTCAGAGTTTTCAGGTGAGCAACATCATTACTTTCGCCTTGAAGAACGCCAGGAAGGACTCTGGCCTTCAGTAGTTACAAATCGTGAGGTTTGAGTCTGAGGCCGCGAAGGATATCCTTGGCGGCCTCAACTTTTTCAGGCAGGACGTAGAAGAATACGCCGGTGCGTTCAGAGCGGAAGATCAGGCCACCGCTGTAGGTATCGAGTTCGATGGCGAAGTCGATTCCGGCCGTCGTGAAGGCTTCCTCGACGGGTAGCGATTCACGCAGCTTTTTTGCGATATAGACGAGGTCGAGTTCGGCCTCGCCAAAGAATTCCGGCTCCTGACGCATAAGGGGCTAGGACAAGCGGGCAACGATTGCGTCTTTGGCACCCGGGCCTTTCTGGTCGTACCAGGCGAGCAATTCTTCGCCAACGGTTTCGAGGTTTTTGAATGCGGTGGGGTTCTTCATCATTTCGCGCATGCCAGGGAGGATGGTGCGGATGCGGAGGTAGGTGAGGAGAAGTTCGCCACCCGACTGGAAGTAGAGGTCCTTGTTGAGAACACCGGCAGTGACGAAGCTGGCGACCATTTCGAAATAGCTGGTGACCTGACGCATGTTCGCGTTCTCAGGGGAGCCTGGTGCGGCGACCAAGTTCATTTCTTCGACCGTCTTGGGGCGGAAGGTGGAGGCGAACCAGGTGCGGGCAGCGCGCATTTTGTCCTCGCGGCGGATTTCGTAAAGACGCAGGATCAGGTTGGCGTCGTCGTAAGTAGCTTGGGTGGCCATATGTCGAATATCTCACAGTGATTGAGTTTGGGTGAGAAGTTTTAGGGTGCTGGCCGACTATGTCTACAGAATGACTGTTGCTTCAGAGCAAGAGGAGCTATTGTGGCTTGCTCTGCGGATGACGCCGCAACTGGGTGCGCGGCGTGCGGTGGATATTATTGAGAAGTTTGGCTCACCCGGAGCGATCTTTCAATTGGACTCGCGCGAGCTTGAGGGGGCGGGGTTGCCGGGTAGTGTGGCGAGGTCGATTGAGGCCGGTTCGGCGATGGATGACGCTCTTGAGCAGCAGCGGCTGATGCGGGCGACTGGGACGACGATTCTGACCTACTACGATGATCGCTATCCGGCGATGCTGAAGCAAATTTATGATCCGCCGGTGCTGTTGTTTGCTCGCGGGGATGTGGGGTTGCTGGAGACGCCGGCCGTGGCGATTGTTGGGACGCGAAGGCCGAGCCCTTATGGAAGTACTGTGGCGGACCGTTTTGCACGGGAGCTAAGCGAGGCGGGCTTGTTGATTGTAAGCGGGATGGCTCGGGGGATCGATACATCGGCGCATAAGGCTTGTCTTGCGGTGGAGGGCAAGACGGTGGCGGTGCTGGGGTGTGGGGCGGATGTTATTTATCCGGCGGAGAACAAGAATCTGGCGGCGCAGATTGCCCGCGATGGCCTGATTCTGAGCGAGTATCCGTTGCGGACGCCTGGTTATCCTCAGAATTTCCCGGTGCGGAACCGGATCGTGAGTGGGTTGAGCAGCGGAGTTTTGATTGTGGAGGGAGCGCAGTATTCGGGGTCGGCGATTACGGCGCGGCTGGCGATGGATCAAGGTCGCGAGGTATTTGCGATACCTGGGAATATTACTTCTAAGCAGAGTTGGGGGCCCAATCTGTTGATCCGCCAAGGGGCGCGGCTGGTGCAGGAGCCGAGCGATGTGCTTTGTGACCTGCCGCTTGAGGCTAGGCAGAAATTGCGGGCTCGGGGGCGGCAGCGGCTGCTGGTGGAAGAGGGTGCAGCGTTTGAGCACCCGATGCAGGCGCTGCGAGCGAAGGTGATTCAGGTGCTGCCGTTTGATGTGCCGCTGACCATTGATGAGATGCTGCCGAAGTTGAATGCTAGCGGGATGGTGAGTACTTCGGAATTGATTTCAATTTTGTTCGATCTGGAACTGGAGGGGTTGATTCGGCAGTTGCCTGGGAAGGCTTATCAGCGGGTGTGGCATTAGACTTAAGGGATGATCGTGCTGCGGCCGTTGCAGGCTAGTGACGCTGGGGAATTGTTTCCACTACTGGCTGGGGTGGCTGAGACTTTGCTGGTGGATGACGGGCCTGCGTCATGTGAAGGCTTGGAGGCGGCACTGGTGGACCGTGAGGAGATGGCCGAGGCCGGGATGGTGCGTGCCTATACGGTGTTGAGTGAGGAGACGGGGGTGGTGATGGGGTCTGTGCGATTGAAGTACGCGCAGGGGCGCGGGGAGATTGGGGTTTGGCTGGGGCGTGAGTTTCAGGGAAGGGGGTATGGGACGGAGGCGATTGCGCGGGTGGTGGATGAGGGGTTTGGGGAGCTTCGATTGTCTCGGATCGAGGCGCATGTGTTTGAGGGGAATGCGGCTAGTAAGAAGGCGTTTGAGAATAACGGGTTTGTGGTGGAGCGGGTGGAGCGGAATGGGGTGATGCAGCGGGGGGAGTTTCGGGACGTATGGGTGATGGCGGCTACGCCCGACATTAGCTGAAGAACGTGGAGACTATCGTCTGGGCTTGTGGTGCTGCCAAGGGGGCAATGGATTCATCTGGCCCGTAAGCTTGAATGGACTGGAAACCCGCTACCGATGGTTCACGGTGAACGATCAGCCGCGAGTTAATCAAGTCAAGCACCCAGTATTCTTGAATGCTCGCGCGAGAGTAAAGCGCAGCTTTAATGGATAGATCGAAGTTGACCGACGTGTCTGAGATTTCACACACCAGGCGAATGTCGGTTGGGCGAGGATTGCCGACACGTATAGAAAGAGCTGGATGCTTCAAGACAACCAGATCGGGTTCGGGTTCGCTGGTATGGACGTCTTCTGGGTGGACATCAATCGGCATTTCCTGCTGCAGATATGGCTGCGTAAAAACACTGATCAAATAATCCAGCATCAGCAAGAGCCCTATAGAGTGTTTGCGATTCTTGCCCATTTTAAGAATCAGCTCTCCTTCAATGAGTTCCAGTTTTTGGCCTACGAGCAACCCGGTAGACTCGATAGCCGAAAGCTCCGCACGAGTCCAAAGCTTTCTCGGTGGAGAAGCTGGAACAATTGTAGTTTGTGGTGTAAGCAGAGCTGATGGCATTGCCTCGAACCTCTTTCTACCAATATAGTCGTTCTGCAGCTAGCTAGACCTCGACTTCGACTTCCTCGGTTTCGTCTTCTGTGGCCTTCGACTTTGCGCCCTTTTTCTTGGCGGCTTTCTTGGCGGGTCGGCGGCTCTTGGCGGCCTTCTTGAAGGCTTCTGGCCCTCCGGCGTCGGCGATCTGTAGCGCACGAGCGGCGATCAGTTCAAAGGCCTGCTCGGGGGTGAGGGTCATCGGATCTGTGCCACGGGTGACCGTTGCATTGGTTTCGCCGTCGGTGACGTAGGCACCGTAACGGCCGCTGAGGAGTTTGACTTCCTTCTGGTTGGCTGGGTTTACGCCGAAATCCTTGAGGGCGGTGAGGGCGCGGGCGGCACCGCCACGGCCTCGGGTCTTGGGCTGACGGATGAGTTCCATCGCCTGATCGAGGGTGACGTCGATGGGTGACAGATCGGCCGGAAGGCTGCGGGTTTCCGTACCCGCTTGCACGTAGGGGCCAAAGCGGCCGTTGGCGGCGATGACTTTTTCGCCAGTGTCGGGGCTGGGGCCGAGATTCTTGGGCAGGCTCAGGAGCCTGGCGGCGTGATCGAGGTCGACGTCTTTGAGGTCAGTGCCCTGGACGAGCGAAGCCATCTTGGGCTTGGCACCATCGCGGCCGTCGCCGAGTTGCACGTATGGACCGTAGCGGCCCACCTTGAGGAAGACCGGCATACCAAATTCCGGATGCAGGCCGAGGCTCTCGGGCTCTTTGCTGGCCTGCTCGAGCATCTCGAGGGCCTTGGGGAGAGTGAGTTCATCGGGCGGCATCTCGTCAGGCACGCTGGCGCGGCGTTCGCCATCGCTGATGAAGGGGCCGTAGCGGCCGATGCGCACTTCGACCTTTTTGTCTTCCCACTCGCCGAGCGGGAGGCCGTTGATGATGCGCGGGTCGATTTCTTTCTCGCCGATGGAGACAAGTTCCTTGAGGCCGGGTAAGCCGTCGCCGAAGTAGAACTTAGAGAGGTACTTCGTAGACGTGTTTTCGCCTCGCGAGATCGAGTCAAGATCGTCTTCGAGTGAGGCAGTGTATTTGTAGTCGAGAAAGGTTGTGAAGTGCTGTTCGAGCAGGCCGACTACGCCCATTGCAGTGAAGGTAGGGACGAGTGCCGTGCCTTTTTTGAAGGCGTAGCTGCGGTTGAGCACCAGTTCGACAATCGAGGCCCAGGTGGAGGGCCGGCCGATGCCGAGCTTTTCGAGCTCTTTGATCAGCGAGCCTTCGGTAAAGCGGTTTGGGGGCTGGGTGGAACGGTCCAGCGGGTCAGCCTTGAGGGTTTTGAGCGAATCACTGGATGCCATCTGAGGCAGAACACGGTCTTGCTCGTTGCCGTTGTTGCCGTTCTCGTCGTCTTCTTCTTCTTGATAGGCCTTGAGGAAGCCGGCGAAGGCGATGGTTTTGCCGCTGGCGCGCAAGGTGGAGTCTCCGGCATCGACGATGACTATGGTGTTGGTGCCGCGGGCGTCGGCCATCTGGCAGGCGACGGTGCGCTTGTAAATAAGGTCATAGAGCTTGAATGATTCCTGGCCGAGGGCGGCGAGGACTACATCGGGTGAGGTGAAGTTGTCACCGGCAGGGCGGATGGCCTCGTGCGCTTCCTGGGCGTTCTTGACCTTGGTCTCGTAGGTGCGGATCGTGGGCGAGAGGTATTCTTTGCCGTATTCCGCTTCGATCAGCTTGCGGGCAGCACCGACGGCTTCCTGCGAGAGGGTGGCCGAATCGGTACGCATATAAGTGATGTAGCCGTTTTCGTAAAGCTGCTGGGCAACCTGCATGGTGCGCTTGGCCGAGTACCTGAGCTTGGAGTTGGACTCCATTTGCAGGCTGGAGGTTAGGAAGGGGGCGGCAGGGCGCTGCACGAAGGGCTTTTCTTCGACGCTCTTGACGGTGACCGGGCCCGCATTGAGAAGACCTACGATGCGCTCGGCACCGGCTTTGTCGAGCAGCACCAGGGCCTGGGGATCGTCGAGTTTGCCGGTTTCGGGGTTGAAGTCTTTGCTGGTGGCTACGCGCTTGCCGGCGATCGAGAGGAGTTCGGCGTCAAAGCTGGGTTCGGCACCGGGCTTAGCGAGCTTGGCCTTAACCGACCAATAGTCGGCCGTACGAAAGCGGATGCGGGCGCGCTCACGCTCTACCAGAAGGCGGACGGCGACGCTTTGTACGCGGCCGGCGCTGAGGCCGGGGGCCATTTTCTTCCAGAGCAGCGGGCTGACTTCGTAGCCGAAGAGACGGTCGATGATGCGGCGGGTTTCCTGGGCGCGGACGAGGTCTTCGTCGATCTCGCGAGCGTTCTCGAGGGAATGGAGGATCGCGTCCTTGGTGATTTCGTGAAAGACGAGA
>Ga0105047_10017847_pt1 | contig 11036 bp, 5 predicted proteins | sample MAT04_FD_78384 | JGI IMG/M metagenome (GOLD analysis project Ga0105047, IMG submission 78384) | Freshwater microbial communities from Lake Fryxell liftoff mats and glacier meltwater in Antarctica - MAT-04 (megahit assembly) | ecosystem: Environmental > Aquatic > Freshwater > Ice > Liftoff...
TCTACCTGGTGTTATTTGGAGCCCAAGAGGAGAATCGAACTCCTGACCTACGCATTACGAGTCTGATCTGGGCCGTCCGTGCAGTTTCGGATTGTGCCCTCTAGCAGGGCTTATTCGGTTCGCTAATCCGTCCAGTGTCGGCTCGTAGTGGCCTTTTTCGCCAGATATCTTGGATGGAATCTTGGATGGAATCTTGGATGGAATCTTGGATGAAACCACCCTCACGTATGCCACCGTCATGTGGTGAAGATGCGCGACGACGTTGCGGGGTTGGCTCCGCCGGGCGAGAGTCAACAGTGAGGCGGTGCGTGTCGATGCCACCGTTGCCGTCCACGCGTTCGATCCGCTCGTCGGCCCACTGGCGCCGACGAGCAGCGCGCTGGGAGACATGCTCGACGTAGTAGGCCGGGCGGTCGCCGCGGCGACCGCCCGTCTCGGTCCGGTGGCCGCACCGTGGCAGTACGCGGTGGCCTTCACCAACGCTGCGATTCTCGCTCCGATTTTGCGCCCGCTCTGGCACCGCACAGGCTGAGTCGCAGTGAAGTTCAGCTTTGACGCGCCCGCACCCCGATCGGCGACACCGTCGGTGATCACGAACACCCCGGTCTCATCCCCATCCAACGTGACGCCATCATCCCCATCCAACGTGTCGGCCAACAACGCCACGGGACGGGCCGCACATTGTGTCGAACAGGTGGGCCCATCGTCGGTGACGATGCGGGCTGTTGGGCCTATTCGTCAGCGGAATCCCGGTCGGCGTCGTTGTCCTCATCTGCCCAGGTAAGGATGTCAAGAAGGCGAAGATTGGTGAGCCGGTCGACTACAGCGCCGTTAGCTGAGCCTTCGTTGGCTCGGAGGTTGGTTCGGATGGCGGATAGTGCGGTGGCGTTCTCGAGCAGGTCACGTCGGATCGCGGCCCAGTATGCGTACTTGCTGGGTGGCAGGTCCGTTCGGCATCCGTTCACCGCCGCAGCCGCGCTTCGGGCGGGTCGTTCATAGCGACGCGCCAGTCGACTGTCGAGAATGGGGTACAGCTGCGGCCGCATGAGGTGCAGAACCTTGTAGATCTTGGCAGCTTTGACGCCGCTGGGAGCTGCGTTGCGGAAGTGCGCGAACAACGCTGATGCATGGTCATACAGTCCCCCGATTGCGCACGGATCTGCGGCGCTGAGGTCAGCATCGATGGGAACAAGGTGCCACGGCGCGTCCGCAGCGCGTTCGATGAACCACTCCTCTTGGTCAAAGGAGATTCGTGAGCTCAGCACACGGGTCGCCGCGATCAGTTCGGCGTTGACCGCCGGATAGGTACCAGCAGTCATGTCGTAGCGACGCACTGTGCGTGCATGTTCAGTGAGGTATCGGCTGATGCGTCGTGCCGGATCGGTGACCGTCGTCGCTGCGACCAGCACGCTGACTGAGTCGATGACGTCGGTGTCCGCTGTCTCGTCAGCGCTGGCAGGCTCACCCATGTCTTGCATCGCGTTGGTGTCGGTGTCAACGAGAATCAGTTCGTCGTATCCCGAGACCTCGTTCGCATCGGGCAGGTGTTCGCCGGCGCCTTCGAGTATCAAGACCTGTGCAGATTTGGAAATCGCCTTCAGCATCCTCGCTTTCGTCGCGAGCATCTGGAGGACGTCTGGGTTCACTCGAGAGTTGCAGGTGATGTGGTGAACCATCGCACCCGCGGCGCGGCGGTCTTCACTGATGACACTGACCTGCGTAGTGTCCGCATACACGACCAGTTCGGTGGGTCCCGGTTCGTCGAGGATGTCGACGCCTTCAGGTGGAGATGCTGACGCGATTACTGATCGCGCGGGACGTGCCGCCTCGAGGATGGCGATCGATCGATCGCCAGTTGCAGCGATCACCGACACTGCGGCTCCCAGCAGCTGGACGCCGGTACACGCCGGAACGGGAATAGCCGTAGGACCCGACTCCGGCAACTCGGCGGACTCCCCCGGCCATGCGAGCAGTTGCGTGGTGAGCCCGATCTGGGCTCCGGCCAGAGCCACCTGTTCTGGTGGGGTGTGTGCGAAACAACCGAGTGGGAGCACCAGCGGTGCTGCAAGCGCTACCGCCTCGAGCTGAGTGCCCGCCTGGTTCAAGGCTTCATGCCTGGACGAGATGCGCTGGACACGCGAATCCGGATCGATCCCGGCTGGAACGGCGGGAGGACTACTCAGAGTCCGATCGAACTCTGCTGCCAGCTCATCCAGTTTGGAAACCTCCGATCCATCGAACATCGCCAGTGCAAGCTCCAGAGCAAACTGCACCGCTGGCATCCCTGATTTGTGGAACTGGATGACAAGGGGCCTCTGCCGGCCGCTTGCCCGGAACGTCAGTGCACCGCGAGCCATCTCAGGATTGTCAGCAAGCGCCCGCCAGCGCAGTTCACGACTGTGCCGGCTACCGAGGAACTGAACGCGACGATCCGTGATGATTACGGTGCCGCTGTCAATGACCTGCAACTCGTCGTAGCTCGAACTACGCGCTTGCCCGGCCCGTACGCGTGTGTCGTGGCCTGTTCGTTTGGAGACCGAACCGAAGTTCGTCACACGAGTACGGCGAGTCTCGGCCAGGCTGGCATTGAACTGCGCGCACAGACGCTCGCCGCCGTCTGGCCGAAAGCGATCGGACTTCAGCTCCCCACCCAGCGCGCTTTGGGCACGTTCCACTCGCTGCGCCGCACCCGCACAGTCGTCAAGCCAATCATCGACGCGTTTGGTGTACCTGCTCTGTGCCCACGCCTGCTTCAGACCCACATCTACCCCCCGTACGACTACACCAGCGACCAACCGTCACCGAAACGGGAGCCTACGCCTCGCCCTACGGTGCTCCAGCGCGCCCCAGCGTTTGCCGGGCAAGCCGCCAACCTGGCGTCGCATCACAGGTGGCGACGTTCGAGTAATCCACCGGGGGCTGTTCAAGTTATCCCTCGGTTGGTTCCGGGCGATTTCTACTCGGTCGCGTGCCCTGGCGCGTGGTCGGCGGGTGGTTGGGGTCGGCGGGTGGGTCGGTAGCTGCGGCCGTCGAGGTCGATGGTGTGGGCGGTGTTGATGAGTCGGTCGAGGATGGATTCGGCGACGACGGGGTTCGGGAACAGCCGATACCAGCCGAGCGGCTGGCGGTTCGATGTGAGGACGAGCGACTGCCCGGCGCGTTCGGTGACAAGTCTGATCTGGGCCGTCCGTCTCCCTACGTATAGTGCTCTCTAGCAGGGCGTATTCGGTTCATCAGTCCGTCCAGTGTCGGCTCGTAGTGGCCTTTACCGTCTGCTTTCTTGGATGGAATCTTGGATGAATTCGTGCTGGCGAGGAGTCGGCGTCATGGATGCAGCTGCCGCACCGGTTGTGCCTTGAATCTGACGGCAACGAGATCGACCCAGCCAGGAGTTCATGGTCAGACCAGAATGTCAGACCGGCGAGCCGGGTTACACCGTCGGAAGTGCTCAGGCACACCAACCGAGCGGCGATGTCGGACTTGGGTTCGCTGATACCCGACTGGCTGTCAACGCTGGAGCAGACGCTTGGCGAAGTAGCCGTAGGCGGGGGTCATCGAGGCTTTCCGGCTGACCCATCCGTCGGCATGGCGGTCACTGGCGATTTCTCCCTCGGATTGCAGCTGCTAGCGAGCGCTACCGACAACGCAAGCCGGGCTGCTCGTTCCGCCCTGAAGAGGTTGTGGCTCGGCGGAGGGGAAGGACGGTGGTCATCAGTTTGACGCTTGACCTTCCTGATCGGCGGCAGTCGCCTCGGCCTTCTTCCATTTCCGTTCGAGTTGCTTGTGGACGGCATCGAGGCGGGCACGGACGTTAGCGCCGAGTCGAGCGACGCCGAATCGCTCGGCTGTCCTTCGGAGCAAGTCGTCAAGGTACTCAGTCTCCTCGTCTTCCAAGACGGCTTCCATTGCGTTCATGATCTCTTCAGGGGCCACCTCGTCGAGCGATCGGTACACGGTTTCTCCGGCGAACTGGAAGCCTTGCCAGGTGCTCGGATCTAGCCTTGCTGGCCATGCGAAGTCGCCGAATCGCTTGCTCTTGGAGAGTCGATCGCGTGGGATCAGCTTTCTGATCTCCTCGGAGCGGGCTGCGCGAACGGCGTTCAGTTCGTAGCGCCGACCGACGATCCGGACGAGTCGCCCGACCTCCACTGGACCCTCGGTCTCGATGATGTCGAGGATCTGAGCTCGCACCAGGTCAGCGGCCGCCCTCTCGTGGAGCCGGTCAAGAGTGTCGCGTGGACCGACGACGTTCGAATGCGCCGGGACGAACTCCCAGGTGTCGTCCGCGTCGTTTTGCTGGGCCAACGGTGCCGAATCGCTCTCGGCGGATGCGGCGGTCGGCACCGGCAGCGGTTCCATCAGCGTGGCAGGAGCGCTGGCCGACGGTGGGAGGGGTGAACCAGGGCTGGCCCATAGGTTGGGGGGCGGCGGCGTGGCAACAGACTGGGCTGCAGGCGGTTGCGGAGGGGGAGGGAATCCGGCAGTCGTCGGTTCAACGGCGGGTGGTTTGAGCTGCGGGGTCTCGACCCGTGCGTGTGCGACTTGAGCGCTTACGTCCATTTCGGCCTCGGCGCGGTCGACTTCGGCAAGGATGCGGGCGACCACCTCGTCGCGGTTCTGGATCCACATCGGCCACCAGATACGAGCGACAGCAGGCCAGCGCATGAGATTCCGGAGTACTTCAACGGGAAGAACGTCGCGGTCCGAGACGGTGTTGCGCTTCATCCAACTCTCACCGTCAAGGAGAACCGGAAGCAGTGGTCGGTCGGGTCGATCCGGTCGAGCCAGCACAAGGTCGAGCCGAAAGTTGGACAGGCCAACGTCCGCCATGACATGCAAGCCAGCAACGCGAAGCGTCTCGGTAATCTCGTCACGATGCCGGTCACGTAGCGCCTGGCGGATCGACCCATTTGCGCCAGAGTCCTTTGCGCCAGCCGATTTGGCGAACAAGAGAAATTCCTTCAGATCCTTCGGGCCGCTGAAGGCGGAGTTCGCCACGTCAAGTTCTGCGGGGTCGAAGCTGCAGTACACGATGTTCTTGCGTCGGGCGCGGGTCACTGCAACGTTGAGGCGACGCTCCCCGCCGCCATTTGAAAGCGGCCCGAAGTTTGTAGGGATCTTTCCGTTTGCCTGTTTTGAGAAGGCAATCGAGAAGATGATGGAGTCGCGCTCGTCGCCTTGTACCTGTTCGAGTGGTTTCACGAACAGAGCTTCACCGCGACCCATCTTCCCCTCGTCCATGACGTCGGCGACCATGGGGTCAGGGCTGGCGAGTAGCAAGTCTTCTATGAGCTGCCGCTGCTGCTCGTTGAACGTGACGATGCCGATTGAGGGCAGTTCATCGCCCTGGTGCACCAGTGTGTGGATGGCCGCAACGATTGCCTTCGCCTCCTCTGGGTTCGTGTTGCTCCCGGCGACGACGCCGTTACCCATGTCCACTGTCTTGCTCCCGGCGCGCAGGTACTGCCCATCGGGTACCCGGCGGAACTCGACGCCTGTCTCGGACGACAGCAAGGTTGGAGTCGGGAAGCTGCTGAGGTCGCCTCGGTAGTAAACTCGGTTGCTGAATGCGATGAGCGACTCGTCCTGGCTGCGGTAGTGCCAGCGCAAGCTCAGGGTAGGTACTCGTGCTAGCTCGCACTCGCTCAGGATCGACTCTTGGTCCTCGACGATTTCCTCGACGTCGAAATCGTCTAGTTCCTCGTCGCTGGCCTCACTGCCACCGAACTTGCGGCTCGGGGGCATCTGCTTGCTGTCACCCACGACGATCGCAGCCCGTGCACGTCCGAGCGCACCGACAGCCTCGGGCACCGTGATCTGCGAAGCCTCGTCGAAGATGACGACATCGAATTCCATGACGCCGGGTTCAATGAAATCCACGACCGAGCTAGGGCTGCACAGGACGAGCGGGGTGAGCTGCTGGACTGCACCGCCGTACTTGAGCAGGATCGCGCGCGTCGAGAGTTTCCTGGTCGACTTCTCGAGTTCGCGGGCTAGGCCGCCGGTGAGCTCGCCGAGCCCGCCGGCGCCGCGCTTTGCGAGCATTCGACCCGGGCCATCGGTGACCCACTGCGTGCGCACCTGCGACTGAGCTTCGGAGTACGAGGTAACGCGCAGGTCGTGAGCGACCGCGTCGAACCGGTCGAGTCCGGCACTACTGATGCGTTCCTTCAACGACGCTTGGGCGATACCGCGCCCGAACGCCTCTTCGGCAACTTCAGAACGCAGCCGACCTTCAAGGATGTCGGACCTGGCCTGTTGAAGACCTGCATCTCGCAGCGGCTCCAGCTTGCGCACGAGCGCGCACCACCGTTGCAAGAGCACCAACCGCTCGTATTCTGCTTCCTGTCGCCAGGTCTGCTCTACCCGATCTATCGCTGCGCCAATTGTGTGGCCGGCTCGCCAGGCATCAAAGTCAGTCTCTTGCACAACGAGCGATGCGAAAAGTGACTGCCATGCGTTTGCGTACGCCGTCAGCTGTTCGTTGTAGGGGGTGAGCACTTCCGCGACTGCGAGTTGCTGGGCGCGGTGCGTCCACTCGCCGCCGTCGCGCAGACCGACGGTGGCGATGGACAGCTCCTCCAAACGTGATCGCATGGGTGTGAGCGCGCCGGGGATGAACACGTTCTGGGGAACGGTTGGAGCGAGTCCCGGGACAGAGATCAGAAGGTTCCGGGCATTTGCCGCAGCGTCCTGGACGGCGATGAGTTCGGCAACAGTGACGGTGGCGTCATTCGCCGAGAGCTCGCTTCCAGCCGGGGCAAAGGGGGCCAGCGCCGCAATCGCTGCTGCTTGGCGCCCTCTTCGGCCAAGCATGCCCGATTCGTTAGCTACCTGGAGCTGCCTAGCCACACTGCGCAGATCAATATTGAGCACCTCAGGGGAGAATCCACGAAGGCGTTCGCTCCATTCGGCGATGCTCCGGTCCGCGTCGGCGACTGTGCGGGGTGCCTGTGTCGCCCAGCTCGATTCGAGGATGCCAGCAAGCTCGCCTCCAGCGGGAAACGTCGGATTGGACGCAGCCGCCAGGGCGGCGAGCTGCGTCGGATGGGTGACATCTGCAAGCGCGATTCCTAGCTCGCCAGATACTGAGCGGGACCACTGTGCGCCGTCGACAATTTCGCGTACCGCAGTGGTCACCGAGTCGATGTCGAAGGGCTCGCCAGCTCCGACGCCCGCCAGTCGCCACGGGTGGTTCGGTTGCACACCTGCGGCGCTGGACCATCGCTGAAGACCCGAAAGCAGACCCTGTAATTCGCCGACCAATTCGGCTCGATGGGTGACGACCGTTGTCGGGATGCCTATCGTCGGGCCATCGCCGAGCAAAAGCAACTCATCACGCGCGCTGTACGCGGAGTGCTCGGCAGCGTTGCGCGCGTGTAGCTGCTCTGGGTAATGCGCCAACTCGTAGCGGGCACTACGCAGTCGTCGTCGAGCGCTCTCCATCGCCGCTCCGTCGCTCGTGATCGTGGCCGTGAGCGCGTTCTTGAGTTGGCTGCGCACAATCGTGGCGTTCGAACCCTCGTGGTGCAGATTGAGCGTGAAGGGCCCCAGCCCAATCGCTTCAAGACGGCGCTGCACGACCGCAAGGGCTGTGCCCTTCTCTGCCACAAACAGAACCCGGAGGCCCGAGATCACACACTCGGCCACCATGTTGGTGATTGTTTGCGACTTACCGGTCCCCGGTGGCCCCTGCAGCACGAACGTGCGCCCCTGCCGCGCCCACAACACCGCTTCCTTCTGCGTCGCATCCGCTGGAATCGGCGTTTCGAGCTCCTCGAGTTCCTCTGTCAACGAGTCACCCGCTGAGTCGAACGACTCAAGGGCCGGGTCGAGGAAGGTCTCAGTTGGGGTGTGGACAAGGTGCTTCACGAGCGGCCGAACAAGGAAGTGGTCGGCGTTCGCGTCGAGGTCGCGCCACATCCGGAACGAGGAGAGATCCAGTGAAGCAAGCCGTGCCTCGACAGCAACGTCGAAGGGCAGGCCTCGTTCAGCGATCGCCTTGCGGACAGCGCTCAGAATGGCGTCAATGTCAAATCCTGCGTGGTCGGTCTCAGGCTCCACGAGGCCCGGAATGACGAGGTCGTGTTCACGTCGCAGCCACTCGATCAGGGCCGCGTTCGTCGTTGTGTTCTGCGAGGTGTCGAGGGTGAGCGTCAGGTCCTTGCGGCCCCTGGTGACGGCAATGTTCACTGGTTCAAGAATCAGCGGGGCCTCAGCAAATACTCCATCCTTGTGCGGCCAGCGAAGTAGGCCCAGGCAAAGGTAGAGCGGGTTCACGCCGCGTTCTGCTTTGGCTGTCTTGGCGCCCTGCGCCATTGAGCGGAGTTCCTTGACAAATGTTGCTGGCGGAAGTGCTGTGGTCTCGCCTCGCAATCGACCGATGCGCTGCACAAAGACCTTTCGGTCGGAGAGCTGACGCAAGAGTTCCTGGTTGTCTTCCTCGGCTCCGGAGCTGAGCATCTCAAGCGCGTTCCTCATGCCGCGTGCTTGCCACACCTCAGGGACGTCGTAGCCACTCAACAGGGCGAAGGAAGCGTCCTGGTTGAGCTTGTCCTCAAGAACGCCGAGGCCAGCCGGAGGAACGATGAGAGGTTGCACCCGAGAGTTGCTCTTCAGGTTCAACAATTCATTCGTCGCGTTCAAGCTGAAAAGCGACGACTTCCACGTTCGGTAGCGGGCAGGTTGAGTATCGACTCGTCGCTCCCGAGGCCTCGAGTCGTCCCGAAGCACCACTTGTATGGCTGGCTGGGCACCGCCAGGGCGATACTCGATGACTTCGGTGACGCCGTCCGGACGGTGGTTGATCGCCGGCAGCGGCGACACGCTTGCGGAACGAGCGGCATACACGTCGATCAGAGTGACGTCGCCCTTGGAGACTCCATCTAGGAGGCTGGCGACTCCGTCGTCGCGGGCGTCTTTGGCGGACGCGTCCTTTCCGGTGGTGATATCTGTGGTCTCGATTAATCCTAGGTAGCGGCCGTCAACCAGAGTCCGAATCGTCGAGATGTCGTCGACGAGCGGCTTAGCTGGGTACCAGCGAGGGCGTTCGCTCGGATTGCGCCGCCAGTACCCGACGAAGATGTGCCCCGGAATCAAGACAAGGACCGGGAAAAGCCCGACATGCTCGATGATAGCGGCGGTGAGAACCGTCGAATCCATACATGTTGCTAGCCCGCCCCTCGCAACATCACCGTGGTCACGGATGCGCTGGCCCTCAGTTGAGTAGTCCCATTGAGGCGGCGGCTCGGAGTAGGAGATACGTCGAGCCCGTAAAGCATCGTAGATCGCTGTGATCGTCGCCTCCACCCGCGCCTCCGCCTTGGCAGGATCGTCGATCTGAAAGGCGAAGAACGACGAGTCGCCTGTTGCCATGCCCAGCTGTTCGGCAGCTTCGCGTGCCAACACCGCAACCTCGGGGTGATTGGGGCGTGCGAACGAGGCCAACAGACACCTTGAAAGACCAAGCGTGTCGACTGACGCGACCGACAGGGAGGCGACTTTCAGCTGTTCAATCTCGTCCCGGATTACCTCGGCACCCGGCCCATCTGGGGCCTGCTCCAGCAGTGCCTTGAGTTCCTGGAGCCGGCGTTCCAGTCGCTGTCCTTGCTCGGCGCGGTGGGGGTCGCCCCGCCAGAGCCAAAGATCGCGCGGCTGGACATCCACCATCTCGCCGTAGCGCCCGTAGACGCTTCCGGTTGACGCATCTTCGAGCAAGATTGAGCACTCAGCCCCTCGGCGCTCGTCCACCTGCGACATGAGGCGCGCTGAGAGCGGCACATGCAGGCTCCGCCGGATCGTGATGCCCGCCGGCAGATTGCCAACCTCAATGACTTCAGATCCGAACTTCTCGTCTGCGTCGGCCACCGTGACGGTGAGGCGCGCATTCTGAATGGGTTCTGAGAGCGAGATGGTTAGATCGGTGATCTGAGGGATCTTTGCGACCGAAGACGCCCACGACCACTCATCGCTGATGTCAGCTCGAATCTGAGCCATGAGGGTCGACGTCAGATCAGTGCTTGAGTCGACCGCCGCATCGCTCTCAGCGAACGGCGGCGCCGCGACATGGGGTGCCCAACTACCCGGAGTCTCGTCCGCCACGTCTCACCCTCGCTCCCTCATCTGCCCTGGTAATGACGCCGCCTGATGCGGCAAGTTGGCACTCTATGCCCCCGAGCAAGGCCGGCTCCCGTTCCTCTCGTGATACACGGCGGGGTCCGCGTCGAGGATGGGGCCGAGGTTCAGGTAGCGCTGCTCGAACTGGTTGGCCCAGTCGCCGATGGCGCCGCCGAGGTGGCGAGCGACCTCTACGAACCGCTGGAACGGAACCGATTGGCAACGCAACTGCGGTTCATGCAGCGTCGCACAGTCGCCGTCCATTGCACGTTGTGCTTTGGCGTCGTCGTCGAGCGTCACAACGGCTACTGATGCGCTGGTCGCGACACTGTTGAGCTCACAGCGCGCCGCCAGCAGCACGTTTCGCCAGAGTTGGTTCTTCGCAGCGACTGTCAGGCCGTCGGCGGTATCGGGACGGAACCAGCCACAGCCATCGTGCGTGGCTCGGTACTTGTCGGCTGGGTATGCGGTCGTGCTGAATGGTTCGGTGTATTTGGTCTCGACGCCGATGAGGTGGGTGCTGCCATCGGTGCGTTGCGTCACCACCGCATCGAACGCTGTCTTGTCGTTGAGCGCTTTGTTCGGTGGCGGCGCCCATTCGCCGTCGACTCGGAGGATGGCGGTGGCGTGCGGGTCGAGCGTGGCCTGGACCAGTTCGAGGAACTGCGGCTGCCCCCACAGCGCACCGAAGAGGTTGAAGCACGCCGGCATGCTGGACAGCATGTTGTGCCGCAGGCGAGCAGGTTCGAGCGTTCCACCAGCGTGGCGGACAGCGTCGATTCGCTCGTTCGCGTGTTCTCGGGCGTCGGCGTTGAGGAAGTTCAGTTCAGGTCGAGCGATGACGTCGGCAGTGTTCAGCAAGCTTCCGAGTAAGCGCGGTGTCTGACCTCGCGGCGTGTAGCTGCCGGGTCTGGCGTGCA
>Ga0105047_10017853_pt1 | contig 11034 bp, 8 predicted proteins | sample MAT04_FD_78384 | JGI IMG/M metagenome (GOLD analysis project Ga0105047, IMG submission 78384) | Freshwater microbial communities from Lake Fryxell liftoff mats and glacier meltwater in Antarctica - MAT-04 (megahit assembly) | ecosystem: Environmental > Aquatic > Freshwater > Ice > Liftoff...
AAATACAGCCCGCGCTCCTGCACCCAGCCCTCGAAATCCTTGTCCGTGATCTGATTCGGTTTCTGCATCAACGGATGCGTGGAGAGAAACTCAACCGGCGCTTCCTCCACCGTCACGCGCTCATTCGAAGTCGTAAACGGATAAGGACCCGCCTTATCAAGAATCTTCGGATTCCCCCCCCAAAAGCCGCCTTCGACGACGTTGTATTGGACGACCACCGTTCCTCCGGCCGCCGCGAAATCGTACACGCGCTGAATGTTCGCCCGCAAGTCCGGCCGTGTGTTGAAAGCCCGTACCCCGGTCACAATCGCGTCGAACTGGTCCAGCTTGCCCGAAGCCAAATCAGTCGGCGAAAGCATCGAGACGACGCAGCCCAATTGACGCAACGCCTGCGGCACCTCGTCCCCCGCGCCCATCACGTAGCCGATGTTCTTAGAGAGCGTCCGCACGTCCATCCGCACCGCCTTCGCCGACGCCGCGCTGAAGACGGCCTGGGGCGCGATATGGGGATATTCGATCGACAGCATCGACAGGGCCGACTCCTTTCCGCCGACTTCAACAGATGCGCTCAACTCCGCCCGGGATTCGCCCTGCGGCGGCAGAACCGTGAAATTCACGGTCGTTTGTTCGGCGGCTTCGTTGAGCGAAAACGGCTGCTGCGCCGGCGTCACCGACCAACCCGACGGCACCCGCAACTTCGCCACGCCGCTGACTTTGGGCCGCATCGCCGTAACCTGCACCGCTACTTGACGCGGCTTGGCATCGGCAAACAAAAACGCCTTTTCGCTCAAGGAAACCGTCGCGGGCGGCGTAAACACCAGCGGCCGGGTCAGTTCGCCGTAGATCCGATCCGTATACCGGTGCATCACCGGGCGAGTAAACTCGATCGCCTGCCCGGCCACCGTTAGTTGGAAGCGCGCCTGCAAGGCAGCCGGCTCTTCGGCATTCCGGAGTACGGCCGGATCCTCGATCGCGTACATCGCTTCGAGCTTCGGTTTCGCCAGCCAGTATTGGCGAGTGAACGGCTGCGAGGCCGGAACCGCCACCGCCGCCGGCACCACTTCGTTCACTCCCTGGGCCAGCGGCTTGTTGACCGCCATCGGCTCCACAATCGTGGTTCCGTTCCATTGCACGGGCATTGATGACCGGTTGATCGCGAGCAGCCGCACATTGAGCGGCTCTCCGGGCACGGCATAAAACTTATCGGCGCTAGCATCGAGGAATAGGCCCAGGCAATCGGCGATCGTCTCGTCCAGCGTGTGAAGCTTATCGGCAATCGCCGGATGGCTCAGCTTCGTCATCGCCTGACGGGCAGCTAATAACGTGGCTACCGTCTTCTCCGGATGGCGCGGATCATAGCCCGCCTTGGCCTGGGCCAGCAGTTTGGCCGTCTCGGCGCTTCCGGGAACCCGCGCCCACGTCGTATCGACGCCGTCCAGCAAATCGTTCGTCGCCGGGTCACCGGCCACGTTAACGAAATAGTTCATCTGTGCGCCGCGATCCTCTCGGGCGCCCATCGCCTGGCTCCGATGCTGACTCCGCGAAATGCCCGCGACCTCGCCAAAAGACAAGCCGGTAATCGGGTCAAAGGCACCCAAGTTCAGGCCGATCTTATTCGGCATCTTCTCGGCTTCGGCCTGCATTTGCGGGGTGAACGAAGGAACGTTCAGCAGCAGCCGTTTCGTCCGCCAAGGCTTCAGCTTTTGCTCCGGAAAACGAGCCGGGTCCGCCGCCGCAGCAAAGGCTTCGCGGCCAAGAATCGACGATGCCTGGTGCTGGCCGTGGCCGTCCCGGGGCGTGCCGGAGAAGCGCAGCACGATCACGTCGGGTTGAAAATAGCGGATCGTGTAAACCACGTCGCCGAGCACCTTCTCCCGGTCCCATTTCGTAAGCGTTTCAACAGCCGTTTTGGTAAAGCCAAAATCCACGGCCCGGGAGAAGAATTGTTCGGCACCGTCCACGCGCCGCGCCGCGAGTAACTCCTGCGTCCGAATCACCCCCATCAGTTCCCCTTGCTCGCTGCCGATCAGGTTCTGCCCGCCCTCGCCTCGGGTCAGCGAAAGGTAGGCGGTGCGCAGTTGACGGCCCCGCGCAAAGTAAGCCAAAAGCGCAGTATTTTCGTCGTCCGGATGCGCGGCAATCATGAGGACGTTGCCAACGGTTTGCAGGCGTTCGAGCGACAATTGAATCTTGGCCGAGCCCGTGATGGGACGCTGGCCGAACGCAAAAGAAATCAATCCTAGAGAGAAAAGGAAAAAGCGAAATAAGTGCATTCGTATCTAGTGTACCCGCAGCATCGCCGCGAGTATTAAACTTGTCGCATGGTCTACTTGCTCCTTCTCGTAGCCGGCGCCCTTTGTGCCGCTGATTCCAACTGGCCCCAATGGCGTGGACCAACCTCGCAGGGCAGCGCACCCACCGCCAAAAACCTCCCGGTGAAATGGAGTGAGACCGAAGGCGTCCTGTGGAAAACGAAAATGCCGAGTTGGAGCGCCGCGACGCCCGTCGTCTGGGCCGATACCGTCTATGTCACCACCGCCGAGGCCGGCTTCGTCAGCGCCACCTATGAAACCCGCGGGCTGCGCAAAGCCGACGAGCCGGCCAACGACAAAATCTTCCTTCTCGCCCTCCGCCGGAAAGACGGCACCGAAAAATGGCGGGTCGCGATCGACCAAGGCAACCGTTTGTGGCGGAAGCAGAACTCCTCTTCACCGTCGCCCATCACTGACGGCCGCCACGTCTGGACGACGACCGGCCACGCCCGCTTGGGCTGCTATACCGTCGACGGCAAGCCGGTTTGGCAGCGCGACCTCGTCGCCGACTACGGTGAAATCGGCATCAACCACGGCTACGCCTCCTCACCCATGCTCGACGGCGACCGCCTCTACTTGAACGTCATTCACGGCTTCACGACCGACAAGCCGTCCTACATCCTCGCCCTCGACAAGCGCACCGGCAAAACGCTATGGCGTCACGAACGCCCGGCCCCCGCGCAGAAGGAATCCAAGGATAGCTACTCCACCCCGCAGCTCGCCGTCGTCAACGGCAAGCAGCAGTTGATCATCGCGGGCGGCGACGTCGTCACCGGCCATGAACCCTCGACCGGCGTCGAACTCTGGCGCACCGGCGGCTTCAACCCCGGCGCCAACCCCGCCAACCGCACCATCGCCTCCGCGGTCGTCGCCGGCGACATCGTCATTTGGGGTGCCAGCCGCGGCCGGCCCTACCACGCCTTCAAAGCCGGCAGCCCTGATTTGCTTTGGTCGAACAACCTCGGCCCGGACGTCCCCACGCCGGCCAGCGACGGTAAATATATTTACGTCCTGAACGATAAGGGCATCATGATCTGCCTGGAAATCGCGACCGGTAAAGTGGTCTACGAAGGTCAGCGCATCGAACTCGGCACCTACAGCTCCTCGCCACTTCTGGCCGACGGCAAGCTCTATTGCACAAACGAAGAGGGCGTCACCACGGTCGTCCAGGCCGGCCCGCAGTTCGCCGTTCTCGGCGTCAACAAACTTGAGGGCTACACCCTGGCCAGCCCCGTGGCCGTCGATGGCCAGGTCTTCATCCGCACCGGCGAAGCGCTTTATGCCATCGGCAAGCGATAGTTCGAAACAAACCGGGAACGATTTTCGTCTAACCGTCGTTAGGTCAGTAGTAGGAGCAATTGAACTCATGAATTATCGCAACGTTTTTCTCACTGGATTTTTGTTGGCGGCGGCCAGTTTTGGCGCAGACAACGGACTGCTTAACTTAGTGATGCCCGATGCGAAGGTGATCGCCGGCGTCGATGTCACCCGCGCGAAGGCGTCTTCGCTCGGACAACTGTTCATGCAGAACATGAATCTGCACGACGATGAACTCGGCAAGTTCACCTCTCTGACGGGTTTCGATCCGCGGCGCGACCTGACGGAAGTCGTGATGGCCTCGGTTGACACGAGCACCAGCGGAAAAAACGCGTTGATGCTCGTGCGCGGCAACTTCGATGCCGCTCGCATCAAAACGTTCCTCGCCCAGAACGGCCTTACCGCCGTGCAGTCGGTGCAAGGGGTTGACCTGTTTTCCAAGAAGGGCGACAGCAATGGCATCGCGTTTTTTGACGGCGGCTTGGCCGCGGCAGGCGACGCCAGCGCCGTGAAGGCCGCCATTGCTCGTCGGGGCGGCGGTGCCACGCTGCCTGCCGCGCTGTTCGCCAAGATCCAGGACCTAAGCCGCGACAACGATATCTGGATGGTCACCTCCGTCCCCGTCGCCCAGTTTGCGGGCAAAATGCCCGGCGGCACGCCGGATCAGATCGGGGGCATGATGAAGGGCGATATGTTCGGCAGCGTCGAACAGGCCGCGATGGGCGTGAAGTTCGCCGCCACCATGCTCAATGTCACTCTCGAGGCCGTTGTTCGCAGCGAGAAGGATGCCACCGCGATGGCCGACGTCGCCCGCTTCCTCAGCGGCATGGTGCAAATGAATCGCGACAAATCAGAAGTCGCTGGGCTCGCCTCCGCGCTCGATTCAATGAAGCTCACGACCAACGCGAAAAACGTGCGGATGACGATGTCGGTGCCCCAGGCCGAAGTCGAAAAGATGATGAAGTCCGATCACGGGAAGAAGCCCGCCACCAACAAGATCTAACGGCTGTTCCGTAGCTCTTCCACTAACCACCTGGCCCGCAAACTCGCGTTGCGGAGGCCGATCTCATCCGGGCGAATCCCCTGGAGCCGATAGACCTCCGCGACCCGCGCCGCGGCCGCCGCGCACTCTCGATGTTGCCCGAAATCGGTCGTCACACAAGCGCTCCGCATCACGCCATCGAGATACTCCCCCACCGGCCCTTTCGCCAACAGTCGTTCCTCCAAGTCGTCCGGCTTCGTCCGGGCGATTTCGATTGTAGGGCGTTCGCTCGGCATCTCCGCCAAGTCACCGAACTGGCCGGCCCACCGCGACCATTGGTCCGGTAGAAACGCCCGCACATGCTGCGCAACCCGAATTAGAATCGCCCGCCGCATGCCCCCTTCGAGTTCGACCTCCCCGATCCAAGCCATCTCGTAGTCCTCCGGCGTTCCTCGCGCTTCCAGCGCCGCCGTCACCGCTTCCACCGCCAACGACGGAGCCACCCGCTCGGCCGCCCGCAGCAACAACTCCACATCGTCCAACCGGGCCTTACCCTTCGGAAAATTGGCAAAAAGCAGGGGGAATAGCTCCGGACGGTCCGCCGCCGCCGGCACATGATACGCTCCCGCGCGCAACGCCTCCTCCACCATTTCCGGCCGGCGCGCCACCAGAAAACAGAAAGCCCGGCCGCGATAGTCGGCCAGCCAAGCGGCCGCTTGCCGCACCGGTGCCTCCTGCGCTAACCGCAGCGCCTGCTCCGGATCGGCCTCGGCCAGCAACGCCGCCGCCGCCGCCATGTAGAAGCCTCGCGCCTCTTCGTTCCGAGCCCCCGACATGGCACTCAGACCCCGCTGCACCAACCGCAGCCGGGTCTCTTTATCGGTTACCAATTCGGCGGCTGAAAACAGCGTGTCGGCCCGCATCAGCGGCGTCTCCAGCAACGCCGCCTGCTCAATTTGAAGAATCAATTCCGGCGAGGCAGCGCTGGCGATCGAGCTAAAGACCAGCGCTGCCCAACGGAGTTTCATCCTTCGATTACATCACGGAGTCTGACCAATTCTCGAGCAGCTGCTTCACGCGGCCCGTGAACTGATCCGCCAACGCTCCGTCGATCAGACGATGGTCAAACGTCAACGCCAGGAAACACATCGACCGGATCGCAATCGCGTCGTTGATCACGACCGGCTGCTTCTCCACCGTACCGACGCCCAGCACCGCCACATTCGGTTGATTGATCACCGGAGTCGCAAACACGCTGCCGAAGCTGCCGAAATTCGTGATACTAAACGTCCCGCCCTGAATGTCAGCCGGCTTCAGGTTCTTCGACCGCGCCCGCGCAGCCAAGTCCACAATCTCCCGCTGCAGGCCAACGACGTTCTTCTCATCCGCGTGTTGAATTACCGGAACGATCAAACCACCGTCGAGCGCCACTGCGATTCCGATATTGCAGTCGCCGTGATAAACGATGTTCTTCCCATCAATCGACGCGTTGAAGATCGGATATTCGCGCAGCGCCTTAGCAGTTGCCGCCGCAATGAACGGCAGGAACGTCAGGCCATAGCCATACTGAGCCTTAAACGCATCTTTCTGGCGATCCCGCAGCTTGGCGATGTTCGTAATGTCGACCCGGTGGACCGTCGTCACGCTGGCCGAAGTGGCCTGGCTCATGATCATATGCTCGGCGATCTTCAGCCGCATCGTCGACATCGGTTCGACGCGGTACTTCGCCGCTTCGGCGCGAGCCGGAGGAGGCGGAGCAGCGGCAGCAACTGGCGCGGCGACAGGAGCCGGAGCAGCCGCCTTCGGAACCAAGTACGCTTCGATGTCTTCCTTCGTAATCCGGCCACCAGCACCACTGCCCTTCACGTTCGCCAGGTCGATGTTGTTTTCGCGGGCCATCTTGCGGACGAGAGGGGACAGGAGCCCGAAATCGGCTTCCGCGGCCGGCTCGGCGACCGGAGGAGCAGCAACTGGTGCGGCCACCGGAGCCGGAGCCGCCACTGGGGCCGCAACGGGGGCCGGCGGGGGTGGGGGAGGCGCAGCCTCCACCGCGGGCGCAGCCGCCGGCGCAGCAGCCGCCGCACCGTCACTAATCCGGGCCACGACCGTATTAATGCCAATCACCGCCCCAGCTTCAAACAAGGTTTCCGTCAGCGTACCGGCGGCGGGGGAAGGGATCTCGGTATCCACTTTGTCGGTGGAAATTTCGAACAACGGCTCGTCGCGCTCGACGCGATCGCCCGGCTTCTTCAGCCAGCGGGTCAGCGTGCCTTCGACAATGCTTTCGCCCATTTGGGGCATAACTACATCGATCATTCGGGTGGTCTCCTACTGGTAATCGTAAACTTCAAAAAATCTTCGGCTCAACACCGGCTTCACTTCCTCCAGCGACACCGCTACCCCAAGTTGGCGCAGCGACGTAACCGGCTTGGTGAGCCCGCACGGCACGATGTACTGAAAATATTGGAGGTCGGTCGTGACATTCAAAGCAAATCCATGCGACGTGACCCAGCGGCTCAAGTGCACGCCAATCGCGCAAACCTTCGCCTCACCGACCCAAACGCCGGTCGCCCCCGTCACTCGCTCTCCCGCCAGCCCAAAATCGGCTAACGTCCGGATCACGACCTCTTCAAGCGCCCGCACATACGCATGCACGTCGCGTTTCCATTCGTTCAAGTGGACAATCGGGTAGCCCACCAATTGGCCAGGGCCGTGATAGGTCACGTCGCCGCCCCGGTTCGTTTCGTGATAATCCATGCCCGTCGCCGCCAACACTTCCGGCGAAGCCAGCACGTTCGCCAGGTGCCCATTACGGCCCATCGTAACGACGTGCGGGTGCTCCACCAACAGCAGTTGATCGCCGATCTCGGCGCGTTGCCGCTGGCCCACCAACTGCTCCTGCAACGCATAAGCCGACCCCCAGCGCATGGCACCGAGGTCGCGGACTTCGCAGGAGCGAGAAAGAGCTGGGGCGAGCAGCATAACTTAAAAGTTAATCGCCTGCCCGTAGACAGCGTTAAACGCTTCGCCCAGCGCCTCGTACAGCGTGGGATGCGCGTGAATCGTGTTGATCATCGTCTCGACGGTCGCCTCGGATTCCATTGCCGTTACCGCCTCGGCGATCAGCTCATAGCCGTGCGGGCCGATGATGTGTACGCCCAGAATCTCGCCGTACTTGGCGTCGCAGACTACCTTCACAAACCCTTCATGATGGCCGAGAATCGTCGCCTTCGAATTACCGAGGAACGGGAACTTGCCCACCTTCACGTCGTAGCCCTGCGCCTTGGCCTGCGCCTCGGTTAGACCTACCGAACCGATGCCCGGTTCCGTGTACGTCGCGCCCGGAATCCGATTCCGCTTAATCGGCGTGAACGGCTTGCCGGCAATCTTGGCTACCGCAATCATCCCTTCCGCCGTCGCCACGTGGGCCAACTGCGGGGTTCCCGCCACCACGTCGCCAATTGCGAAAATGCCCGGCTCCGCCGTCTGTTGGTCCGGACCAACCTTCAGGAATCCACGGTCAATCTCCACTTTCGTGTTCTCAAGTCCGATCGATTCCGTGTTCGGCCGGCGACCCACGGCGATCAGCAACTTCTCCACGTTCAGCGTCTCGGTCTTGCCATTCGCCAGCGTCACGTCCAACGCCACGCCCTCGGGGGTCCGCTGAATGTTCGACGCCTTCGCCCCGGTCTCCACGCGAATACCAATCTTCCGGAAGTACTTTTCAAGCTCTTTGGAAACGTCTTCGTCTTCCACCGGCACCACGCGCGGCAGCATTTCCAGCACCGTCACGTCAGTCCCAAAGCGTTTGAAGATCGAAGCAAACTCCACGCCCACCGCGCCCGCCCCGATAATCGCCAGCGACTTCGGCACCGCGGTCAGGTTCAAAATCTCCACGTTCGTCAGAATGCGGTCGGCGTCCGGTTCCAGGCCCGGAATCATCCGCGCTTCCGAGCCCGTCGCGATTAAGATGTTCTTGGCTTCAATCCGCCGCGTCCCTTCGCTCGTCTGCACGTCCACTTGGCCCGGGGCGACAATCTTGCCAAAGCCCCAAACCACTTCCACCTTGTTCTTCTTCATCAACATCTCCACGCCCTTGGCGTGCTTGTTGATGATCGTGTTCTTGCGCAACAGAACCGCCGGGTAGTTCAACCGCGGATTGTCGCAGCTCACGCCCTGGTCTTCCGGATGCGTGAAATAATCCCACACCTCAGCACTATGCAGCAGCGCTTTGGTCGGGATGCAACCGACGTGAAGACACGTCCCGCCCAGCTTCGGTGCCTTTTCAATGATCACGGTCTTCAAACCGTATTGTCCTGCTCGTATCGCAGCGGAATAGCCACCCGGGCCGCTGCCGATGATTACCAGATCATAAGCCATTTTTTTCAGTGTAACATCGCACTTGGGAGAGCCGTCCCAAACCCAGACAATATGCGGGCATTAGCAGCAACTCTATTTTTTGCGTCCGTGGCCTTCGGAGCCACGTTTGAAATCGAATCGATTCGCATTGCCGGCCTAAAACGCCTGCCAGAAGCCAAGGTAATCGCCGCCCTCGGCCTGAAAGTCGGCCAATTGGCCGAAAAAACAGATTTCGACGCCGCCCAACAACGGCTCATCGATCGCGGCGTCTTCGGCAGCGTCGCCTACTCCTACAAGCCCGGACCCGGCATGCGGGGCTTCGCCATCACCTTTGACGTCGCCGAAATCGAAACCGTCTTCTCCTGGAAATTTGAAGAACTGCCCGCCCCCGACGCCGAACTCGAAAAACTTCTCCGCCTCGACCCTCTTTTTGCCGACAAGCTCCCGGCCACCGAAAACGTCCTTAAGCTCTACGCGAAAATGCTAACCGACCATCTGAAAACCCCCGTCGTCGCCCGCGTCTACGGCGACCGCCCCGGCGATCCCTACATCGTCTTCCGGCCCAACCGCCCCCGCGCCGTCATTGCCCAGGTCGCCTTCGAAGGCAACAGCGCCGTCCCCGTCGCGGACCTCCAAATCAAGATGGCCTCCATCGCCGTCGGCACGCCGTACATTGAAGAAAACTTTCGCGAGCAACTCCTCAATCAAGTCAAACCGCTCTATGAAATCCGCGGCCTCGTCCGGGCCGAATTCTCCAAGATCGACGTCAAGCGCGCCGAGGATGTCGACGGCCTCGCCGTGGTCGTCCATGTCGTCGAGGGGGAACCGTACAAGCTCTCCGACGTGAAGATCGTCGGTGCCGGTCAGGAACTCGCCAAGACCGGGGAGTTCAAGCTCGATGAGATCGCCAACTTCGCCCTCATCACCGAAGGCGTTTCCAAAATCCGCCAGTACATGCGCGGCCAGGGCTTCATGAAGGCCGAAACCGAGGTGAAACGCGAATACGATGACAAAACCAAAATGGTCACTGTCGTCGTCCACGTCACCCCCGGCCCGCAGTACCGCATGGGCAAATTCGCCTTCGCCGGGCTCGATATCATCACCGAGCCCTACGTTCGCAAACTCTGGGGTTTGAAAGAAGGCGATCCCTATCGCGACGGCTACCCAAACCGCGTGATTCAACGCATCAAGGACGAAGGGCTCCTCGACGGGGTCGGCTTAATCGAACCCAAACTCGACATCGACGACAAAAAGTTCATCGTCAACGTCACCATCTTCTTCAAAGGTCAGCCCAAACCGGCCGAAAAAAAACGTAGCCAATTCTAAAACGAAGCAACCAGCCGGCGACTCGATTCGTGGCCACCCCACCCGGCGTCCCGTAGTGCTGATGATGCTCACCTTCAACGGCAGACACAATCGGCCGGTCATCGTCCCGTCCCTCCGCTTTGGCCGCCCTCAATTGCGCCATCAGCAACCCCAGAAGCACCCCGCCGTGCAAAAACAAAACGCCCCGGCCTTTGCGGGAAGGCCGGGGCGTTTAGCTTGAAATCTAAAACCAGTCTTAGAACTGATTCCAGAGATATTGATTATAAACCTCGTGATGGAACTGCACTTCGGGTGCCTTGACAAAAGTTCCCAACTGGCGCGCGCAACGATCCGCCGAAGCCTGCTTCAGGTCAGCGTAACGACCCTTCACATCAGCTCCCAGAATCTTGGTCGTCCAATCGGCCCCGCGGAAGTTCTCAATCGCCGTGTATACGTTGTCCGGCAGATACCGGTCAGCCGTGCGCAGGTTCTTGATCTTGGCCGTCTCGCCGTCCAAACCGGTCTTGAACACCGAGTAGAGCACCATATAGGGGTTAGCGTCCGGACCAACCGAACGAACCTCAACCCGCGAGCTCTTCTCATTACCGATCGGGATACGCACCATCGAGCCGCGATCGATAGCCGAAGCCTTGATCTGATTCGGCGCTTCAAAGTGCGGGTCCAGACGACGATAAGCGTTCACCGAGGCATTCAACATCAAGCAGATGTCGTTGCCATGGGTCAGAATCCTGTCTACAA
>Ga0105047_10017854_pt1 | contig 11033 bp, 7 predicted proteins | sample MAT04_FD_78384 | JGI IMG/M metagenome (GOLD analysis project Ga0105047, IMG submission 78384) | Freshwater microbial communities from Lake Fryxell liftoff mats and glacier meltwater in Antarctica - MAT-04 (megahit assembly) | ecosystem: Environmental > Aquatic > Freshwater > Ice > Liftoff...
GAACGTGGTGATGCGCGGGAACTGCACGGCGCCTCCCGCGTGGAGCGTGTCGCCGATCCGCAGGTCGCGCGAGCCCGGCAGCACGATCACATCGCCCGGCCACGCCTCCTCGACCGTCGCGCGATCCTGGCCAAATGGCTCGACCGCGCGGCTCACCACGATGGGGCGACCCGTGCGCGCGATCGTGACCTTGTCGCCGCGAGTGAACTGCCCGGAGTTGACGCGCATGAACGCCGCCACGTCGCGATGCCGCTGGTCCATGTTCGCCTGCAGCTTGAAGACCTGCGCCGAGAACGGCGCTACGACCTCGCGCGGATCGCCCGCCTCATCCATGCGCGGACCGGGGGCCGGGGCCAGGTCGCACAGCACGTCGATCAGGTGGTCCACGCCGAACACCCGCGCGGCGGATCCAAAGAGCATCGGCGTCTGCTCGCCCGCCTCAAACGACTCCCGATCGAACCCGCCCGCAGCGCCGCGCACCAGCTCGAGCTCGTCGAGCGCGACCTGCCACTCGCTCTCATCAAACCCGCGCGCCTCCCAGCTGGCGCGCTCGATGCGACCATCCACGCCGTGCACCACGCCAGCGATGGCGTTGGAGTTGCCCGCCGGCCACGTGAGCGGCAGCGCCATCAGATCGAGTTCCTTCTCGACGTGGTCGAGCATCTCGAGCGCGTCCATCGCCGGGCGATCGATCTTGTTGATGAAGGTGATGATCGGCAGGTTGCGCGCGCGGCACACCTCGAAGAGGCGGCGCGTCTGCGGCTCGATGCCTTTGCCCGCGTCGAGGAGCATCACGGCCGAATCCACCGCGGAGAGCACGCGGTAGGTGTCCTCGGAGAAATCACCATGGCCCGGCGTGTCGAGCAGGTTGATGGTGATGCCCTTCGCCTCGATGCGCACCGCGCTGGAGGCGATCGAGATGCCGCGCTCCTTCTCGATGTCCATCCAGTCGGTGACCGTCGCGCGCGAGTCCGCACCCTTGCCGTGCACGTTGCCCGCGCGACCAATGGTGTTGGTCTGCTTGAGCAGCTGCTCGGTGAGGGTGGTCTTACCAGCGTCGGGGTGCGAAATGATCGCGACCGTGCGACGAGACTTGGCGTGATCCAGGATGTCGGAGGGAGTACTCATGGGCGACCCCGCACTGTACCTGACCCGGGTGTGCGGTGTGGCGCGCGCGTTGACCGCGACGACGGCGCCTGTGCCTCATGTGATCAGACGAGCGAGGAGCGCAGCGCTCGCTCGGCGGCCACGAACGAGTCCCATGCGTTGGCGGAGACGCCTGCGTGGATGAAGTCGGTATCGCCCGTTTCGAGCTGCAGGGCCGTCACGAGATCGGGGCGCGCGGCGCGCAGCGCCTCGGTCTGTGCGGGAGGGACCACGTCGTCACCAGCGGACACGCCCAGCAGGATGGGTGCATCCAGGCGTGCGGCGACCTCGGCGGACGCAGGGCTCATCGCATCGAGCGCGGCGCGCGATGCACCGAAGCTCTCCACGGCGGATCGGTGCACGAAGGCGGCGCCCTCGGTCTCCGCGAGCCGATGTAGCGCCGTTGGTGCGCTTTCGGCGACCACTGCAGCGACGTCGTGCTGGGTCGAGGCGACCATGAGCGCCACGTGGCCGCCGGACGATTTCCCGTACGCGGCGCGGGGGAGGTCGGAGCCGTGCAGTGCGTCACGCAGCGCGCGCCAGGCGGTGGTGGCATCTGCCACTGCGCCCGCTCCTGGGCGATAGTCGGCGTTGAGCACCACCCAGCCGTCGGCTGCCCAGCGCGCTGCGACATTGCGCATGGAGGGGAGCGTCTCGGCGCCGACCATGACCCAGGCGCCTCCGTGGAGGGCGAGCAACCCGCCGCGCACGTGGCCCGACTCAGGGGCGATCACCTCGAACGCCGGCGCCGCGCCCGCAAAGGCACGCTCCATAGCGATCGTGATCCTGCTCGTGATGGAGGCTGCGTCCACTCGCCCGCTCATCTACTCGTCCCGTGCGCGCGCACCGGTGTCCGCCAATCCGCGCTCGTCCGTCCGTTCATCGGGCCGTGCGGTGGCCGTGTTGCGAAGTGGGTAGACGCAGTGCATGCGACGACGACTGCTCTGGGCGTTCCTTATGCTTCTCGGAGGCGTAGTTGCCCTGGCGGTAGTCGTGGTGGTAGAGATTCAGATCACCCGCTCGAAGAACTACCTCCCGGACCCTGGCTACGACATTGACGCCCGCATTCCCGGGCGCGCTCCGGCGATCGAGCTGGCCGTGGCGGGCGACTCCACCGTGGCGGGCATCGGCGCCGATACGATCGACGACACGCTGCCAATGCAGATCGCGAGTCGACTCGCACGCGAGAGCGGGCGCGAGGTGCATGTGGTCGGTCACGGCGTGTCCGGAGCGGTCATCCACGACGTGCTCGCCAAGCAGCTCAAGCGCGTGGGAAAGGTCGACGTGCTCGTCATCGTCATTGGCTCCAACGACGTGACGCACGTCACCAAGCTCGATGCGCTCGAACGCGACACCGAGCAGATGCTGGAGCAGGCGCAGGGGCAGGCCGGTACCGTCGTGCTCGGGAGCGCAGGTCGCCTCGACACGCCGAACTTCCCGCAGCCGCTGCGTCGCATCGCCATGTCCCGCGCCACGCAGATCCGTGCGCGCCAGCGCCGTGTCGCCGCCGATCAGGGCGTCGGGTTCGTCAACCTCGGCGAGGACGTCGCGGATCGGTTCAACCGCACACCGCACTCCATGTCGAGCGATGGATTCCACCCGGGCGCGCCCGGCTACGGCGTGTGGGCGGACGCGATCGCCGCAGAAGTGGCCACCGAACGGCCCTCCGAGAACTGATCCTCACCGGGTCGTACGCCCCGATAGGCCGGCATGCGGTGCACGCCCAAGGGTGGCAGTCGTCGCGGGACCAGAGGCGACGGGGCGAACGTGACGAATTCCATCAACGGCGGGCAGCCGCGCGTGGCGCTGCCGACAGCGGTCACCGGCGGCGGACCGATCTCCGAGCCGGGAACGCAGGTGCCGGTGGCGCCCGCCGACGGGGTAGTCGACGACGCACACCGCACCGCGCGCCACGTGCTGACCGGCATCGGTCTGGTGGCCGGGCTGGGTGCGGCAGGCGCGGGTGTGCTGGCTTTGAAGGAGATCGCCCCGTTCGTGTCGCCCAAGGCGGGCATCGCGATGATCGCGGCGGGGCTGGGAGCGGCGCTGCTGCTGCCGATCATCGCCAACTCGGCGCTCGGCTCCCAGCACAAAGACTACGCGGCGGTGGTGCGCGGCACGCATGCCGACGCCGTGACACGCGCCGGCGGAATCAGCGGCGACGTAGGTATCGTGCCCATCGCAGCGGACCGCTCGGAGTGGGGACTCGTCTCCCTCGAATCCAACGTGGACCGCCAAGGTCCCAACTCCGTCAGCTTTCCGGAGAACGCGCCACTCACGTTCGCATCGATCGTCTCGCGAGCGGGCGACACCTACGTCCGCTCGGCGTCAGGTGCATTCATTAACGAGGGCGTGCAGGCGGCCGTGGATCTGGCCACGGTTGATCCCGCGAACCGTGGTGAGCTCGATGCGTTCGTCGGCAAGCGGCTCGGCGTCGATGCGCAAGGTCAGATCCTCCGCCTGGGCGCGCCGATGTTCGAAGGTGAGGTGTTTCCGTCCGATGGTGAGGCGCTCCGGGCGCTCGCCAACCTTGGCGTGACGCATGCCGTGCTGTTGCGCATGGGGTCCGGCACTGCGGCCGGCACTGTCGTCTTCGCGGCGAACGCCGTCGCCGACGGCATCGATGCCCGCGGCGCGGACGTGCGTCCCATCTCTAACGCGATCCATGTCATTCCAGGCGGCGCCGAGCGGCTCGTGGATGCCGAGCGGGCGCCTGCACCTGGTGCGGACTACGCGACCGTCGCGGCCGAGCCGACGACCATCGACCTGACCAAGCTCGACGCGAGTGACACGGCAGATCTCGCGTCGATCACGGGTCAACGCATCGGTGTGGCCGGCGGCAAGGTCGTCCAGCTCGCGGCGCCGCTCTTTGGGGGCGCCGTGCTCGCCAACGCGGCGGACGCGCTCGCGCGGCTGTACTCGGCGGGCATCGACAACGCAGTGCTCGTGAAGGTCGGCGCCGGCAGTGGCGCGCACGTCGTGGCATTCGCGACGTCCCCGGCAGATCAGGACGCAGCAGACCTCGGTATCACACACCCCATCGTTCGTCCGGCCAGCGCGCTCACCGTGGTGGCGCCGGATCCGGCGCGTCCGGGCTCGCTCGCTGGGTTCCAGGTGCAGGCGCAGGGCTCGACGCTCGTCGCCACCGGTCTCGCGCCGACGACCAGCGACGTGACCAAGCTCAATGCGCACAGTGCTGCAGACGTGGCATCGCTCGTCGGTCAGCGCATCGGCACTGCTGGGGGCAAGGTCACGGTGCTCGGTGCCGCGCTCTTCGGTGGCCAGTCGGCACCCACCGAGGCGGAGATGCTCACGCGTCTATACAGCGAGCGGGTCGGTGAGGCCGTGCTCGTGCGCATGGGCTCGGGTACCTCTTCCGGTGTGGTGGCGTTCGCCGCGTCGAAGGGGCAGGACCCCGCCGCGCTGTCATTCGACCATCCGCTGCTCGGTCCGGCTCACAACGTGACGGTCATTGACTCGGATCCGGATCGACCCGGCACGCTCGCGGGGTTTCAGCCGAAGGGTACAAAGCTCGTCGAGGGTACGCTCGCGCCACATGCGCTCGACGTCGCTCGGCTCGACCCCAACGATCCCGCAACCGCGAAGACGCTCGCGGGTCGCGTGGTGGGCGTCACCCAGGATGGTCGCGCCATTCGGCTCGGCGCGCCGCTGTTCGGCGGGCAGGCGGATGCGAACGAGCCGGCGATGCTCGGCCGCATGTTCGAGCAGGGCGCGGACCTGGCGATACTTATCAAGGTCGGCACCGGCGACGCCGCGCGCGTGCTGGCGTTCCAGTCGCCCGACGCTGCAGCGAGCGCAGCCGCCGGCGGAGCGCCGTGGTCTGAACAGGTGCATCATCTGATGATCTCACCGGCCGGATCCGTGACCGACGTGCCTGCAGGTGGCATCGAGTATGGGCTGACCGACGCGGGCAAGGTTGAGCCGCGTGACATCGCGCCGAGTACCGTCGATCCGCACGGGATCGGCCAGGATGACGTCGCTCAGCTCACAGGGATGCGTATCGGGCGTGACCAGGCGGGTGGCGTGCTGCGCCTGGGCGCTCCCCTGGGCGTGCACGTGACCATCGATGAGGCGCGCCAGGCCGCCATGGCGTCCGGCACCCGCGAGCTGCTGCTGCCGCTCGCAGATGGCGTGGCGCGCTTCGCGCTCCCGGGTGAGCTCTCCGTCGTCTCCACGCGCCTCACCCCGACGAACACCTTCGAGATCGTGCGTGGGCCCAAGGGATACCGCATCAACGCTGGCAACGCCATTGAATTCAGCACGCGTCTCACCGCGTTCGATGTCAGCGAGCCGATCGGACGTTCGATCGATTCGAACGTGGCAGACGGCGTGGTCGTGGCGCACCTCGGATCGTTCCCGGACATCGGGAGCGCGACCGCAGCGATCCGCGGTGGGTTCGAGGATCACACGCGCAAGGTCATCGTGCACGCCTCAGGACCGGCGGGTGAGTTCCACGCCTACGAGCTGGGCGACTGGTCCGAGGGTGCGCCCGCATGGGACAGGCAGATGGGTGAGATCTCGGCGAGCGCCGCGTTCAACGGCGACATCCGCACGGCCTCCGAGGAGACGCTCAACGAGCCTTCGAAGTGGGGAACGGATGTGGTCACATACCGCAACGACTTCACGCACGCCGCCCGGTTGTTGTCGACCGGTGGCAAGGTCGAGGAGATCGGCGCCACGCCGGCACAGCGCATCGCGCACACGCAGATCAAGATCATTCGCGCGTTCGACCCCAATGAGGCGGTCAACCACCGGGCGAGCACAGGCCCGGTGAGCGGCGTGCTCGGCAACTACCTGACGAGCTTCCAGAACATCGACCAGGCACGGACGTTCGTGCGCGACATGACAAGCCGTACCGGTCAGAGCTTCGCCATCGCGAACAAGGCGAACAACGTGGGTTCGTATCACGTGTACGATTACCGCATCGGCGCCGGCGGCGGGAACCCGTGGGACACCGCACGCGCGCCGCTCGAGCTCGCGTCATGGACCGTACCCAAGCGGACGGATCGAACGATCACGGAATTCCGCCCGGGCCAGTACGGCCAAGACGAGTACGTGTTCCGCATCACCGAGGAGCGCATCGAGCAGCACGAGTGGTCGCGCTCGTATGGCGAGGACACGATCTCCACCACGGCGCCGCGCGAGATCACGCGCACGCAACTCTCCGTCCGTCCCGCTCCGGCACCCGCACCGATTCCCCCGACGAGCCCCGGCGACGATGGTGGCACCGGTGGCGGCACGAGCCCGGGCGACGATGGCGGCACGGGCGGTGGCACGAGCCCGGGCGACGATGGCGGCACGGGCGGTGGCACGAGCCCGGGCGACGATGGCGGCACGGGCGGTGGCACGAGCCCCGGTGACGATGGCGGCACGCGCCCGCCGTCCAACGGCGGCTCGACGAGCCCGGGTGACAGCCCGCTGCCGGTCCCGGTCCCGACGCCGATTCCCACGCCGATTCCCACGCCTGCTCCACGACCGACTCCGCCGGCCACCAGCCCAGGTGACAGCACCGACAACGGTGATCCCTCAGAAGACAACTTCTGACTTGAGCAAACGCCGGATGTGTCAGTCGCGCAGACGGACGTCCGCGATCACAGGCCGATGGTCTGACCCGTTGGCGTCAGCGCGCCGCACCTTCATGACGGTGAGCTCCTCGGACAGGTACAGGTGATCGATTCGTACGCCAGGGACGAACGCCAGAAACGAGTTCGCCGGCCACGTTGCGCCGCGTCCTCGGCCTGCCAAGTCCCACGCGTCGACAAGATCGAGCTTGCCAATCGCGTCGTGCTGCGGGGTATCTGCTGTGACGTTGAAATCACCAGCCACGATACGTGGAGTGTCGTCGCTGCGTAGTACCTGGAGGAGGTCGGCGAACTGCTCGCGCCCGCGACGCGTGTAGTCGAGGCCACTCGGCGGCAGCGTGTGGATATTGTAGATCGCGACGTCAGTGCCACCGAGATCGACGACGTTTCGAGTCTCGGGGGTCTGGTCCATCTCGTGACCGAGCATCACCCGTTCCTCCGCACCGATGAAGGGTTTGCGGGAGTAGATCGCAGCACCGAACGAATCCGAGCGCGTCTCATACCGCACATGGGGGAACGTTCGAGCGACTTCAGCTCGGAGTGCGTCATGCCACGTCGCATCGTATTCCTGGAACACGACAACATCGGGATGGGCGTCGTCGATCTCATCGACAACCGCAGCAGTGTCTTCGTTCGAGACGAGCAGGTTGATGGTCATCACCCGGAGCGTGGGCCCGCGTCCTGCGGGTGGGTCTGGCGGGGCGATCTGCCGGACGACCGTTGGCAGGATCAGGAGCAGCACGACAGGAGCGGCGAACAGCGCCACCCGCCACCGGCGTCGCACAAGTGCGAGGAGTCCGATGACTGCTACGACGAGCGCGATGTGGAATTCGAACACGCGGATCAAGAACGCCACCCACGACACGGCCACGTACCAGTCGGCTGAACGCCCGTACGATTGTGGCCACACGTGCGCGAACGCGAGGACGACGTATGCCAGCACCAGAAACACGACGGTGTGACGTCGCCCCATGGCAGCGCGTTCGTTACGCGTGGGTCGTACCCAGCGTCGCCACGGGGAGCGGCGCGAGCCGGACCCGTCGTCAGCGATGGGCGTTGGTGTAGCCACAGTGATCACAGCGTCGGACCATGCGTGACGGCGCTTGGCTCGGTGCCTGGCCAGGGGCCGGGAACGCGGTGACCTCGGTCTGGGTCATCCCGCGCTCACCACACTGGGGGCACTGGTCGTCGTGACGCGCGCACTTGGCACCGCAGTCGTCGCACGCGAGCACGTCTGTGGTCTCCGTCATCCGGAGATCCATCGAATCGCACGCGGGGCAGTGCAGCAACCCCTCGTGCAGCTTGACGGCCGGGAGATCGCTCACGCGGCAGCCAGTGCGGGTGCGGGCTTGGGCTTGGATCCGGTCGGCGGCCACGGCACCTCACCAGTGGGGGGTGCCGGCGGCATCGGGCACGCCTTGCCAAAGCACATGCCCTTGAACCAGATCTCCCAGCGGTCGTCCAGCTTGGGGCGTACGAGTTGCTGGATGCGCACGCGCGTCTCCTGCGTATCCGTGTAGACGAACGGCTTGTCACCCAGGTAGTCGAACTTGAGCACGCCCGGCATCGCGACGATGTTGCGCGTCATGTTGGAGGGATGATGCGTCCACATCGGCCCGTCTCCCTCGAACGCGTACGGTGCGCCGTCCATATCCGCGTAGAGGAGCTTGGCGCCGAGCACAGTGTCGCGCAGCGTGGCACGCGCCATGCGGGCAAAGTCCTCGGTCATGAAGCGCAACGTGACGGTTGAGGTGTCCTTGGATGAGTAGTTGATCATCGTCGCGCCCTGCATGGCGAAGATGTCGTTCGCGTGCACGCGAATGAAGCGCGGGGCTGGGTCGTTGAGCTGGGAGCCCTCGGTGGCGCCGGGAGCGGGCATCGGCTGGAGCGCGCCACCGGGAGTGACGCGAACCTCGGTGGGGCGTGCGGTGGGCGTGAGCTGCATGGGCGTCCTTCGATGGGCGGAGCGAACGCGAGGATCCTACGCTCACGACGAGACGTGCCGTCGAATCGACGTGTACGCGTCGCCGTGGGGTCCGACCCAATCGAGATACTGGACGGATGCTGGTCACGCCGCGACACGCGCCACGAGCGGAGGGTCGGCGCCGCCGCGCCGCGGTCCGCGCGCTGCATGCACGCATCCAGCGCATCCGCGCAAGCATCGTGGAGACGACTGATCTTGATGCGGAGGAGGCGACGCGAGCCGTGGTCCGTGTGCTCGCGCGGCGGATACTGGCCAACCATGGCGATTCCGCATCCGCAGTGAACATCGCGCCGCACGGCCTCGAGTCCATGGTCGTGACCGAGCTCGAGCAGCTGACCGAGGGATGGACGTGGGCGCGTGAGCATGATGCCACGGCCGATCCGGATGCGCTCACGCCCGAGCTGCTCGGGCTCGTGTTCGAGCAGCTCGTCAATGGTCTGGGCATGGGCGCGTACTACACGCCGCCTGACATCACGGCACACCTCGTCGCGACAACGGTGCTTACTGCGTGGCTCGACCTCCTCGAAAGCGACGATGTGGAGTGGGGTGTGATCGCGCGTGCACCGGAGCGTTTCGTGCGCGCCGATGCTCGGCACGGCCTCGACCTCGAACTTCCCGCCCATGTCGCGAAGGGTGTCGCTGACGCGACCTTGCGCGACGACTGGAACACCATCCCACCGCCAGCGTTTGCACTGCCGGGTGAGACGTGGCGGGAGACGATCGAGCGTCGCAGCACTGCACGCACCGCCGTCGAAACGTGCGCGCGCGGCGAGGTACGCAGCGTTGATGCCCTGATCGCGAACAACCTCGACGTGCAGGCATTCGCCCATGCGATCGTCGCCGATGCGTCCGGTGATGCGCTTGCGCGGATGGATGCCGCGCTTTGTGCGCTTCGCGTGCTCGATCTCACGTGCGGATCAGGCGCGTTTCTCGTGGCAACGTTCGATGCACTCTGGCGGCTCGCGCGACACGTGCTCGCCTGCTCGGATGCCCATGTCGATTCGATCGACCAGACCGCAGCCCGCCTCGCGATCCGCGCGGTCCATGGCGTGGACATCATGGGCGGTGCGGCGGAGATCAGCTCACTGCGTCTCAGGCTCGCGCTCGTGGGAGTGGCCGGCCCCGCAGTGCTCGACGCCACCCCGGCCGAGCCCGACCGGATCCGCACCGGCAATGCGCTCGTAGCTGATTTCTCGTGGCGCGACGAGTTTCACGAAGTGTTCGCCACGTTCGGCGGTTTCCACGCGATCGTGGGCAACCCGCCGTTTCTTGAGCATCCGCGCGCCGGCGCGGCGTACGAACCCGATGCACCGCGCACGCGCAGCTGTGCCAACCTCGCCGCACACGCCACCGAAGTGTCAATTGCGTTGCTCGTGCCGGGTGGTCGTCTCGGGCTCGTGCTACCGGTGAGTACCATTGCAACGGAACGTTTCGGGCCGCTGCAATCGCTCCTCGCGGAACGGTTGCGTCACGTCTGCCTCGCGAGCTTCGATACCATTCCGTCGTCACTGTTCGTCGGAGTTGTCCAGCGTGTCGTGCTGCTCATGGGCGCGACACGTGCACCGTGTGACACCGCGCCGTGTATCGCCTGGGGTACCCGCTACCGCAAGTGGCGTCCAGAGGAGCGCGACCAGCTGGCGTCGACCATTGCGTTCCAGCGCACGACCTTCGATGGCCCACTCGCCGGATCGATTCCTAAGTTCGGTGCGGCGATCGAGCGCGACATCTTCGCCAAGCTCGCAACGAACGCGCCGCTGCGGGATCTGCTCGTGTCAGCCGGTCCCGGCCAGCACTGCATCTTCTACAAGCGTCGCTGGTCGTATTTCCTGCTGTTTCTTGACTTCGAGCCAGAGATGTACGACGGCGACGGCCTGCGCCGCGCGCCCTCCGAGCTGAAAACCATCCACGTGGATCCAGCGATCGATCACCGGGCCGTCCTGGCCGTCCTCAACAGCTCGCTATTCTATCTGCATTTCTCGATCTCCGCAGACAATCGCAACGTCAACCGCCGCGAGATCGAGGGGTTCCCGCTCGCTGGTCTGCAGCCCGTCCACGAACGAGCGCTTATCGCGTTGGCGCAGGAGCTCATGGTGGCAACCCGCCTGCACTCGGAGCTACGCGAGTGCACCTATCGATCGATTGGCACGATCCGCAACCAGTACTTCTTCCAGGGGCGTTGCAAGCCCATCATCGATCGCATCGATGCCGTGCTCGCCGAGCACTATGGGCTCAATGCGTTCGAGCTCGACCACGTGCAATCCTTCGAGCTGCGGTTCCGCGTGTCGGCATCGTGAGGATGA
>Ga0105047_10017855_pt1 | contig 11033 bp, 9 predicted proteins | sample MAT04_FD_78384 | JGI IMG/M metagenome (GOLD analysis project Ga0105047, IMG submission 78384) | Freshwater microbial communities from Lake Fryxell liftoff mats and glacier meltwater in Antarctica - MAT-04 (megahit assembly) | ecosystem: Environmental > Aquatic > Freshwater > Ice > Liftoff...
GCCGCCCGCGGGATGGAATCCGTGCACCTCGAGCGCGAGCTCGACGCGCGCGCCCATGCGCCGCAGGACCGGGAGGAAGCTCCGCTCCAGAAAGTCGAAGGTCGGCGCGAGCGGGTTGTGGGTTCCGCCCTCGACGATCAGCGTGCTCGGCTCCCGCGCGCGCAGCAGCGCCGGCAGGACCGTCTGCAGCACCAAGGTGGTGCTCCCGGCGCTGCCGATCTTGAAGTGGTGAGTACCGCCGATAATATCGGTGGGCGCGAAGCTCAGCGCGGTCGAGCCGACCTCGTCGCCCGAGACCTTCGCCGCGCCGATCGCCGCTGCTGCGCGCACCGCCACCAGGTGCTGGCGCATGAGCCCCGGCTTGCGCCGACCCGCGCGGATCTTCTCCACGCGGATCGGCGTCCCGGTGATCAAGGCCAGCGCCAGCGCGGTCCGCAGGATCTGCCCGCCGCCCTCGCCCATCGATCCATCGATATCCATCGCATCATCCCTTCACGCAGAGCACCTGGCGCAGCGTATGAACCACATCCACCAGATCTGACTGCGCCGCCATCACCGCGTCGATCGACTTGTAGGCCGCCGGCGTCTCGTCGATCACGTCCTCGTCCTTGCGACACTCGATCCCTTCGGTGGCCTTGGCGTGATCCTCGAGCGTGAAGCGCTTTCGCGCCGCCGTTCGTGACATCGCGCGCCCGGCGCCGTGGCTCGACGAGCAGAACGAATCCGCGCACCCCTTTCCCCGCACGATGTACGAGCGCGTTCCCATCGACCCCGGAATGATCCCGAGATCGTTCTCGCGCGCACGCACCGCGCCCTTGCGGGTCACCCAGACGTTCTCGCCGAAGTGGTGTTCCTTGGCGATATAGTTGTGGTGACAGTTCACCGCGGCGCCATCCACCGAGAAAGGCGGCAGCGCCTTCTCCATCGCCGCCAGCACCGCCGCCATCATCAGCTCGCGGTTCGTCGCCGCGAAATCCTGGCCCCAGCTCACCGCGGCGACGTAGTCATCGAAGTGCGCCGAACCCTCCGCCAGATAGGACAGGTCCTTTTCTGGCAGGTGGATGAACCAGCGCGCCATGTCCTTCTTCGCCAGCTCGATGAAGTACTGCCCGATCCGGTTTCCCACGCCGCGCGATCCCGAGTGCAACATCACCCAGACGCGCTGCGCCTCGTCGAGGCAGAGCTCGATGAAGTGGTTTCCGGTTCCGAGCGTTCCGAGGTGCGCCATGTTCACGCCACGACCGATCTTGGGGTGCTTCTCGGCGATCTGCGCGAAGCGCGGCGCGAGCTCGGCCCACGCCGTGCTCACCCGATCCGGCGCCCGATCTCCCCACGCGCCGCGGTCCTTCGACGGCTCGCCATAGGCCGTGCGGCCGTGCGGCACCGCGCGCTCGATCTCCGAGCGCAGGGCCGCGAGCGAGTCCGGCAGATCCGACGCCGACAGGGTCGTGCGCGCCGCGACCATCCCGCATCCGATATCCACCCCCACCGCGGCCGGGATGATCGCGCCCTTCGTGGCCACCACCGACCCGACCGTCGCGCCCTTCCCGACGTGCACGTCCGGCATCACCGCGATGTGCTTGTGGATGAACGGGAGGGCTGCCAGGCGACGGAGCTGCGCCTCGGCCTCGGGCTCGACCGGGACACCTTCGGTCCACATCTTGATGTGCTTTCCGTTCTCGGGCTGGATGATGACGACCATGACGCATACTCCTTTTCTATGATTCGAGAAAATTCGGGAAGGACGCCGACAAAACGGACATTTGGCGTAGACGGGACAGCTTTGAATGTAGTCCACGCCTTCATTCGGCGTCCTCCCCGAAACCAAGACCTATTCAGATGACCTCGCGGCGGATCGTCCGCACCCAGTGGTCCGGCGAGCGCGCCGAGGCGAACTCACCGAGCAGCTCGAACACCGCGTCCGAGAACCCACCCACGTTCATCACGTCGGTGCGATCCAGCGCCTGCGTCGTCCGGTTCGGCACCAGATCGATGCAGACCAGCTTGGCCCGCGGGTTCCGGCGACGGAACGCCTCCCACTCCACCATCAACCCCGTCGCGTTCGGCCGCGCGTCCACCCACGACTCGTTGTCCGAGATGAGGACCACCAGCTCGCCGCGCGCGTCCTCACGGTTGAGCTTCGCGAGCGGCGCCGAGCAGTTCGTTCCACCTCCACCGATCGACGCCAGCTTTCGCGCGTTCGACATCACCGAAGCGTTCTTCGAGATCTTCACGTCGACCACGTCCTGCTCGAACGGGATCACGACCGCGTCGTTCACGCGCATCATGGCCGCCGCCACCAGGCCCGCCACGTCGATGCAGCGCACCGCCGACGTCGCCCCCTTGCGGTGACCCGTCACCGGCTGGCTCATCGACCCGGACACGTCCGGGCAGAGGTACACGCGACCTTCGATCGTCGGCACGTTCTCCAGCGCGACGTCCATCGCGTCCTCGAGCGCGTCCTTCAGCACGCCGGGGACCGCACCATCGACCGCCTTCCAGGCCATCATCAGCTGGTACGGCAGCACACGCGAGCGGCGGATCGCGACCTTGTCGCGCAGCTTCTTCGCCACCTTGTCCACCACCGTCCGCGACGAGAACGCCCCGTGACGCGCGAACGTGTTCAGGTTCATGCGCAGCTCGGTCCACGACGCGTTCCGCGCGATCTCCTTCCACTGCGCGTCCGACGGGTTCATCGCCGTCAAGAGCTGCATCGACACCGCCGGCGGAGGACCCTTCGGGGCCGCCACCCAGGCCAGGTACGCCTTCACCAGCGCCGGCAGCGCCGACGCGTCGTACGCGCGACCCGTGAGGTACGCGTACAGCGCCGAGCGCTCCGCGTTCTCCGGGCGCGGATGCGCCATCTTGATCACGTCGCCGAGCGAGGGCTCCGCGCCCACCGAGCCCTTGAAGAGCTGCTCCGGCGTACGCGACGCCAGCCACGACTTCACCAGCCGCTTCGGCATCGACGCGAGCGAGCGACGCGCCACCACACCCGACCGCACCACCTGGACGAAGTTGCGGAGCATCTTCGTATCGTCGATCACGCGGTCGAAGATCTTCTCCGCTAGCTCGGGAGCCGCGACCGTGAGGTACGCGACCAGGAACGCCGGCAGGTCCTTCATGTGGCTCTCGCGACGCGTCCACAGCGCCGTCTTGGCGACCATCACCGGATCCACCGCCGAGACCAGCGCCATCACCGTCGCGAGCTGCATCTCGGCCGAAGCGTAGAACGTCTGCGTGAAGCAGCCCGTCGAGGCGTACTGCGCGAGCGCGTGCTCGGCCGTGAACGCGTAGGCCGGCGCACCCTCGCTGTTGAACGCGCGGGGGACCGCAGCGAAGAGCTCCTTGTTCATCATGATGAACCAGACCAAAGCAGGGCTCGTGCCACCCGGCCGGCGCGCGTTCGGGCCCCGACTCGGCCCGGGGCGCGTCGACAATGTCTATCCAAACAGATAAAAGCGTATCCATATGGCTAGGAAGCGCACCGTCGCCTTCGGCTTGGTCGGCACCCAGCTCGATCGCGGCCGCGGCCCCGACCGCTGGGAGCACTGGCGGCCCACGGTCGCGCTCTGTCAGCAGGAGGACCTGGCGATCGACCGCCTCGAGCTGATCCACGACCCCTCCTTCGCACAGCTCGCCAGGCAGCTGGCCGGCGACATCGCGCAGGCCTCACCGGACACCGAGGTGCGCCTCCACGCGCGGAAGATCGAGGACCCATGGGACTTCGCGGAGGTGTACGGCGCGCTCCACGACTTCACGCGCGAGTACACCTTCAAGGTCGAGTCCGAGGACTACCTGGTGCACATCACCACCGGCACGCACGTCGCGCAGATCTGCCTGTTCCTCCTCACCGAGTCGCGCCACCTCCCCGGTCGCCTGGTCCAGACCTCGCCCCAGGCTCGAAATCCGCACGGGTCGTACGCGATCGTCGACCTCGATCTGTCGCAGCACGATCGCCTCGCGGCCCGCTTCGAGCTGGAGAAGAAGGAGGGCCTCTCCTTCCTGAAGTCGGGCATCGACACCAAAAACGCCGCCTTCAACCGGCTCATCGAGCGCATCGAGGAGGTGGCGATCGCGTCGCGGGCGCCGCTCCTCTTGCTCGGCCCCACCGGCGCGGGAAAGTCGCAGCTCGCGCGCCGCATCTTCGAGCTGAAGCGGAGCAGGAACCAGTTCGAGGGCATCTTCGTCGAGGTCAACTGCGCGACGCTGCGCGGCGATGGCGCGATGTCGACCCTGTTCGGGCACGTGAAGGGCTCGTTCACCGGCGCGGTCGGCGATCGCCCCGGGCTCCTTCGCCAGGCGGATAAAGGCGTCCTCTTCCTCGACGAGATCGGCGAGCTGGGCCTCGACGAGCAGGCCATGCTGCTGCGGGCGATCGAGGAGCGGGCCTTTTATCCGGTGGGCGCGGACCGCGAGGTGCACAGTGACTTCCAGCTCATCGCCGGCACCAACCGCGATCTCGTGAACGGGACGTTCCGCGAGGATCTCCTGGCGCGCCTCGATCTGTGGACCTTCGCGCTCCCCGCGCTGCGCGATCGGACCGAGGACATGGCGCCCAACCTCGACTTCGAGCTCGAGCGATCGAGCGACCGCCTCGGCCGCCACATCGGCATCAGCAAGGAAGCACGAACGAAGTTCCTCGCCTTCGCCAGCTCCACCGAGGGACTATGGCCGGCCAATTTTCGCGACTATTCGTCTGCCGTCCTGCGCATGTCGACGCTGGCGCGGGGCGGTCGCATCGACGTCGCCTGCGTGGAAGAGGAGATTGAGAGGCTGCGCGCCGCCTGGTCCTCTCGCCGGACGGAGCACCGCGGCGATGACGATCTCGAGCGCCTTCTCGGGAAAGGGCCGGCCGCCGAGCTCGATCGCTTCGAGCGTGTCCAGCTCGCCGAGGTGGTGCGCGTCGCGCGGACCGCGCCCACGCTCTCCGCTGCGGGACGCCTCTTGTTCGACAAATCCAGGCTCGGAAAGCAGTCGACCAACGACGCCGACCGCCTGAAGAAGTATCTGGCCCGCTACGGACTGCGGTTCGAGTCGCTGCGCGCCTGAACTTGCCACGACTTCGTAACAACTGACGGGCATGGCTGCTCGCTCGCCGCTCGTTGGCCCCTCGATGAGTGACATCTACAAGAAGTGGACCCTTCCTCTCGCGACCGCGCTGACCTGTGCGGTCGGTCTTTTCGCCGGCTTGTGGCTGTTCGGCGACCGGCTGGTCTCGCGCACCGGTCAGGCCGCGAGCCGCGCCGGCGAGGTCGAGCAGATCTGGGGCGGACCGCTGGTCCAGCCGCAGCCGGAGGCTTCCTGGCGGCGCGCCGACGCGGCCACGCCCGAGCTGACCCCCGCCGAGATCACCGCCAGCCAGGTGCAAGTGGAGCTCGACGTCGAATATCGACGCCGCGGCATCACCGAGTATCCCGGCTATCGCGCCCACGTCGCCGGCAACTATCAGGTCGCGAACCCGGTCAGCGAGCCCATCCACGCCGCGTTCTCGGTGGGTCTGCCCTCCGCGCGCACCTCGCTGATGCTCACCGACCTCAGCCTCACCATCGACGGGAAAGAAGATCCGACCCACACCGAATACACACCCGACCGCATCATCTGGACGGGGCGCATCGGCGGCAGCCAGACCGCAAACTTCGCGCTGAGCTACCGCGCGCGTGGCCTGGGGCGGTTCGGCTACGCGCTGGCCCCCAAGACCACGGCCGAGAAAGAGGCCCGTCCGATCTCCCACTTCGAGCTGGCGATGGTCGTCCGCGGCGCCCACGACGAGGTCGACTTTCCGCTCGGCTCGATGGCCCCGACGCTGATCGATGTCGCGCCCGACGGCACCCGCCGCATGGTCTGGAGCGTGGATCGCATGCTCTCTGCCTTCGACGTCGGTCTGGTGCTCCCGGACAAGGCCGGACTGGCCTCCGCGCTCGGGAGGCTGGTGTACAACGCGCCCTGGTTCTACCTCCTCTACGCCTTCTCGGTACTCTGGGTGATGGGCGCCCGCACCGCTCGCGAAAAATCGCTCCACCTGATCGGATTTTCTGGCGCGTACTTTCTCTATTTCCCGCTCGCGACTTACCTGGTCGCGTACCTTCCCTGGCCGGTGGCTGCCGCGATCGGGACCGTCGCCATCAGCGGCCTGGCGATCGCCCATGCTTTCCGCTTCCTCGGCGCCGGCGCAGCGATGGGTATCGCAGCTTGCCAGGGCCTCTTCCTGGCGGTCCCTGCGGCGGCCTATCTGATCCCGGCGCACACCGGCATCATCCTCGTCCTCGCGGGGTTCGTCGCGATGGCGCTGGCCCTTCGCCAGGTAGGAACGCTGGCCGAGCGCTCGACGCCCGCGATGCAGCCCGTGGCGTCGTCGTGAGATCCGCAATACTCATACTCACACTCATGGCGTCCGCGGCGCACGCCCAGGAAGGCGTGGTCATCGAAAGAGCCACTGTCCCCTGGCGCGATCTCGAGCGGCTCCTCCGCAACCAGACCGTGGTGCGCCCGCGCGCCTCGGCCCCGCTGAGCTACGCGCTCGGTGGGTTCTCGCTCGGCGGGAAAGTGAGTCGCGAGGAGGCGAGGCTCGAGCTGGATGTCGAGATCCAGCTCCTGGGCGAGCAGTGGATCGAGGCGCCGCTCCTGTCCGCCAGCGCCGCGATCGCCAGCGCCGAGGTGATCGGCCTCCCCGCCGATCGCGCGGTGATCACCCGTCGCGACGATCGGGTGGTGTTCATCGGCAAGGGGCCGGGCACCGCGAAGGTCCACCTCTCGTTCGAGATGCCGCTGTCGAAAGGGAGCCTGCAGATCGCGCCGCTCGGCCTGAGCGGCGGGCGAGCGCGTCTGGAGCTCGATTTTCCGAGCGAGGAAGCCAGCGGCCGCACCCGCTGGCGCGTGGTTGCGGGGCGGCCCGCGGTGATCGAGGCGACGCTCGGGCACGAGGGTGTCGATCTGGTGATCGGCGAGCGCAGCAAGGGCATCGTCGCCAGCAGCCTGGAAGAGCTGGAGGCCGTCACCAGCGTCACGCTCGGCGGCGGCGGCGTCACCCGCGTGCGCCTGCGCGCCACGCCGGATGAGCACGGCGTGCTCGAGCTGACGCTCCCCGAGGGCGCGTCGCCGTGGCGCCTCTTCGTGGGCAAACGCGCGACCGCGGTGGGCCCGCTCAGCGACGGCCGCTTCCTGCGCATCCCCCTCGACGGCGAGTCCACCATCGAGCTCGTGTACACGTTCTCCGGCGAGGGCCTGGGCATCCGCGGGCGTCACCGGGTCGAGCTGCCTCGCCTCGCCCAGCCGGTGCGCAGCGCGGGATGGGACCTGTGGCTGCCAGCCGGTCTGAAGTACGGCGCGACCCAGGCCTCGCTGGGCGAGCGCGCCAGCTGCGGCCAGTTCCAGGGGCGCGTCCCGATCGAGGCCCAGGGCCAGTGCCGTGGCTTCGCGAAGCCGGTGCTCGGTCCGGGCGCGCCGTACGTGGAGATCGAATACGACCAGCTATAGATTGGGCCCGCGTGGTTCTTCTCCGGCGCGTCCGGCGCAGGCTACCGCACCGCGGCCCGCAGCACGACTTCCTCTTCACCGGGCTGCTCCACGGCCATCACCAGTGTGCTCCCGAACCGCGTCGCGTGATGGACGACGCCGGCGCGGTTGATGCGCACGGGCTCACAGTATCCGGCCTCGGGGAGCAGCTCGACGATCAACCCCGCTGCGGTCCCGATCACCACGCTGTCTCCGAGATCCACGAACGCGCGCGCCTCGAAGGGGCCGAGGAGGTCGCGGCGCTCCCATGTGTTCGCGACCCGACGGAAGACGCTCCCGATGCCGATGCCGAGCCACACCGTGCCGGTCGCGCGCGCCATCGCGCCCGGAACGTCGGGCGTCGGCAGGCCCTCGACGTCCACCACGCCGTTGACCACATGGAGCATCACCCGCTGGCGCTCCGGGGCGCGCGCCGTCACGCGAATGCCGTCGCCGGGCGTGTACACCGCGCCGCCGGGATGCAGGTCGCCACCGCCCCCGACCCACACCACGCGCCACTCCGCGCCGAGCTCGAGGAGCGAGGAGCTAATGGTTCGGCCGTACAGGCGCGGCGGGGTGACGTCGTGATCCATCACCAGGAACTCGAACACGTCGATGCTCACGACGGTCGACGTCGAGACCCGCTCGAACCCGCGATCGAGGGTCCCTTTCCAGAGCGCCATCAGCTCGCCCGTGCCCAGACTGCCCGAAGTGACCAGATAGATCGCCCCATCGTCGACCAGCGCCGCGGTGGGCACACCGTCCACCGCGAGATCCGGCCGCTCCGTCGCCGAGGTCGCGGTGATGATCGCGAGCTGATTACCGCCCCGTATCCTGCGCACCACCAGCGCGCGCCGCTCGTCGATACCCAGCGTGGCGACCACCGATAGCCCCATCGACAGCGGCGCGGCCTCCAGCTCGATGGTGTGGCACGCGGCGCTCGCGAAACGCAGGCTCGCCAGCGCCTCGGGGAGGGCCGGAGGAATCGATCTCCAAAGCGCCGCGTCGGCATCGAGCTCGAAGGCGTCATCGATCGCGGCGGGGAACGCGCCGAGCGGCGGAACGGTCGCGGCCACGATCGGCCCGACCGGGATCGCGAGCGCGGACGGCGAGCGATCGTAGAAGAACGCCAGCGTGCGATAGTCGGTCCCCGACTGCATCAGAGGCAGATCGGTGAGATCGAAGCCGGTCACCCTGTGAACCTCGGCGCCGTCGAGCTCGGCGAGCACGAGCGCGTGTGCGTCCTGTGGCACGGACAGCACGGCACGCTGGCCGTCTCCGCACGCGGCGATGAGCCCGAGGAGTATCACTTCGCAAAGTCGACGCGACAAATCTCGTCTCCGCGCAGCGTATAGATCGCCGCGACCTCGAAGGGATCCGCGTTCGGGGTGCGGAACACCTGCTCGTGATCGATGACGACGTTCCCGATCGCGATCCGTCCCAGCAGCACCACCTTGTTCAGCGGATACTCACCGAAGATCTTCTGATACTTCGCGCGATAATCGGATAGTCCCTCGAGGGTCACGGCGCCGTTCAGCTCGGCGACCTGCACGTCGTCGGTGAAGTGTGAACAGAAGGCCTCGAGATCCTGGGCGTTGTACGCGTCGAGCTGGGACTGCGCGGTGGCGGTCGGCGTCCTCACAGGCACTCCTTGTCGTATTCGATCACGATCTGTCCCGGAACGACACCGGAACCGCGTAGCTCGACCCGGGCGCGAGCCGAAGGGGAAACGGGAGCCCTGGTGTGGCGAAGGACGTGCCTTCGTCCACCGTGATCGCGTCGAGCACCACCGTGGCGGCCTCATCGTTGTAGAACGTAATGGTCCGCGTCGCAGTCCCGCAAGAAAGGCCAGTCGGCCCGAAGTCGATCTCCCGCGCTGCGATCAGCGGCCCATCGTCGACACCCTGCCCCGCCAGGTCGAGCTCGACGAACGGGACGGAAAACATGGAATTCGTAGCGAGCGAGGACAGGACGGTGACCGTCTCGCGGCTGCGGACCTTCGGCTCGCCGAGCGTGACCTCGCCGAAGTCGAGCGCCGTGGGCGCGACGAGGATGCTCGTGCCGTCGCCGATGTCGACGGTGCCGTCCGAGCAGGACGCGGCGAGGAGCACGAGGAGCGGGAGGGCGCGCACGGCGGATCGACGATAGCGCAACCCGGTGCTATTCGGAGCAAAGATGTCCGTTTCTGAGCCCAAAGTCGGGATCGTGCTGTCGGGCGGCGGCGCACGCGGCGCGTACGAGGCCGGGATCCTGGCGGGAATCGTCCAGGCGGTGGGCGTGAAGGACGCCGATCGCGCGCTCTTCCAGGTGGTCGCGGGGACCTCGGTCGGCGCGATCAACGGCGCGTGGATCGCCGCCAACGCCCACCACGGTGATCACGACGTCGAGCAGCTCGTCTCGCTGTGGCAGGGGCTCAGCCTCGCCGAGCATCTGCGGGTCGATCTGCGCGGCATCGTGGGCTGGAGCAGCCCGCTCCGGTTCCTGCGCGAGCGCAGGGGTGGCGATCGCTTCGGGCGATCGATCCTCGACTCGCGCGCCCTCGAGAGCATGGTGCGACGCGCGATCGACTGGACGCAGATGCACGCCAACGTCGACGCCGGTCGGCTGCACGCGTTCGTGGTCGCGGCGATGCACATCGGCACGGGCGTCACGACGCTGTTCGCCGAGTGCGCGCCGGGCGCCACCTTCCAGCCCACCAAGCACCCGCGCCGGGCCACCCGCTGGGAGCGCATCGAGGCCGAGCACGTGCTCGCGTCCGCCGCAATTCCAGTCCTTTTCCCGGCGCGACGCGTGGGCCAATCCTATTTCGTGGACGGCGGGTTACGATTCAACACTCCCATCGCGCCGGCGATCCGCGCCGGTGCCGATAAGTTGGTGGTCATTACTTTGCGGCACGATCCGCCGATGGATTCGGTCGCGACATCGCACGCGGAAGAAGACTATCCGAGCTCAATATTCATGCTCGGAAAGATATTGAACGCGCTCTTGCTCGATCCGGTCGCGTACGACCTCCAGGTCCTCGAGCGCTTCAACCGACTCATGGAAGGGATGAACGCCGCGCTCACGCCCGAGCAGCGCGCGCGGGTCGACGCGATGATGGTCGACGCGCGCGGCCAGGCGTACCGCAACATCGAGACCCTCTCGTTCGAGCCGTCGCAGGACATCGGCGTGATGGCCGGCGATCATCTGCGCGAGCACATGCCGGGCTGGGACCTCGGCCGGTTCTACGAGTGGATCCTGGCGCGGGCAGCCAACGTCGACGCGACGTGGGAGGCCGACTTCGCGTCGTACCTCCTGTTCGACGGAGGCTGGGCGCGGAAGGTCATCGAACTCGGGCGCCGGGACGCGCTGAAGAAGACGGCGGAGATCCGGGCCTTTTTCGCGCGATCCTAGTAGCTCTGCACAGTGAAGTTGAGGGGTTGCGGGTGTCGAGGCGCTCGTCTGGCAAGGCGCGCCGTCCGACGGCATACTCTGCGTCTGTCGAGGCGGCGCAACGCAGCCAGGCGAGATGGATCGGCGGCCTCAACCCTTCAACTTCA
>Ga0105047_10017856_pt1 | contig 11031 bp, 13 predicted proteins | sample MAT04_FD_78384 | JGI IMG/M metagenome (GOLD analysis project Ga0105047, IMG submission 78384) | Freshwater microbial communities from Lake Fryxell liftoff mats and glacier meltwater in Antarctica - MAT-04 (megahit assembly) | ecosystem: Environmental > Aquatic > Freshwater > Ice > Liftoff...
CCGATCTTCAACACCCGCACCCTCGATGCGACGGTGGAACTGCGCGACGGACAGAGTTTCTCGGTCGCCGGCCTGCTGCAGACCGACACCAAGCTCAACCAGGACCAGCTGCCATGGATCGGTGACGTGCCTATCCTCGGCTCGCTGTTCAAGTCGACGAGCTACCAGAAGCACGACACCGAGCTGGTGGTCATCGTCACCCCGCGGCTGGTGCAGCCGATGACGCCCGGTCAGGTGCCGGCGACCCCGCTCGACCAGACCCGGCCGGCCAACGACGTCGAGCTGTTCGCGCTCGGGCAGATGGAAGTCACCCCCAAGATGATCAAGAACTTCCAGACCGGCGAGGGCGTCATCGGGCCTTACGGCTACATCATCGACCTCGGAGACGGCAAATGAACCGCGTCCTCGGTCGCGTCGGCCTGATCCTGTGTGGCAGCCTCGCGGCGCTCGCACTGAGCGGCTGCGCCTATGATTACCTGCAGCGCACCGACAAGGTGGGCTACAGCGCCGGCGATGCGGTGAAGGCCAATCTCGCGATGCAGACGACCAATCCGGCGAAGGATTCGGCCTATTCCACCAAGGGTCTGGGCAAGAATGGCTATGTCGAGCCCAAGTCGCCGACCGGCGGCATGGAAGAAGCCCCCGCCCCACCCACTGCGAACTGAGATCGCCGAGGGTTGGACGCCCGGGGCTCAGGCCTTGTTGGCGGCCGCGGCGTTCTGCAGGATCTGGATGTTGTTGGCGACCACGAGGTTCTCGGGGTCGAGCGTCCTGGCCTTCTTGAAGTTGCCCAGCGCCGCGTTGACGTTGCCGCGCAGCATGTAGGAATAGCCCACATTGTTGTAGTACTGCGCCGTCGCGCCGGTGATGCCGTAGAGCGAGGCATACACCCGGTCGGAAAGATCGAAGCGGCCCAGCCGGTCGTACGAGGCGCTGAGGCCCACATAGCCCTCGGCGTTCTTGGGGTCGAGTTCGACGGCGCGCTTGTAGAGGGCGGCCGAGTGGCCGAAATCATTGTTGCGGAAATGCCCGCGCGCCTCGCGCAGCGCCCGGTCGGCGGTGTAGTCGCCGATGCCGTCGATCTCGGCAACCTGGATCTTGTTGTTGCCGAAGCTGCTCATGCCGGTCAGGCCGCCGGCCGAACTGCAGGCGCTCAGCGGCAACGCCACCAGCGCCAGTGCCAACACGCCAAAGCTCAACAGTCCGCGAGCGCGCTTCATTCCGGTATGCCCCCATACGGCGAAGGTCAGTTCTTGACCCCAGCATCCCGAGCCTACGGGCGCGCGCGGTAGGGTTCGTTAACGCCAACCGATAACCCGTCGGCAGGCTTAATGCGCGGTAAAGAGCCTATTCGGCGACGAAGTCGAACAGCACACGGCGCGTCTCCGCCTCGTCTTCAGCCATGAGCGCCGCCTCGAGCCGGGCCAGCGCCTCCGGCAGGTCGGTGGTGCCGCGCGCCGCCGAGGGCGAGCGGAAGATGCGCGGCTGCACGGTGCGCGTGGCCCGCGCCGGGTCATAGAACAGCTCCTCGTAGAGCTTTTCGCCGGGGCGGCTGCCGGTGACGGCAATCTCGATGTCGCCCTCCGGGTTTTCCGCCGAGCGCACCGACAGGCCGGCGAGCCGGATCATGTTTTCGGCCAGGTCGCGGATGCGGATCGGCTCGCCCATGTCGAGCAGGAAGATGTCGCCGCCTTCGCTCAGCGCCCCGGCCTGCACGATCAGTTCGGCCGCCTCGTGGATGGACATGAAATAGCGCGTCATCCGCTCGTCGGTGAGGGTGACGGGTCCGCCCGCCGCGATCTGCTCGCGAAACAGCGGCACAACCGAGCCGTTCGAGCCCAGCACATTGCCGAAGCGCACGGCGCAGAAGCGCTGCCGCGCCGCCTCGCCTTTCTCCCCGTAATGGCGGACGATCAGCTCGGCCCAGCGCTTGGTAGCGCCCATCACCGAGGTCGGCCGCACCGCCTTGTCGGTGGAGATCAGCACGAACCGCTCGACACCTGCCGCATGCGCCGCCTCGACCAGCACCCTGGTGCCGATGACGTTGTTGCGCACCCCTTCGAGCGCATTGCTCTCGACCAGCGGCACGTGCTTGTGCGCGGCGGCGTGGAAGATCACCTCGACGCCCTGGGCTGCAAGCGTGCGCCTGACCAGCGCCGCATCGGCCACCGAGCCCAGCACCGGCACCACGATGGTGCCGTTCGATAGCTTCAGCGTCCGCTCGATCTCGTACAGAGCGAACTCGTTGGCCTCGAGCAGCACCAGCTTTTTCGGATGCCACTTGGCGATCAGCCGCGTCAGCTCCGAGCCGATCGAGCCGCCTGCGCCGGTCACGAGGATGGTGCGGTCGGCCAGCATGGCCTCGAACAGCTTTGGGTCCGACGGGTTGGCGGAGCGGCCCAGCAGGTCGTCGATGTCGATGGCGCGCAGCTGGCTCACCAGGTACTTGCCCGAGGCGAGATCGGAGATCGCCGGCAGCGTGCGAATCTTCACCGGCAGTTGGCTCAGTCGCTCGATGGCGCGGCTGCGGGTCGGCGCATCGGCCGACGGCATCGACAGAATTACCTCGCGCACGCCGCGGTTGCGCACCAGTTCGCCCAGCCGCTCGGGCGGATAGACCCGATAGCCGGCAACATCGCGCCCCCACAGCGTCGGGTCGTCGTCGAGGAAGGCAGCCACATAGTTGCGCCCCTGCGTGCGGAGCGCACCGGCGAGCTGCGTGCCCGCCGTGCCGGCGCCATAGATCACCACGCCCGATTCGCGGCCGATATTGCGCTCGGGCAGCGCCAGCAGCGCCTTGGCGGCAAAGCGCGAGCCGCCGATCAGCAGCGTGCCGAAAATGAAGTAGAACAGCGACACCGTGCGCGGAAAGATGGCAAACCGCGTCGCCTCGGCGAAATAGAGCGCCACCACCCATAGCAGCGTCGCCAGCGTCATCGCCTGGATCACGGTGAACACCGCGCGCTCGGGCAGGTAGCGGATCACCGCGCGGTAAAGGCCCAGGCGCACGAACACCGGAATGGCGATGAACGGCGCCGCCGCCATCAGCAGCCAGTGATAGCCGGTAGGGCTGAACGAGCCGCCCAGCCGGATGGTAAAGCTCAGCCACAGCGCGAACAGCAGCGCGAAAATATCGAAGACGATCAGGATCGTACGCTTGCTGCCGCGCGGCAGGGTGCTCAGCGCGTGTCTCACCTCACTCAGCATAAGTACGCTTGCCCGATCCGCCGCTAGGCCCCTCGGCTTTGTAGCCAAAGCGGCCCGGCCTTTCCAACGCCTTTATGCTGTGGCATCAGATCGGAACAGTTGTATTTCCACGTCTTGATCCCGAGACCCCTCCAGATGACCATCCGTCTCCACCGCGGCGACCTGCCGGACCTTTCGCGCTATGGCCGGGAGGTGGCGATCGACACCGAAACGATGGGGCTGCTGCCGCATCGCGACCGGCTCTGCGTCGTGCAGCTGTCGCCCGGGGATGGCAGTGCCGACGTGGTGCAGATTCCGGCTGGCCAGAACGAGGCGCCGAACCTGGTGAAGCTGCTGGGCGATCCTGCCGTCACCAAGATCTTCCACTATGCCCGCTTCGACATCGCCGTGCTGAAGAACCGCTTCGGGGTGATCACCGGTCCGGTCTATTGCACCAAGATCGCCAGCAAGCTCTGCCGCACTTACACCGACCGGCACGGGCTCAAGGATATCGTCAAGGAACTGCTCAACGTCGATCTGTCCAAGCAGCAGCAGAGCTCCGACTGGGGCGCCGAGAAGATTTCCGAGGCCCAGCTCGAGTACGCTGCCTCCGACGTGCTCTACCTGCACGATCTGAAGCGCCACCTCGACCGCATGCTGAAGCGCGAGGGCCGCATGGACATCGCCAATGCCTGCTTCGATTTCCTGAAGCACCGGATCGATCTCGACCTTCTGGGCTGGGGCGAGACGGACATTTTCGCGCATAGCTGATGGCGGGCTTTGCCCTCAGCGCCGATCCGGCCCGCGAGCGGCTCTACGGCGCGCTGACCCGGCGCAACCGGCTGGTCGGGGTGCTGAGGATCGCCGTCCCGGTCGCAGGCGCCATCGTCCTGGCGGTGGTGCTGGGCGGCATCGTGCTCGATAACCTGCGCGAGCAGTTCGGCTTCGCCTCGATCCGCATCGACCGCGACAACCTGGTGGTGGACGCCCCCAAGGTGACGGCGGTCGGCGACGACGCTACCCTCTATACGGCGACGGCCCGCATGGCCAAGGTACGGCTAGGCAGTACGGACCTGATCGACATGACCGATGCGGTTTTCACCATGACGCCGGTTTCGGGTCCGATCTTCACCGCGGCAGCCCCGGCCGCGGCCATGCAGACCAATGCGCAGACGTTGACCGTACCGGGCCAGCTCACCGTCACCAGCAATGACGGCCTCCATGGCACGCTGGAGGATTTTTTCGGCGACATGCTCGGCTGGCAGATGGTGGCGTATGGCGCGGTCGACCTCACCTTCCCCGAGGGGATGCAGGTGCAGTCGGACGGCATGACCTATGACGGCACGGCGAAACTCTGGACCTTCAGCCGCGCCACCGTGACGCTGCTCGAAACCCCTGGCGGCGCGGTCGAGACCGGCGAGCCGGTGATGGAGCTGATCCAATGAGGTTATGGCTGACGCTCCTGTTCATGCTGGTCGCCTCGCCGGTGCTCGCGGCCGGCACGCCGGTGAAGATCACCGCCGATACCTTCGTCATCGACCAGGCGACCAACAAGGCGACGTTCACCGGGGCGGTTGTCATCACCCGCGGCGCGATGACCATGTGGGCCGACAAGGCAGTGGTGAACTACGGCACAGGCGGCGAGGGTGACATCGACGGGCTCGATGCCACCGGCAACGTGCGGATCAAGACCACCGGCCAGGAAGCGACCGGCGCGCGCGCCATCTTCACCCCCGACAATTCCACCGTGCGCCTCACCGGCAACGTGAAGGTGAAGAACGCCTCGGGCACGATGAGCGGCCCCGAACTCACCATCAACCTGGCGAGCAACACCTCGGTGTTCAAGGGCAGCGAAGGGGGCCGGGTCACCGGCGTCTTCACCCCGCAATGAATGCTCCCATCACCACCGAGACCAAAAAGCAGCCGGTCGACCAGACCGGCTGGCTGGTGGCGCTGGGCCTGAAGAAGAGCTTCGGCAAGCGCCCGGTGGTCGAGAGCGTCTCGATCGCGGTGCGGCGCGGCGAAGCGGTGGGCCTGCTGGGCCCCAACGGCGCCGGCAAGACTACCGTCTTCACCATGATCATGGGGCTGGTGAAGCCCGATGACGGCAAGATCCTGCTCGATGGCCGGGTGATCACCGACCTGCCGCTGTTCCAGCGCGGTCGCCTGGGCATCGGCTACCTGCCGCAGGAGCCCTCGATCTTCCGCGGCCTGTCGGTCGAGGGCAACATCCTCGCCGTGCTCGAGGGCCATATCCCGCAGCGCAAGGCGCGGCAGGCGCGGCTCAAGGAACTGCTCGACGAGTTCGCCATCGGCCACCTCGCCAGGGCCAACGCCATGTCGCTGTCGGGCGGCGAGCGCCGGCGCGTCGAGATCGCCCGCGCCGTGGCGACCGACCCGGTGTTCATCCTGCTCGACGAGCCCTTCGCCGGCGTCGACCCGATCGCCGTGGCCGAGGTGAAGAACCTTGTGAGGCACCTGACGAAGCGCGGCATCGGCGTGCTCATCACCGACCACTTGGTGCGCGAAACCCTGTCGCTGGTCGACCGTGCCTACCTGATCCATGGCGGCCGGGTCATGATCCAGGGGCGGCCCGAAGTCATCGCCGCCGATCCCGAGGCGCGGCGCGTCTACTTGGGCGAAGGCTTCGAGGTCTAGCCGCGACGCCGGAAGGCGGTTTCGGCCGCTGCCGGGGGCGACGATACTCCGGTACCCCGCAAGAATAACGCTTTTGTCGCCAGCACTTTAGCGTAACTAAAGCCGCCTCGCAGATGTCCGTGGGTGGCTTTTAACCATTACTGGCACGGTTCTTGCCCTTCTGGCGCCGATGAGTCATGGTCCCCCGGGAAGCACGATCTGTGAGCCGGGAGTACGCAGCGCATGGCATTGTCGACGCGGCTGGAGGTCAAGCAGGGCCTCGGCCTGACGCTGACCCCGCAGTTGATGCAGTCGATCCGGCTGCTGCAGCTCAGCCATCTGGAACTCAGCGCTTTCGTCGACGCCGAACTGCTGCGCAACCCGCTGCTCGAGCGCGAGGATGGCAGCGAGCCGGGCGAACCCGGTGAAGAGCCCCCCGAGCTGCCCGAGCGGCTGGTCGAACTCAACGCCACCGAAGACACCGTCGATTTCTCCGACCGCATCCAGTCCGCCGATTCGATCGCTAACGGTTTTGACACCGAGGTCGAGAACGTCTTTCCCGAGCAGGCGGCGCAGGATCGTCTCAACGACCTGCCGCAATGGAGCGAAGGCGGGGGCAGCGGCGAGGAGGCCCCTGACCTCGACCAGTTCGTCGCTGCGCGTCCCACGCTCTCCGATCACCTGACCGCCCAGGTGACGCTGCTGCTGGTCGATCCGGCCGAGCGGCTGATCGCGCAGTTCCTCATCGACGGGCTCAACGAGGCGGGTTACCTCGCTGTCGAGCTCGAGTCGGTGGCCGAGCAACTGGGCGCGCCGCTGTCGGCCATCGAGGCGGTGCTCGCCAAGGTGCAGGGCGCCGAGCCGGTGGGCCTCTTCGCCCGCGACGTGCGCGAGTGCCTGTCGCTGCAACTGCGCGAAAAGAACCGGTTCGACCCGATGATGGCCCGGTTGCTCGACAACCTGCACCTCATCGCCGAGCACGATATGACGGGGCTCTGCCGCGCCGTCGGCTGCGATCGGGAGGACCTGCTCGACATGCTGGCCGAGCTCAGGGAACTCGACCCCAAGCCGGGCCGGGCCTTCGAGCGCGGCCCGGTGGAATCGGTGGTGCCCGACGTGTTCGTGCGCGAGGCAGCGCAGGGCGGCTGGCAGATCGAGCTCAACGCCGAAGTGCTGCCGCGCGTGCTGATCAACCGGCAATACTACGCGACGGTGACCAAAAAGGCCCGCGGCCCGGCGGAAAAGACCTTCCTCACCGATTGCCTCGCCACCGCCAACTGGCTGGCCAAGAGCCTCGACCAGCGGGCGCAGACCATCCTGAAGGTCTCGGCCGAGATCGTGAAGCAGCAGGACGGGTTCCTCGTCCACGGCATCACCCACCTTCGTCCGATGACCCTGAAGGCCGTCGCCGACGCCATCGAGATGCACGAATCGACGGTGAGCCGCGTCACGTCCAACAAGTACATGATGACGACGCGCGGGCTGTTCGAGATGAAGTACTTCTTCACCACGGCGCTCGGCTCCTCGACCGGCGAGGCCGATCATTCGGCCGAAGCGGTGCGCCACCGCATCCGGCAGATCATCGAGGCCGAAGTGCCCGCCGACATCCTGTCGGACGACACCATTGCCGAGATGCTGCAGAAGGAGCGCGGCATCGAAGTCGCCCGCCGCACTGTGGCCAAATACCGCGAGGGCATGAACATCCCCTCCTCGGTCATCCGCCGGCGCCAGAAGCGCGCCATGGCGGACGCACGCTAAGCGGCGCTTCGGCGACGCAGTGCCATCGAGCGTGGTGGACGGTGCCGACGCTCCACGATATCCCCAAGTCTCAAAGATTCTTGTTTCAAATCAATGAACCAAGGGCCCTTGGGCGCATTGCTCCTCAGGTGGGACGGGTCTAGACTCGTTCCACCGGATGGCGAGGCCGGTTGGCAGGCCGCGGCGTCCGGCCCGATGCTAACCAACCAAAAAGAGAAGCCCATGACTCTACGCGTCTCGGGAAAGAACATGGATGTGGGCGATGCCCTGCGTTCGCGGGCAACCGACCACTTCGATGCCGTGGTCAAGAAGTACTTCGATGGCAACTACAACGGTCACCTGACCCTGGAGCCCGAGGGTTCTGGCTATTCGGCGCTGTGCCTGGTGCACCTCGACTCAGGCACCACGCTGCAGTCGAGCGGCTTCGGCCACGATGCCATCCACGCCTACGAACAGATGGCCACCACCATCGAGCAGCGCCTGCGCCGCTACAACAAGAAGCTCAAGGCGCACCGCCGCCACGTCAATGGCGATGCCGAGCAGGCTCCCGCCTATGTGCTTGGCCTGCCCGACGATTCCGATGACGAGCTGGCCGAGGACTACTCGCCGCCGGTGATCGCCGAAACCACCTCGTCGCTGCGCCAGATGTCGGTGGGCGAAGCAGTCATGCAGCTCGACCTGACACAGGCCGAAGTGGTGGTTTTCCGCCATGCTGGACATGGTGGGCTAAATGTGGTTTACCGCCGCGCCGATGGCAATATTGGCTGGATCGACCCCGCATTGCGGGCCAACTGAGGCTAGACCGATCTCCCGTCCCGGCGCTTCGACCACAAGGCATTACTGATGGAATTGGCCGACATCCTTTCCGAGGATTCCGTTATCATTTGCACGGGCCTCAACACCAAGTCGGAAGTTCTGCGCCAGCTGGCCGAGCGCGCCGCGAAGGTCACCGGCGGTGACGTGGGCCAGATCTTCGAAGCGCTGAGCGATCGCGAAGCCCTTGGCTCGACGGGCCTCGGCAATGGCATCGCCATCCCGCATGGCAAGCTGGCTGGCCTGTCGGGTGTCACCGCCGTGTTCGCCCGGCTCGACACGCCGATCGACTTCGAAGCGGTGGACGATCTGCCCGTGGATCTGATGATGATGCTGCTCGCGCCGGTCGGCGCGGGCGCCGATCATCTCAAGGCGCTGGCCCGAGTGGCGCGCCTGCTGCGCAACGAGCGTACGGTCGAGGCGCTGCGCCGCGCCGTCGATCCGGGCCAGCTCTACGCCATCCTGACCCAGCCGGTTCCGGCGACCAAGGCCGCCTGAACCAGGTTTGAGGGCGGGTTGTCCCGCTAGGTCTCAGTGCAGGGTAACGATGCCGAACGGCTGGCCCTGCAGCCATTCCTCGACGGCCTCTTCGCTGTCGCCGATCATCAGCGGCTGGCCATCGGCCGACACCACGATGTGGTATTCCTCGTCGACCGCCAGGCCGGAGCCGGGCAGCACGGTATCGAGGGCATCGCCCTTGACGTGCTTGACATAGACCACCGCGTTGCCGCCGAGCGCCTGGAATTGTTCGGCGCTGAGGTTACGGAGGGGATTGTCGAAAATCTCGCGGCTCTCTTGCATTCTTGTTCCCCTTTCTAGGCAGAACGGATGTCGAAGCGACGGGCGACCTGTTCTGCCCTTGGACGGACAACTGCGATGGACAGCATGCCGTTCCGCAGAAGCGCATCCTTGACCACCATGCCGTCGGCAAGCAGGAAGGAGCGCTGGAACTGCCGCGCGGCAATGCCGCGATGCAGGTATTCCCGAGCCGGGTCGTCTTTTTGCCGGCCGCGGACCAGGAGTTGGTTGTCCTCCGTCATCACCTCGAGATCACCGACGGCAAAGCCGGCGACCGCGATGGAAATCAGGAACGTCTCGGCACCCTCGCCATCGAGCGAGCGCTCGATATTGTAGGGCGGGTAGCCATCGGCCGCCTTGGCGAGGCGATCGACCCGTTCCTCGAAGGCATCGAAGCCTAGAAGAAACGGCGCCGAGAACATGGAGACGCGTGACATCCCAACCGTCCTTCAAAAGCAACGTCGCGGATCGGCCCGAGTTTCAGTGGCACCGATCCATGCCCGTGATATGGGACAGTCGAGCATCTCGTTCAAGGCCGAGCGAGGGGTGTAGGGACTTGCGGCAGCCTATGACCGACCAACGTGTAGCAGTGATTATCCCGGCGTTCCGGGCCGAGCCCCTTATCGGCCAGGCGGTCGGAAGCGTGTTCAAGCAGACCCATGCCGAATGGGAGATCTGGATCATCGCCGATGACGGGCAGGACTATGAGGACGTGCTGGCAGAGCAGGGGTTCCGCGACAAGCGGCTCCGCTTCCTGAGCTCGGGCCGCGTCGGTGCTGGCGCGTCGCGGGCCCGCAACCTGGCGCTCGACCGCATCGATACGCCCTACGCCGCCATCCTCGATGCCGACGACCGGATGAAACCGGAGAAGCTGGCGCGCGCCGTGGCCATGCTGGCCGATCACCCGATCGTCTCGGTCGCGCTCGATGTGCTCGACAAGAGCTACAACCGCCTGCGGCTGGTCGGCGACGGCACCGACGGCGTGCTGACGCCGGGCGCCTACAAGTTCACCTGCCTGTCGATGGATTCGATGATCGTCTGGGACCGGCGCAAGACCGACGCCCGCTACGACCTCAACCTCTCCAACATGACCGACCTCGAGCTGCTGCTGCAGCTGTGGCAGAAGGCGCCCACCACCTTCCACATCGGCACGCCGCTGCATGACTACGTGAAGATCGGCACCTCGATGAGCAACGGTCCCGACGCCACGCAGGGCATGATTCGCTCCAAGAAGACGCTGCTCGAGCGCCTGTCGCGCAACCGCTACAAGCTCGACGGCAAGGCCGTGGACGGGCTGGCGAACTTCCTCGGCATCTCGCTCGCCGCCGAAGCCGCCTTCCCGATGGCAATGAAGGAAAAGCCCGGCCTGCTGTTCGAGGACCATCTCGAACCGATGCTGCGGGCCTACCAGGCCGGGACGAAGCAGGGCTGAGGCTGGGCGCCGTTGGGCCAGGTTGCGCGCTAGAGCGCTGCCGCCTTCTCGCTCAGCCCTGAAAACACCTTCCAGTTCCGCTGCGTCATCGCCATCCCCAGCAGCTTTTCGATCCGAAACCGCGAGCTGATGAAGCCATCGGGATAGTCCACCACCAGCTGCGGCCCGAGCATCGCCAGTCGCTCCGGCCCGGCCCAGCCCTGCAGCGGCGTCCAATCGGGCACGTCATGGAACGAACAGACCCCGAGCCGGTCCGGATGCAGGGCCGCCGCCTGTGGGAACGGGTTGGCGGCGACCACCTCGGCCATCTGCGCCGGGGTGCGGACGAACACCTCCTGCGCTGCTGGAAGGTCGAAGCTGCTCACCGCTTCCTGCACCAGCGCTCGCGCGGCATTCGCTCCCTTGCG
>Ga0105047_10017857_pt1 | contig 11031 bp, 12 predicted proteins | sample MAT04_FD_78384 | JGI IMG/M metagenome (GOLD analysis project Ga0105047, IMG submission 78384) | Freshwater microbial communities from Lake Fryxell liftoff mats and glacier meltwater in Antarctica - MAT-04 (megahit assembly) | ecosystem: Environmental > Aquatic > Freshwater > Ice > Liftoff...
ATGCGTTAGCTTCGGCACGGAGGGAGTCGACACCCCCCACACCTAGCGCCCATCGTTTACGGCGTGGACTACCAGGGTATCTAATCCTGTTCGCTCCCCACGCTTTCGCGTCTCAGTGTCAGTCACGTACCAGAGAGCTGCCTTCGCCATTGGTGTTCCTCCTAATATCTGCGCATTCCACCGCTACACTAGGAATTCCACTCTCCTCTTCCGGACTCAAGACTGTTGGTTTCCAGTGACCCTCCGGGGTTGAGCCCCGGGCTTTCACACCAGACCTTCCAGTCCACCTACACGCTCTTTACGCCCAATGATTCCGGACAACGCTCGCCCCCTACGTATTACCGCGGCTGCTGGCACGTAGTTAGCCGGGGCTTCTTCTGCAGGTACCGTCTGTTTTCGTCCCTGCTGAAAGAGGTTTACAATCCTAAGACCGTCTTCCCTCACGCGGCATTGCTGCGTCAGGCTTTCGCCCATTGCGCAAGATTCCCCACTGCTGCCTCCCGTAGGAGTCTGGGCCGTGTCTCAGTCCCAGTGTGGCTGATCGTCCTCTCAGACCAGCTACAGATCGTTGCCTTGGTAGGCCTTTACCCCACCAACAAGCTAATCTGCCGCGGGCCCATCCTTCACCACCGGAGTTTTGGTACGACGCCTCATGACATCGCACATTATGCGGTATTAGCCGAAGTTTCCCTCGGTTGTCCCCCAGTGAAGGGCAGGTTACCCACGTGTTACTCACCCGTTCGCCACTCGTGTACCCCCGAAAGGGCCTTACCGTTCGACTTGCATGTGTTAGGCATGCCGCCAGCGTTCGTCCTGAGCCAGGATCAAACTCTCCGATGAAAAGTGTTTGACTGGCCCTGCGTCGTCTCCCGAAGGATTCTTCGCGGGCTGCCACCGAAGTGGCGCGTCATCTTTAGCATGGAACGTTTGATGACCTGATCCCAGTGTGTTGAAGCATCGTCGTGAGAGTCAGCTTCAACGCTGGGTGTTGTTTTCGTAGTCATTGTCTTGGTGACAGGCCCGGCTAAGGTACTGCCACCGTTCGTAAATAGACTTTGACGGGTCATCAGATCCCCGACTTCGCCCGAGTTTCCTCCCCATCTGAGGGAGGGACCCAGACCGATTCCGATCAACTGCGTGGAGGATCGCAAGCCGAAGCCCGCGATCTCCGCACCGTCGTCGGTGTCGGCGATCTGCCCGTTACTGTTCGATTCTCAAGGATCAGGCGCCGGCCTCTGAAAAGGTGGCGCGGCGCAGAACTATAGAGGGTCCTGAGCGCCTTTGCAACAACGAGCCGGTAATTTGTCGACGTTTCTGACCAAATTCCTGCTCGTAGCGAACTTTTTATCGGATGACTGGACTGCGGACGATGCAGGAGACCCGAGTCCGGCGTCGATGGTCTCGACCGGAAGGTCTTGTCTCCAGAAGATGTTCGCTCCCGTCGATTGCAGGGTTACCGTACGCGGACGAGCGCACGCAGCCCACGTCATGTTCGAGCATCTCGTTTGTTCGCGCACTCGAACCCAGGATCCTACGAGGTAGGTGGTTCAGGCCAGAACCCGGTATGCATCGTCGTCTGCCGTCTCGACCAGCACGTCGCCGTTCGCGACGGCCTCTTGCTTACGGAGCTCTTCGAACTCAACGACCACCTGGAGGGACTTAATGGCGACCTCGCACTGCTCCGGGGTGCACTCACGTGTGGTGAGTCGCTGGAACCACAGCCCGGGAGCCAGCACGACGCGCAGTGCCTTGTTGTCAGCGTGCCGACCGGCAAAGCGGAGAAGCTCGAAGGACAGCCCGGCGATGATCGGGAGCAGAATCGGACGGGCGGCGATGACCTCCCACCGGGGTGCGCCGTGCAGGAACGTCAGCTGCGCGATGCGGAACACGAACATGCCGACGATGAAGAGCCACACGATGAACGCCGTACCGCAGCGCACGTGAATGCGGCTCATGGCGTTGACAGCCGTGGGCTCAAGCGGCACCCCCCGCTCCCAGGCGTTGATGGCCTTGTGCTCAGCTGAGTGATACTGAAAGACCCGCTTCATGTCGGGCATGAGGCCGACGAGGCCCAGGTACCCACAGAAGATGAGGAACTTGATGCCCGCCTCGGTGACGACGAACGTCCACGCATCGCGGTCTTCGAGCGCGTACGAGGCGATGAACACCGGCACGAGCTTGAAGAGGGCGACCGAGAAGCCGATCGACATGATCATCGCGCCTACGATCGCTGCCGTGCCCAACTTGTCAGGGTTTGGTTCGGTTTTCTCCTCGTCATGCGGGAGTGGTACAGGCACACCGATCGCCATGGTGCTTGCTGCGAACGACGACGCGCGTTCCACCTCGTGGAGCTCGCGCACCTCGGCGATAGGGCGATCCGGGACGTCCAAGCCGTCAACCTTGGCGCTGTCGCGAGCAGCCTCTTCCTCCGCGTACTTCGATTCAATTCCCTCGATGGCGTACTCGCTCGAGACGAAGAGCGCGCGCATGCCGATGATGAGGGATTCGAAGAGGGCGACCACCCCGCGGACCAATGGCAACCTGGCCCATCGACGCTTCGTCGCGAATCCAACGACCTCTCGCTGCTGGACCGCGATCTCTCCTGTGTGGCGACGCACCGCGACGGCCCACGAATGCGGGCCGCGCATCATCACCCCGTCCATCACCGCCTGGCCGCCGACGGCTGCTGCAGGCGCCATCACGAGCACGCGAGGGGTCCGGACGGCAATGTGGATGGCGCGCCGCAGGCGAGTGCGGCGGACGGCATGTGGATGCGAGAAGTGGGTCATGTGATCAGTCATCGGCAGCAAGGTACCCGAGATTGACCAAAGGACACCGTCCCCGCACGATCCCGGCATCTCAGGGTCGACGTACGAGGCGTGCACCCGCCACTGCATCGCATTGACGGGTGACGGCCCACACCGCAGCAATGAGCGCTGGCTGGAGCGGCAAGCGCGCCCAGAGCATCCACGAAGGCAATCCCGCGCCGGCGCGTCCGGGATGTGCCGCCATCTCGATGTTGGCGGGGAATACGGCGATCAACAACGCGATCAGGGCGAGGGCGGCAGGACGTCTCGTAGCGGGCACGAGAAGGCCCACGCCACCGAGGACCTCTGCGACGCCGCTGATGGCAACGAGGACTGCCGGAGCCGGGAGGTACTCGGGAACGATGCGCACATATGGGCGTGGGCGTGCCAGGTGCAGGACACCGGCGGCAATGAAGATGACTGCAAGGAGCGTACGAACGAGAGGACGCATGCACCGAGCGTGCCCGCGCCAACGCCCCGTGAACCGGTTGTGGCGTCTCAGGTGCGCGCGAACGACGGACGCGGACGGTGGATGTCGACGACGGTGGCCGTCATAGCTCCATCCAGAGCGCTCTCTGCAAGATCCAGTGACGGCTTGGACACAGGCAACTCATGGCACGCGCGGCAGCGAGGCTCATAGCTCTCCTGCGCACCCACACGGATGACAGGCTCGTCGGGACTGGCCGGACGGCCCCCGATCAGGCGCTGCGTACGAGTGGCCGGTCCGGCGCACACCTGGCAGATCGCTTGCAGCTTGTCGACGAACTCAGCCACCGCAAGCATGTGCGGAAGGGGGCCGAAAGGCTCGTTCTTGAAGTCCATATCGAGTGCCGCGACTATGACGCGGCGACCATCGTCGGCCAACCTGAGCGCGACTTCCACAACCTGCGGGTCGAAGAACTGCGCCTCGTCGATGCCAACGACCTCAGCGTTTCCGACGACGCGGAGAATCTCGGCAGAGGTATCGACCGGGCGAGCCGCAAGTCGTGTGCCGTCATGTGAGACGACATCCGTGGCGTGGTAGCGGTTGTCGAGCAACGGCTTGAAGACCGCTACCTTCTGTCGAGCGATCTGGGCTCGACGCAGCCGACGCATGAGCTCTTCGCTCTTGCCGCTGAACATCGATCCGCAGATGACCTCAATCCATCCGCCGCGCTGTGGCACTACCTGCATCGAACTCGCCTCCCCACGATTCCCAGTCGTCCCCCTGCGAGCACGAGGCCCGACGGGCTACCGCTCCAATGGAGTAGCGAAACGATACCGGCGTGATCGGACGGAGCTTAGGCCTCGTCGGTAGCGGGAGCGTCCTCGGCGGGCGCGTCTGCGGCCTCATCGGCCTCCGGAGCGGCCTCGGCTGACTCAGTTGCGTCCTCGTCGGATGCAGCGTCCTCGGCAGGTGCGTCGGCGTTGGCCTCAGCGGGCGCGGCAGCGGCCTCAGCCGCAGCAGCCTTAGCAGCCTTCTCAGCCTCAGCCTTATCGAGCTTGGCCTGTGCGGCGGCAGCCACCTCGGCCTCCTCAGCTTCCTTGCGACGCTTGGCGTCCTCAAGGGCCTTCGCCTCGGCACGGGCGGCCTTTGCGGCGAGAATCTTGGGATCCACGGCCGGCGTGAAGGTGCGAACGTTCGCCTTCTTCTTCTTGGTGGAGGCGGGAGCGCTGTCGCCCAGCGCTTCCATCTTCGCGGCGAAGCGACCCAGACGGCCACCTGTATCCATCAGCTTCTGCTTGCCCGTGTAGAACGGGTGGCAGTTCGAGCAGATCTCGACGTGGAGATCGGCCTTCGTGGAGCGCGTCTCGACAGTGTGCCCGCAGGAACAACTGATGGTCGCGGCTTCGTACGTGGGATGCAGGTCAGTCTTCATGATGCTGCCTAGTGTAGCGGTTCAACGAAATCCGAGCGTCGCGCAGGGCGACGCACCGGCCGGCGAGGAAACATATCATGCTGTTGGTCATGGTACTCGCGGACGCACCAGCTTGGACCGCTCTCGGCGTTGCATTCGGCGCTGGCGCGGCATCCTTCCTCTCCCCCTGTGTGGCACCACTGCTCCCTGGATATGTCGCGTTCGTGACCGGCGGGGAAGGTGGTCGCGGCGCGCTTCCCCGTGCCGCAGGATTCGTTGCTGGATTCGTGCTGCTCTTTGCGGCGCTGGGCGCCACCGCCGCCGCATTCTCGCGGGACCTCGCGGCGAGTCGGGCAACTCTTGAGCTCGCGAGTGGGCTGCTGGTGGCACTCCTCGGCCTGGCCATGATCTTCAATCGAAGCGTTGTTCCCGATTCGGCGCTCACGAGGCTGCGTGAGCGGAACGCGCGGCTCGGAGCACCCGTCAGCGCGCTGGCGGCGATGCCTGTGGGCGCAGCATTCGCCATCGCCTGGTCGCCGTGTATCGGGCCGGCGCTCGCTGCGATCCTGGCGCTTGCCGCTGGCTCAGCCGACAGCTCGCGGGGTGCCACGCTCTTGGTCGCCTATGGGATTGGACTGGGGATTCCCTTCCTGCTCGGGGCCGTCGCGCTGGAACGGGTGAACGGTATCTCGCTTCGGCTGCGCCAACACGCACAGGGCATCCGTGTCGCGAGCGGCGTGCTCCTCCTGGTTCTCGGATGCGCGATCGCGACGGGGCAGTTCGGGGCGGTCACTGCGCGCCTCGCACGGGTGGCGCCCGACTGGCTGCTCTGATCCACGGCCGTCGCGCGGCGTGCCGCTGCAACGACCGAGCCCCGACCAGATGGCCGGGGCTCGGTGGGGATATCGATGGGGTCGGCGCCGTGCGCCGTCAGTCGCGATACGTCAGCGTGTTACGACCACGAAGTCCGTGGACGCGCCAGGCGTCTCCTGGAGCGTCGTGATACCGGTGCGACGGGCGAGAATCTTGGCCTCCCGCGCTCGGCCCTTCGGGTAGATGATGGTCGCGTTCGAGTAATCGCCCTTGGCGTTAGTTACCTGATTGATGCGGTATCCGAGCGGACTCAACTTGGCCGCGACATCCTGAGCCTTACCCTTCTGGGAGCCGGCGTTGAAGATGCTGACTCGAATCCGGCTTGCGGGCAACAGCGGTACAGGCTTGGCAGCTGCAGCAGCCTTCGCTTTGGCATCCACCGAGGCCGCGGCATCCACCTGAGCCGTATCAGTTGCCCCCGACCGAACGGCTGGCCCGGGACCCGCCTGCGTGTCGTTGCCGCCGCCGACTGCGCCGCCGATGGCAACGAGGAGCGCGATGAGAAGAGCGCCACCACCGATTGCGACGATGAGCGTTGCGTGCTCACTCTTGCGCAAACGCTCGCGGCCATGCAGGACCATCTCGCGTGTTCGATCAGTGACGCCACCAGCCCACTCAGCGAACTGATCAGATCGATCCGTGCCGATCACACGCTCGAGACCGGCACGTCCGGTCGCGCCCACGAGAGCCCATGCTCCACTGTCGCGGCGGGTGCGCGCTGCGGATGTGCTACTGCCACCAAAGTCGTCATCGGTCTCGGCCGCCCACGCCTCAAGCTCACCGGTCTGACCCTCGCGCTCCCACGGCGCCTCGGGACCGAAGCCTTGGTCAATGTGAATCTCCGCGGAGGCTTCGACCGCCTGCTCAGGAGTGGGACCACCCGGGACCGTGGGCATGCGTAGATCGAGCGACGCCGGCGGCATGGGCTGGTCGAACGCATCGATCGCCGCGCCGAGCGGTGCTGCGGGCACGTACCCGGCGATCTCAGCATCGGTGATGGGCTCGATCATCGGCGTGAGCGGCTCAACATCCATGGCGTCGCTGCGATCGGCGATACGCGCCGAACGCTCGCGGACGGCCGACGAAAACACGCCAGTGCCGACCACGGGCTCAGGAAGCTCGACCTGCGCGCCGGTATGCGACACCGTGCGATCGAGGAGCGCCATTGCCTCATCGCGCCCGATCCCGAGGGAGGCGCCGTACATGACCGCTGACGCGATCATCTCGTCGATTGATTCGAATGCAGCGGTGTTTCCAGTCTCGAGCGCCTCCGCGCACGTCACCGGCAAGCCGCTGGTGAGCGCGGCGGCAACAAGGCCGATCCCGCGCCATTCGCGCGCCGCCTGGAGTGGCGATGTATCCACATCAATCTTCGTCATGTGTTCCTCCCCTGAGCCGGCACTTGCACCGACTGCGTCCGATTCCCCACGTATGGCTTCGCGCCGACCGCCCTGATCTCCTTCCTCGAATCGGGTGTTTTTGACGAATTCATGCGAGTTTCGACGGGTCTCAGGGTGGGAAGGAGCGCGCGATGGATACATCCGCCACCACCGCTCGAACGGACCTCGGCACGGCCGCCACTCCTGACGCATCACGCGTCCATCCTGAGACGACGCCCCCCGTCCGCGTTGCGCTGCTCGGTCATGGGACCGTTGGTGGTTCGCTCCATCGGCTACTCGTAGAGCACCGCGAGCACGTGCGCCTCGCGACGGGCCGTGACGTTGAGGTGCGCGCCGTGCTCGTGCGCGACGCGAGCCGGTCGCGTGCGGGAATCGATACGGCCGTAACGCTCGTGACCGACTCGCTCGACGAACTCGTCGCAACCCAGCCCGACATCGTGTGCGAAGCCATGGGTGGCATCGACCCGACTCGTGAGTATCTCCTCACGCTGCTGGATCGCGGCATTCCAGTGGTAACGGCGAACAAGCAGCTCGTCGCCCGGCACGGCACTGAGCTGTTCGCGCGTGCTGCTGCTGCTGGGGCGCAGCTGCGATTCGAAGCGAGTGTGTGTGCGGCAGTGCCCATTGTGCGGATGCTGCGCGAATCCCTTGCCGCCACCCGAATCGAGCGGCTGCTCGGCATTCTCAACGGCACGACCAACTACATGTTGAGCGCGATGACTGCGCACGGGACCGACTACGCGACGATCCTCGCGGAGGCGCAGGCGCTCGGGTACGCCGAACCCGATCCCACCGAGGACGTGGAAGGAATCGATGCGGCCGCCAAGCTCTCGATCCTCGCGGGCATCGCCTTCGGCACCACCGTCAGCATCGACGACGTGCGTACGCGGGGCATCTCACACCTCACAGCGGACGACGTGGCACACGCGCACGTACTCGGCTGCCGGATCAAGCTCATCGCGCGTGGCGAGCGGCTCGACGCCCCGGGAGGAGGCTCCCGCCTCGCGCTGGATGTCACGCCAATGCTCGTACCCGAGGCCCATCCACTGGCGAACGTCGGCGGCGCGACCAATGCCGTGCTCGTCGATGGGGCGCCGTTCGGACGCCTCGTTGTCCAAGGCGCTGGTGCAGGCGGCCCAGAGACCGCGTCGGCGCTCGCAGGCGATCTCGTGAGCGTCATGGGGTCTGAACCGAGCTTTCTCACCCGCGATCCACATGTGGCGCACCTGGAGATCGCTCCGCGCGACTCTCGCGCCGAACGCCACTACGTCCGCATGCTCGTGGCCGACCGGCCAGGTGTCTTGGCCGCCGTTGCGGGTGCGCTCGCGGCGCGCGAGATCAGCATCGAGCGTGTGTTGCAGCAGCGCGCCGACAATGGGCGCGCCACGCTTGTGCTCACCACGCACCCGTGCGCGCCTAGTGATCTCGATTCCGCGCTCGAGGGCGTGGAGAGTCTCGAATGCACTGTACTTCCGCTGCTTGAGTTGGAGACGCCTCGATGACCCATCTGCTCACCCCCGGCTCCATCGCCCCGGTCACCCCGCGGGGAGCGGGGCTCATCGCCCGCTGGGCGAATCTCATCGACGTCGACGACAACACACCTCGTCTCACGATCGGCGAGGGTGGGACGCCACTCGTGCGCGCGCAGCGTTTAGGCGCGAAGCTCGACGTGGACCTACATCTCAAGCTCGAGCTCACCAATCCGACCGGCTCGTTTAAGGACCGTGGCATGTGCGTGGCAGTCGCACGAGCCATGCAGGACGGGGCCACGACACTCATCTGTGCCTCCACCGGCAACACGAGCGCATCGGCGGCGGCGTTCGCTGCAGCTGCAGGTCTGCGCTGCGTGGTCGTCATCCCCAGCGGCAAGATCGCGGCGGGAAAGCTGTTGCAGGCTCAGGTAGCAGGGGCAACGGTCGTGCAGATCGACGGCAGCTTCGATGATGGGCTCAACGCCGTCCGCGAACTCGCATCCCGGCCAGGGGTCGCGCTCGTCAACAGCGTGAACCCCTACCGCATCGAGGGGCAGAAGACCGCTGCCTTCGAAGTGTGCGAGGACCTGGGCGCGGCGCCGGACTGGCTCTGTCTTCCGGTCGGCAACGCCGGTAACATCACGGCGTATTGGCGCGGTTTCTGCGAGCTCCACGAACGCGGAATCATCGATCGTCTCCCCCGCCTGCTTGGCGTGCAGGCAGCCGGTGCCGCTCCGCTCGTGGATGGAGCGCCTGTGGATCACCCGGAAACGATCGCCACAGCGATCCGCATCGGGCGGCCTGCGCGCCGCGACGAAGCGCTCGCGGCGATCGAGGAATCCGGGGGGCATCTACTCAAGCGGACGGACGACGAACTGCTCGCCGCATACGCTCAGCTGCCCGCGTACAGCGGAATTTTCGCGGAGCCAGCATCCGCCATCAGCGTGAGCGGGCTCATCGCCGCACTCGACACAGGGATCGTGGAGCGCGGCACTCGCGCGGTGTGTGTGCTCACCGGGCACGGCCTCAAGGATCCGGATACAGCATGCAGCATCGTCACGCCTCCCCTCTCGTGTGCCCCGTCCGCAGCAGCCATAGCCACGGTCCTCGGGCTCGACTGAGCACACGTTTCCGGGTCATTGAGCGACCAATGTCCACATTGCCCTTGTGCGGACTGGATCCGCCGCGATGGTGACCATCGTTGGCCCAGGCGATTCCGCCTCCCGCCAGCTTCCTGGTATCGATCCAGTGATCTTCTCCTTCGACATCACACCGTTCCGGCCGCGCACAGCAGCGCCGGGTGTTGTCGTCGGTCGCACGAACCGCTAGTCGGTTCCCTCGGTCCCTACGGATCCGCTCCGACAGGAGCAGCGACACATCCTCGAACGATACTCGGCGATTCCGCTCGCGCGTGTCGGAGCAATCCGCACACACACGACCCAGGAGGCCACCATGGCCCGATCCACGCCCCAACCACGTCCGAACGCCGCCCAATCGCCGCGTCCGGGACGCCCAACACACCTGCCCAACCCGCGATCGTTCCCCACGAGCGCACCACGGCGGCGACCGATCCTGCGTGCGGGCATGCGCTGAACTCCATGCGTCGCCGGGCGAGATCACGCGATCTCGCCCGGCGACGCCGGTAGGCTCACCCCTATGGCTTCCACACGCACCTTCACCGTCTCCGCCCCTGCGTCCAGCGGCAACCTCGGCCCGGGCTTCGACGTGTTCGCGATGGCGCTTGAGCTGCGCAATGAGCTCCGCGTGAGCGCTGGCACTGGAAACGTGGATGTGCGCGGTGAGGGCGCCGACGCGCTCCCAACCGACGCAACCAACCTCGTAGTACGTGCGCTCGAGACCACCGCCGGGAGCACGCTCGCAGAACTCGGCATCGATCTGCGCTGCACCAACCGTATCCCGCTGGCACGAGGGCTCGGCTCGTCGACGGCAGCCGCAGCGTGCGGCATCATCGCCGCCTGGGAGCTCAAGGACACGGACTGGGACGACGACGCGCTCGAGCTCGCGCTCACCACCATGGATGGGCATCCCGACAACGCCGCCGCTTGCGCATACGGGGGCATCGTCTTATGCCACGATCGGGTGGCGGTCGGCGACGATCCTGCGGAGCTCGACGTCATCCCACTCGGCGTCGCTGACTGGATCGCCCCCCTGCTGGTCATCCCCGACCGCGAGCTCGTCACCGCGGAATCCCGCGCAGCGCTTCCGACCTCCTACGCGCGCGAGGACGTGGTGCGGGCTATCGGCTCCGCCGCACTCATGAGTGCCGGACTCGTGGGCGGGCATGTCGAGCTGCTCGAGGACGCACTCGGATGCGACGTCATCCACGAACCACACCGCGCGGCGCTCGTGCCTGAACTCGCGGAAGTGCGCGATGCGCTCGCGGACACGAGCGCACTCGGCGCCACGCTTTCAGGAGCTGGTCCGACGGTGCTCGTGTGGTGTCAACCCGACACTGTCGTGCAGGCCGTGGGCTCGCTCGCCATCGACTTTCCCCATCACCGTGTCGAGGCGATTCCCATGGCCGCCGAGGGTGCGCGCGTCGATCGCTGATCGCGTGATTGAAACAGTCCCGGTTCACTAGCGCGATACATCGGGTGGGACGGGACGAGTCACCGCCGCC
>Ga0105047_10017859_pt1 | contig 11030 bp, 10 predicted proteins | sample MAT04_FD_78384 | JGI IMG/M metagenome (GOLD analysis project Ga0105047, IMG submission 78384) | Freshwater microbial communities from Lake Fryxell liftoff mats and glacier meltwater in Antarctica - MAT-04 (megahit assembly) | ecosystem: Environmental > Aquatic > Freshwater > Ice > Liftoff...
CGGATTACCATCCGCCGCTCGCCGGTCTTGGGATGGAACAGGATAACGGACGATTTCAGCGACGACGAGTTGCTGGGTTTGGAATGAACGCGATTTTTGGGCGAGCGGCGGATGGTAATCCGCCGAGTCTTTGACTGACTGCAGACTCGGCGGATTACCATCCGCCGCTCGCCCAAAAATGGATTTGCAACGATCACGGTAATCCGCCGCTCGCCCAAAAATGGATTTGCAACGATCTACGGACAACGAACATGAATTTAAGCGTCTTCGACCTGTTCAAAATCGGCATTGGGCCGTCCAGCTCGCACACCGTTGGGCCGATGCTCGCGGCTTGGCAGTTCGTGCGGACGTTGACGCTCGCCGAGGTGGCCCGCGTGCAGGTCGACCTCTACGGCTCGCTTGCACTCACCGGCCGCGGCCATGCGACGGATAAGGCCGTAATCCTCGGGCTTTGCGGCGAAAAGCCGGACGCGGTCGATGCCGATGCGGTCGACGCCTTGGTCGAAGTGGTGCGGGTTCATCGCGAACTTCGCCTCGGCGGGTCGCACAGGATTCCCTTCCGCGAAGCGACCGATCTGCTGTTCCACAACGACGAGTTTCTGCCGTTCCACCCGAACGGCTTGCGTTTCACCGCGTTTGCCGCCGGCGGGCCGGTCTTGCAAAGCCGGACCTATTACTCCGTCGGCGGTGGCTTCGTCGTCGAGGAAGGGGCAACCGCGGCAGCGAACGCAACTGAAGTGTCGCAGGCCTTTCCCTTCACCACCTGCAAGCAATTGTTGGCCCACGGCGTGGCGAGTGGGTTGCGCTTTCCGGAGATTCTGCGGGCCAATGAACGCGCGTTCCGCACCGAGGCGGAAACCGAAGCGGGCCTCGACCGACTTTGGGTCGTCATGGAAGGCTGCATCGAACGCGGCTGCCGCACGGGCGGCATCCTGCCCGGCGGGCTGGACGTGGAGCGCCGGGCATCGACGATCCATGCACGCCTCACTTCGAAGTCGGCCGCACCCGATCCGCTGTCGCACCTCGATTGGCTGAGCCTGTTCGCTTTGGCGGTCAACGAGGAGAATGCCGCCGGCGGCCGGGTGGTGACGGCGCCGACCAACGGGGCCGCCGGCATCATTCCCGCCGTGCTGGCTTACTACGTCCGCTTCATGGGGCACGGGCCGACGGCGTCGATCCGCAGGGGCATTCACGATTTCCTGCTCACCGCCGCGGGCATCGGCATGCTGTACAAACGCAATGCTTCGCTCTCGGCCGCCGAAATGGGTTGCCAAGGGGAAGTCGGCGTGGCGTGCAGCATGGCCGCCGCGGGTTTGGCGGCGGTGATGGGCGGGAGCAACGCGCAGATCGAGAACGCCGCCGAGATCGGCATGGAGCACAACCTCGGGCTGACCTGCGACCCCATCGGCGGACTGGTCCAGATTCCCTGCATCGAGCGGAATACGATGGGCGCGGTGAAGGCCGTCAATGCCGCGCGGCTGGCCGTGATCCACGGCGACGGCCGGCACACGGTACCGCTGGACCGCGTCATCGAAACGATGCGCCAGACCGGCGTCGACATGCAGAACAAGTACAAGGAAACCTCGCTGGGCGGCCTGGCGGTGAATCTGGTGGATTGCTGAGCTTACTTGTGCGGCTGAAACTCCTGATCCATTTTCCACGGCTATAATGATTGAGCTTTCCGCCCGCCGATTTCCGTGAGACTCCTCTGGAAAACGTCACGCAGGCCTGTTTCGGGCTGAGCTATTTTCTCGCCTTCGGATTGGAATTCGCAGTGCTGCTGCGGCCGGGTAAGGCGCTGCGCCTCGCGGGCTTGGTTGCCGGGGTGGCGGGGCTGGTTGCGCACACGATCTACCTCGGCTTCCACACGCCCAACCTTGCCGCGCCGGGTGCCTCGTTGCTCGCGGTCGCCTGGGTGCTCGCGGTCTTCACTTGGTATGGCACGCTGCATCACAGCCGGCGGGCGTGGGGCATTTACGGCTGGCCGTTCGTGCTGGCGATTTTGGCAACGGCCCGGTTGGCGGCGATCGGCGAGCAGACCCCGGCGATTCTGCAGGCCCCCGCGTGGCTGACGGCCGAGCGGTTTTGGGGCGGCTTCCACGGTCTGCTCGTACTCGCATCCGCGGTCGGCGCCGGGGTCGGCTGCCTGGCGAGTGTCATGTACCTCGTCCAAGCCGATCGACTGCGCCGCAAGGTCGCCCCTTTGGGCGGGCCGAAGCATCTCAGCCTCGAACGGCTCGAACAGATGAACCGACGGGCCGTCAACGTGGCTTTTCCGCTGCTCACGGTTGGCCTGCTCCTCGGCGTGGTGCTGCTGCGGCAGGGGCACGATGTGCTCGACCACTGGTGGAACCTCAAGGTTCTCGGCACCGTCGGGTTATGGCTGGTCTTTTTGGTGTTGCTCTATCTGCGCTACGGTTCGCGCGTGTCCGGTCGGCGGCTCGCCGCGCTGACCATTGCCGCCTTTGTGTTGATGCTGCTCACCCTCGCGGCCGCGCATCCGTTTGCCGAAGGAGGCAGCCCATGAATCTGCGCCTCATCGGCTGCAACTTCCGCTCGGCCGCGGTCGACCTTCGGGAACAACTCGCCTTCGATGCGGCGAAGCAGGAACGCGCCGTCAACGAGTTGGCCGCCCGCTTCGGCTGCGAGGTCGTGCTGCTGAGCACGTGTAACCGAGTCGAACTGACGACCGCCAAACCCGCCGGCGGCAGGCCGTTCGACCGCGACCTCTGCGCCGAATTCCTGAGCGAAGTCCACGGGGTCGCCCCGGAGCGGATCGCGCCGCTGCTCTACGACCACGCCGACGGCGCCGCGGTGCGGCATCTGTTCCGCGTCGCGTCCAGCTTGGACAGTCTCGTTCTCGGCGAGGGACAAATCGCCGGGCAAGTGAAGCAGTCCTTCGAAGCCGCGCGTCGGCTCGGCGCCACCGGCCCGCTCCTGAACGCCCTATTCCCCTTTGCCTTGCGGACCGCGAAGCGGGTACGGACCGAGACCGGCATCACCAAGGGCCACGTCTCGGTCTCCAGCGTCGCCGTCGATTACGTCAAGCAGGTCTTCGATACGTTTGCGGACAAGACCGTGCTCGTGATCGGCGCGGGCAAGATGGGCCGCCTGACCTTGACGCACCTGAAGGAACTCAAGCTCGGTTCGATCCTCGTCACCAACCGCAGCCCGGAGCGGGCTATCGAGACCGCGACCGCCTGCGCTGGCCTCGCCGTGCCGTGGGACCAACTCGACGATGCTCTGGTGAAAGCGGACATCGTCCTGAGCACCACCGGAGCGGGCGAGCCGATCGTCACCGCCAAGCGCTACGCCGAGCGGGTGGCGCCGCGCCGGACGGGCACCCAGGTGATTCTGGACATTGCCGTGCCGCGGGATTTCGACCCCGGCATTCACGACGGCGACCGAGTGTGCGTCTTCAACATCGACGATCTGTCCCGCGTGAAGGAACAGACCCTCTCCGTGCGGCGCAGGGCGATCCCGCTCGCCGAGGCCATTGTCGAATCCGAACTCAAGCGATTCGCGGACGATTGGACCCGTCGCGGCCACGGCCCGGTCATCGGTAAGCTGACCGGCGAAGTGGACAAACTCCGCACCGAAGTGCTGACGCAACTGCTGCCGCGACTCAACGGCAAACTGACGGACGAGGACCGCAAACAAATCGAAGGTGCCTTCCGATTGTTTCAGAACAAGCTGTTGCACGGCCCGATCGCAGCACTGCAGGAAGCCGGCAAGGACGGGCAGAGCGGCACCCTGCTGGAAAGCCTCAAGAAACTCTTCCGGCTTGAGTGAGGCCATGAGTCGAAGTGGGTGCAGATCTCTGTTCCGGACCTTCCCGAAAGGGACACCCGCCGATTGATCGCCTTGCGGCGTCGTTAAGGTCTCGGGTATGATTCCGTAAGCTCTTCCTGTCACCATTCGCTTGCCCAGTCGGAGTCGGTGTGGATCCGCGACCGCGTATTTTATTGTTGGGAACCGCCCCGCCGGTGCTCGCTCCCTGTCTGGAACAGGCCGAGTTCATCGCCGCGGAGAGCGCGGCCGCGGTCGGCGCGCAGCTCGCGGGCGGCCCGTTCGCGGCCGTGGTGCTCGATGTGGCCGCGGCCAAGGAACTGTTCTCCGCGAAGCAGCGGGACGAAATCGTCCTCGAACACATCGACAAGGGTGTGGCGGTACTGGACGGCGAAAGCCGGGTCGTCTGGTTGAATCCGGCGATGCGTCGCTTCTGCCTGCCGGCCGACCCCATCGGCCTTGCGCTCATGGAAGCCTTGGGGGCAACGACCCTGGTCGCGGACGTGCCCGAGCCGTTGGCGGTGGCCCGTCGGGGGACGCCGGTTTCCTTCCGCGTCTATCGGCCGAGCGTGGAAGCCGGGCCTTATCTGGACGTCGCCGTGCAGCCGGTCACGACCGCACTCGGTCGCATCGACCAGCAGATTGCGATCGTCCGCAACGTCACGCCGGAGGTGGAACAGCAGCGCAAACTGGACGCGCTGCACCAGGCCGGCCGCGAACTGGCGGACCTCGACCCGAGTTCGCTCGCCGAGATGAACCTGCCGACGCGTGTCGAGTTGCTGAAGCAGAACCTGCGGCGCTACATCCACGATCTGCTGCATTACGACATCATCGAAGTCCGCCTGCTCGACCGCCGCACCGGCGAGTTGCAGCCGCTGCTGGAAGACGGCATGACGGATGAAGCTGCGCGCCGCGTGTTGTTCGCCCGCGACTCCGGCAACGGCGTCACGGGCTATGACGCCGCGAGTGGGCAAAGCTATCTCTGCATGGATACCGACGCCGATCCCCTCTACATCGAAGGCGCCACCGGGGCGCGCAGCTCCATGACGGTGCCGTTGAAATATCACGACGAAGTCGTCGGCACGCTCAACGTCGAAAGCCCGCAGTCGCGCCGCTTCGGACCGGACGATCTTCAGTTCACCGAACTCTTCAGCAAGGAAATCGCCTCGGCCCTGCACACGCTGGATTTGCTCTCGGCCCAACAGACCTGCACCGCGACGCAATCGCTCGACCTCATCAATCGCGAAATCGCCATCCCCATGGACGATGTGCTCTCGAACGCTGCGATGCTCCTCGACCGCTTCATCGAGAGTGACCCCGCCGCCGCCGAGCAACTGCGGCGCGTCATCGAAGGCGCTCGCGCGGTCAAGCAGAGCATCCGCAAGGTCGAGCGCGACCTGCAGGGGGAATACGACGCAACGGCCGCGCGGACGATGCCGTTGAAGGGGAAACGCATTCTCGTCGTCGATTCGGAAGAACGACTCCGCAAGTCCGCCCACCTCATGATGGGCCAACTCGGTGCGGAAGTCGAAACCGTCGGCACCGCAATCGAAGCCGTTTCGCTCGCCCGCGCCATACCCTTCGACGCGGTCCTGATGGACGTCAAGCCGCCGGATTTGGGCGGCTACGAAACCTATCGCCGGCTCAAGCTCGCGCGGCCGCTGGCCCGCATCAGCATGATGACCGGCTTCGGCTACGACTCGGCCCACGCCATCGTGAAGGCCCGCGCCGAGGGCATGCATTCCGTCCTCTTCAAACCCTTCCGTCAGGATCAGGTGTTGAAGGCGATCCTCGACCCGATCCCGCCCGAACCCGCCGCGATCATCGCCGGTACCCCGGCATGATCGTGGTCGGCATCCTCTACGGACTCGTCGCCTGGGTCGGCCACGCCTGCGTGTGGACTGCCATGTTGAGCAACCTCTATGGCCGCCGCATCTCCAAAACGTTTCTCAAAATCTTTCGACTGTTCTGCGGCATCACGATCGTCGCCTTTCCGCTGCTCGTGGCGAGCAGCGTTCGTTTCGACATTCCCGGCGAACATGCGATCAACGGTTATTGGGGCCGAGCCATCGTTTTCTACGCCGGTGCCTGCGCGGCGATCGGCGGGATTGTGTTCCCCGTCATAACGCTGCGTCGATACTTACGCAAGTCGCCCGCCTGTCTCGTGTCCACCTCATCGGTTGTTGTCGATTATCGGAAGCAACATGGGCGGGCACTCTTCGGCGACGGCAAATGGAGGTGGCTGCCGCGGCTGCCGGGATCGTGCGTCTTCCGCGTCGAGTTCACGCGATTGACCCTCGCCGTGCCCAACCTGCCGCCGGCTTGGGAAGGGTTGGAGGTCCTGCTGCTGTCGGACTTCCACTTCCACGGCACCCCGAGCCGACTCTTCTTTGAGAGCGTGATCGATCAGGTGAACGCCGAACAGCCGCCGGATCTGGTCCTGCTGGCCGGGGATTACGTCGACTCGGATCGGCACCGAAGCTGGATCGCGCCGTTATTGGGGAAGCTGTCGGCCAAGGAGGGAAAGTTCGCCGTCCTCGGCAACCACGACGAGCACCACGATCCGGAAGCGATCCGCGGCGAACTTCGCCTTGCGGGTTGCGAAGTCTTGGGGAATAGTTCGTGCAAAATGACGATTCGTGGCGTTCCCTGCCTGATGATCGGCCATGAGGGGCCATGGTTCGCTCCGGCAGCGGACTTGGCGGGTGCCCCGCAAGGCATCTTCCGCTGGCTGGTCGCCCATTCGCCCGATGCGTTCATTTGGGCGCAGAAGCAAGGCGTCAACCTGATGGTGGCCGGGCACGTGCACGGCGGGCAAATACGCCTGCCGCTGATCGGCTCGATCTTTGTGCCGAGCGTCTACGGTCGTCGCTTCGACCAAGGATTATTTGACGAAGGCGGTACGATTCTGACAGTGAGCCGAGGCCTCAGCGGCAAGGAGCCGCTGCGATACAACTGCCTGCCGCAAGTGGTGCGAATGACGTTGTCCTTACAAAATAAGAAAAAAGAGTTTCACCGCGAAGAACGCAAAGACCACGAAGCGGAAAAATAAGTCGTTTACGAAAACAGATTCGAGTTCAGCTTTGCGATCATCGCGGCCTTTGTGGTGAAACTTTTCTCCTCCAAGTCAACTCGGAAAGGATCCATCCATGAAACGCCCTCTCCTGGCGATCACCTTGGGCGATGTGGCCGGCATCGGGCCGGAGATCGTCGCCAAGGCATGGCCGAAGCTGTTCGGGTCCGCCAAGCCGATCGTGATCGGCGAGCCGAAGGCGATGCGGGCCGCGTTGCGTCTCGTGAAGGCCGACGTGGAACTGCAGCCCATCGCGAACATCACCGAGGCTCAGCCCGATACCGATCTGATGCCGATTCTGACTGGGACGACCCGCGACCTATCCGATGTGCGGGTCGGTGTCATGAGTGCCGCGGCGGGCGGTGCGGCCTACGACTTCCTGGTAAAGGCCATCGACTTGGCGAAGGATGGCGAGATCGCCGGCATCGTCACTTGTCCGCTGCATAAGGAGGGGTTGAACGCCGCAGGCATCATGCTGCCGGGGCACACGGAAATTCTCGCGGAACGCACGGGTGCGGAAACGCACGCGATGCTGCTCTACGACGATGCTTTGCCGTTGGCGGTGGCCCACGTCACGCTGCACACGGCGATTCGGGATTGTTGTGCCGGCATCACGCGGCTCTCGGTGCTTGACAAGATTCGACTGCTGCATGCGATTCTGCCGAAGCTGACCGGCAAGCCTGCCCGCATCGGCATCTGTGCCTTGAATCCGCACGCCGGGGATGGTGGACTCTTCGGCGACGAGGAAATGACGATCATTCAGCCAGCCATCGAGGACGCCAATCGCGAAGGGATCGACGCCAGCGGTCCGTGGCCGGCCGACGCCATCTTTCTTCCGCATCACCGGGTGAAGTTCGACGGCATCGTCGCGATGTACCACGATCAGGGCCACGTCGCCATGAAGCTGCTTGGCGGCCGACGCGCGGTCAACATCACCGCCGGCCTGCCGATCGTCCGCACCAGTGTGGCCCACGGCACGGCCTACGACATCGCCGGGCTGGGACTGGCGGACGAATCGAGCCTCATCAGCGCTGTGCGCGTCGCCGCACGGCTGACGGGATACAGGAGCTGAGATTTTTCAGTTTCATACGTGTGACCCCAAACGGAGCCGCGCACGAATTAAGCGGTTGGTTCTTGACCACTTACTTCGTGCGCGGCTCATTAAGGTCGCAAGGATGAAACTGAAACTGCTCTAGTTCTTGGGCTTCACGACTTCCGGCATCTTTTCCGGCATGACGGCCTTTTCCAGGGCGACCGGCGCGGGCACTGCCGCCGAGGAGGCCGGGCCGCTGATGACCGGGTACGGGTTCGACGGTGCGGCGCTGAGGCCGTTGGCCGGGTCGTTGGTGCAGTCGCACCGGCCCGTGACGATGTTCTTGTGACAGCCGGCGCCGGCGAGAACCGGGGCGACGATCGCGGCGACGAGTAGAAGGCGGCGCATCGGGGGATCCATCCGTGAGTGAGGGGTAAAAGCGAGGTCGTCGCGCCATCCGGGTCGACGGCGAACCGAGGTCGGGGTGGACGACTCCGGCTTCGCCGCGACCGCGAACGGGTGACGTGTTCGACGGCCCGCATCCGTGCGCGAACCGCGAACTCCCGGTCGAGCGACTCGTCGGCTCCTGCCGTTCGCGCCCCTCGACGCGGTTATCATCGTCCAACGCCGTTTGCCGGCTTCACTCATTCTCGGCATCCCGCCGATTCGACCGCCTTTACCGGTCCCACCGCAATGCGTCGCCTTTTCGGACACCCACGTGCAGCATCCTGCTCCTCCGTGGACGTCGAGCATTGACAAGCGGTCGTGCGCGTCACTATCGTTTCCCATTGAGTCGTCGGCGTGAATCTTCAGAGCGGGACGCAATCCGACCATGCAGTTGATTCTTCCCGAAGTTCTGACGGCCGCCCATGGCCTCTCGTTCGGAGCCGGCGGCTTCCTGGCGTTGCTCGGTCTGTTGCTGTGGGCTCTGGGCTGGCGCTGGCACCGCTTCTGGATCGTCTTCGGTATGACGCTTGCGGCGGGCATCCTCGGCATGCAGGCCGGTCACGCTGCCGGGGGGCGTCAGGTCCTCATCGTCGGCGTGTTGCTGGCCGTCAGCGCCGGGATGTTGGCTTTGGAAGCCGCCAAGCTGCTCGCCTTCGTCACCGGTGGGGTCGCCGCCTGGGTGGGTGCCCAGTCCATCTACCCCGCCGCCCAGGAATTATGGGCCGTCTTCCTGTGCGGCGGTCTGCTCGGCGTCGTGCTCTATCGCCTCTGGACGATGCTGACCATGAGCATCATCGGCGTCCTGCTTTCGCTGCACGCTTGGCTGATCCTGATCCAGGAAAGCGCAAAGCCCGACTTGGCCGGCTGGGTCGAAAAGCAAACCCCCGCCCTCAACGGCGCGGTGATCGCGCTGACGCTCCTCGGCGTGCTGTTGCAAACCCGAACCGCCGAACGTCCGCTCGCGCTTGCTCCTCCAGTCGAGGACCAAAAAGAGGAGGAGCAGGACGAAGCCCCGGCCAAACCCGCGAAGGTCGGCCGCATGTCGTCGATGTGGTGGAAGCGAAAAGCGGCGTGATTGTGAAGATTGGAATGGAACTCCAAAATTCCGTTGACTATGCCGCCACCCCCCCCCCGGGTAATGTAGGCGTATGGACACGAACGGACGAATCACCATGCTGATTTTGGGAACGCTGCTCATCGCGGTCAGTGGGACCGCCGGCTGGTTCGGTCTGCGGGATACACCGAAGACGCCGGGATTGTTCGCCGTTTCGCAAGTCGTTGACCTCGGCACGCACGGGCAAGGTGAAACCATCCCGACCGAGTTAACCTTCCGCAACGATCACGACGAACCGATCACCATCGTGGAGCGGACCGCCAGTTGCAGTTGTTCCGAATCGACTTTGGATCGCACCACTCTCGCGCCCGGAGAGACGGCCACGCTGAGCGTCAAATGGCGGCTTGGTTCCCGGCGCGGAGCGTCGGCTGAAGAACTCGGCGTCGTTTACGAACTGCACGGGAACTGGTACACGGCCAACGCCCGCGTTCATGCCGAAGTCGAGCCGGATATCGTCGTCACCCCGTGGCCGCTGCGGTTCGACGGTGACCGGGCCGAACTCAAAACCGTGACTCTGAAGCCCGGCCGTAAGGCGACATTCACCGTGCCCGAAGTCCACGTCACACACCCGGCGTTCCGCGCAGCGTGCGACCCCACAAGCAACACAGTTGCCGTGAGCTTCGACCCAAAGCCGGCGCTTGGACCGGTGGACGGCGTTCGCCTACTGATCAGCACCGACAGCATCCACGAACCGGAACTTTCCATTCCGATTCTGCTCGACCGTTCGACCCTCGCTCCGAAGACCATGCCAACCAATCCCGGGGGCTGACCATGCGAAGCCTTAAACTGATCGCGCTGTTCTGCGTCACCGTGTTCGCCTTGACGGCGGTGATGCATGCGAAAGATATGGTTGACTGCAAGGAAATGGGCGACATCATACTGGTAGAAGACAAGGTTTCTGTTTACCAACATTTCTGCATCTTCGTCGATGCTACATGAGTGTATTAAGACGATGATCTGTCTCCGAAAATAGTGATAAAGACTTCGGTCACACCCGCTTCATGCCGCGGAGAACCCTGCAAACGTGTACTGTCACCTGCTGAGTAATTGATCATACAGACGTCATTGGCGATTAATGGGAGAATTGTTTATGAACATTAATTGCCATCTTATTACTGCACTTTCGGCCATGTGCCTGAGTCCACAACTCGGAGCGGCGCAACCCGATGCTAAGTCGATATTCGACAAATCGCTTAAGAATCGGTCTCAAGTGCAAAGCGGACGTATCGAATTGCGATCAGTTGTGACTACAAAAGAAGTCGGTAGCCCCGAGTATGCGAAGGCAAAGTTGGCGCCGCCGGAGTGCAGCGACCAGAACTGGAAGTCGGCGCACTTGTCGAGGACGTCGCGGGCACGATAGACGGGGCCGTGAAGTTCATCCGCTACGAAGCGGATGCCGTAATGCCTGCGCTCGCCACCCGCGCCGGCGGCGAGGTCGTGTCACTCGATTGACCCTGTTACCCACCATGGCACTCCGTTATTCTCTCGTCAACCGAGCACAAGCGTTTTGCGGAATGCTCATCAAGCTGACCGAGGGTTCACACTCAAACGTCACAGCACTTCGGACTTTGTTC
>Ga0105047_10017860_pt1 | contig 11029 bp, 9 predicted proteins | sample MAT04_FD_78384 | JGI IMG/M metagenome (GOLD analysis project Ga0105047, IMG submission 78384) | Freshwater microbial communities from Lake Fryxell liftoff mats and glacier meltwater in Antarctica - MAT-04 (megahit assembly) | ecosystem: Environmental > Aquatic > Freshwater > Ice > Liftoff...
ACCCGCTTGCCGGTGAAAGCAGCCAGAGCAGGGCCGGCAGCACATCGGCAACCTCGCCCACCCGACCTACCGGGTGCATGGCGACGGACGCTTTCTCTGCCATTTCGCTTGCCAGCAGCGGCTTGGCCATGGGCGTGCGCGTCAGCCCTGGCGCGATGCAATTGAAGCGAATAGCGCTTGCATAGGTCGCCGCGGCAGACTGCGTCAGCCCTATCACCCCCGCTTTGGCAGCGGAGATCGCCTCGTGGTTGGCCAGACCCGTGCGCGCTGCGGTGGAGCTCATCAGCACCACCGAAGCACCGCGATCGCTGGCTGGCTGCCGCATCGTCATGGCTGCGGCGCGCACGACCGAAAAGGCAGTCATCAGATTCAATCGCAGTACCTCGGCCACATCCTGCTGGGAGCATTGGTGCGCGGCTCTGAGCATGATGGAACCAGCCAGGTTTGCCGCTCCATCAAGCCGACCGAACTGCTGCTTGGCTGTCTCAAATGCCGTTGCCGTCTGCGCAAAGTCAGACGCGTCAAGGACGAGATGCGGCATCGAGAGCTCGCGGCCAAGCTCTGCGAGACCGCTGTCTGTGCGGCCGCACAGGAGAACCGATGCCCCACCTACAACAAGCTCGCGGCAAAGTACCGAGCCCATGCCGCCAGCGGCACCAACGACCACGAAACCGCAGCCACGAAACGAATCGGAATTGGAACTATCCACAGAGGTTTACTCGCTGAGGGGACTGCGGCTAGCGCCGGCCCGCGGCCGGTCATCAGAAAAGCCAACAGTCGGCAGCACTGACTGGAAACAATACGCGAAAGGTCGGCCGCAGGGCATGGCGCCGACTCATCTTGACCCATCTTGTCCATCTTTCCACGCTTGCCCGACTTGCCCATCCCCATGGTAAATCAAGTTGACATAGGTGATTCCCGATGCGCTGACTCCGAGTTTCTGCTATAGTCGACCGTAATGCAGCCCCTCAACACTTCGGCTTGCATCGATGCGTCAGCGGCACAATCCGCTTTGATGCCCGAAAAGGAAAATGGTATCGCATCGGGAATTTTCACCGCGGGGCTTGGCCACATGGTCGCCGGACCGTACTTGAGCGAGCTCATGGCCCCGCCAGCTAGGGGTAACGCGGACAACCGGCCAAAGCCGCCGAACCGCGAATCTGATCCCTGCGGCACAAAGCGAGCTGGCCCTTGCGGCGCGGGTGGGTTGGGCGACGATCGCTTCTTTCCTGCACCCACTCCGATGGCAGAGAGCCCGCGTGCAATCTCCCGCAGCGAGCCGATGCGCAGGGGCCCCGACCGCTGCATTGTTTTGCTCACCGAGCATGAGCGGCCCAGCGCCGCACTTCTGGCGAGTCTGGCGCGACGGGGCGTTGAAGTACTGATCAGCTTTGATCACTTTGATGCTCTCGCACGCGCATGCCTCGTGCAGCGCGAGGCCCACTCGTGGGACGAGCGTGGTCTGCTGCCCAAGGCGGGCGGGCTTGCCATGATCATCTCTCAGCCCGGTGGCAGCGGAGGCGCGCAGGCGCTCGTGGCCATAAAGGCCTTGCACCAAGCAATATGTTCCCACGCGCCGCGTTGTGTGTGCTGGGAGTTTGACCGCGACGCACCGCCGCAGACCGCGGCGCTGCGGCCCCTAGACCCACACCATAACGGCGCGACGACCGCCAAGCTCGCTCCGCACGCGCACGCGCTGCCGATGCGATTGACCCCCTCGCATGCGGAGGTCAGGACGAGCGTGCCGCAAGGCGTCGGGATCAAAACTAGGGAGAGTGCGGGGCCGACAAACGCAGAGATTCAATCACCAGCGCCCATCGCGATTCCGCAGCCGGACGGTAGAATGTCAAACTGGGAAACTTGGGCATCCGATAACCGACCGCGAGCTGAGCAAGACATGAGGAATTCGCCCGTTACAAGTGAAAATCACCTGCTTTCGGCGCGAGAACTCGCTATGTTACTTGTCGAAGATGCTGCCAACTCCGTGCCGAAAGCGGAGTTCCGATCAAACGGAGGAGTTAGGAACATCGCCGCTGGCGAAACTTCGCCTGAGCAAGGACCGATGCGGGCGTGAACCGCAGCGCTGTTGTAGATGTGTCGATGAGAGAGCACCCGGTGTCCCAACCCGTGGACCATCCGGAAGTTCGCGTGATCGTGGTCGGTCGAACCGACCTCGAAGCTTCTCTGCGCCGTGATCCGCGCATTGAACTCGTGCGCGCCCGGACAACCTTGCAGGCCATTGGTGAGCTCTCAAACCCGCGCGAAGACCCGGCGGCCCGCGAGAGCATCGTGCTCGTCAGCGCAGACAGCCACCCGGGGACAGATGCGCGACGCTTCATTACTGCCGTGCGCCTCGTTGACCCTGGCGCTCGTGTGCTGCTGGTCACTTCGCCAGACATTGCTATTGATGCCAGGGCATACGACGGCGTACTTGACCCTTCGCTGAGCAGTGAGGCAGTGCGCGAGATACTGCGCCGATTACCCGCTCCGCACTCGTCATTCGAGCGGCATGATCGCGCGGGGGCGATTGCTGCCGCTGCCCCCATCAACGTCGCGGCGAAAACCTCTGTCACACTCGCCCAAGCCAGCGGGCAGCCCACCGGCATGTCTGCACCCCTTCCCCACAGCGCTTTGCCGTTGGTCCCACCTGGTGAGGGTGCAAGCGGCCCGCGAAGTGCCCGAATCACCGGTCCCTACACGACGGCGGCAACCGGGGATGATGCTGACACATTCTCCGGATTCGGATTGCCCGGGCAAGGTGGCCCAGCGGGCACCACCGGCCAAACCGCCGCAGAGGTCATTGCGGCTGCCAGCAATGTTGGCCAGGACCTGAGTTTGGAGATGGCGCTGGTTCAGGCCGCGCTGCTCGGGCGCGATGTGCTGGATTTGGCAATGCAGGTGCTGCGCTTGCGATTCGCCCTCGCGGGCGCGGGGCAGCCACTGGCCGAGCAGGTTGTCTTTGTGGCCTTTGATGCAGGCGAGCCAGCCGCCGAGGCGGTTCGGGCGGAGGTTCGCCATCGTGACCGCATCTTCGGGTGGCTGGTCGGTCCGCTGAGCGTGCCAGTGGTTGTGCTGCCGGTGTTGCAATCTCAGGCAGATTGGCTGGCGTGCTGGCTGGCGATGGCGCACCAGCACGCAGAACTGCGTCGCGCGGCGCTGGTCGACGATCTGACTGGGGCATGGAACCGCCGGTATTTCGAGCGGTTTCTGGCTCAGGCCATTGAGCGCGCACAGATGCAGCGGCACACGCTGAGTGTGCTGGTGTTTGATATTGACAACTTCAAGTTTTACAACGACAAGTATGGCCACGCCGCGGGCGACGACATCCTGAAAGAAGCAGTGCGGCTGCTGCAATCAGTCATTCGCACCAGTGACCGTGTCTGCCGCATTGGTGGCGACGAGTTTGCAGTCGTGTTCTATGAGCCAGCAGGCCCGCGCGAGCAGGGCTCACGCCCGCCCGAGACCATCAACATCATCACCGATCGTTTTCAGAAACAGATTGCCGAAGCGCGCTTTCCCAAACTTGGCCTCGCCGCGCCGGGCCGACTGACCGTCTCCGGCGGCCTGTCGACCTATCCGTGGGATGGCCGCGGCGTAGACGAGTTGCTCGAAGTGGCCGATGCGCGGGCGATGCAGGCCAAACGCACGGGCAAGGGGCGTATCACGCTTGGCCCGCAGCTTGACGATCGCGAAGGCAAAGATGGCACCGGCGGCAAAAGCGTGCTGTGATTTAACCGTGGCGGAGCTGCGGGCGCGCGAACCTGACGTAGAGGCGGTCGGTCAATCTCACACATCTACGACCGCGCGACTCACGGTGATGGTGACGACATCGTGCAGCGGCCCCTTGTTGATTCCCGGACAGGTCTGCGCCGCGCGCTGCCAAGCCAACGGGCTACTGACGACACTGTTCCAAAACGGCCACGTTCGACATTGGCTGGGGCGATCCTCATAGACCCCGCAGACGGCCTTGCCGGGGATCGCCGTTCGATCAAGAAAGACGCAGTCAAGTCGCTGCACGCCATCTCCGCGTGGGCCGGGACGCTCCTGCAAGCTTCGTCCATTCGAGAGCATGTGTGTGTACTGCTCGGTGAACTCGTCAGGCGAGAGTTGCAGCCGCGCCGCTAGCGCTGCAACTTCGGCATCACTGACTTGCACATAACCGGAGGGCCCGGAGCAGCAGTTGCCGCACTGCGTGCAGGCGAACCGCAGGCCGATCTCGGCGCGCGGCGCATCTCCGAGGCCTGGCTTGGCATACCACGGCACATCTGGCGCTAAGTCGGGTTCGGGGAGAGACTTGCTCATGGCAGCAGCGGAAGGTAGCCAGACGCGAGCGCGTGATCGGAAAGTGCGTTGGCAACCTCTGGCACTGACTGGACGCAAAAATGCCAAACGCATATCATCGGCCGCACGATGACCGGACGATCATCCCGCTTCTTCGAACAAAAGCCGATTTCGGGACGGCTGACCTTCGCACCGAATCTTCGGCATGCCACGCTCGCATTCGCTTTAAGGAACATCTCTCCATGCTCGCCAAACTTCTGACTGAATTTCTGGGAACCATGTTCCTGGTCCTGACGATCTCGCTGGTCGTCTCCCAGTCACCCGGGGCGGCCATAGGTGGCCTGGCCATCGGCCTTGCCCTCATGGTCTGCATATACATGGGCGGCGCGATCTCCGGCGCGCATTACAACCCTGCCGTCACCTTGGCGGCCATCATCCGCGGGGCGATTTCGCCAGTGGCGGCGGTGCCCTACATGATCGTGCAGATCGCCGGCGCGCTGGTGGGGGCGTATGTTGGCTCGCTGCTCGTGGGTAAAACAATCTCTCCAACCCCCGGCACCGATGTCTCTTACGGCATGGCTTTCCTGGCTGAGCTGCTCTTTACCTTCCTGCTTGCACTGGTCGTGCTGAATGTGGCCACCAGCAAGAAGACCTCAGGTAATGGCTACTTCGGGGTCGCGATTGGTATGGTCGTTACCGTTGCCGCAGTTGCGATTGGTCCGATCTCCGGTGCCTGCCTGAACCCCGCTGTGGCCATTGGTTTGTGCAGCATCGCCGGCAAGTTTGACCAGCTTGGGCTGTACCTCCCCGCCACCTTCGCCGGTGCCGCACTGGCGGCAGTAGTCTTCAAGCTGCAGCATCCGGGCGAGCCGGCGGCACAGTAACGCACGCCGCTGGTCGTCCATATGCTCGGGTTATGGATTGCCCTCTGGCTGCTCGCCGATCATTGCTCTTACCACACGGCCCACAACTTGTGCGCGCGGCGTGCGCCATCATTGCCTGCGCCGCGGTCGTGCTGGCAAGCGGCTGCCGCTCGCTCAAGTCATCCGGCGGCGATATCGAGCTCGTCAGCGAAGCCACTGGCCGGGGAGTAACTCCTCAGCTTGTCACCGCGGTGTATCGCTACATCGATCCATCGACAGCGGACATCTACCTGTCTGACCTGCCGCTTGAGGTGCTGATGAACCCCGCGCTGACGAGCAGGGTCAAGGGCAGCTCCCCAGCCACTGGAGTAGACAACGAGGGCGAATCCCTGGGTCAGCTCGGCACACTCTCGGGCACCATCATTCATCTGCACGTTTTTCTGGTGCCCCGGGCGGGCAAGACGCCCATTGATGCGACCGCCTGCAATGTGACCATCCGCCAAGTGGTGCTGGCCGGCGATGCTGCTGGCATGTACGCGGGCGGTGGTTTTGTAGATGTGGGCGCACTTGGCGGCAGCACGCTCTCCGGAGATATTTTCGGGGGCACGCTGCGTTTGGCCGAGGCCAGCAGCACTTTTGCTGACCCGCTCGGCCCCGCGCGAATCACCGGCGCCTTTACCGCACAGTTGGATGAGCAGGCATCGCTCGCCGCGGCGGATGTGCTGGCCGAACTCGGCGAGCGGCTGCCCAGCGTGCGAAGCGAGACGAACCGTGTTCGCACAGCACAGCCCACTGGTGAGCCCCTTGGCAAGTCAGCTGGCAATGCTGAGCCGCTGAAGTAAAGTCGCACCGAGGCGAACGCTGCGTCGTAACATCTTGCTATGGCTGGCTTTTCCAATCGCGTGGTGTGCCGCTCTCTCGTGGGCATTATTTCTGCAAGCGGGCTGCTTGCGCTCTGCAATTCGGCGACAGGAGCGCCAACCTCTGCCCCGCTCGCCCCCGAGCGGATTCGCGCTGCGGACTTGGACCGGCCCAAGGCCGCACCTTCGGCCACTTACACCGTGCGTGGCGAGGTGGTTGCGCTTCCAGAGGTGGGCAAGCCGGCAACCGAGCTGATGATTCGCCACGAGGCGATTGACAACTTCGCCAACCGGAAGGGCGATGTGGTTGGCATGTCGGCCATGATCATGGAGTTTCCCCCGCAAAAGGGAGTGGATGTGCGCTCCTTGCGGCTGGGAGACAAGGTGGAAGTTGAGTTTTCAGTCTGGTGGACGCAGGCGCCGCCGTGGCTTGCCACCCGCATTACCAAGCTGCCCGGTGAGACCACACTTGAGTATCGCAAGGCAGACATCGCGCGGCTGAAGCCGCCGCAACCGGCGCAACCCACTTTACCGGTGCTCGTGCAGCGCAAGGCCGATCCGCTTGACGAGCTGGTAGAAGATGTTGCCAAGCTCCAATTGATTCGTACGACTTTGCAGCGCGTCGTGCCGGGTACAACGGTGCTGAGCGCCGAGCACGATGATGAGTTTCCTGAGCAAATCACCGTGTATGCCATCACCGTCTTCCGCGCGGGGGCAGGCAACGCTGCACTCCCAGATGGCACACCGACCGACTCACTGCTCATTACCGATCTTGGCACGCTACTGGTTCATAGCACCCATAGCACCGAGGCAGCGATACCAAAAGAGCTCGAGGCATTGATCCGCAAGACGCACCCCAACGCGAAGCTGGTTTCATCAGATGCCACTGTGGCGTATGAGTGGCTTGTCGAGTTCACCGTTGGTATCAAGCACTACATCGCGGTGCTCAGCCCAGCGGGCGACTTCAGCATCGAAGAGTCTGAGGGCGCCGAAGTCGAGACAACCGCGCCAGCCAAGCCGCCAACGCCAGAAAAGCCAGTCATGCCAGTCATGCCAAACGGTGAGGGCCGGCGCGGCCCGGGCTTTTAGTTCTGCCCTCACTCTCACCAGTTCCGATTTACAACCACTTCTCCGCTTCCGCGGCGCGGAACCTTCGGTGCGAGAGTCGATGTCAATGAACGAATGCACCTTCGGCTCGCGCTGCTGATTAGCGACCCAGTTGCTCTGGCACGATGGTGCGGAGTGCGCCGCTCTCGCGCGGATTCTTGCCGCCGCCATGCTGCTGCAAAATCGCATCAAGCATGCCGGTGCGGTCGGCATCGATGAACTCGACGGCTTTAATGACGATGCGGCGACGGCCAGCGGCATCGGCAGGGTTGAGCGCGTCCAGCTCCGCAAGCGCATCGGCCTGCAATGGGTTGGTGTTGCCCTCAGTGCGATTGATGCTGCGGCAGAAGAGGAACACAACAGCGCGCTCACCAGCTGCGAGCTGATTGCCAGCAAGGGAGAGTGCTGCGCGAAGCCCGGAGAGCGGCACGCTGCTGCCCGCAGGCCGCAGCCCGGCGAGCCACAACTCAAGCTCGCTCGTCGGCTTTGCTGCGCGCCGCCCACGCGAGGTCGAGCGCGGGGGCGAATAGGTGAGGATCTGCGGCGAAGCAGCCCCCGCGGGCAATGAAAAGGCCACGATCGCGTATCGCTGATCTGCCTGGAGTTGGGAGATGCTCGCAAGCAACTCATTACTCAGCAGCGGCATGGCCGTGAGCATTGGTCCCGACAGATCAATCGCAAAGATAATGACGCTCGCGGCCTGGCCCTGACTGCTCAGCCCCGCGAAAGAGACCGCGGCGGGCTGGTTCTGTGCAGCGGTGCGCTCTTGTTCTTGGGGAGGAGTTTGGGACTTCCAAGCCACTTGCGCCGTTGCACGCTCAGACTGCCGTGCTGGCGAGCTGTTGGCAGGCGGCGGTAGCGCTGGTTGCTGAGTGGGCGGCAACGGCTCAACATTCGCAGCTGCCAGCGATGTCGAACTGGCGCTAGCCGAACTGGGCTGGGCTGAACTGGGCTGGGCTGAACGGGGCTGGGCGGAAGCAGCGACGACTACCGCAACATCATGTTCGGCCAAGGTTGCCTCTGGCAACGCCGCAGACTGAGGCCCACTTGAAGCAAACAGCACGACCGCGACACCCAAGGCGAGATGTACCCCAAGCGATGCGCCCGCGGCGAGGACGACACCGGGCGCTGCCAGAAGTGCGGCGAGCGATGTACGGTCTCGAGTTGAGCGACAAGGCATGTGCATGGGAAGCGCGCTTGGCGAGAAACGGCAGCAACAGCTCCAAAAAGGCAACGGCGGCCGAAGGGTATCGGCCGCCGCTGCTGAATCTGTACATCATTTGCCGCCTCCAGCGAAGTTTCATTTCACTGCGCTCGACGCCAAGCGGGCATTACTCGGGCATTTGGCACTGGTGGCCGGTGCGCTCGTTGTAATCCTGATGGTTGAACTCTGCCTCATAAAACTGGCCGGCCTCGGCGACGGTCTGCAGCTGCGTCACCACCGGCTTGCCCTTCCACGTGGCATTCTCCTTGAGGAACTTCTTCGCCGCGGCGAGCTGTTCATCGTCAGAGGCAAAGATGGCCGAGCGATACTGCGTGCCAACATCGGGGCCCTGGCGATTCAGCGTGGTGGGGTTGTGATAGCGGAAGAACTCACCGAGCAGCTTCTCATAACTGATTACGCTCGGGTCGTAGTAGATGGCGACGGTCTCGGCATGGCCGGTGTCGCCATTAGAGATGGCTTTGTAGGTTGGGTTCTTCATCGTGCCGCCCTGATAGCCGGAGACAGCGTTGATGACGCCCGGTGTGCGCTGGAAGAGATCCTCAACACCCCAGAAGCAACCACCGGCGAAGTAGGCGACCTTCGTCTGCACTACCGGGTTCACCGGCATCTCCTTGCCACTTTCGACAAAGTCGAGTGAGGCCGAGTTGAGGCAGAAACGCATACCAGTCGGCGGTGGCCCATCCTCAAACACATGGCCTAGGTGCGCGCCGCTCTTGGCATCAAGAATCTCGATGCGCTCCATTCCGTGCGCACCATCGCGCACGAAGCGAATATGGTCCCACGAAACGGGCTTGAAGAAGCTCGGCCAGCCCGTGCCAGAGTTGAACTTGGAGTCTGAACTGAACAGCGGCAGCCCGCCGAGCTTGCTGACATACGTGCCCTGCTTCTTATTATCGAGCAGTGTGCCGCAGAAGGCCGCCTCCGTGCCCTTGGCCAGCACAATTCGGCGCTCCTCAGGCGTCAGCTTGCTGGCAAGCTGCTCAACCTCGGCTGGCGAATATGGAGTGATGTCGTAGCCAAGGCGGCTGAGAATGCGCATCGGCGCGGCGGCGGTCGTCATGTCCTGATTCCCTTTTGGTGAGTTGTTGCTTGAACCGAGTTTGTCTGTCGCGGGTTTGTCTGTCGCGGGTTTGGCAGCGTCTCGTTTGGCCGCGGCTTGCTTCTTTGCCTGCTCAATCTGCCTCGCCTGCTCATCAAAGCGGTCTTGACCGCTGAGCTTGACGAGCTGCTCAAAGGTGTTGTTCTTCAGCGGCATGCTGCTGGGCTGGGCTGCAAAGACTGCGGCTGCAAGCCCAATAGCCGCGGCGGCGATACCTGCAAGGACGATCTGAGAGGTCTGCATAATTGGCTCGGGGAACGAATGGCGGCGGTTGGTGCGTGGTCGCGATGAAGAAACAAAGGCGAGGGTGTGAGGTGGGATGCCGCTGAAGTATTAGATGCCACGGACCGGCAAAAGGTGGCCGATGCCATGCCAAGTGCCAAACTGATACCGCCGAACCCGGTGAAAGGTTCGGCGGCATGAATATGCAAATGGCTGTGTCAAAAACCTCTGAAACGGCCAAAATTGCCGATTAGGCGACGGCCTTTGCGGCCTGACGCTCTTTGCTCGGCACGTTGAGATCGTGTGCCAGGCCGATGAGGGACATTCCCTTGATGACCATCCAGCTCAGATCGAACTGGTACCACCGCAGGCCATGACGGGCACTGGCGGGGAAGGCGTGGTGGTTGTTGTGCCAACCCTCGCCCAGTCCAAGCACACCGAAGAGAGCGTTGTTGCGGCTCTCGTCGTGAGAGCGGAAGTGCTGCTTGCCCCACAGGTGGCAGGCGGAGTTGATGCTCCACGTGATGTGGTGAACGATGAAGATGCGGGCAAAGCCACCCCAAAGCACACCCAGCAGGCCGCCAACGAAGGTGCCAGTGACCGCATACGCGATGATGCCGGGAATGATCAGGCCGAGCAGCACCCACCAACCGAAAGTACGGTCGATGAACAGGAGCATCTTGTCCTTGCGCAGGTCGGGCGTGTACTTGTTCAAATCCACCGGGCAGGCGAACATGATCCAGCCCATGTGGGAGTGCCAGACACCCTTGAGCATGTCAACCATGGTCTTGCCCTCGTGCAAATGCGGAGAGTGCGGATCAAGATCATGATCGCTGTGCTGGTGGTGCAGGCGGTGCATGCCAACCCAGCGCAGAACCGGGCCCTCAAGGGCTGACGAGCCGAGAATGGCCCAGAAGGCCGTCATGAAGCGGTTGGTCTTAAACGACTTGTGGGTGAAGAGGCGGTGATAGCCCACGGTGATGCCAAGACCGGTAAAGACATAGCCGCCGACCATGAGCCAGAGATGCACGGGCTGCACGCCGGGGCCCCAGAGCAGCGCGATCGCTGCGAGCAGGCCGAGGACGGGCAGGACGATGACGGCGATGCAGGCGGCGCGGGTGCCAAAGGTGGCGCGTCCAGCACGCAAGTCTGCATCGTGAACTTCAGTCATCTCCGGAGAAAGCTCCAGAGCGATAAGTGGCACAACTGCATCGGTCCCGCTTGTCGTCAAGGTCGTGGCGGGCGACGGTTTGGATTCAATTACTGCGCTTGGTGAAACTTCTGGGTAATCCGCCGGCAGCGGCGAAACACGATCTGAAAAACTCACGGGAGCGGTCGTCACGAGGGGTATCCCTTTATTGAAACAAGCCAG
>Ga0105047_10017861_pt1 | contig 11028 bp, 7 predicted proteins | sample MAT04_FD_78384 | JGI IMG/M metagenome (GOLD analysis project Ga0105047, IMG submission 78384) | Freshwater microbial communities from Lake Fryxell liftoff mats and glacier meltwater in Antarctica - MAT-04 (megahit assembly) | ecosystem: Environmental > Aquatic > Freshwater > Ice > Liftoff...
ATTGAGAACAGGATCGCCGCTGCAAGCAAAATAAGATTCTTCATAATGCCTCCTCTATCAGGTGGGGAGGTGTTGCGCATTTGGCCGGTCAGGCGCGCAATATTCAAGATTTGCCGCAAAAATTTTTCTCTTCGGAAAAAAAAAGTTCCGCGTGAACGCCTCGCCGCTTATTGGCACGGCGGCTTGGGGGGAGATGACAGGTTCCGGGGGATCCACGCGCTCCGTCGATGGACGAAGCTGCTGCGTTGCGCCTGACAAATGTGCATGAGGAAGCCGGATAAACTTGTGTTCTGATAAGACGGGCTCGTGGTAATCCCCTACAATCCGGCGAAATGGACCCCAATTCCCGTCTTCAGACATTGAACGATCATCCCCACGCTGCTTCTGAAGAATATGTGCTTTATTGGATGCAGGCATCGCAGCGGACGCTGTTCAACCATGCGTTGGAGTTTGCCATTTCACTCGCGAATGAGCTGAAGAAACCGCCGCTGGTTTGTTTTGGGTTGATGGATGATTATCCCGAAGCGAACGAGCGCCACTATCACTTCATGTTGCAGGGGCTTCGCGACGTGGCAAGGAATCTCGCGAAGCGGAAGATCAGGTTCGTGGTGATGCACGGGCCCCCCGCAGACGTGGCGCTTCACTATGGACGACGCGCCGTGGCGATCGTGTGCGATCGAGGCTATCTGCGACATCAGAAATCCTGGCGCGACAAGGTGGCGGATGAAGCAAAGTGCGCTGTGTATGAGGTGGAGACCGACGTTGTCTGTCCTGTCGAGTCCGTTTCCGACAAACACGAATACGCGGCGAGGACGATCCGACCGAAAATTCATCGCGTGTGGGAGAAGTTCCTGGTTGCGCCGCAGACGGTGAAGGTCCAACAATCCTCGCTTGCGTTGAGTATCTCAGGCGATCTGGATGTCTCCGATCCGGACAAGCTGCTTTCCAAACTCAAGCTTGATCGCAGCGTCGCGAAAGTGACGACCTTCCCCGGCGGTGAAGATGCGGGGCAGAAGCGTCTCAGCGAATTCATTTCGCTTCGACTCAATCACTATCACGAAGGTCGCAACGAACCCGCCGATGGGCACGTGAGTTTTATGAGCCGTTTTCTTCATTTCGGGCAGTTGTCACCTCTGCAAATCGCACTCGCGGTGAAAGATTCTGACGCTCCGCAAGTCGATCTCGACAGCTACCTGGAAGAGCTGATCGTTCGCCGGGAACTGTCGATGAATTTCTGCAACTTCAACCCGAAATACGACTCCTACGACTGCCTGCCCAACTGGGCGAAGGTGACGCTTGCGAAGCATCGAAATGACAATCGTCCGAAGCTCTATTCACGCGAAGAACTGGAATTCGCCACAACCGGCGATCCCTACTGGAACGCGGCCCAGACCGAAATGCTGAAGACCGGATTTATGCACAATTACATGCGGATGTACTGGGGAAAGAAGCTTCTCGAGTGGATCAAATCACCCGAAGAAGCATTCGAGACCACGCTTTACCTGAATAACAAATACTTCACCGACGGCCGCGACCCCAACGGCTACGCCAACGTCGCATGGATCTTTGGCTTGCACGATCGTCCTTGGACCGAGCGGGCGATTTTCGGCACTGTGAGATATATGAACTCCGCCGGACTGGAGCGGAAGTTTGATATTGGACGGTATGTGGAGAAGTGCGCGGCGATGTGAGGGGGGAAGAGGCAGAAGACGGAAGCAGGGAGCAGGGAGCAGGGAGCAAGAAGCAAGAAGCAAGAAGCCAGGAGACGGAGGCTGGAAGCGGGGACACAGGAGACGGAGGGTTTTCGGGACATAACCCATCGCGTTGGTTCCGCGTTCGTTCGAGAGATCTCAGAATCACGCCTATTCTTCAACGCAGATCTTCAACCCCTTGTTCAACCGGTCCATCAGCGACTTCATGTATCCCATGGCGAATGCCATGCCCGCGTGCCAGGGGGCGGCGCAGGACATCAGTGGCGTGTGATCCGGGATCAGGACACCGTCGAACTTGTTGCGGTGAAGGATTGTCAGCACCCGGGCCATGTCCAGGTCGCCTTCGTCGATGAAGGTTTCCTTGTAGTTCGGAACGGTGTCGCGCACGTTGCGGAAATGAACGTAGGCAATCGCCCCGCGTTTGCTGTGACGATCAACCGCTTTGTAAATTTCGCTGCAGTTCTCGCCGCGTTCGGTCATTTCTGTCAACGTGCCAAGGCAGTATTCGAGTGAGTTATTGTGATGTGGCAGCAGGTTGAGCAGTCGATCAAACATCTCAGGCTGATGAATCAGACGCGGAAGTCCGCGCACCGTTGGCAATGGCGGATCATCCGGATGGGCTGCGAGTCGCACATTCGCCTCGGCGGCGACGGGGACGATTTCTTTCAGGAAGTTTTCCGCGCGTCGCCATAGTTCGGTGGATGAAACCGGTGCAACCGTTGCAGGACCGACATCATTGCGAAGACGCATGTTCCAGACCATGCCGTCGAACATGGGGGATTCATCGATGTATCCGTCAAGCCCCACGCTTTCCGCATCGCCCCGCGCCCATTTCCCTTTCTGCCTCCCGTAAACGCCAGCGAGCGAAAAGTTGTATCCCATCACCGGAATACCCGCCGCTCCGATGTTGCGGATGATCGTCTTGATCTTCTCGATCTGCGTCGCCCGTTGAGGACCATCCAGCAGAATGTCTCCCCAGTGCGCGGGATCGAAGTTTTCAATCGCATGCCACTTCAAGCCGTGCGATTCGATCTTCCTGCGGATCGCTGAGAGTTCATGCAAAGTCCAAAGGTTTTCCGGATCCCCCGCCCGTCCCCACCCGTATTGTCCGCCGGTGGGTTGATCGCCTTTTGCGTTTCCGGACGCCTCGCCCTGACGGAAATAATCAACCAGATGCACCACCACATGCGTTGCGCCGCATTGTTTGGCGAAGCGAAGATGATCGTCGTCAAGTTGATGACGATAAAGTCCGAATCCGAGATGCATGAGGAAAGTATCTCGAAGTTGTCCACCTGTTGAAAGCCCGAATATCGCTTCCATGTATATTTTGCTGTCGTGAGCGCGGCGTCGCAAAGGAAGGCGGAGGACTATGGGCAGAGCGAAGTCGCGCTGAACCCGTAACAGGACGCGGCCACCAGTTGCACGCGGTGCAGTACATCCTGAATCACAAGCGCGAAGGCGCGGTTGTGCTGAAGATTTCCACAAATCTTGACAATGAAAAAGCCCGCGGAATGCATTCCGTGGGCTTTTACGATTGAAGCTGATGCGTTCCAATTACGGAATACTCGCCTTCGTATCCGTCCCGATCGCATCGCCTGCAACGTCAGTTCCCGGACCACCATCCAGAAGATCATCACCCTTTTGTCCGTAGAGGGTGTCGTTGCCGGCTTCGCCGTAGAGTTTGTCGTTCGAGCTTCCACCGATAAGCGAATCATTCCCATCCCCGCCGAAGAGGCGATCGACGTTTCCGCCGCCGTCCATGTAGTCGTTGCCACCGTTGCCGTAGAGACGGTCATCGCCTCCCTGCCCGTAAAGGAAATCGCGGCCACCTGATCCGTTCAATCGGTCGTCGCCCGCACCACCGAACAGGGTGTTCTTTCCCGCGCCGCCGGTCAGGGTGTCCTTGCCGTTTCCACCGACCAGGTTGTCATCGCCCGTTCCGCCGTCCATGTAGGTTCCAGGGATGCCCGATCCAACCGATCCCGCATCATTTCCATCGAAGAGGTAATACTCGACCCGGCTCACCGAACCGGCGGTGAACTTCTTCACCACGCCGTTCACATTCGCATTGATCTTGCCGCTCTTGACGCTCGTGCCGATGGAGTCGTTGCCGCTCGATCCGTAGATTCGAAGCGTGCCGGCTTTCAATTCGGCGATATTGCGGGCGGTGATGGTGCTGTAGAGAATCTGCTTCGCGCCCTTGGGTCCGCGGATGGTGGTCGCCACTTCATAGGTTCCCGTGCCTGGATATTCATGATTGCCCACGATGCTGTAAGAGCCATCGGCGTTTTTGACGATGGTTGCATTGGTGACCGAGCCATCACCCCAGTTCACCCCGCCGACCTTGTTGCTGCGGGCGTCGGTGGTGAAGTTGACGCTGAAATCCGCTGCTACATTGTCCGCGGTGCCACCGGTGAAGGTCCCGATCACCATCCCCGGCGTCGCCGCGCCTGCCGCCGCCTGGGCGCTCACGCTTCCCCCGCCAATCGCTTTTCCGCCCACAGAGATCGAGACGATCTGCGTGTCGAAGTTGTGCGTGTCGTCGCGCGCTCCAAGGATCACATAAAGAGGTCCGGCGTATCCCGCGTTGGGCGTCACGGTGATCTTGTTGCCGGTGATCTTGTAATCGCCATTCGAGGTTGTCGCGGTGGAACCGTCTTCATTCACGATGGCGGCTGCATAGGTGATGCTGTTGCCATCCGGGTCGGCGGCGCCGATGGTGAAGGTCACTGGCGTGTCCTTGCCCGTGGCGCGATAGCTATTAACCGGTGTGAGATACGCCGCGCCATTCAGCGTTTTGGCATTACGCGTCAGGGTGAAGCTTTGGCTGTCTGATTCGCCGTGCTCGTTCTTGACGGTCACCGTGATAGTTGACGTACCGGTGTTGGCGCCGGCTTTGATCTGCAGGACGCCGTCGGAATTGTTGGTCACCACCGATGCGCTGTTGATGATCGGCTTGTTCACCGGGCTGGACGACTCGCCGCCGCTGTTCGCGGTGACCTTGGTGTCGAGGAGCTTATCGAGCGTGCTTCCCCCGCGAACGAGCTGGCCGAACATTGTGTAGAGGTAGTCCAGAGCGTTTTGCTGGTTTCCGTCGGTGATAAAGAACTGACTGCCGTCCGTATCCCGGGCGGATCGCGCCATCGCCAGTTGACCGTCGCCAACGTACTGCGTGTACTGGTTGACCTCGTCTTCCGACTGGAATCCCGGCCCACCCGTGCCGTCGCCGGCAGGATCGCCACCTTGGGCGACAAATCCCTTCATCACGCGATGGAATCCCAGCCCGTTATAAAAGCCTGACTCCACAAGCCCTTGGATCTTGCGCGCGGTGTGCGGGGCAATGTCTTCAAACAACTGGAAGACCATCGAACCTGAGAACGGCGTGTCGCCTGCACCGGTTTTGCCGGAGACGTTCATCTGGATGAAACTGTTGCCGCTGTGGAAACCGGCGGTTGCGCCATTGTTCGAGACCTTGACGCTGTAGGTGAGTTTGTTGTTTTCCGCATCCACAGCGGTGATCGGCAGTTGGAGATAGGAATTCACCGGCACACTCTGATTGGCAACGGCGTCCAACACCGGTGCATGGAGCAACCGCCGCATTTCGAGCGATTCGATCAATTGTACTGCGGCGCATTTGGCGGGTTGGTGGAGCGAGCGACGAGACTTCACAGAGACCTCCGGTGCATAAAAGTGGACAATTTTCGGATTCAACCACGCCAGTCGGGAAAATGGCGGGCAAGCAAATTACGCTTCGGGCAATGGGCTGTCAAAAACCATCCGACAGCGTCAAGGTTAGTGTCGCCGCGAACCACTGAGTGATTTCGTCAAAAGGGGTGTCTGAGAATTAGATTTTGCGCGGTGCCAGGCAGGCTAACACGGCGTCCCGCTCGATACGACCTCCGTCAACTCTGCCATCCGAACCACCACTGCCAGGGGAATACGCTTGCAAAGGCTTGCTTGCCATAAAAATGACGCAAACGAGTGTTTCAAACACGCATTTGACTTCTCTCCCTCGCCATCTTAGGCTTCGGTTCGATATGACTGCTTCACCCCCGAATGCCGCCCCAGAGACTCCGGCGCTCGACACCCGAAATCGGCTGCTCGAGGTCGCGGGGCAGGAATTTGCGTCCTTGGGCTATCGTAACGCAACAATCAGAGAAATCTGTAAGAAGGCGGGCGCAAATATCGCTGCCGTGAACTATCACTTTGGGGACAAAGCTCAATTGTACTCGGAAGTCCTTCGCCACTATGCCATCGAGTCCATGCAGAAGTATCCGCCGAACTTGGGGGTGACAGATGAGGCCCCTGCGGAGGAGAAACTGCATGCCTACATCCGGTCCTTTTTCCTGCGTATCACCGACAGCGGCAAGCCCGCGTGGTATGGCAGGCTGATTACGCGGGAGATGACCGATCCCACCCACGCACTGGAAGAGCGGGTGCGGGAAACGATGAAGCCGAGCTTCGACCTGCTGATGAGCATCGTGCGGCAGATTGCGCCGAAGCTCAGCGAGCCGCAACTTCGCATCAGCGCCATGAGCATCGTTGGTCAGATCACATTTCACCATAACTGTCGTCCGGCGATTGTGAAGGTGTTTCCCGAACAGACTTATGACCCCGAGGAGGTGGATCGGTTAACCCGCCACGTTACCGATTTTTCTCTGGCAGGACTTCGTGAATTAAACGAGCGGGCTTAAGTGCCGCGGTGCAACCATGAAATTAAGCAAAGATCCGGTTGGAGTGAATGAATCCGAAACACTCAAGCGTCCAGAAAATCCATCGTCCGGGATCGATAGCGTCGACCTTGATGTGCCAGCGGAGAATGGCAAGGATCGCTCGCGAAAGAAGTGGGTCATTGGCGCCATCGCCGCAGCGATCGTGGTGACAGTAGTTGCAGCGGTGCCCAGGGTGAATCACTGGATGCATTACGAGTCTACGGATGATGCCTTCATAGAAGCCGACATCACGCCCATGTCGCCAAAGATTGACGGATATGTTCAAAGCGTCAGCGTCAACGACAACCAGCACGTGAAGAAGGGCGATGTGCTGGTGCAGATCGATCCCCGCGATCGACAGGCAAAGCTGGATCAAGCCATCGCAAAACTGGCGGCGTCGCAGGCGGCGATCGAGGAATCCAAGGCGAACATCCAGACGATCAAGGCGAATGCAGACACCGCACAAGCGGAAGTGGATTCCGCGCAGGCGGATGCAGATTATGCGATCTCGCAAGCCAACCGCTATCGCACCATGACCAGCGGGGCAGCTTCGGAAAGCGAAAGGCAAAACGTCCTGGCGGCGGAGCGATCGGCGGCTGCGAAAGTGGCAGCGTCGCGTTCGCGCCTGCTTGCGGCGCAGGCGCAACTGAACACCGCAAAAGCGCAGCTCTCATCTTCCATCGCGCAAGGAAACGTCGAGCGTGCAGCGGTTGCGCTGGCGGAGTTGGAGCTCTCATACACCAAAATCACTGCTCCGGTTGACGGCCTCGTTACGAAGAAAAACGTTCAACCCGGCGCATATCTTCAGCCCGGCCAGCGCTTGCTGGCGATCGTGCCCGATGAGGTGTGGGTGGTAGCCAATTTTAAGGAAACCCAGCTCGAGCACATGGAAAAGGGGCAGTATGTATCGATCAGGATCGATGCCTATCCGGATCAGGACTTCGAGGGGAAAGTCGACAGCATTCAATCCGGCACCGGCTCGCGCTTCAGTGTATTGCCTCCCGAGAATGCGACCGGCAACTATGTGAAAGTTGTGCAGCGAGTACCGGTGAAGATCATGCTGAACGCAAACCAAAGCGGCAAACTTCTCGCCCCGGGAATGAGCGTTCAGCCGGAGGTGAAGGTGAAGTAGCGGTCCGGTCCGGTTCTCTTTCCCTCGCAAATTAGGGCAAGGGTGAGACGCACGGATGAATCGGACGCGATTTGCAGAAATGCAAACACTTTCGCCTGAACGAGCGTGGCGGTGATGGATATTTACCTCTCACCCCCGTCCTCTCCCCGGGGGAGAGGAGTAATGTATTGTGCCCAATGTCTTTCGCAGCATCACAATCTTTTTCCCTCCCCCGTCCACATGTGAACCCGTGGCTGATTGCCGTTGTGGTGGCACTCGCGACGTTTATGGAGGTGCTGGACACGTCTATTGCGAATGTCGCACTGCCGCATATTGCGGGGTCTCTTTCCGCCGGACAGGATGAAAGCACCTGGGTGCTGACCAGCTATCTCGTCAGCAATGCAATCATCCTTCCGATCTCCGGCTGGTTGAGCGCGGCAATGGGCCGCAAGCGGTTTTACATGCTGTGTGTGCTGCTGTTCACGCTGAGTTCGCTGGCGTGTGGCATGGCGACATCGCTGGGGATGCTGATCTTCTTCCGTGTGCTGCAAGGCCTCGGTGGCGGGGGACTGCAACCCACCTCGCAGGCGATCATGGTCGATACCTTTGAACCGCGGCAGCGTGGAATGGCGTTCGCCATCTACGGCATGGCGACGGTCGTCGCACCGGCGATCGGACCGACGCTTGGTGGGTGGATCACGGACAACTTCGACTGGCGTTGGATCTTCTTTATTAATATTCCGGTTGGTTTGGTGTCAATTTTCCTCACGTATCAGCTGGTCCACGATCCGCCTTACCTTAAAACCCAGAATAGCCGCGGCTCGATCGATTACATCGGATTAGGATTTATTGCCCTTGGACTGGGCACGCTGCAGATCATCCTGGATAAGGGGCAGCGCGAAGACTGGTTTTCATCCGGTTTCATCGTGTGGGCGACCGTGATTTGTGTGTTCAGCCTGGTGTTTGCGGTGGTGTGGGAACTGCGCGTGAAAGCGCCCATCGTCGAGCTGCGCCTGCTGAAGGAACGCAATTTTGCGACTGCGAACATCCTGATGTTTTTCCTCGGGTTTGTGCTGCTTGGATCCACGGTGCTGTTGCCGCAGTTGCTGCAGTCGCAGATGGGGTACACTGCCACCAGCGCGGGCATGGTGCTATCTCCGGGCGGGATTGAAATGCTATTCCTGCTGCCGATGGTTGGAATGCTTCTTTCCCGCGGCGTGCCGCCAAAATTCATGATTACCTTTGGATTGATCATGGGCGCTTCGGGACTGTTTCTCATGCAGCGGTTTAATCTGAGCGTCGATTTCTACCATGCGACCATGGCGCGGTGCGTGCAGGCGGTGGGCTTTGCGTTCCTGTTCGTGCCGCTGAACACCATGGCGTATGCCTATCTGCCGCCGGGGAAGAACAACCTGGCGTCGGGCCTGTTGAATCTCTCCCGCAACATCGGCGGGGGCGTCGGAATTGCATTTTCGACGACCATGCTGGCGCGAAGGGCGCAGTTTCATCAGAACGTGCTGTCGGCGCACACCAGTTCCTACGATCCCGCGTTCGTTAACACCCTGGAGACCATTCGTGAAGGGCTTATTGCCAACGGCATGAGTGCACTTGACGCTACAAGTCGAGCATCCGCAATGATGTATCAGCAACTGACCCGACAAGCGGCGATGCTGTCTTATGTCGACAATTTTCACCTGATGGCGCTGATTTTTCTCGCTGTGATCCCGCTGGTGCTGATCACCAAGACGCGGAAACATGCACCCGTGCCGACGGGCGGGCATTGATGTTGCATCTCCTGACTTTCAAGATCGCCTTGTTATACTGACTTTCTCACGCTCTCCCGGGAGGAGGCGGAAGGACACGGAGGTCCGACATCAGCATCACACCGCAGGATCAGACGCTGGACGAGCATCGCAGCCGAAGCTTCATCTCGCATGCGAAGCTGATTGGCTTCGTGACATTCCTGTCGCGATTGCTCGGATTGGCGCGGGAGATGATCGCCGCGAAATACTTTGGCGCGGGGGTGGTGTGGTCGGCGTTTCAATACGCCTTCACGATTCCCAATCTGTTCCGCAAACTGCTGGGTGAAGGCGCGCTAGCCGCAGCGTTTATTCCGCTTTATACGAAAGCCATCAAGAATCAGTCTGGTGAAGGCAGTGCCAATGACTTCGCCTCGGCAAGCGTTTCACTGCTGATCTCAATTCTCATCGCGGTCGCACTGGTGGGCGAAATGGTGCTGGTGGCGATCCTGTTCCTTGCAGACATGCGATCCTCCACACAACTCGCGGTGAAGCTGACGATCGTCATGCTCCCCTACGTCATCTTCGTGTGCGGCGCGGCGTTTCTGTCAGGGATCCTTCAGGTGCATCGTCGTTTCACCGCCGCCACCGCAACGTCGATTATTTCAAACCTGCTGATGATTCTCGCACTGGTGATGGTCGCGAAGGTGCATGATCTGAAAACCGAACAGGGACAGCGGAGCGCCGTCTGGTGGATTGCAGTCTCGGTGCTGGTGTCAGGTGTGGCGCAGGTGCTGATGTTGTTGCCGTCCTTGAAGGCAACCGGTTTCCGCTTCCGCTTCGTGCGGCATTTCTGGACATCCGCGGTGAAGGAAATGCTCAGACTTTCCATCCCCGTGGCGTTGGGCGCGGGGGTGCTGCAACTGGGCGTGGTGTTGGATAAACAAATTGCCCTCATGTTCGCCTGGGGTGACGGCAAAACCCACATGCACCTCCTTGGCTACGCGATTCGGCTGCCCATGGAACCGGGGGCATTGGCGCGATTGAACTGGGCGCAGTTTCTTTATCAATTTCCCCTGGGCGTGTTCGCAACCGCGCTGGCAACGGCGATCTTCCCGCAACTTTCAGGTGATGCCCTGGAACTGGATCGTGAGCGATTCAAATCCATCGTCCGCAAAGGCGTGGAAGCCGCGCTGTTCATCGGTCTTCCCGCGAGCGTCGGCATGGTGATCATCGCACAGCCGTGCGTGAGGTTGCTCTTTGAGCGCGGCGAATTCACCCCGCGCGATTCGGCGCTCACCGCACTCTCCACGGCGATCTATTCTTCCGCAATCTGGGCGTTCTCGCTGCAGCAGATTCTGAATCGTGCGTATTACGCGCTGCACGACATGAAGACGCCACTTATCTGGACCAGCGTGAACCTGGCGATCAACCTCATCGTCGAAATTCCGCTGCTCTGGACACCCCTGCACGAAAGTGCGATGGCGGTGGGCACGCTGGTAAGTTTTACGGTGCAGTCGGTGCTGATGCTTTACATGCTGGATCGCCGAGTGGGCGGGATGGGCCTGGGCATTCTTCTGCCGAAGATCGGAAAGATGCTCATCGCCACCGCGCTGATGGGCGGGGCGTGCATGGGGGTGCAGAAAATCCCGGGATTTCCCCGCGGATCGACCCATCTCATCTGGGCGGTGCAATTGACGATTCTCATGGTCTTCGGTGGCGCCGTATCATTCGAAAGAACATACGCGCTGGGA
>Ga0105047_10017862_pt1 | contig 11027 bp, 10 predicted proteins | sample MAT04_FD_78384 | JGI IMG/M metagenome (GOLD analysis project Ga0105047, IMG submission 78384) | Freshwater microbial communities from Lake Fryxell liftoff mats and glacier meltwater in Antarctica - MAT-04 (megahit assembly) | ecosystem: Environmental > Aquatic > Freshwater > Ice > Liftoff...
AAAACGGATATCGTGCGAGAGTTTCTGCGTTCCTTGCCCTGAGAGGTTGGCTATGAGTATTGCAGGATGCGAAGAAAAAGCCGCCCTAGAACGGCGGGGCTTTAGACCCAATTTCTTGGTAATACTCCGTCAAATCAATTCTGACCAATCGATCTTCTAGGATTAAAAAACGCCAATTTGTCCCACTTGTAACCGCTCCATAAATCACAGGTAGTTGATTGCACTTCCTTTGATTGAAGATCTGTGCTGCCAACATTACTGCTACACATTGACCAATTCCCGCAATAATATCTTCCCGTTTCGCCTCAACCACGATCGCCACAGGCGCACTAATAAATAATTGCTCTTTAGCGGCACTCAAAATAAAATCGCAAAATCCCCCTAAACCTTGCTCAAGATCGACATTAAACTCCGTCCCAGAAAACAGCGACACCTGAAAACCCATTTGCCTTCTCACTTCTGCCAAAACTGGAGCGATCGCAAATTCTGAACGCGCTTTTTCTGTCCCGATCATCGTCGCCAATTCCACATTCTCTGCCAACCCCATCGTCAAATATGCTGATGGTTGGACTTTTTCGACATCCGCAAACAGATCGCGATGTTCATCGATCGCTAGCCCAAAGGTTGATTGCACCGAATCCAACGTGAAATTACTGTAAGCCATTGATTTAGATTCCTCACGATCTAATGAGCTTAGGGTCTAGCTTCAGGAATTGAAGTTGAGCGTTTAGGCGAAGGGATAAGGTAGGCGATAATTGCGCCGCCAGTAAACCCAGCAACGTTACGAATAATTGGCAAAATATCTCCCGTGCGCATCACCACAGGCCCAATCCCAAAAACGAGAAATAGCATTCCCCAGAGTGGAGCCAACACCAAAGCCCATCGCCAAGCGAAAAATTCACCTTCACGGCGAGGGTGTCCAGCAAAACCAAAGATGATGCCGCCAACGAGTGAGGTTATCAGAGTTAAGACCCATTGCTCTTGCGGTAAACCAGGTACAACGGCACAACCATCTTGTTCTAGACAGGTGACAATCGCGTCAACTGAGGACAAAATTGCCCGATCTTGACCTCGATCGCGCACAAAGAACTGATTGCCATAACGCGACTGGAGTTCGATCCAAAATCCGCGTGGTAAGAGACTGTAGACATCATCACCGACATTGAAGTTAAGAATGTTTCGATCGCGTGAATCAGCCACTAACAAAACGCTGCGCTCGTTTAAACCCCAATATTTTTTGACAGCTCTACCAGGTGTAGCATCGACTTGAGTCAGAATACGTAATTTCCAGCCAGTTTTTTTCTCAAAGCTAGTTAAATCTCGATCGAGCTTAATTTTTTCGGGGCCAGAGAGAAATTTTCCCAAGTCGATCACGTTTGTTTGCTCTTGAGGTAGAAGTTCTGGGGCATCGATCGCCAGAGCAGGAGCGGCATGGCTGAACGTAACACTCAAAGTGACTAAGGCACAGAGCAGAAAATTAATCGCATATGAAATAAAGTTTTTAAATTTTCTAGGCTGAAATTTGCTAGTGGACATAATTAAGTTTTAAAAAGATTTTTATTAAAGCTTGACTAATTATAAACTTTTGTGAGTGAGTATTCATACTTTACACCCTATTCAGCTCCGATTTAACCTACACTCAAGCTTCAAGCCTATAAATATTCCCTCTTATTCATTTCCGAAATATGGCACCCCTCATCAGTTGGTATCCAGGTCACATTGCCAAAGCGGAAAAAGCTCTACGCGAACAGCTCAAGCGGGTGGATGTCGTATTGGAGGTACGGGATGCTCGGATTCCATTTGCTAGCAGTCATCCTAAAATCGCCACTTGGGTTGAGGGGAAATCTCATTTGTTAGTGATGAATCGGGTTGACGCGATTTCACCTGATGTCCAAGCCCAATGGAAAAGGTGGTTTAAGCAACAGGATCAGACAATATATTTCACTGATGCTCAGGCTGGTCAAGGAACTCAGTCATTACTAAAAGCGGCTCAGGTGGCAGGAGAACAAGTCAATGCCCGACGACATAGCAGAGGAATGTTGCCGCGCCCTGTGCGTGCAGTGGTGATCGGTTTTCCCAATGTGGGCAAGTCTGCTCTGATCAATCGGTTGCTCAAAAAACGGGCGGCGGAGAGTTCTAATCGTCCAGGTGTGACCAGACAGTTACGTTGGATTCGGATTTCCGATCAGATTGAGTTACTCGACACGCCAGGGATTTTGCCACCTCTGATGAACGATCAATCTGCTGCGCTTAAATTGGCGATTTGTGATGATATTGGCGGTGCTGCTTACGATAATCTGGTGGTGGCGGCGGCGGCGATCGAACAGTTTGATGATTTGGGTGTGAGACTGATCGATCGATACGGACTTGTGTTCGATCATGAATCTGGGATGGATTACATTATTGAAGTATCCGAGAAAAAGTTTAATGGTGACAGCGAACGTGCTGCCCGCTCTATCCTCCAAGACTTTCGCAAAGGTAAGTTAGGACAGATTTCTCTAGAGCTACCTTAGAGATATGGTAAAGCTAAATGGAACGCGGTAATCGACTTGGCATCGAGGCTGGTGGAGGCTTTGCCCGATCTGATTAGAGATTCAATTTCGGCTCGATCGAGCATAACTAAAGAGATCTCTTCATCGTCGTCTTGAGCGGGAGGATTCGCTAACTCTTCAAGATCTCGTGCTAGATAGGCATGGATGATCTCATCAGAATAGCCAGGACAGATAAAGAATTCACCTAATTTTTGCCAACTGTGGGCGCGATAGCCTGTTTCTTCTTCGAGTTCGCGTTTGATTGTGATCTCAGGGATCTCATCTACCTCCAAAGTGCCAGCAGGAAATTCTAAGAGATATCTTTCGATCGCAAACCGATATTGTTTAACTAGAATAAATTTGCCATCCACCGTGATTGGAACAGCCAAACCCGCACCTGGATGACGGATGTATTCATACTCGCCTTCAACGCCATTGGGTAATCGGAGTCGATCGACGCGGTAGGTGTATTTTCGACCACTATATTGCAGACGATTTTTTAGCAGCACTGATGGAATTACTTCGTTACTCATTTAGGTTTGGATCGTGAATTACGGCTGGATCGTAGCATCAACTGCCGACACCATCCAATCAAAAAACAGCCCAGTGCCGTTAAAGCACTGAGCTGCAAGTCTTAGATCTCAAGATCGCAAATCAACTGTTTGACTTACTTCTTGACTGGATTTTTAGAGCCAGAAGACTCTGCGTATCGGCTGCTGGTTTTGGGACGAGGCTCGTAGCTACCACGTCGCCCACCGCTATTTCGGTCGTTGCGGTCATTTCGATCGTTGTAACTGTTGTCTTGGAAGCGTTTGACAGGCTTATCAGAGGTAGGCTTCTTGTCAACTTGCTTCGAGAGCACGTTCAGGGCAGCTTGCTCTGATTTTTCCGATTGGATGTGGGTGTAAGCAAGCTGTAAAGCCGCAGCAGCGATCGCTTGAGGGTCATAATTTTCAGACAATTGCGACACCAATGGCAGGAATGAAGCCAGTCGTTCCCCGCTCAAAGACTGATGAATTTGCTCCGTAAAACGGGAGATTCTCTGGGCTTGGATCTGACCAATTGTAGGCATTTGCAGCAACTCAAACGGCTGACCAACTTGCTTTTCCAGTTGACGCACCTTAAAGCGTTCTTTCGCAGTGATCAGGGTAATCGCAGTGCCTGTCTTACCGGCCCGACCTGTGCGACCGATACGATGGACATAACGATCCAAATCATCAGGTAGATCGAGGTTGATCACATGGGTGAGGTTATCGATATCCAGTCCCCGTGCGGCAATATCGGTAGCGACCACCCATTTCACCTGTTGGTTACGGAAGCGACGCAGCAATCCTTCACGTTGAATTTGAGTCAGGTTGCCATGATACTCATCGACACTATGCCCAGCCGATTGCAGGATATCGGTGAGATGGCTAGCAGAATCTTTGGTACGCACAAAGATAATCGCTGAAGTTGGAGCCTCTAACTCCAGAATCGGCAACAACGCTTCTTCTTTAGAGAGGTGGCGTGGGACGAGATAAATTTGTTGATTGATCATGGATGGGGCACTCATTTCTGCCTCAACCTTGACCATCACTGGTGATTTCAAGTAGTTTTTGACCAAGCGTTTGATCGGTGCTGGCATTGTTGCCGAGAAGAACGCAGTTTGACGTTCGGTCGGAGTCGCTGCCAAAATTTTCTCAACATCTTGGATAAAGCCCATGTTCAACATTTCATCGGCTTCATCAAGCACGAACCAAGAAATATCATCGAGCTTAAGGTTGCGACGATCCATCAGATCGATCACACGCCCTGGTGTACCAACAACTACGTGGACACCACGTTGGAGCTGAGAAATTTGGCGTTCGATCGACTGACCACCATAAACGGTCAAGATCTTCGCGCCTGGTTTAAGGTTAAAACCACGAATTGCTTGGCTAACTTGGAGTGCCAATTCGCGAGTAGGTGTGAGAATTAGAGCTTGAAGCTTGTTTTGAGTCGTATCGATCCGCTCTAGAATTGGCAGTGAAAAAGCCGCAGTTTTGCCAGTCCCAGTCTGGGCTTGACCTAGCATGTCGTTGCCTGCGAGCAGTTGTGGAATAGCTTGAGCTTGGATCGGAGTTGGCTCGTTAAAGCCTAGTTCTGTAAGTACCTGAATACGGGCTTCAGACAAGCCTAAAGATTGAAAAGAAGAGGGCATGAATGCTCCTGACTAAAGAAAGTAAGTAGTCTGCATCAGCTCCATCTAAATTCCATCCAGCACCCTGGATTTGGCAGGGCGTTATAAATCCAGAACAGGAGCACAACAGCAGTGGTCAATAACTATATTACAGGTTTATGTTAAAGATTGTAAACAAAATATTTTTTGCCCTATAAAATCCGAATTACGGTCGGAATATTATAGAGCGACGGTAGTTTGGTAATTTCAGCCAAGGCTGCTTGAAAATTACCTTCAAGCACTCTCTGGGTCACAATTACGACCTCGGCAAGATTTTCGCTCGAAGATTCCAGACTGGGCTTTTGCAATACTGACTCCAAGCTCACCAAATGCTCCCCGAAGCAAGTACCAAGATCACCGATCACGCCAGGCTGATTGCGGGTAATAAATCTGACATAGAACTGATTGATCGTTTTATCGATCGATTGCACAGAGGCGTAGTGTTGATGCGAACAACCCATGAGCTGGTTAATTTTAGGGTGATCTTGGTGATTTTGCTGGCTAGTTTTGAGTGCGGCAACGACGCTAAGAATATCGGCAACGACGGCACTTGCTGTAGCTCCAGAGCCAGCCCCAGGTCCTGAAAATACAACTTCGCCAATCGGATCGCCTGAAACCGTGACGGCATTGGTGACACCGTTGATACTGGCAAGGGGATGATGCTTGGGAATTAGGGTGGGGTGAACCCGAATGTCTAACTCCTGAGATTCGCTAGATTCTGGACTAATTTCTGGACGACGTGCAATTGCTAGTAACTTGATCACAAATCCAAGTTCGGTGGCGGCTTTGATGTCAGTACCAGTAATGTTGCGAATTCCTTCACGGTAAATGCGATCTAGCTTGATTCGATCTCCAAATGCCAGACTCGCCAAAATTGCAATCTTATCGGCAGCATCAAAACCATCAATATCCGCCGTAGGGTCAGCTTCAGCGTAGCCCAGCTTCTGCGCGTCTGCCAAAATACTCTCAAAACTTCCCCCTGCTTCGTGCATTCGGGTGAGGATATAGTTCGTCGTACCGTTGATGATGCCTGTGAGTGAGGTAATCCGATTTGCACCTAAAGCCTGTTTTAAAGCTTGGACGATCGGGATGCCCCCAGCAACAGAGGCTTCTAGCATCACATACACACCAGTTGACTTGGCGGCGGTAAAAATCTCGTCGCCATGCCGTGCGAGTAAAGCCTTGTTCGCCGTGACGATGTGTTTGCCATGCGCGATTGCCTTGAGTACAAGACTCCTCGCTGGCTCAATCCCGCCTATTACTTCCACAACAATGTCAATATCGGGGTCGGTGACGATCGACATCAGGTCATCAGTACAATAATCTTCTGGCAGATCGCGATCACCAAGAGACTTAATCGATCGAGGTTTTGTAAGAGATCGAACTCCCACCTGCTTAATTTCAATTTCGTGCAGCAGGAGATTCCGCCCTTCAGGGTCAAGCAAGATGTTTGCCACACCTGTTCCCACTGTTCCTAAACCTAGCAGCCCAATTTTGTAAGTCACAGTTAAAATCGCCTACAACTACAAATAGCTCACAACTAGTTTTCAGCATACCTCAACACGGGATTTAGAGGGAATGAAATCACAAATGTTACCCCACCGTTAGCTGGACTTTCAATCGCGATCGAGGCACCGTGAAGATCGATCGCTTGTTTGACGATCGCTAGACCCAGACCCGCACCGGGTGTACCAGGTATGGTGTTAGCATTACTGGCTCGATAGAATTCTTCAAAAATACGGTTGTGCTCCGCTAGCGGAATCCCAATACCCCGATCGCTCACCCGAAAGATCACAGATGTCTCTGTACAGTTCAATTCCAGCTTCACTTCTCCGCCATTAGGTGAGAAGCGTGTAGCATTCATAAAAAGATGAAAAAAGATTTTCTGAAGTAGTTGAGAATCGAGCCAGACAGAACGGGGACATTTGCTTTGAGTGAAATTATGATTAAACATAATTTGCTGGTTTTGATTTTTGATCGATTCCCATTCTTTGACTAGGGTATGGCAAAACTCGGCTAAATCGATCGGTGTGGGATTAAATGACAACTCACTAGCTTCATTTTTACTGATTGTTAAGGCATCATCCAGAACTTGAGTAATGCGTTTGATGTTATTTCTGACTTGCATAAAACGCTTCGATCGCTTATCTGGATCGAGCGTTAAATATTGCTGTTCGATGATGTCAAATGAAAGCGAGATCGACGATAAAGGGGTGCGAAATTCATGCGAGAGCGTCGTGATTATCCTAGTTTTGAGGTCACTGAGTTCCCTTTCTCGTTCTAGAGCCTGAGTTACTACTTCCTCCGCTTGTTTGCGTTTATCAATTTCGACTTGCAATTGCTCGATCGCGTTCTCTAATTCTATGGTGCGCTCTTGGACTCGATTTTCTAAAGTCTGGTTTGACACCTCCAGTTCTTGACGGAGCCGAGATTGCTGAATTAAGCGTCTCACTCGTTGAATTAGCACCGCCAGATGAATCGGCTTTGTCACGTAGTCAGATGCCCCAGCCGCAAAAGCTCGATCGACATATTCTCGATCGTCAAGCCCTGTAATCATCAACACAGGGGCATGATACGGCTCAGGCAATGTGTGAATGCGAGCGCAACAGGTAAATCCATCCATCACAGGCATGATCGCATCTAGCAACACAATATCAGGATGTAGTTCAGTATAAAGAGTCAGACATTGCTCACCATCACTTGCTTCGATCGTGCGATATCCAGCATGGTGCATAGAGCGGCACAAATAACGCCGTATGACTTCATCATCATCGGCAATCAAAGCTAGTGGTAAATCTGTCGCTTCTCCAACTCTGTTCATATTTGCGCTTTATTTATGCCTTACTTGCGATCTATTTGTGACCCTAGCTATCTAACTTTTGGCGTTCGACAATCAGAGCAGATCGGACTCGATCGAATTCTGTTGTTAATGCTGTAAAGAAAGCCGCACTGGATTCCGCCATAAACTCTGCTTCTAGACTAGCATCTCCTGAGAGGGCAATTGTCTCTAGCTCTCGGCAAAGCTGCGCTAAAAATATCGCGCCAAATATTGCACTACTTGACTTCAGGGAATGTGATATTCTGCCAAGCTCGTTGATGTCTTGAGTTTCGATCGCCTGCTCGATAATTTTCAGCTTTTTGGGCACATCAGCAATATAGACATCGATCATCTCAGCCATAAAATCATCAGCATCATTTCCTGCCGTTTCTCGTAGAGTTCGCAAAGCTTTTGGGTCTAGAACCTCAGAAGTAGATGTGGCGTTATTGGTTATAGACGCTTGGTGCTCAACTAATTGCTTACTGTTTACCGATCGCTGAGCTAATGCCTGCTTGAGATCTTCTAATAGAATTGGTTTGCTTAAATAGTCATCCATTCCTGCGGCAATACATTTTTCTCGATCGTCGATCATCGCACCAGCAGTTATCGCAATAATTCTTACAGGGATTGTTGGAGGGGCAAGATCTTGAACTAATCCGCGATTAATTGAAGATTGTTCCATTAGCCTAATTTGTCTCGTTGCTTCTAGTCCATCCATCCGAGGCATCTGGACATCCATTAACACAACATCATAGGTCTGGCGTTGTAATGCTTCTATCGCTTCCAATCCGTTGCTGACGATATCGGCACAATAGCCCAATTTTTGCAGCATCAAGTCGATCACTTTTTGGTTAATCGCATTATCATCTGCTAGAAGAATTTTAAGCAATCGCCTTTCTAACATATGTTTCTCTTCTAGTTTTTTTCTAGATTTTGTTCATGCTCTGGCTGACCAACTATTTTTAATCTACTTGTGAAATAGGGAATCAACGGAGAGGGGGGGATTCGAACCCCCGATGGCTCACACCATAACAGTTTTCGAGACTGCCGCATTCAACCGCTCTGCCACCTCTCCAACATTTCGGTAGATCGAGTTTAGCATTCTCACTGCACAACGGCATCATGCTAGTTCAGAATTCTAGAATTTGCTACTCGATCGAGCGAAACTGGCCGCAAAGTGAAATATGATTAAAAGCAGTATTTTTATCAAGTGTTAATAACTGAGCATTGTATGGATATTTTGACATTGGGTTGGGTCGGAGTTTTAGCCGTTTTCACGCTCTCGATCTCTTTTGTGATTTGGGGACGAAATGGTCTCTGATCCAATCGGCTGTATAAATCGGCAAAAGTCATTAAATTAATCACTGGATTCAGATGTCAGAAACAGTAGTTATTAGATTTTTTTTCTGGGCAGCGATCGCATTGCTAGTGGCAGTGACTGGTGGTGTTGGCTATCTTACTTTTCTAGAATGGCGAGATCGCCGTCGTGGGAAGAGCTAACCGATAGCAGATGCCCTAGTTTTTTGGCTTTTGTTTCCATGTAACGCTCGTTATATTCGTTGGTTTCGATCAACAAAGGTCGGCGGCGCACCACTTCGATCCCAAAGCCTTTGAGTCCTGCAATTTTGCGGGGATTATTTGTGATCAGGCACATTTTTTTAACGCCCAGATCATGCAATATCTGCGCTCCAACTCCATAGGTGCGTAAGTCAGCCGCAAAGCCTAATCGCTCATTTGCTTCGACTGTATCTAGCCCCAAATCTTGGAGGGCATAGGCTTTGAGTTTGTTGATCAAACCAATGCCTCGTCCTTCTTGACGCAGATATACGACAACACCACAGCCAGCATATTCAATCATTTTTAAGGCACTTTGTAATTGACCGCGACAATCACAGCGTAACGATCCAAGTGCATCTCCAGTCAGACATTCTGAATGCACACGTACCATGATTTCTTGCTGACCAAATTGGCTCGGATCACCTTTGACAATCGCCACATGCTCAGAATTGTCCAATGTATTGCGATAGGCATAGATATTAAAATCGCCAAACTGAGTCGGCAGCTTTGCCACCGATTCCCGCACGACAAAGCGTTCATGCTTTAAACGATAGCCGATCAAGTCGGCAATGCTAATCAGTTTGAGGTTAAATTTCTTGGCGTATTCCAGCAATTCTGGGAGGCGTGCCATTGAGCCATTTTGGTTTTGAATTTCGCAAATTACGCCCGCAGGATACAACCCTGCCATATGTGCTAAATCTACCGCCGCTTCGGTATGCCCCGCTCGCTTTAACACGCCGCCACTGCGAGAGCGCAAGGGGAAAATATGCCCAGGACGAAGTAGATCGCTAGGTTTGGTTGCAGGATGAATGGCAGCTTGAATTGTGCGCGATCGATCTTCAGCCGAAATCCCAGTTGTCGTGTTAGCGGCATCAATGCTGACGGTGAAAGCTGTCTGGTTGGCATCTGTATTTCGATCGACCATTAATGGTAATTCCAGCTCGTCTAGTCGATCGCCTGTCATCGCCAGACAGATCAAACCTCTAGCATGAGTTGCCATAAAGTTAATCGCATCAGGAGTAGCAAACTGGGCGGAACCAACTAAATCACCTTCATTTTCGCGATTCTCATCGTCAACCACGACGATCAGACGGCCTGACTTAAGTTCATTCAACGCATCGGGGATGGAGTCAAACTGCATGGTAGCTTTTATTAAGATTCCGTAACATGATTAATTCCATCATAATCAATCCTTAGCCTAAACTAGCTGTTGATTTGAGCCTCTACTTAAAAATATGACTTATTCTCTGCGAATTGCTGACATGGCAGTATCGGAAAGACCTCGTGAGAGGCTATTGGAGCAGGGATCACGGGGTTTGGCAACAGCAGAATTATTGGCAATTTTGTTGGGGACGGGACAGGGTGCGGGTAAGCTCTCCGCCGTGGGACTGGGACAGTTGATCTTGCAAACGGTGAGCCAAGATGTCAGCGATCCACTCGCCGCATTACAAGGAATTTCCGCTCAAGAGTTGATGCAGATCCCAGGTGTCGGCCCAGCGAAGGCGACCACGATCTTAGCGGCGATCGAATTGGGTAAACGGGTGTTCTTTTCTAGACCGAGCGATCGAATTGAAATCACTGACCCGTCGATCGCTGTAGCGGCACTGAGCCAAGATTTAATGTGGCAACCCCAAGAACGGCTGGCAGTTTTGATGTTGGATAATCGCAATCGGATTATGGGGCAACGGATCATTTCGATCGGTACAGCAAATGAAACGATCGCCCATCCTCGCGATATTTTTCGAGAAGTGCTCAAAAGTGGAGCAACAAAGCTGATCGTGGCGCACAACCATCCTTCGGGCAATACTGAACCCAGCCCCGAAGATATCGATCTGACCCGCCAACTCCTCCAAGCTGCGAGTTTTCTCAGTTTGCCAATGCTCGATCATCTGATTCTGGGCAATGGCGATTTCAAAAGCATTCG
>Ga0105047_10017863_pt1 | contig 11026 bp, 9 predicted proteins | sample MAT04_FD_78384 | JGI IMG/M metagenome (GOLD analysis project Ga0105047, IMG submission 78384) | Freshwater microbial communities from Lake Fryxell liftoff mats and glacier meltwater in Antarctica - MAT-04 (megahit assembly) | ecosystem: Environmental > Aquatic > Freshwater > Ice > Liftoff...
CTCGCCCTCGGCCAGCACGAGCTTGCCTTCGAAGCGCCGGGCCAGCTTCAGGGCAAAGCCCTGGTCGGGTCCCTGGAAGCCGAGGCCCGGCCCTTCGGGCTGCCGCTCGTGCAGCTCGGCGGGTCGGTCGGCCATCCACGAGTCGGGCCGACGCGGCGGCGAGGCGTAGACGCGAGCCGTGTCGTCCTTGTTGCTCGGAACGTAGGAAGGAGCAGCCATGGACGGGAGCCTATGCGCCGACCGGTCCCGGAGTCAGACCCGCGCCATGCGTGGACGCGACGTTCTCAGGCGAGGCCGTCGTAGCGGTTCAGGAACGCGGCCACGGCCTGGCGGCTGACCGGGTTGGCGGGCTTGTACAACGGCTTGCCGGGCAAGTTCGGCGTCCCGGTGGACAGCTGGGTCTCCGCCATCCACTGCACCGGCGTGAACAGGTTGCCGCCGGTCACGTCGGCGAAGAACGGCGACGTGAGCGAGACAGGTGGCTCATCCGCGTTGCGCCACAGGAACGCGGCCATGGCCTGGCGACTCACCGAGTCGGTCGGCTTGAACAGCGGCTTTCCGCCCACCGGGTTCGCCGAGCCGGTGGACAGGCCCGAGTCGGCCATCCACTGGATCGCCGCGTAGAACGGGTGCGTCGCCGGCACATCGGCGAAGAACGGCTGCACGAGCGACACCGACGGCTGCTCCTCGTACTTGTAGAGGAACGACGCCATGGCCTGGCGGCTGACAAGACCCGTCGGCCGGAACGTGCCGTCGATGTAGCCAGCCGTCACGCCGCGTCCGACGAGCCACTCGATGTCCCCGCAGAACGCGTGGCTCGAGGGCACATCGCTGAAGGGACCGGCACCGACCCCGCCACACCCGGTCGGCACCACCGCCGCCGACGGAATCGATGCCGGACCGATGTCGACAGCGTTCTCTGCCGTCACGGTGAAGGTGTAGGTGGCGCCGTTGGTCAGGCCCGTCACCACACACGACGTGGTCGCCGTCATGCACATCGCCCCACCGGGCGCGGCGGAGACCATGTACTTGATGATCGGCGAACCGCCGTCATCTGCCGGGGGTGCCCACTGGATGCTGGCCTGGCCCTGGCCAGGCGTTGCCACCACCGCCGTCGGCGCAGCCGGCGCCGTGTCCACAGGAAGCGTCAACATGGCATCGATACCGGTCGTCGAGCCGGCGGCCACCACCGGGGTCGCCGAGGCACAGATCGGGTTGGCGGTGAGCAGACCGGCGATGCCGTCGTAGCACTGAACCGCTGGGTACAGGCTGGGCAGCGCGAACGAGACGTTGTAGCTCGCCGGATGCACCCGCACCTTGTACGTGCCGTCGGCGCCGGTGACCGCACCGCCGGAACCGGCGATCACACCCCACGCCGTGGACTTGATGGAGACGTTCACGCCGGCCAACGGCACGTCAGCCTGGTCGGTCACCGTCCCGGCGATGGTGGCATCGGCCGGGCCTTCACGGAGCATCGTCGCCCCGATGGCGACCTTCGCCTGTCCCGACGCAAGGTCGAACTTGGTGCACAAGGCCGGACTCGGTTGGCTGTCGTAGCACTCGTTGTCGTAGGTGGACATCGAGTCGGAGAAGCCCACGGAGTACTCGCCGGGCACGAGGCCCGTGGCCGTGTACGTCCCGTCTGCCTTTGTACCGCCGGGCACGAAGGTGACGCCACCACCACCGGTCCGAGCCACGCCGACGGTGATGCCCTGGATCGGCTGGCCCGTCGCCTGATCGGTCACCGTCCCCGAGATCGAACCCGGCACGACGACCGGCGTGGCCGCCAACGCGGCGTTGATGCCGACCACCGCCTGGCCGGCAATGACGACGACCGGGGTGCAGCCGAATCCTGGCCCGTAGACCGTGATGTTGTCCCAGCATTCGGACACCAACCCCGTCTTGGTGAACTCGACGTGGTAGGTGCCGGCGGCCAACGAACCCATGGTGTAGGTCCCGTTGGCGGCGGTGGTCGTGGTCGTGATCGCGAAGTTGCTGGTGTTCAGAACCTTCACGAACACCCCCGACGCAGCCACGCCGGAGGATGTCACGGTTCCGGAGATCGACGCGTTGTTGACCGCCGTCGCCGGCTGCGCCGTGGCCACGACCACGCCGAGGAGAAGGGAGAGGATCGCCAGGACCCCGAGAAGCAACCGCCGCATGGCCGCACCGCCTAGTTGTCACCACAAGGCCAGTGCCCCGTGTGCTTGTCGAAGAGCGAAGGCTACCCGCGGGCTCGACTCCCGTCTCGCTGAGCCGGTCCCCCGCCCCCCTGGCGTTCTGGGTGAGGTTGACGTCCCCCGTGACGGTCAACCTCACCCAGATTGGCGGTGGTGATCGTCAGGCGTCGTGGAGGAGGCCCCACACGATGGAGTCGACGAGCGCGCGCCACGATGCCTCGATGACGTTGGAGTCGACGCCGATGGTCGTCCACGTCTGCTCGCCGTTGGTCGACTCGATGAGCACCCGGACCTGGGCGCCGGTCGCAGCACCGCCGTCGACCACGCGCACGCGGAAGTCGGTGAGGTGGATGCGGTCGAGGGCCGGGTACCGACCGTTCAAGGCACGGCGCACGGCCACGTCGAGGGCGTTGACCGGGCCGTTGCCCTCCCCCACCGCGGCCACACGCTCGTCGCCCAGCCACAGCTTCACCGTGGCCTCGACCGAGACCTCGACGGTGGCGTCGACCACCGCGTCCAACGCGATGCCACGGTGGTAGCTCGACACGCGGTATGCCTCGACCCGGAAGTAGTCCTGGCGCCAGCCGCCGGCTTGGCGCATCAACAGCTCGAGCGAGGCGTCGGCGGCCTCGAACACCCAGCCCGTGGCCTCGAGCACCTTGAGCTCGTCGCTGAGCGCGGCCGCCGCCCGATCGTCGAGGTCGACGCCGAGCTCTTTGGCCTTCATGGCCATGCCGGCGCGGCCGCCGAGGTCGGACACGAGCACGCGGGTGTGGTTGCCGACGATGCCCGGGTCGACGTGCTCGTAGGTGGCGCCACCGGCCCGGCCCAGCGCGGAGGTGTGCAAACCGCCTTTGTGGGCGAACGCCGACGCGCCGACGTAGGGATCGGCTGGGTGCGGGGGCAGGTTGACGACCTCGGCCACATGGCGGCTCACCACCGTCAGCCGCTCGAGGCGACCCTCGGGCAGGGTGGCGATGCCGAGCTTCACCGACAGGTCAGGGATGACGGTCATGAGGTTGGCGTTTCCGGTGCGCTCGCCGTAGCCGTTGACGGTGCCCTGGACCTGGGTGGCGCCGCCCAGCACGGCCGCCACCGAGTTGGCCACGGCGCAGCCCGAGTCGTTCTGCGTGTGGATGCCGACCGCCGTGCCGCCCAAGTAGTCGACCACCTCGGCCGTGATGGCCTGCACCTCGTGAGGCAGCGAGCCGCCGTTGGTGTCGCACAGCACGACGCAGGCGGCGCCGTTGGCGGCGGCCGCCTCGAGCACGCGCAGCGCGTACTCGGGGTTGTGCTTGTAGCCGTCGAAGAAGTGCTCGGCGTCGAAGAACACGCGCCGGCCCTCCCCCGCCAGGAACTCGACCGACTCGCCCACCATGGCCACGCCTTCGTCGAGCGTGGTGCGCAGGGCCTCGACCACGTGGAAGTCCCACGACTTGCCCACGATGCACACCGTGCCCGTCTGAGCACCGACCAGTGCGGCCAGCGTGGGGTCGACGTCGACCTTCCCGGCCGGGCGGCGCGTCGAGCCGAAGGCCACGAGTTGCGCCGTGGTGAGCTTCAGCTCGTCTACGGCGCGCCGAAAGAACTCTTCGTCCTTCGGGTTGGCCTGCGGGTAGCCGCCCTCGATCCAGTGCACGCCGAGCCAGTCGAGCTGCTCGGCGATTCGCAGCTTGTCGTCGACGGTAAGGGAGATGCCCTCGAACTGGGCGCCGTCGCGCAAGGTGGTGTCGAAGATGTCGACGGCGTCGGGGGTGGTGGCGAACCGACGCGCCAGCACCGGCTCCCCACCGCGCATGCCGTCGTCAGCCGACATGCTCCACCCAGTCCTTGTACCGGTCGACCTCGCCCCGCACGGTGCGGGCGTATTCCGCGGCGATGGCCGTGGTGATCGGCCCGGGGCACGGGATCGTGCGATCGTCGACCGAGTTCACGGCGCTGACCTCGGCGGCGGTGCCGCACACGAAGAGCTCGTCACAGATGTAGAGGTCGCTGCGACTCAGGTGGTCGACGCGCGTCTCGTACCCGAAGTCGCGGGCGATGGTGGTGACGGTGTCCTGGGTGATCCCCTCGAGCGCCCCCGACGAGGTGGGCGGGGTGATGATGAGCCCGTCGCGCACGCAGAAGATGTTCTCGCCCGTGCACTCGCTGACGAGGCCCTGCGGGCTCAGCATGATGGCCTCGTCGTAACCGGCCTTGAGGGCCTCGATCTTGGCCAGCGACGAGTTGACGTAGTTGCCCGTGGTCTTCGACGACGGCGGCATGGTGTTGTGGTCGTGGCGCGTCCACGACGAGATCTTCATGCGCACGCCCTTGGTCACGGCCTCCTCGCCCAGGTAGGCACCCCACGGCCAGCAGGCGATGGCCACGTCGACCGAGCAGGGGAGGGTGTTGAGCCCCATCTCGCCGTAGCCGTAGTAGGCGATCGGCCGGATGTAGCACGAGGGCAGACCGCTGTCGCGCACGACCAGCTTGGTGGCCTCGATGAGCTCCTCCGCCGTGTAGGGGATGTCCATCATCATGATCTTCGCCGACTGGAAGAGCCGGTTGATGTGGTCGGTGAGGCGGAAGATGCCGGGGCCGTCCGACGTCTCGTAGGCGCGCACGCCCTCGAACACACCCATCCCGTAGTGCAGCGAGTGCGTGAGCACGTGGATCTGCGCCTGCTCCCAGGGAACGAGCTCGCCGTTCATCCAGATGTTCTCGGTGGGCGTGATGGGCATGGATCCGGTTCCTTCTGCGGTGGTGGACGGGGGCGCTCAGAGACGCGAGACGACGAGGTCGCCGACCTCGGTGGTGGAGCCGACGAGCGTGGCGGTGTCGGCACAGGCGGCGCGGATGGCGTCGGCGGCCCGGTCTTCGCCGAGGAAGTCGAGCATCATCGCGGCCGACAGGATGGCCGCCACCGGGTTGGCCTTGTTCTGACCAGCGATGTCGGGCGCCGAGCCGTGGACGGGCTCGAACATCGAGGGGCCCGTGCGGCTCGGGTTGAGGTTGCCCGACGACGCGAACCCGATGCCACCGGACACGGCGCCGCCCAGGTCGGTGAGGATGTCCCCGAACAGGTTGTCGGTGACGATGACGTCGTAGCGCGAGGGCGATTCGACGAAGTAGATGCAAGCGGCGTCGACGTGGTTGTAGGCCGTGGTCACCTCCGGGTAGAGCGCCGCCACCTCGTTGAAGGTGCGCTCCCACAGGTCGCCGGCGAACGTGAGCACGTTGGTCTTGTGGACCAACGTGAGGTGCTTCTCGCGCTCCATGGCCAGCTCGAAGGCGTAGCGAACGCACCGCTCGACCCCGTGGCGGGTGTTGACCGACCCCTGGGTGGCCACCTCGTGCTCGGTGCCCTTGCGCAGGAACCCGCCCTCGCCGGCGTAGGTGCCCTCGGTGTTCTCTCGGATGACGATGAAGTCGTGGCTGCCATCGGGAGCGAGGAACGGCCGCTGGTTGATGTAGAGGTCGAGGTCGAATCGCATCTTGAGCAGCAGGCCCCGCTCGATGACGCCCGGCGGCACGCCGGGCGAGCCGACGGCGCCGAGCAGCAGGGCATCGAGGCCACGCCACTCGTCGACCGTCTCGTCGGTGAGCACGACGCCGTCACGCAGGTAGCGCGCTCCGCCGAGGTCGTAGTCGATGCAGTCGAGGCCGACGCCTGCGGCGCGGACGACCTTCAACGCCTCGGGGATGACCTCGTGCCCGATCCCGTCACCCGGGATGACTCCGACCTTGTGACTCACGACGCTTTTCCTCCATAGAACGAGAAAACCGCCCACCAGGGTGGACGGTCGACGAGCGCACACCGCATCCGCGGCGTGCGCTACGAAATGATGATTACGGAAGACGTGGTCTTCGACACGGGAGAAGTGTGACCGCCGCCTGCCGCGTCGTCAACCCGATTCGAGCCCGTCTGCCGGCGGGTCACGCCCGGTGCGACCTGCCGGATCGGTGCTTGCGGTACCTTCGCCTCATGCTCCGCCTCACCAGCTCGCACCGCCCTCGCGTCGCCATGGCGACCACCGGGCTGTTGCTGGCCCTCCTCGCCGGTTCGTGCGGCGAGTCGAGCGAGGAGACGTCCCTCGACACGGCCGAGACCACCGTCGTCGATGCGGAGCGAGCCACCCAGACGCTGGACCTCGGAGCCCCTACGGTCGCCCTGCAGCAGGAGGGCACGGGAGAGCTCGTCGAGCTTCGCCTTTCCGCGCCCGCCGGCCAGATCGAGCAGGGAGCGATGGAGATGACGTCGTCCACCTTCCAAGAGTTCGACGGAGTGCTCACCACGTCCACCTCGACCACCGTCATCCCCATCACCGTGGAGGTGCTCGAGGTCACCGCCGACGGGGCCCTGCGCGTCCGCACCACCTACGGGAAGCCCGAGCTGGAGCTGATCGAGGCAACGACCGCCGGACAGGTGGCCACACCCGCTGACCTCCGCCAGGCCACGGCCGCGGGCCAGCAGACCATCGAGTTCCTCGAAGGGGGCGAGATCACCTACCTCTTGACGCCCGACGGCAGCGCCAGCGAGGTGGCCGTGTCCATCGCCTCGGCATCCAGTGAGCTCGGACCGATCCTGGACCAGCTCATCCAACAGTCGGGTCAGCTCGCCGACCAGATGGTCGTGCCGATGCCGACCGAAGCCGTCGGCGTCGGCGCCACGTGGACCGTCACCAGATCGCTCGACGTCGGGATCTCCCAGGACGTGACCGCCACCTACACCGTCACGTCGATCGACGGTCCGGTCGTGTCGCTCGGGGTGGAGGTCTCGGCTGCGGCGGCCTCACAGGACTTCGACCTCCCGGGACTCGGGGACGCAGAGGCTCGACTGGTCTCGTCCGACACCACGGCGACCGGTCAGACCGTGCTCGACCTGCGACGGCTGCTGCCCGACCCTTCGACCGCGACCTCGACCTCAGCACAGGTCCTGGAGGTCGCCGAGACCGCGGGCGGTCGTCCCCAGCAGCTGGCCCAGGTCCTCGTGTTCGAGATGTCGCTCGCGCGCGATCGCTGATCCGCGGGATGCCGGCACGCTGCGCCCGTCCGTGCCGCCGGCCCAGGTCGCTACGATCGAAGGCGTGCCCCAGATACACCACCTCTCCCAAGCGACCTACGACCGCCTCGCCCTCGAGCTCGAAGAGCTCACCACGGTGGGCCGGACGGAGATCGCCCGCAAGATCCAAGCGGCCCGGGAGCTCGGTGATCTGAAGGAGAACGGCGACTACCACGCAGCCAAGGAAGAGCAGGGGAAGATGGAGGCCCGGATCAGCCACCTGTCGGGCATGATCGAGAACTCCGAGATCATGGAGGGTGGTGCCTCCGACGAGGTGCGAGCCGGCTCGATCGTCACCTTGGCCTACGACGGCGAGGACGACGACCCGGAGAAGTGCCTCATCGGATCGATCGAAGAGCGCGACTCGAGCGTCGACATGGTCACCTCGCCCACCTCCCCGCTCGGCTCCTCTCTCATGGGCAAGCGTGCCGGAGACGTCGTCGAGTTCCAGGCGCCGTCAGGCATCCAGCGAGTCACCGTCGTCGACATCTCCTGACCATCACTGGACCTGACGTGCCCCGCCCCCCGGTGCCGCTGCCCGACGGTCAGCCCGTCGAGCTGCCCGGCCGGGGCACCACGTGGGTGCTCGACACCGGTGGTGCACCCGGTCAGCCGGTGGTGCTGCTGCTCCACGGCTGGATGGCCACCGGGGCACTGAACTGGTTCGCCAGCATCGGGCCGTTGGCGAAGCGCTACCGCGTGCTGACCATCGACCACCGCGGCCACGGTCGGGGCGTCCGCACCGAGCAGCGCTTCCGGCTGGCCGACTGCGCCGACGACGCCGTCGCCGTCCTTGACGTGCTCGGCATCGACCGAGCCATCGTGGTCGGCTACTCGATGGGCGGACCCATCGCTCAACTCGTGTGGCATCGCCACCCCGAACGAGTGGCCGGGCTCGTCTTCTGCGCCACCACGGCGCGCTTTCGCGACACGCCCCTCGAGCACGTGGCCTTCGCCGGTTTGGCCGGCGCCTCTCGCGCCCTGCGCCTCGCGCCCGATCGCTGGCGCCAGACGGCGTTCGCCCGGGCCTTCGTCGGCCGCTACGACGACACCGAGCTCGGCCGGTGGGCATCGAGCGAGGTCCAGCGCCACGATCGACGGCTGGTGCTCGAAGCCGGCCACGCAATCGGGCGGTACTCGGCCGTCGACTGGATCAAGGGCGTCGATGTGCCCACCTCGATGGTCCTGACCCGCCGGGACCGGCTGGTGCCACCCGAACGTCAGACCAAGCTGGCTCGAGCCATCCCCGGCACCACGGTGCACGCCATCGACGGCGACCACGTCGTGTGCGCCTCAGCGCCGAGGGTGTTCGTCCCTGCGTTGTTGGCCGCCGTCGGCGACGTCACGGCGCGCGCCGAGGCCTGAGCGATCCCCTCCGTACGGAAACGTACAGTCATGTACACTTGAGCATGACCTCCACGATGACCGCCACCGAAGCCCGAGCGGCGCTCCCGGACATCCTCGACCGCGTGCTCGCCGGCGACGAGATCACCATCACCCGACACGGCCGGCCGGTCGCCGTGGTCGTTCGACCCGACTCGTTGACCGTCCGGCGAGCCACGAAAGCGTTCGAAGGCGCCGCAACCATCCACGAGCTGTTGGCGCGCGGTCGCGCCACATCGCTTGACGACAGCGGCGCCTTGACCAACGAGCGCGCCGAGGAACTGGTCGCTGACGTGCGCTCCGGCCGAACGCGCTGAACCTCGCCAAGTGGATGCATTCGACGCCGACGTCCTGATCTACGCGTCCGCGCCGGATCACGGCCTGGGGCGACGCGTGCGCGCCCTGTTCGCCGACGGACCGATACCGGTGGCCTCCGTCGGCATCGGGTCCGTGTTGCTGCTGCCCGAGACCCTCGCCAAACCGATGCGACACGGCGACGACGGTGAGCTCCGCGCCTTGAGCACGCTCCTCGGCCGCCTCGACCTCCGCCCCGTCGACGAGGCGACCGCAGAGCTCGCCACCAGCCTGGCGGCGTCGTACCGATTGCGGGCGGCGGATGCCACCCACCTGGCCACCGCAGTGATCTCCGGCGCACGACGGTTCATCACGAACAATCGGTCCGACTTCACGAAGGACATCGCCGAGATCGACGTCACCTACCCCGACGAACTGCCGGACCCGTGCGCTACGGGCCGCTGATGCCGTCGTAGCGCTTGAGGAACGCGGCCGCGGCCATGCGCGAGATGGTGGGCCTTGCTACCCCACCGCCCTCATGGATGCTGGGTCGGGGTTCACGTCTTCGTCAGCTTGCTCCACCACCACCACCGCATGGCCGAGCAGCTCCTCGAGCATGCCCTTGCGCTCATCGGCGCTGTAGAGCTCGAGGGCGACGTCGGCGCCGGGCTGGCCGTGCACCTCGAGCACGATCGGGTCCTTGGCCCGTGCACCGCCGCCGGCGCGCACCCCGTCCACCACGCTGGCGTGGCCTCGATCGAGGGCGATAGCGACGCGCAGGATCCCGGCCAGCGCCCGCACGAGCGTCTGGTCTTCAGGGCCGAGGGCGGCGAACTCCAGATGACTCAGCTTGGGCGCGCTCTTGCGGTGGTAGCGCGCCACCTGGGCGATGACCTCGATCTCGTGGTCGGTGAAGCCGGTGAGCTGCTCGGCGTTGCGGATCAGGTAGTAGCTGTGCTTGTGGTGCCCGGAGTGAGCCACGAACAGTCCCACGTTGGCCAACAGCGCCGCCGCTTCGAGCAGCTCGCGCTCCTGGTCGCCGAGTCGGTGCCAGCGGGCCGTGGCATCGAACAGCTGCAACGCCAACGATGCCACCACTGCCGAGTGCTCGGGATCCTCATCCAGCACATCGGCCAGGCGCAGCACACTCCGACGCCGGAGGTCGCGAAGGTGGTGGAGGGTGCCGCCCCGGCGACGTTGGATGGCATCGAGCAGCGCTCCTTCTCGCAGTGCGTAGTCGCTGAACACGAACGAGTCGATGTCGAGCTCGCCGAGAACCTGCTCGAGGATGATGGCACCGGCCAGGAGGATGTCGGCACGCGTCGGGTCCACCCCAGGGAGCTTCTTGCGTTCGGCCACCGTCGGGCAGGCGGCCAGCGCTCTGACCACCGCCTTGACCTCCTTGCGCGTCACCTCGAGACCATTGAAGGTTCGCAACGAGGTCGACGGGTCGCGAGTGGCGGCCACCATGGCCACGACGGCCTCGGCCGTACCCGACGAGGCCACAGCCACGTCGAACCCGAACCGGTCGACGTCGCGAGCCATGGGGGCGAGCACGGCCCGCACGTGTTGGCGGCACGATCCGACGGCCGACGCGCTCAAGCGTGTCTGAGCGAAGAAGCGCCGGGTCAGCCGCAGCGCCCCGAGCTTGAGACTGCCCGACGTCAGCGTCTCGCCCTGCTCGCCCACCAGGATCTCGGTGCTGCCGCCGCCGATGTCGATGAGCACGAGGCGCTTGTCGAACACCGGGACGGCCTGGATCACGCCCAGGTGGATGAGCCGCGCCTCCTCGAGACCGGAGATGACCTCGATGTCGACACCGGCTTCGTCACGCGCTCGGCGCAGGAACTCGCCGGCGTTCGTGGCCTCGCGCACCGCGCTGGTGGCCACGGCGTAGAGGTCGGCCTGGTGGATGTCGGCCACCTTGCGGAAGCGCTGGAGGGCGGCGATGCCCCGGTCGATGGCGTCGGGTTCGATGCGCTTCATGTCACCCGACCCGGATCCGAGGCGCACCATCTCCTTCTCGCGGGCCACGACCTCGAACGTCGTGTCCTCGGCGAAGCGCGCCACGACCAGGTGGAACGAGTTCGTCCCGATGTCCAGTGCCGCCAACGTCTCTCCCATC
>Ga0105047_10017864_pt1 | contig 11025 bp, 6 predicted proteins | sample MAT04_FD_78384 | JGI IMG/M metagenome (GOLD analysis project Ga0105047, IMG submission 78384) | Freshwater microbial communities from Lake Fryxell liftoff mats and glacier meltwater in Antarctica - MAT-04 (megahit assembly) | ecosystem: Environmental > Aquatic > Freshwater > Ice > Liftoff...
GAGATCATCTATGACCGAGCCGATCTGATTGGGCGAACTCTACACACCGTCCTCAAGAACCTCCTCGAAGGAGGAGTTCTCGTCATTCTCGTGCTGCTGTTTATGCTCGGTTCGTTTCGTGCGGGTGTGGTGGTCGCGCTGGCGATTCCGCTTTCGGTGCTCTTCGCCACGAATCTCATGCACACGTTCGGCATTACTGCGAGCTTAATGAGCCTGGGAGCAATCGACTTTGGACTGATCGTCGACTCCTCAGTCATCATGGTCGAGAACTGTATTCACCGCCTGACGCATAACACAGAAGGCCGCAATCGCATCGCCGTCATCCGCGACGCTTGTATCGAGGTCCGTAAGCCCACCATGTTTGGCGAGCTGATTATTTCGGTCGTCTACCTGCCGATCTTGATGCTGCAAGGGACCGAGGGAAAACTCTTCCGTCCCATGGCCCTGACAGTACTCTTCGCCCTGTTCGGATCACTGATTCTCTCGATGACGCTGATGCCGGTACTCGCCACGCTCGCGCTGCCGAAGAAGATCGCGGACAAGGAAATCCTTCCCGTGCGGATCATCAAGTGGTTCTACCGCCCGATTGTGATGCGGGCGGTCTCCCATCCGGCACTGACGACGATGATCGCTCTGTTTGTCTTTGCCGTCAGCCTGCCGGTGGGGGCGAACCTCGGCGGAGAGTTCATGCCGAAACTCTCCGAGGGAGATATCCTGATCGAAGCCAACCGGCTGCCAAGTGCCTCCTTGGAAGGCGCGATTGGCATGTCAGATGCCATTGAAAAACACTTACTCAAATTCCCCGAGGTGAAGACTGTCTTCTGCAAAACGGGTCGTCCCGAGATCGCCAACGATGTGATGGGAGTCCAGCAAACCGACGTGTGGGTCATCCTGAAAGACCCGACGACATGGCCCAAACCGAAGACTCGCGATGAGCTGGTCGAGGAGATGTCGGGCGTGCTGTACGCGGGCGTGCCGGGGACCGTATTCGCTTTCACCCAGCCGATTGAGATGCGTGTGGACGAACTGGTGGCCGGGGTCAAAGCCGATGTGGCCGTCCTGCTGTATGGAGAGGACATGGCGGTCCTGGGGACCAAGGCCAAGGAGATCGAGCGCGTGCTGAAGGAGATTCCCGGAGCTGTCGATGTCAAAGCGGACTACCAGGCCAACCTCAGCACATTGACGATCGTTCCTCGCCGTGATGCGCTGGCTCGCTATGGCATAGAGGCTCAAAAGGTCATGGATGTTGTCTCAGCCCTCGGTGGACATCAGGTCGGCCTCATCTTCGAAGGCCGGGCTCGCTTTCCGATTACCGTCAAAATCCCCGAAGACTGGCGGAGCCAAGTCGAGATGCTCGAACAGTTGCCGGTCGCCACATCCGGGGGCCAACCCGTTCCGCTGGGCGAACTCGCCGATGTCCGGATCGAGGAGACTCCCCCTAGTGTGGAACATGAATCGAATCGCCGCCGGACCTTCATCGCCGCCAACGTCCGGGGACGCGATGTCGCCTCCTTCGTGGCTGCAGCCCAGGACGCCGTCTCACGGAAGGTCGATTTACCGACCGGCTATGAACTCCGCTGGGGCGGAGACTTCGAGAATCTTCAATCGGCCAAACAACGTCTGATCCTCATTACCCCGGTGGTCCTGCTGCTCATTTTCCTGTTGCTGCATACCAGTTTACATTCCGTACGATTGGCGTTGCTGATTTTTCTCGCCGTTCCGATGGCTGCCTCGGGCGGGGTCTTTGCACTGGCGATTCGCGAGATGCCGTTCAGCATCTCGGCAGGAGTCGGGTTTATCGCCCTCTTCGGTGTCGCGGTCCTCAACGGGCTCGTTTGGGTGAGCGCTGCGGAACATCTGCGTCAGACGGGACTCCCGATCGATCAGGTGACGAGAGAGACCGCGATGGCTCGCCTGCGTCCTGTTCTCATGACTGCAGCTGTGGCGAGTCTGGGCTTCCTGCCGATGGCATTTTCACACGGGGATGGAGCGGAGATGCAGAAACCGCTGGCGACTGTCGTGATCGGCGGGCTGGTGACATCAACGTTGCTGACGTCGCTGGTCATTCCGGCGATCTACCCGTGGTTTGCTCGAGGGCTCGGCCAGACCATCCATGACACGGAAACGGCAGGCGAGTCTCCGCTCCCTGCGGTTCATTGAGGCCGATCACCAAACTCATCGCAATCTCATCGTCTCCGACGAGTTACCGCTGGTGCTGGCCTGACTGAACATTCGACATCGTGAGGGACAGAAACAGAATCCCCGCATAGGTTCGTCCTCCCAGCAAGAAGAACGCGGCGGTCAGCCCGCCAACCACGATGCTGATGCGGCGGGCGTATTCGTCGCCACGAAATGGGCTGATCGAATTGCACACACCTTGCAGCACACGCCCCCCATCCAAAGGCAGGACCGGCAACAGATTCACCAGCCCCCACCAGAGGTTAATATAGAGCCATTGAACGATTCCGAAATCGACCAGCGGGAAGACACTGGGATCGAGATGCTTGAAGGCGAATTTCAAAATCGGCATCTGAAACACAAACTCCATCAGCCCCCACAAAATGAAACCGGCTCCCGGTCCCGCGAGCGCGATCAGAATCGATTTCCCCTGCGTATGATTCCGATCCGGCAGGTAAACGGCCACGCCCCCCATCAGATACAGAGCTGCTTCGATCACATGACAGCCCAGCCAACGTGCAACTAGCGCATGCCCCATCTCATGGACCAGGATCGAGACAAAACAGACTACCACCCACATCAATAAAAACGGGGGCCCAAGCTCCATCGCGCTCCACCCGAGCACGACCGATCCCAGCCAGAACATCGGCGTCACTCGTACCGGAATCCCGAAGAGATGGAACCGCAAATCAAATTCAGACGGCTGGTAATTGCCAAGCATGCGGGAATCTCTGGAAGGGGACAGCACAGGGAGCGGGAGTATAGAACCCACCCCTCCAGATACGCCATGAGTGGCCAATTCGTGAGGTCCAGTCTTTCACCGGACGCATAATTTCTGTCGTAGAAGTGGCTTCCAACCTGTCCCACGGGGCCAGGCCACAACAGCCAGCTGCTCACTGAAGGCGAGCATCACCCCTCGTCGCCGCGGGCTTCCAGCACCGACAGGAACGCCTTCTGCGGGATGTCGACTTCGCCGAACGACTTCATCCGCTTCTTGCCTTCCTTCTGCTTATCGAGCAACTTCTTTTTGCGGCTGATGTCACCGCCGTAGCATTTGGCGGTCACGTCCTTGCGCACGGCAGAGATGGTCTCGCGGGCGATCACTTTTCCACCCAACGCCGCCTGGATGGCGATCTCGAACTGGTGCTTGGAGATCTCTTCCTTGAGTTTCTTACACACTGCCCGACCACGGCGGTCGGCAACCGAGCGGTGGACGATCATGGCCAGCGCTTCGACCTTGTTCCCCTTGACCAGGATGTCCATCTTCACGAGGTCGGCGTCACGGAAGCCGATGACTTCATAGTTCATGGTTCCATAGCCGCGCGTCACCGACTTCAGCTTGTCGTGCATGTCGTAGACGATTTCGGCCAGCGGCAACTCATAGACCAGTTGAGCACGGTCGGAGCCGAGATACTCGGTCGTCTTGTAGATCCCCCGGCGATCCTCGCACAGCTGCATCAGAGTCCCGATGCAATGCGAGGGGATGATGAATTGGACCTTGGCAACCGGCTCGCGGAATTCCTTGATCTGTCCACTGTCGGGCACGTCGACCGGGTTGTCGATCTTCTTGACTTCCCCGTTCTGGTACATCAATTCATAGGTGACGTTCGGAGCGGTCTGGATCAGGTCGACTTCAGCCTCGCGTTCCAGCCGCTGCTGGATTACTTCCATGTGCAGCATGCCGAGGAAGCCGCAACGGAACCCGAAACCGAGGGCGTCGCTCGTCTCGGGGGCGAAGGAGAAGCTGGCGTCGTTGAGGCTGAGTCGCTCCAGTTCCTCTCGCAGATGTTCGAACCCGGTGGTGTCGATCGGGTACATACCGCAGTACACCATCTGCTGCGGCTCTTTGTAGCCCTGGAACGGATTCAGGGTGGGGCGAGCTGCGTGCGTCAGGGTGTCTCCGACGTGGATGTGACGGATTTCCTTGACGCCGGTGATTACGTATCCCGCCTGTCCGGGACCGAGTTCCTGACAAGGGACCATGTTGGGGCGGAACTGGCCGATCTCGATCACGTCATTGATCGAGCCCCCCTTCATGAACTTGACGCGGTCCCCCCTGCGGATCGTCCCTTCCTGCACGCGGATGTAGGTGATCACACCTCGGTAGGAGTCGTATTTGCTGTCGAAGATTAAACATCGGAGGGGTGCGTCAGCGTCTCCCTGCGGTGGTGGGATTCGCTCGATGATCGCCCGGAAGCATTCATCGATCCCGATTCCCTGCTTGGCGCTGACCCGCAGCGCATCGCTGGCGTCGAGACCGACGATCTTCTCGATTTCCTCGCACACTTCCGGGATGCGGGTGACGGGCAGATCGATCTTGTTGATGACCGGGATGATTTCGAGATTGGCCTCGATCGCAAGGTAGGCGTTGGCCACCGTCTGAGCCTGGACTCCCTGAAAGGCGTCGACGACCAGCAAGGCCCCTTCGCAAGCCGCCAGACTCCGCGAGACTTCGTATTGGAAGTCGACGTGACCCGGCGTATCTATGAAGTTGATCTCGTACGTCACGCCATCGAGCGTGTAGTTGATCGCCACTGCCCGGGCCTTGATCGTGATTCCGCGTTCACGTTCGATATCCAAATCATCCAGGATCTGATCTTGGAACTCACGTTTCGTGATGGTGCCCGATTTCAGAAGCAGCTGATCTGCAAGCGTACTCTTCCCATGGTCGATGTGGGCGATGATCGAGAAGTTACGAATGAGCTTCGTGTCCATGACACAACAATCAGTGGGCAAAGAGGTTGCGGAGAAACTGGTCAGGAAAATTGATCGCCTGAAGTTTCCGTGAATCCGTAGTATAGCGAACGGCTGCAAATCGAGGAGACTGCTTGGAGATGCTGGAGAGTACGAGTCGTCCGGGGTGTTGCATCCCAATCGTCGATGACCCCAACGGATTCCGACTGCGGCTTCTGGCTGTGAGAATCGAGTGCGCCCCGGAATCACCCTCTTTCGACTGTACACAGACGAGTTGAGCCACAGACCTTCAAACACTGGCCTTCGACCGTGATCGCAGCTGACTCTGTTTTGCGAGTCCGGCGAGTTCCACCGGACTCGCTCTGGAGAACATCTCCCCCGTTGACGCTTTGGTTCTGTTTGAACTACATAGCGACTCGTTGTTCCGCTGTCTGGTCGTGTGAGGCTCTCGACACGCATCGCATCGGGGTGAGTCAGTTGTGCCTATGAAACCTCTTGATGTCTCTCGATTTCACCAGGATGAGGAGTTCTCAAAACTCCTCGTCGGTCGTCGAGATGTCGACTTAGTCGTCGCCGCTCTGGAACTGGCCCGTGACGCCAACCCTGATCTCTCCTTTCAATCGACTCTCGATTGGATTCAGCAGAGGGCCGACCGGCTGACGCTCTCCATCGCCAGTTGTGCCGATGAACGAGCCATGCTGGAACAGGTCGTTCAGTGCTTGTCCGGGGAGTACGGACTGCGTGGAGATGAGGAGTGTTTTGGCCAGCCCGAAAGCAGCTTCCTGCCGCAAGTCATCGAGACCCGGCGAGGGCTGCCGATCACACTGTCGCTGCTCTACTGTGCGGTCGCTGAACGCCTGGGAATCGCGCTCGAGATGGCCCCTGCTCCGCAGCATGTGGTTTGCCGTCTCAAGACCGATCAAGCCGTCTTGTATGTCGATCCATTCACTGCAGGACGCATCCTGTCCGAAGTCGAATGTCTCGCGTGGTTGAGTGTGCGAACCCAGGTGGCTCCCGAGGTGTTACTCCCCACCTTGAAGCCCGCAGCTCCGCGTGTCGTCATCGAGCGAATGCTGTTGAATCTCAAGAATCTCTACTTGAAGCAATCCAACTGGACCGCCCTCTGGCCGGTACAGTACCGGTTGACCGCTCTGAATCCCACATCTGTTGAAGCCTGCCGAGACCTGGGCATCATCGCCGCTCACTCGGGCCGTCACGGTATCGCGGTGACGCTGCTTCGCGAATGTGTGCCACAACTCAGCGAGCCAGAGAAATCAGTCGTCACACAACAGCTGGCTGAGTCGGCGCGACGGCTGGCGCAGTGGAACTGAGAGCGGATCAATCTCGGGGCTGATTTTGAGAGACGCGGTGCAGGCTCTCTGGCAAACCTTGATTTCATATTCCACCGGCAAACCTCGCCGCTCCAGAGGGAGCGAACTGCTCGCAGACAAACCGGACTTCTCGCTCAGGCGCTGGATCGAGTAGAACCCCGCGTCCAACGTCAGGGAGGACGGAATGGCCGCCTTTCGCGAGCATGTCATCTTTAGCAGTGGTCTCGGCGTCACCTATGGTGCAGCTGCGTGGTATGGATTTGGGTTTACCCCGGTTCAGGCTGCGTTGTCGGCTGTCATGACGGGTGTGGCGGGCATGCTTCCGGACCTCGATCTCGATCACGGACGCCCCGCACAGGAACTGTTCGGGTTGCTGGCGGGCGTGGCTCCGCTGCTGCTGGTCGGGCGGTTACTGCAATGGTTGCATCTCCCCTCCGATCGCGAGATGGTGATGCTGGGGATGGTGGTTCTGTACGTGCTCATTCGGTACGTGTTGTCGCGAGTGATCCCGCACCTCACGATTCATCGAGGAATGTTTCACAGCATCCCCGCTCTCCTGATTGCCTCAGAGCTGGCGTACCTGACTTATCCGACGACTGTGATTCGGGTGAAGCTGCTCGTTGCAGCTGGAGTGGGCCTGGGATTTTTTTCCCATCTGTTGCTGGATGAGATTTACAGCGTGGAGTTCAACGGGGTCAAAGTGGGACTCAAGAAGTCCTCGGGCACCGCGATCAAGATGTTCGGCCAAGCCTTCCTGCCGAATGTTTTTTCCTTTGCCTTGGCGGGAACTCTGACGTACGCGACGCTCATGGATGCCGGATTAATCCGCGATACCTCCCAGGAAGTCGTCCCCGTTCCTGCCCGCCGTGCCATTCTGCAACAGGCCGAAAGACCGACCACCGACGAGTTCCAGTAACCCTCGCAAAGGTGCTTGGTCCCGGTGGCTTCCCCTGACCGGCGATCGGTCTGCTATACTGAGGCGACAACATTCGGCGGGAAATCTGACCGCCGGAGCATGCCGTTCCACATCTTCGGAGAGAGTGCGATGAAGCTCTTGCAATGCGTTCTGTGCCTGGCTTTGGGAGCCACGGGAGTCTTGGGCGAGGACGCTGCCACTCCCCCCAATCCCGAGGCAGTCGCTGCGATCAAGGCACTCGGCGGCAACGTCATGGCCATCGCCCAGAACGACCCCCGCCTCGATGTCACGCTGCATCTCGCCGATAAGGAAGTCACCGACGAAGCCCTGACATCGGTGGGAAAACTCACCAACGTCATCTGGCTGAATCTGGCCCGCACGAAAATCACCGATGCCGGGCTGGCCTCGATCAAAGAGATGAAGACTCTCGAACGACTCCACCTCGAGAAGACCGCCATCACCGATGCGGGGCTGGCCCACCTGACGGGTCTCGAAAACCTGACCTATCTGAATCTCTATGCGACTCAGGTCACCGATGCAGGTTTGCCCCAGCTGCATGGGCTCAAGAAGCTGAAGAGGTTGTTTGTATTCGAGTCCAAGGTCACCCCGGAAGGGATTGCAGCCCTCAAGGTTGCGATGCCCGAACTGCAAGTGATCGGTGGCTTGGAGAACAAGCCCGTGGAGCCTGCAAAGCCTGCCGAGGAAGCGAAACCCGCTGAGCCAGCGAAGTAAGCCCAGCGAGTGAGGCGGACGCTTGGAAAACGCAACGGCACGTCGAAAACGTGCTGCGCAACCGACATCAAACATCGGCTCCCCGCGAGGACCAATCCCTGGAAACACGATCCCTTCGACTGGAGCGAGTCTCACCGACGCACAGCATCGGTCTGTGTCTGTTCGCGCTGATTGTCTCCGGGTTCGGCATCACCCCCATCGTTGCCGACAGCCCCGATCCCGCCTCGGTCCCGACGGAGGTTTCCACCGCGATCACCGCCGCGATCACCGATCTCTCATCACCGGACTTTGCCGTTCGGCAACACGCCGAGAAGCGTCTGCTGGCCCTGGGCCCTCCGGTTTTCGCACCGCTGATTGCGTCACTCGAAAGTGTGCCCATTGAGGCGGGGAATCACATCCTGTTGGTCCTGGAGCAGCTGTGGCTGCAAACTCCGGAGCCGCAGTCCGACTCCCTCGAACGACAGCTGGAGACGTTGCGACTCTCCTTTGGCGCTTATCAGCCCGCTGTGGCCCGCCTGTTGTTTGCCAATCATCGGCTGCGAGAAGATCGCGCCGCTCGAGCGCTGCGCCGACTCAACGCCATTGTGGAAACAACAGACGATCTCAACGTTATGGAACTCCAGGCGATCTTTCGCCAGCCAGCTGCCATTCCCTCCCAGCGAATCTCGCAGATCATCTTACCTCGCAGCTGGAAGGGGACCGATGCGGACCTCTGGCACATCCAGCGATTGGCTCATCTCAAGTTCTTGCAGGTGTTTGTTGTTCGGGGAAACGGCATCAGCGAGTCTTCCAAGCAAGAGATGCAAGTCGGTTTTTCTGACATTCACGTCGAAGATCGGGCGGAGGTGTTCATCGGAGTCATCGGAGAACCGATCGCGTTTGACAACCGCCTGGGATGCCATGTTCGTGGCGTTCAAGCCGACTGCCCCGCTCAGACTGCGGGGATCCAGCCGGGAGATTTGATCAAGAACGTCGACGGCCTCGATATTTTTAGTTTTAAGGATCTCGTCAACGCCCTGAAGTCCAAGCGAGGATACCAACCGATCGAGTTAATCGTGGAACGCATTCCTGGGGAGCCTCCCCTGACTGTGACAGTGATCGGACTCCCTTGGGAAGCCCGGCGTTTCCCCTCACCACCCCCGCCACCGCAGATGGAACCGCTCTATTCCACTCCATTATTTCCCACACAGCCGACGTTGCCGTCCACGAACTAACGCACCAGCAGGCAGCTGTGGATCTCGATTCTTTCACTGTCGAGCGGTGTCTTACCTGCAAACTGAATACGTGGTTATATCGCCAAACATCGCTTCAAAATTGCCCGGCAGGGATTCGAACCCCGACTGAGTGATTCAGAATCACTAGTGCTAACCGTTACACTACCAGGCAGGTTGTGAACCCGAAGTTTATGCGGGGAGGCGATCTCTGCCAAGTGAGTTCGCCACAACAGCGTTTTTCGGGACGCATCTCCCCTGATGGTCGCTGCCGAATGGCCACTCCATGATCGAAACCTGCCGTGGACGATCCCGTGGCAAACCAGTTGCCCCGTCGAGGGGGGACCACCCATTGGCGAATGCACTTCCCGCGACGCGCAGCCCCCGGATCACTCCCACTTTCGCCAGATCAGGGGTACACTTCATCGCGGCAATACTCCCCTCCCAGTGAACGGATGCCATGTCGGCCACCACGGATCAGGCCCCTCGAATTCATCAACTCTCCGCGAGTGTGATCAACAAGATCGCAGCTGGAGAAGTCATTGAGCGTCCGGCGAGTGTGATCAAGGAGTTGCTGGAGAACTCGATCGACGCTCTGGCCACGCACATCGAGGTCGAGATTCTGCGCGGCGGGGCCGACTTGATCCGCATCGTCGATGACGGCGAAGGGATTCATCCGGACGACCTCTCCCTGGCTGTGGCTCCCCACGCGACGAGCAAGCTGCGAAATGCGGACGATCTGTTTCATGTCCGCTCGATGGGCTTTCGCGGTGAGGCGCTCGCGTCGATCGCCGAAATTTCGAAGCTGCGAATTCGGTCCCGGCAAGCAGACGCGGACATCGGCACAGAACTCGTGGTTGACGGCGGCCAGATGCAGCCGCTCGTCCCTTGCGGATGTCCGATCGGCACGTCGATCGAGGTTCGCGATCTGTTTTACACGACTCCTGTGCGGCGTAAGTTTCTCAAGAACGCCTCGACCGAATTCGGGCACATTTCCGAGCAATTCACCCGCATTGCCCTGGCGAATCCGAACCTGCATCTGGTCCTCAAACACAATGACCGCGTGATCTATGAACTTCCCGCCACCCAAAGATTGCAGGAGCGGCTGGAGCTGTTTTACGGCGGCGAGCTGGCCCGAGACCTGATCCCGGTCGAGATGCACCGCGATGGGTGCCGTGTGTGGGGCTTTGTGGGCCATCCCAAGCAATCCCGAACGACCCGCAAGCATCAGTATCTGTTCCTGAACGGACGCTGGATTCAGGATCGGTCGCTGCAACACGCCGTCAACGAGGGCTACCGCGGGCTGCTCATGGTCGGACGACAGCCCATCGCGTTTCTGTTTCTAGAAGTGCCGCCCGACGCCTTCGATGTGAATGTGCATCCCACGAAGACCGAGGTCCGATTCCTCGACAGCAGCGCCCTGTTCCGGCTGGTGCTGTCGGCCATTCGGTCGAAGTTTCTGGGCATGGACCTCGGCGGAGTACTCGACGCCAATCGACTTGTCCCCGGCAGCAGCACAGCCGGTGGATCGATCGGCAGCACTCTCGAACAGGCTCCCGTCCACGACCTGCACTTCGACGAAACCGAAGCCACCTCAGATGTCGCCTCTCCTCCGCAGCCCGTGGAGCAGGAGCTGTCGAACTGGGCTCAGGCCCAACTGGCTGGGTGGCAGTCGACCTCCGGGCGAGTCCCCCCTGAGGAACACAGCTTCGCCCTGCGAGCGGAGTCGAACTCGCCGTTTTCTGAAGAGCCCGAGCCGTCAGATCGGGATCTCCCTTCACACGACATCACCGGCGATTTGAATCCTTGGCTGGACCGATCCGCAGCTCCACCCGCGAGCCCACGCGACACGAGACCGCGTGACCCCATCCTCCCTCAGCCGAATTCGCAGTTCCGCCCCTTTCCCGGTGGACCCGCTCCGATCGCCAGTCGTGTCCTCGCACCACCTGGGGCCCCCACGCTC
>Ga0105047_10017865_pt1 | contig 11025 bp, 11 predicted proteins | sample MAT04_FD_78384 | JGI IMG/M metagenome (GOLD analysis project Ga0105047, IMG submission 78384) | Freshwater microbial communities from Lake Fryxell liftoff mats and glacier meltwater in Antarctica - MAT-04 (megahit assembly) | ecosystem: Environmental > Aquatic > Freshwater > Ice > Liftoff...
ACTCCGGCGATCATGGGCAGTCCCGCGAAGTGCGACAACGCCATGCCGCCGGCCGCGCCGATGAACATCGCCGGGAAGATCGGACCGCCTCGGAACGCGCTCAACGAGAACGAGTAGGCAATGGCCTTGCAGGCGACCAGGGCGACGAGCGCGCCGAGCGACCACGAGGATGCGTCGGCGATGAGCGACGGCAGTGCGTCCTGGCCCGAGAACAAGATGTCGGTCGTCTCGCGTTCGGTCATGAGCGCGAACGCCGTCGCCGAGAGCCCGACGACGAGGCCGAAGATCGGCGTCACCAGGAGGCGGTTGCGGGCGACGATGGTCTGGAGGTAGCGAGACCCCCGAGTGATCCCGGCGCCGAGAACGGCCGCAGCCAACCCGATCACGACGGCCCACAGGAACTGGACGCCGTCGGGTGTGGTGAACGAAGGGATGTTCGGGATGGCGAGCGACAACGTGCCGTAGCCGGTCCACGAGTTCAGGCCGACGAAGATGAGCGATCCGATGCCCGCGGCGAGGAGGCCGGGCAGCAGGATCACGCCGAGCAGGGGGCCGCCGATGCCGATGACCTCCATCAGCAGGAAGGCGCCGATGATGGGCGACCCGAGCAGGGTGCTGATGGCGGCGAAGCTGCCGGCCGCGGCGATCACCATCGTCGCCTGCGCCGGCGCGTCCTTCTTGACGAGGTGCACGACGAGCACACCCATGCCGCTCCCGATCGCGATCAGCGGTGCCTCGGGTCCGAGGACCGCACCGAAGCTGAGCGTCGTGAGGGCGGCGAGGAACACGCCGGGCAGCTCGATCGGTGGGAGCGCGCCGGCGGACTTGAACCCCTCGCTCGGTTCGTGGCCCCCGGTGCCGGGCAAGTAGCGGATGGTCAGCGCGACGAGCAGGCCGCTCAGCATCAGCCACGGCGCGGGCCACCAGACCGGCGTCGCGCCGAAGAGGTCGGCGGGCAACGTGGCGAAGATGTAGCGCTGGATCTCGGCGACGACCTTGAGGAAGGCGTAGGCCACGGCGGCGACGGGGATGCCCAGAACGGCCCCGAACACCAACAGGGCGAGGTAGCTCCGCGACCGCAGCAGCTCGATGGGATCGGCCGGTACCGCCGGTGCCGCCTGTGGCGCGGTCACGTCGCGCCGCCCCGCCTCATCTGATGCGCCATGTCCCTCTCCTACCACGAGTTCGGTTCGACCGCATCTGCCGGTCCGAGCTCGAGGGGCGCGGGGCAGGGCATGTGCGCCGGGATCCGCGACGCCGCGAACTTCGCCTGGAAGCTCGACCTGGTGCTCGACGGCCGCGCCGGAGACGAGCTGCTCGACACGTACACCGACGAGCGGATGCCCCACGTGCGGGGCGTCATCGACTTCTCGATGAACCTGGGCAAGGTCATCTGTGTCGCCGCAGACATCGACCGCAACCGACCGCAACCGGCCACCTTCGGTCGCCTGACCGGTCGGCGCGGTACACGCGTCGGTACGGTGGGCGCATGAGGAAAGACCGCAGGTTCGTGCTCGCAACGCTGGCCGCCGTCTTGCTCGCCACGGCGGGCTCGGCGTGTTCGGCCGACACCACCGCCGACACCGTGGCGTCGAGCGTGTCCACGTCGGCGCCGGCGGCGACCCTCGTCGGGCCGGAGGCGTTCGCCGCCCGGGTCGCCGAGGCCGACGTGGTGACGATCAACGTGCACGTCCCCGACGAGGGGTCCATCGCCGGCACCGACCTGACGATCGCCTTCGACCAGGTCGCCACCTCGACGGAGCTGCCCGAGGATCGGGCCACCCCGTTGGCCGTCTACTGCAAGTCGGACAACATGTCGGGCGATGCGGTGAAGGACCTGGCGGCGCTCGGCTACACCGACGTCGTCGAGCTCGAAGGCGGCTTCGACGGGTGGGTCGAAGCGGGCCGGCCCCTCGAACCAGCCGCAGCCTGACGGGTCAACCCTTCACGGGCAGCATCCGGGTCGAGGTCGTTGCGGCGTGAACCGGAGGCTCGCCGCGAACCGCTTCAGCCGGCGAGCAGGGTGTCCATCTGGCCCACGGCTTCTCGCAGACCCTCCACCGGTTCGGGCTGCGCGTCAGCGACCGACGGCGAGCACGAGGAGGGCGACGTCGTCGGCGCGGTGGTCGAAGCTCAGGATGGCCTCGAGGTTGTGCCGGATGCGATCGGCGATCGATTCGACGTCATCGGCCTCGCGGACCGAGCGCTCCACGAGGCTCCGGAACTGGCCGTCGGTCAGGGCGTGCGGAGGGGGGACGTCGGTCGCTCCGTCGGTGAAGAACACAACGACGTCGCCGGGACAGAGGGTGACCGACTCCTCGGCGAAGCGGGTGTCCTCGAAGACGCCGAGCAGCGTGCCCGGTCCGCCGAGGCTGCGGGCGCCGGTGCTGTCGACGAGGATCGGCAGGGGATGGCCGCCGCACACGATGCGGAGCCCAACCGTGTCGTGATGCGGTTCGAGCAGGCCGTAGATCGCAGTGCAGAACGAATCGGTCTCGGCCCGGAGGATCGATCGGTTGAGCGACCGCAGGACCTCACCGGGCTCGTCGCCGTGCCACGTTGCGTCGCGCACGGTGTGCCGGGCGAGCCCGGTGAGGGCCGCCGCGGCGGGCCCGGTGCCGCAGACGTCGCCGATGACGACGGCCCACGAGCCGGGCTCCGCGGCGAAGAGGTCGAAGAAGTCGCCGCCGACGGAGGACGCCTCGCCGTTGGCCCAGTAGCGGACGGCGACGTCGACGCCGGGGACCTCGGGCATCGACGTCGGCAGGAGGCTCCGCTGGAGCGTGTCGGCGATGCTGCGCTGGAGGTCGTTCAGACGGCGGACCTCGAGGCTCGAGGCGATGCGGCCGGCGACGGCCTCGGCGAGGACGACATCGCTCTCGGTGTAGGTGCGCGACGAGCTCGACATGACGAACTGCATGGCGCCGAACACGTGGGCACCCTTCGCCAGCGGGACCGTGATCGAGGATCGCAACGCCAGCTGCTCGACGATGCGGCGGACCTCGTCGGATGCCTCCAGCGCGTCCATCACCTCGGTCGTGATGTGGGGATGGAACTCGGTCGTCCGGGTCCGGATCACGTGAGCGATGCCCGACAGCGCGTGCGGGTCGTACGGGAACTGCTCCCTCAGCTCCTCCGCGTACTCCACCATGGCTGGATCGATGTGGGCGACCACCACGTCGGGGGCGGCGGTCAGGGGGCGGACCGCGTCGGCGTCGGTCGGCAGGACGTGGATGGCGCACCAGTCGCCGAGCCGGGGCACGGCCGCGGCCGTGACGTTCTCCATCAGCTCGCGCCGATCGGGCGAGGACGTCAGTGCGTCGTGAATGGCGCTGAGGAACTCGAGTCGCTCGCGCAGGACGCGCTCGCGCGCGGCGTTGTCGACGGCGGCGATGGCCAGGCGGTCGCGCTCGGCTTGCTGCTCCATGCGCTCGGTGATGTCCATGCAGCACCCGATGGTCCCGGTCACGTCCCCGCGCTCGTCGAGGACGACGCCGCCGGCTCCCGTGATCCAGTGGGTGGTCCCGTCCGGCCACACGACTCGGTGGTCGACGCGGTACGTGCTGCGTGATTCCACCGCATCACCCACGCTGGCGAGGACGGCGTCGCGGTCGTGGGGGTGGATCAGGTCGGCGTAGGTGGCGAAGGTCCCGTCGAACGTTCCGGGCTCGAGCCCGAAGAGCTCGTGCAGCCGGTCGTCCCACGTGGTCACCCCGGTGGTCATGTTCCAATGCCACGTCCCGAGCCCCCCGGCCTCGAGCGCGATGCGGAAGTGTTCGCCGAGGTCCCGTGCCGCCTGCTCCGCAGCGCGCTGCTCGGTGACCTCCTCCGCGGTCCCGACGATCGCGATGATTGTGCCCTCGGCATCGCTGATCGGCTTGGTGATGGTGGCGACCCGGATGAGGCGGCCGTCGCGTCGCCGTACGGTGCGATCGCCGCGCAGGTGGTCACCAGAGCGCGCGGCGTCGAATCGCTCCTGGTTGGAGGCGAGCTCGTCGGGTGGCGCCAGCACGTCGAGCACCGACCGCCCCAGCACCTCGTCCTCCGACCAGCCGTACATCGACGACGCGGCCTCGCTCCACAACAGGATGGTGCCCCGGGGGTCGGTGACGATGATCGCCCGAGGCTGGGCATCGATGACCCATCGGTGCTGCACCACCGCCGCCTCGTTTCGCTGTCGGAGCCGTTGGGGAACACGCGTCGGCCGACCTCGCGCGCGCCGCCTCAGCCTATTGCGACGGCCGTGTGGCCTTGCCGACGTGGGCGACCGATGGCTCGTCTCACCCCTTCGGGTGAACCGATCGAGCGCGCCAGCGGTTCGTCCGGGGGCTTCGTGTCAGCCGGGAGCGCGGTGGGACTCGCCGCTGAGGAGGAGATCCTCGAGCTGGGCGAGCGAGCGGCGGTTGCGGTGGGCGGTGATCGGGTCGAGCACCGGACGCAGGGGGGCGAGGGCGCCGAGGGGCACCTCGTCCAGGGTCACCTCGGTCCGTCCGGGGGCGCCCGCCAGCTCCCGGAGCGAGAACGTGGCCCGCCCGCGACCCAGGGGGCGGGCGCGCACTTCGAGCGAGAGGAGCAGCGGTGGGTCGACCTCGATCACCTTGCTGAGATCGGCGACCTTCAGGGGGCCGACCAACCCGACCCGGTGGTGGAAGGCCGTGCCCGGATCGGGCCATCGGTCGTCGACCGACTGGATGTCCCGGGCGCCGACGAGCCAGTGCGGGTAGGTGGTCGGATCGACGAGGGCATCGAAGATGGTCGACGGGGGCAGCGGGATCGTGCGACTCACGATGGCCATGGCGTCACCACTCCGTTCCGAAGCCACTGCGGGCATCGTCCAGGAGGAAGGGCTCCCAGATTTCGTCGGCCTCGTCCGCCAGGTTGGTCAACGCTCGGCCCGGAAGCTCGACCAATCGGCGCAGCAACAGCAGCAGTGAACTCGCAAGAGGATGCACGAATCGTTCGTTCCCCCGTACCTGCTCGCTAGAACTCGAACCGAAGGCGCCCCAGGAGCCCGTCGGGTTCACCGGCGCCGGGTTCAGGGCCCAGGAGGAGCGCGAGCGCGTCAGGTGCCGACCTGCCCGGAGTGATCCCCTGACCGGTGGGTGGAGGGCCGCAGCAGCAGCTCGCGCACGAAGTCGTGTTCGTAGCGGTCCCCGAGCTTGAAGCGCTTGGTGCCGACCACGGCGAAGCCGTGCTTGGCGTAGAACCGGTTCGCTCGGTCGTTCTCGACGTTCACGCCGAGCCAGAGCGAGCGGGCGCCGGCGACGCGGGCGACCTCGATGGCGGCGTCCATGAGGGCGGCCGCGATGCCCGAGCCGTGCCGCTCCGGATGGACGTAGAACTTGTTGAGGTCGATCGTCGGCCGGGAGGCGACGGCGCCGACCACGTCGGGGTCGTCGGGCTCGCCGTGGATGAGCATCGCGTAACCGACCGGCTCACCCTCGATCTCGGCGACCAGGAGCACGCACCGGGGATCGTCGAGGTAGCCGGCGAAGCGATCGGCGCTGAGCACCTCGGCGATGAACGTCTCGACCGCCTCGGCCGTGGTGTCGTGGGGGGTGGCCAGCGGGAACGTGACGGCGGCGAGCTCGGCGAGGGCGGCCGCATCGGTGTCGACACCTCGACGGATCCGGACGGTCATGGCGGCCACGGTAGCGATGTCGGACCGCCCCGGGATCGTCCCGATCAAAGACCGCGCCGGTCCCACCGATCGGTGCGCCGGCCCGATCCCAGGGGTCCGTCGACCGCATCGCGGTCCGGCCCCGTGACGTCCGGGTCGGGTTCACGATCCCGAGCGCTCGCGATCGTCGGCCCGGGCCTCGGGTTGGCCGTCGTTGCGGGCGAGCCGGACCCGAGTGATGGTGCGACCGGCCACGGCGAGCACGGTCGCGTCCCAGACGCCGATGGTGACGGTGTCGCCGGGCCCGGTCGGGATGTGGCCCAGGTGGGTGAGGACCAGGCCGGCCACGGTGGCGTAGTCGCCGGGCTCCGCCTCGATGCCGAGGTCCGGGAGGTCGTGGGCGGGGAACCGACCCGGCAGGACGAGGGTGCCATCGGCCTGGCGCTCGACGGCGAGGATGTCGCGATCGGTCTCGTCGTAGATCTCGCCCACGAGCTCCTCGATGAGGTCCTCGATGGTGACGATCCCCTCGCCGCCGCCGTGCTCGCCGAGCACGACGGCGAACTGGCGGTGGGTGAGCTGCATGTGCCGCAGGGTGTCGAGGACCTTGGCGGTCTCGGGCATGAACAGGGCCTCGCTCAGGTGGTCGCGGACCGTGCCGTCGACCCCGATGAGGTCGCGGAGGTGGATCAGACCGATGACGTCGTCCAGATCGCGGCCCGACGCGACCGGGGCGCGGGAGTGCCCGGTGGCGAGGAGGGTCGCGAGCCCCGCTTCCGGGGTGGCATCGGCATCGAGGACGACGACGTCGGGCCGGGGTCGCAGCACCTCGCGGAGGGTGCGGTCGGAGATCTCGAAGGCACCCGAGATGATCTGGCGCTGCTGGGGGGTGAAGCTGGTCTGCGAGGCGACGAGATCGCGCAGCTCGGCCTCGGTGACCTGGTCGCCGCCGGCCCCGGCGTCGCCACCGAGGACCTTCACTACCAGGTCGGTCGACCGGGACAGCAACCAGACCGCGGGCCGCGTCACCGTGGAGAGCGCAGAGAGGGGCTTGGCCGCCAGGAGACCCCATCGCTCGGCTCGCTGCATGGCGATGCGCTTGGGGACCAGCTCGCCGAACACGAGGGTCAGGTACGCGAGCACGACGGTCACCGTGAGGATCGAGACCGGTCGCGCCGCACCGCCCAGGAAGCCGAGCGGCTCCTCGAGGGGCTCGGCGAGGCTGACCGCTGCCGACGCCGAGGCGAGGAACCCGGCGAGGGTGATGCCGATCTGGATGGTGGCCAGGAACCGGTTCGGATCCCGAGCCAGGCTCGCCAGCACCGCGCCCGATCCTCCTTCTCGCTCGAGGCGCTGGAGCTGTCCCTCGCGCAGCGAGACGAGGGCCAGCTCGCTCCCGGCGAACAGGGCGTTGAGGACGACGAGCAACGCAACCAACCCCAGTTGGGGCACCAGACTCTGCACGATCTTCTCCTTCGTCGATGATCCGGAGCGCCGAGACCGGGCTCCGATCGGCCGCGCCGGGGCGCCGCCTCGAGTCAGCCGACAGGGAGGGGTGGCGCGCGGGAGCGGTCGGGGCCGCCGGGACGAAGGACCGGGGTGCCGGCCCGGTTGCCAACCGGGTGCGCGACCGTGCTCGCCGGTGACGGGAGATCAGGCTGCTCGGCGGGGATGACCGCCACGGCTGCCGCGACCGTGCGGTCGATCGTGGTGCGCCGCTGGTACCCCTCGACCTCGCCGGCAGCGAAGGCGGGATCGGTGACCTCGAACGGCGTCGTGGCATCCACCGGCTCGACGGCGGCGAAGCCGACGGCGCCGGCACCGACCACGAACGCAACCGCGGTCAGCCATCCGGCCAGGGCCCGGACGGGGCGGGGGAGCGGGCGTTCGTCGGAGGGTCGCATCGGGTCGGCCGGTTGGCCTCCCGCCACGGTAGCCACCGGTCGCCGGGAGCCGTCGCCGTCGAGTGCCGGTTGGTGGAAGCGGAGAAGGCGCAGGCCGGTCGGTTCCGAAGGCCGGGCGCCAGGGTGCGAAGCTCTCGTCCGTGACGATCCTCCGCGCTGTCGCCCTGTTCGTCATCGCCGCCGTCGCAGAGATCGGCGGGGCGTGGCTCATCTGGCAGGGCGTGCGCGAGCACCGGGGCATCGCCTGGATCGGTGCGGGGATCGTGGCCCTGGCCGGGTACGGGTTCGTGGCGACGCTGCAGGAGGACGCCAACTTCGGGCGCATCCTCGCGGCGTACGGCGGCATCTTCGTGGCGGGGTCGCTGGCCTGGGGGATCGCCATGGACGGCTTCGAGCCCGACCGGTTCGACTACCTCGGCGCGGCCATCTGCCTCGTCGGCGTCGCGGTGATCATGTTCGCGCCGAGAGGCTGACGGCCGACCGGGGTCAACCCCCGCAGCTACGGGTGCCGATGCTGACCGCCTCGGTGGTGGAGCTCGGGGCGCAGCAGGCGGCGGTCTCGCCCTCGCTCAGGACCGTGTTGGTCATCTGCTCGGCGTCGCCGGTCTTGACGTACCACTCCCAGGGGGCGCCGTCGGGGTCGGCCACCCAGGTCTCGGTCTTGAGCGCGAAGCAGCACATGGTGTCGTCGACGCCCGTCGTCGCGACGCCGTCGGTGGTCAGGCGGGCCTCGGCGGCCATGACCTCGTCGCCGGTCTCGACCTCGACGCCGAGGTGGTTCAACGTGCCGCCACCCGCCCCCTCGATGAGCACGAGCTTGAGCGGGGGATCGACGATGGCGAAGTTGGCGTAGCCCGGCTTGCGCTTGGCCGGTTCGGTCGCGAAGAGCTTCGAGTAGAAGGCGACGGCATCGTCGATGTTCGAGACGTTGAGGGCGAGCTGCACACGGGACATGGGGTGCTCCTGATAGATTGATACTTGTCGATGACACCCTAGCAAGACATTGACGAATGTCAATGTATCGAGAGGGAGAACGTCTCATGAGTGCTGCCACCGAGACCGTCGAGGCCGCCGGAACCGGGGCCGCCGGCGGCGCGCCGCCGGCGGCGGCGTGCTGCGCGCCGCTCACCGCCTCACCTCTGTCCGACCCCGACGCGGCGGCGCTGGCCGAGACCTACGCCGCGCTGGCCGACCCCGTGCGGCTCAAGCTGCTGAGCCTGATCGCGGCGACGGGGGAGATGTGCTCGTGCGACCTGCTCGAACCGCTGGCCAAGAGCCAACCCACGGTGAGCCACCACACGAAGATCCTGGCCGAGGCCGGCCTCATCGCCGGCGACAAGCGGGGCCGATGGGTGTGGTGGAGCGTCGTGCCCGAGCGCGCCTCGTTCGTCCGCGGGGTGCTCGGCACCTGACCGGCACGCGGGCCTCCCCACTTGTCGCCGTCGCGGCAGGCGCTGACTGCGTGCGTGCCTCGAGGACGGTGACGAGGTCCGACCGAGCACGATGACAGGTGTCCGATGCGCGCCCTCGGGCTGATTCGGTGCCAATCGTTGCACTCTGCAAGTATTGCTGTATGCAATCCGCAGCCGACCTGGATGCCATCACCGATGCCGTGCTCGGCGCATCGCGGGTGCTGGTCTCGATCTCCTCTCGCTCGCTCGCCCAGGTCGCCGACGAGGTGACGTTGCCGCAGTACCGGGCCCTGGTGGTGCTGCAGAGCCGCGGCCCCCAGCCGGCGCACGTGCTCGCCTCGGAGCTGCAGATCGTGCCGTCGAGCGCCACCCGGCTCTGCGACCGACTCGAGGCGAAGGGCCTCATCGCCCGCGAGCCACTCGCGGGCAACCGCCGAGAGCTCCGGGTGCAGGTGACCGAGGAAGGGGCCGCGATCGTCGGTGCGGTGAGCCGACGCCGACGGGAGGAGCTGCGCAGGGTTGTGCGGGCCATGGAGGATGAGGACCGCGGCACCCTCGTCGGTGCGCTCGAGGCGTTCAACCGGGCCGCCGGCGAGGTGCCCGAGGGCGAGTGGTACCTCGGATGGGCCTGAGGGACGCGCTCCCGACGAGCCTGTCCGACGCGCTCGACCTGCGGACGCAACGAACCCTCGGGCTCGCCGCGCTCACGGGCGCCCTGACCGGAGCCGGGGTCGCCGGCTTCGAGTGGATCACCTACTCGCAGGTCTTCGAGCGCCTCCTGGAGCGAGGGATCGTCGTCCAGGCCGTCGCCCTCGTCGTCGGCCTGGTGCTCGCCGCGCTGGCACTGTGGTTCGTGGGCGGAAGGGCGTCGCCGTCGACGGCCGACGAGTACATCTCGAACTTCCACGATCGGAGCCGGCCCCTGGCCCTGAAGCCGGTCGTCGGCCGCATGCTGGCCGGCGCGGCGACGTTGGGCTCGGGTGGGTCGCTCGGGTTCGAGGGCCCCTCGCTCTACCTCGGCGCCGCGGTCGGTACCGGCATCCAACACCGCTGGCAGCGTTGGTTCACCCGGGCTGACCGCAAGGTGCTGATGGTGGCCGGCGCCGCGGCGGGCGTGGCCGCGATCTTCAAGGCTCCGGCCACCGGCGCCATCTTCGCCCTCGAGGTGCCCTACCGCGACGACACGGCCCGGCACATGCTGCTCCCCGCGCTCATCGGTGCGGCCACCGGGTACCTGGCCTTCGTGGCGCTGCTCGGGACCGAGCCGCTGTTCGTGGTCGACGGATCGCCGCCGTTCGACCTCAAGGAGCTCGGGGGCGCGGCGGTGCTCGGGCTGGTCTGCGGACTCGGGGCCCGGGCCTACGCGGCCCTCATCACCCACGCCAAGGCGCTCGCGAACCGTGGCCACCCCGTGGTCCGCATCGGCGCGGCCGGCGCGGCGCTCGCCGGTCTCCTGGTCGCATCGACCCTGATCTTCGGTGAGGGTCTGTCGAGCGGGTCGGGGTACCGGACGCTCCAGTGGGTGACCGAGCCCGGCCACAGCGTCGCTCTGGTCCTCGCGCTGCTCGCGTTCCGGGTCGCGGCGACGTCGGTGACGCTCGCAGGCGGAGGCGTCGGCGGGCTCTTCGTCCCGCTCGTCATCGCCGGCGCGCTGATCGGCGACGCCGGCGCCCTCGTGATCGGTGACTCCACCAACCTCTTCCCCCTCATCGGCATCGCCGCCTTCCTGGGCGCCGGGTACCGCACGCCGCTCGCCGGCGTCGTCTTCGTCGCGGAGGCGACGGGCCGGCCCGGGTTCATCGTCCCCGGCCTCATCGCCTCGGTCGCCGCGCAGCTGGTCATGGGCGATGTCTCGGTGTCGCCCTACCAGCGGGCTGGCCGGCGCGGCCACCTCGAGCAGCGGCTCACCCTCCCTGTCAGCGCCGCCATTCGGGGTGACGTGCTGACGGTGCCGCCCGACGCCAGCCTCCAGGAGCTCTACGACCATCACCTCCTCCTCGTGCGGGAGACGAGCGTTCCCGTGGTCGAGGGCGCGCACTACCGGGGAATGGTCAGCAGCGACGACCTGCGCGAGCACCTCCCGTCGACG
>Ga0105047_10017870_pt1 | contig 11024 bp, 9 predicted proteins | sample MAT04_FD_78384 | JGI IMG/M metagenome (GOLD analysis project Ga0105047, IMG submission 78384) | Freshwater microbial communities from Lake Fryxell liftoff mats and glacier meltwater in Antarctica - MAT-04 (megahit assembly) | ecosystem: Environmental > Aquatic > Freshwater > Ice > Liftoff...
GGGCAATGGTGAATCCCAACCGCAACAGCGCGCCGCCATGCACGCTCGCGCTATCACTGATCGCGTCGGGGGTGCTCTCCTCGCGGCGCAACACCGCGACCAACTGCTCCAAAAACAGCGGTACCCCGTGCGCGAGCTCGGCCTCGGTCGCCCGCGGTGCCGAGCGTGCCGCGACCTTCGCCCGCGTACGGGCGATGATATCGGCGCGATTCGCGCTCAGAAATTGGTGCAGCACAAGTTGAAGCCTAGGGTTTTTACTAAAAACCAGCAACCCCCCGCGCTGGCCGCCAAGGAGACCCGGCGAGGGCAAGTGGCGGGTCGTCGTTCGTCCGGGCGCCAGAGGTGCGCCCCCACCGCCCACGAGACCGGGCAGGCCAGCACAAGCGGGCTCGAGATCGGAGGACGACGCACCGGCACCCCGATCGCTCATGGCTGCCGCACATTGAACTCGGCGCCCGTGATCGTGAACCGCCCGTATGCGGACTCTGCATAACGTGCCTCGGCCTGTCCGACGATCCGCACGCCGTCGAACGATGCATATGCGCTCACGGGGGTGTCCCAGGACACGATGATCTGCTTCCCATCGACCTCCTTACCGCGGTCGTGCGACACGAAGTTCTCGATGTCGCCGCTGGCGTCGAATGTGAGCACTGCGTCGATCGTGTGTCCGGCGTTGCTATAGCGGGCGCCCAGCGTCGAATCGTCGACCACCGTCCACGTCACCGGCGCACCGATCAACGACCCGGGGGCGAGCAGGCACATGTCGTTGAACAGCGTCACCGTCTCGCTACGCGTCATGAGCGGGCCCGACTCGTTCACCATCGGGATGAGGCCGGCCACGCGCACCTGGAAGGTCGCGTCGGCGCCCACGTAGCGGTGAAACACGTCGAAGGGCAGGCCGCTGCGCGACGCTTGCATGAAGAAGAGGCGCGCCGGCGGGTCGTAGAATTCGTACTGCGTCGCGGTGGACTCCATCCACGGCGAGGCCGCGTCGTTTCGCATCTGCGCCGTGAAGGTGAGCCGCACGTTGCGAACACGAGGCTTGCCGACCACGCCGGCGCGTCGCAGGTACCTCTGCAACTGCTGCGGGTACGGCGTCAGGTCGGCCTCGGTCACGAGGACCGGCGTGTCGGTCGACGCCTGCGCCGCCAGCAGCGACGCTGCATCGCGGGCGAACCGGTTGCGCAGGCTCGAGGGGCGCAGGTCGGCGATCACGACGATCAGCGGCACCAGCAGCATCGCGTTGGCGATCGTCCCGAACTTTGCATCGGACCACGCCCCGAGGATCAGCACCTGTGAGAGCAGCACCCCCGGCAGGGCCGCCAGCCACCAACCGCGCGGCGCCACGTGTACGAGCACGGACGAGAGCACCAACAACAGCGCCGCGGCGAGCCATCCGAGGCCTGCACGCAGTGAAATGGCCTGCTGCAGTTGGGGGACCCCGGCCAGGCCGAACCCCTTGACGAAGCCGAGCAGGTGGATGGCACCGTGGAGCCCGAGGAGGAGCGAAAGTACCGCACGCATACCGGCACAATAGGCGAGCCGCGCATTTTACGCATGTGGTTTTTACTAGTCCGGGCGTGCGACAGTCCATTTTCATGGATCGCGACCAGCGAAATGGCGTCCAGTGAGCGCAGAGCGCGCCAAACGCCATGCAAATATCCATTGAAGCGAAACCCGCCACGATCCTCGTCGTCGACGACAACGAGACCAACCGATTTCTCGCCCGCAGCACGCTCGAGGACGAGGGGCATCGGGTCGTGCTTGCGACCGGGGGCGTCGAAGGTGTCGCTGCATTCGAGAGGGAGCAGCCGGATTGCATCCTGCTCGACGTGTGCATGCCGGATATCGACGGATTCACCGCGCGCGCCCGCATCCGGGCGCTGCCCCGGGGCAAGGATATCCCGATCTTGTTTCTGACGGCCCTGCGCGACGTCGAGACCTTCGACGGGGCGCTGCTCGCCGGGGGGGACCACTTCTTGACCAAGCCGGTGCGGCCGACCGAGCTCGTCGTCCGGGTGTCGGCGGCGCTCAAGCTGCGACGTATGAGCGCCGAGCTGCGCGAACACTACGCGCTGCTCAAAGGAACAGCGCGACGTCCTGGTGCGCCTTCAGTTGCAAAAGGAGCGGTTGATGACGTTCGTCGTGCACGACCTCAAAAACCCGCTCAATTCGATGGCCCTCCACGCGCAGATGCTGCTGCGAGATCGCAGCCTGGGGGATGGCGTTCGCAAGTCGGCGACGAGCATTTACACCGCGGCGCGGGAGCTCGCGCGCATGATCCTAAACCTCCTTGATGTGAGCAAGGCCGAGGAGGGCAAGCTGCAACCCAGGCGTTCGGAGCTCGACTTGCACGCGCTGGTCGGCAATATCCTCACCGAGCTCGCGGTCGACGCGGAGCGCCGCCCGGTGGCGCTTCGGAGCTCGGTGCTGGCCGACCGGGTCCTTGCCGATCCGGATCTGCTGCGTCGAACGCTGGTCAATCTGGTCGAGAACGCGATCCGATATGCGCCGCCGACGACCACGATCACCGTCACTGTCGTGGGCGGGGCCTCGGCGATCGAGGTCCGCGTCGCTGACGAAGGCAGCGGGATCCCGGAGGATATGCGGGAGAGGGTGTTCGACCCGTTCGTGCAGGTCGAGATGGGCGAGAGCCACGTCGCCCGCGGCGGGCGGGGCCTGGGGCTCGCGTTCTGTAAGCTGGCGGTGGAGGCCCACGGTGGCTGCATCTGGGTCGAGGACACGGCCCCCGGCGCGGTCTTCTGCGTGAGGCTACCCGCCGAGGTCTGACACCATCACGCCATCCGAAACGCTCTACTTTCAGATCCTCGACACGGCGCCCGACGCGATGGTCGTGGTGAGCCAGTGCCTCGAGGCGCTGCTGACCGCGCGGCCGGCCGTACCGGGCGCGAGCGGCTGACGGCCTCGGCGACTGGCACGTAGGCAGCCTAGTGCGAGTGCTCGTTGTCCGAGAAGCGGGGGTTGAGGGCGAGGCGCAGGTTGATCTGCTCCTCGGCGGCCGCGGTGTGTCCGAGCGCGGCGTGGGCCTTCGCGGCGACATCGTGCAGCCGGGCCGAGCGGTATGGCGAGGCCAATGCCTTGTCCGCCATGGCGAGCGCCTCGGCGGGCTCGCCCGCCTGGAGATACGCCCTGGCCAGCGCAACCTGGGCGTCGCCGCCGGGGCGCGTCGCGTAGTTGGCGAGCGCCAGCTCGAGCGCCCGCTCCGGGGTCCCGAATTGCAGGTGGTGTTGCAGGCAGTGGCCCATCGCGGACTCGGGGAACTCTGCGAGCTGCAGCTCCCACTGCGCGCCCGCGCGAGCGATCAGCTCAGCGGCCTTCTCGGGCTCACCCTTGTGGCGGTACAGGGCCGCGAGCGCGTCCATGTGCTGGGGCAGATCGACGGTGCTGACCAGCACCTCGTAGATGGCCACCGCCTCGGCGTGCTCGTCGCGACGGCTGTGGATCTCGGCGATGTTCTCCTGCACGAGCCACCAGTCGGCGAGCTCGGCGTCGGCGTCGACGAGATGCTGCAGCGCCGCCTGCAAGTCCCCGCGGTCCATGGCCAGGGTGCCGCGTTGCAGCCGCAGCCAGGCCCGGCGCCGCGGGTCATTCGCGTCGGTCGACGCCAGCGCGGCTTCGAGGAGCGCCTCGGCCTTCGCCGGGTCGCCGGTCCTGGCGTGGTAGAGCGCGAGCTCGACGTTCGCCGAGGCCGGTTCGATCGCCGCGACGGCGGTGAGCTCGGCGAAGGCGTGCTCGTACTGGCCGCGCTGCACCGCGATCTCGGCGCGCAGGACTCGCGCGGCCAGCGTGTCGTCGGCCCGGGGCACGGCGCGGCGGTCGAGGATGTCGAGGTACTTCTCGGCGGCCGCGAGGCGATGAATCGAGAAGTTGAAGCGGGCGGCGACCAACACAGGGCCGCTGCCGGCGACGGCGATGGCGAACGCGTCGTCGAGCACCGCCTCGACCCGGGCGAAGTCACCCATTTGGTTGCTCAGGCTGGCGCGCTCGAGCAAGGTGCCAGCGAGGTGGGCGCGGATCAGCCAATCGTCTGCGCGGGCGTTCATCCGCTTCTGCAAGCCCTCGATGCGCAGGTCGAGATCGCCGAGCAACGCCGCATAACTCGCCCCGGTCGCCGCGATGGTCGCCGCCACGCCGGGCCTCGGCATGTCGACCGAAGGCGCCGTTTTGCCGCCGCGCAGGTCGATCTGGGAGATGAGCGCCGTGACTCCGAACGCGATCGCGGCCGCGGCGATGATCGTCTTAGTGTCCATGCTCATCGTTTCCGTGGCCTCGAAAATACAAGAAGCTCCCCGGGAGCTTGGCACACCCGGGGAGCTGTCCGCAAACCTCGCAGCGGCTGCTGCGGAATTACAACGGCGGGTGCGGGGGGGCCAGGTACGGCCACTCCGCCACGAAGGCCACGTCGTTCTTCGGCGGGTTGAGCGGCAGCTTCACGAAGAAGTCCAGCGGATGCACTTTGAGGCTGAGCAGCACGGCGGCGAGCGTGATGTCGACGACCGGGTCCTCGAGCTTACGACCGTTCGGGTACGCGGTCGGCAGCTTGGGGTCGTACTTGATCGCGTCCGGGATGATGACCGGTCCCGCCTGCGCGACGGTCTCCGCGAAGGTCGCGGGGGTGAGCTTCAGCATCACGAGATCGTCATCGAGCGCAGCATGGAAGAACATGATGCTCTTGGCGATCTCGCCCAGCCACATCTCGGCAACATCCTCCTCGGGGTTGCTCGCGTTGTACGCGTCGCGGATCTTGATCATGTCGGCCTGACCGGGCGAGAAGCCCAGGCCACCCGCAGCGGCGATGCCCGCGGTGCCGGCCTCGACCGCGCCGTGGCGGTCGATCTGCTCGTACGCGTCGATGGGATCGTCCGGAAACACGAAGCCGTCGCCGCCGGTGGTGGTCGTCTCGGGCCCGCCCGTGGTCGGGTCGGTCGTGGTCGTCGGATCCGTCGCCGGCGTGGTGTTGGTCGTGGTCGTCGGATCCGTCGCCGGCGTGGTGTTGGTCGTGGTCGTCGGATCCGTCGCCGGCGTGGTGTTGGTCGTCGTCGGATCCGTCGAGGTATTCGGCGTCGTGGTGGTGGCAGGAGTGCTGGTGCTGCCGTCGGTGTCTCCGCCGTCGTCGCCGCAAGCGGTGAGCGTCGTGAAGAGGAGGGCGGCCCCGAGAACTGCGTGAATGGAAGTGTTATTTTTCATGGTGGCCTCCCTACTTCAACCTCGATGCGGTGGCCCACACCTGGATCTTGTTGGTGCCCTTGGCGAGGATGTCCGTGTCGATCTCGATCGCGGCGGCGGTGACGTTGAGCCCGGCGAGGAAGTCGCGCTTGCTGTCGAACATCACCGTCCCGGTGTCGACCGTCATCAGGTAACCCGCAGCGTCGAAGAAGAACGGGTCGTCGACGTGGCCGGTCCAGACGCGAGCCAGCGGGCTGGCGTCGAACACGGTCTCCACGGCGCCGGACACGGGGGTGTCCTCGATGCCGGGGATGCCTTCCCACTGAATGCCGATCTGGTCCTTGTCGTTGGCGCCGTAGCGCCAGTAGATCTTGTGGTCCGCCTTGTTGTCACCGTCGTTGTCGACCCAGATCGTGTAGAGCGCCTTGGCGTCATACACGCCCGTGGCATCGGGCTGCGGTCGGCTGTCGTTGAAGCCGGCCCAACACACGATGATGGTGGTCTTGCCCGGGGCGCTGTTGAAGACGTACAGGTCCGTGATGTCCTGCGCGGCGTCCAGCTTCACGAGTGGAGACTCGTCGTGGTCGGATGCCAGGACGGTGGATGTCCACCAGCCCCCTCCGCAGATGGCAGCGATGGCGACAGCCGCCAGCCCAGTTTTCGATCTCGTGTTCATGTGCATTGCATCTCCCTCCTAAGGTCGGGCCGCAGACGCGGCCGTACTCATGTCGGAGCATGCTACTCGGCCGGCGACCCTTTGGATCTCCCGGCGAGCGAGGCCGATGAAATTCTGGGTGGCCGGGCGCGCGCATGGGCACCTACGTTCGTTTCATGACCGCGCTCGATCCTGGTTCTCGCGGACCCGCACGATAAGGAGGAATGGACGGCCCGCGGCAGTACGCGGAGGTGGAGATCGAGTGGCGGTCCCTTCGATGACATGGAGGAGCGCGCCAACCCTGTGCGCGGGTGCAGGCGACGTCTCCATGCCGGTTAGCGCTTCCTCGTCAGCGACGGTCGGTCGCGTTCGCCGTGGACCGGGATCTCCGCCCGCCGTCCGAGCGCCCGCCGAGGGTCTCGAGCCTGTGGCCGACTCGCCCCAACAGCACCCCGCACCACCCGCTGACCGCAGCAGCCATACGCCGGCCCCACCACGCAGTGCCCCGCCGGACCACACCGCGGGGCCGTGGTATCTGCGACCCTGGTCTGGTCGGACACAGTCGCAGTTCGGGCCGACATCGACAGGCCTGGAGAAGATCGTTGCAGTAGCATGGCCGCGATGGCGCGCGTCACCAGAGGCATCGTTGTATTATACGTGCTGTTCAACCTTCTGATCGCCGGCACGCTGATCGCGGACCCGGCGCAGCTCGACGCGACCTACCGCGGGGGGTCGATGACGCCGACGCGCGAGTTCCTGTGGTTTAGCATCTCCAGCCTCCACCTGTTCGTGGCAGCGGTGACGATCGCGTCGATGCGCATGCGTCGGGCGACGGAGCGGCGATGGATCCTGCTGGCCAACGCGGGTTTTTATCTGTGGGACGCGCTGACGCAGTGGCTGTACTGGGGTGGGTACATCGGCCTCACCGGCGCCGACTTGCACACCAACGCGGGCGTCAGCGCCGGCTGTGCGGCGCTGCTGGTGCTCGCGGCCTGGTGCGACCATGAAGCCGTGGAAGTCGTGACGCGATGACCTAAGGCTCAGGTCCCGCAGAAGGTCGCCCGGACCCGCTGTTCCCGGCGCGGCGGCTCGCGCCAGGACGCGAACTCTGGCTGATCTTCGTAGGGGCGCTCGAGCACGCGGGTGAAGGTCTCGAAGGGGGTGAGGTCCCCGCGTATGGCGGCCGTGATGATCTCCTCGATGCGATGGTTGCGAGGGATAAAGGCAGGGTTTGCGAGCCGCATCGACGCGCGGCGGTCCGCGGGCGTACCCGGCTCGCGGAGCAAGCGCTGGCGCCATCGCTGCGCCCACGGGTGAAACGCGCCGGGATCCGCGAAGCCCGCGGCGACCTCGAGGTCGTGCGATGGATCGGCCGCGGCGTCGCAAAGTCGGCGAAAAAACCGCGTGAAGTCGACCTCGTTGGCGGCGAGGCGCTCGTGCAGGTCGGCGAGCAGCTCGGTGTCCTCGGGCTCCGCGAGCGACAGTCCGAGTTTGGCGCGCGAGACCCGGTCGTGCGCCGCGTTGAAGATCGCAGCGAAGCCCTCGAGGCGCTCGGTGGCGAGGGCGACGCCCTGCTCCGGGTCGGCGGCGATCGCAGGCACGAGCGTCTCGGCGAGCCGGGTCAGGTTCCACAGGGCGATCTTCGGCTGGTTGGCGAAGGCGTACCTGCCGGCGTGGTCGATCGAGCTGAAGGTCTTGCCGGGCGCGTACTCGTCGAGGAAAGCGCAGGGGCCGTAGTCGATCGTTTCGCCGGAGATCGAGGTGTTGTCGGTGTTCATCACGCCGTGAATGAACCCGAGCCCGAGCCAGCGCGCCACGAGGTTGGCCTGCGCCGCGATCACGCCGTCGAGCAGCGCGAGCGCCTCGTCGCGGGGGTCGCCGAGGCCGAGCGCCGCGGGGTAGTGGCGGCCCAGCGCGTACGAGGTCAGCACGCGCACGCCGTCCTGATCGCCGCGGGCCGCGAGCAGCTCGAAGGTCCCGACTCGCAGGTGGCTCGCGGCCACGCGCACGAACACGGCGCCTGGCAGCGGCTCGTCGCGGCGGACGGTCTCGCCGGTCGTGACGGCAGCCAGGGCGCGGGTGGTCGGCACGCCGAGGGCGGCCATGGCCTCGCTCATCAGATACTCGCGGAGCACCGGGCCGAGGGCGGCACGCCCGTCGCCGCCGCGGGAGTAGGGCGTCCGCCCGGCGCCCTTGAGCTGCACGTCGCGCCGCTGTCCGTCGGTGCCGACGATCTCGCCGAGGAGGATCGCCCGGCCATCGCCGAGCTGTCCGGAGAAGTGACCGAACTGATGACCGGCGTAGGCGAGCGCGATCGGGTCGGCGCCCGCCGGCACGACGTTGCCGGCGAGGATCTGCGCGCCCTCGGGCGAGCCGAGGAAGTCGGCGTCGAGGCCGAGCAACGCCGCGAGCGGGCGGTTGACCTTGACCACCCGCGGGTCACGGACCCGGGTCGGCGTGACGCGCGAGTAGAAGCGGTCGGGGAGGCGAGCGTAGGAGTGGTCGAAGGGGAAGTTCATCGGAGCAGACGCCGCGCGGGCAGGGCGGTGGGCCGTCATCATGGCCCGCGCTCGCAGCCACGCCAAGCTCGTCGAGGGCGGCGCGCTCGCCCGCGGCTTCCCGGCGACAGCGGCTCGCTGAAGGGCCCGGTGAGTGGTTGGCGTCGAAGTACTGCGCACGTCACGCTCGAGCCTGTTTGTCGACCTTGAGCAGATGTGGCCGGCGCTGTGTCACACTGCCGCCGCACCAGAAAGGTACCGTACCCGGATGATCGACCTCAGCGCTCATTGTAGTCCCACGACCCTCGATGACGCGCGCCCGATCCACGGATGGAAGCGTGCGGGGGCCAGCGCATGAAGGCCCCAGGACCCGGGCTGTTGCGGTTCATCCAGGGGGTTCGCAAGCTCGGCTTCCTCGAGTTTGCGGGGCAGCAGTGGCGCGAGCACGGCGACGTGTTTCAGGTGCGCATCGGTCGGCGCACGCTATTGTTCGCGATGCACCCCGACGCGGTGGAGCACGTCAACGTCGGCAATCGTCACAACTACGACAAGCTCGGGAGCTACGACCCGGTGCGCAGGTACCTGCTCGGTGAGGGTCTGGTTGTGAGCACGGGGGAGCTGTGGCGTCGGCAACGCAAGCTGATGGCGCCCTTCTTCACGCCGAAGGGGGTGCAGGCGTACGCGGGATTGATGCTTCAGGACGGCGCGGGTCTGGTGGACCGCTGGCAGGGGTTCGCCAGCGCGGGCACCGAGGTGGAGGTCCACCAGGAGATGGCCTTCGTGACCGCGTCGATCATTTTAAAGGCGATGTTTAGCACGGAGCGACTGGAGTCGATCCATCAAATGAAGGACGCGGTGGAGACGATGATCGCCTTCGTCGACACCATGACGGCGGGCGTGAAGCTGCCGCTGTGGCTGCCCACCAGCAAGAATCGCAGGTACATCGCGGCGCGGGAGCTCGTGCATCGAGCGATCCACACGATCATCAGCCAGCGGCGCGGCACCGATGAGGCGCAGTGGCCCGACGACCTGCTCGCGCGGCTGATGAAGGCGCGCGACGAGGAGACCGGCCAGGCGATGTCGGAGAACCTGCTGCGCGACGAGTCGATCACCACCTTCTTTGCCGGCCACGAGACTACCGCCCGCACGATGACCTTCGCCTGGTACGCGCTGGCGGCCAACCCGAAGGTGACCGAGCGCCTCCATGGCGAGCTGGACCGCGTGCTCGGCGGACGCCCGCCGACCGTCGAGGCGCTGCGGCAGCTCCCGTACACGCTGCAGGTGATCAAGGAGGTGCTGCGGCTGTACCCGGCGGCGCCGTTCTACGTGCGCGACGCGGTCGCTGCCGACACGCTCGGCGGCTTCGACGTGCCGGCGGGTACGGCGGTGATGCTGTCGCCGTACTACACGCACAGGCACCCGCAGTTCTGGGACGACCCCGAGGTGTTCGACCCCGACCGCTGGACCCGCGAGCGCGAGGCTACGCGCCACAGCCACGCGTACCACCCGTTCGCCGCCGGTCCGAGGATCTGCATCGGCAACCATTTCTCTCTGCTCGAGAGCCACGTGTTGTTGGCGATGCTGGCCCAGCGCTTCACGCCGCGGCTGCGCGCCGGCTACGTGCCGCGCTGGGAGATGCGCGGCACGCTGGGTCTCGCCAACGGCCTGCCGATGGTCATCCACTCGCGCTGAGCGGGTGTCCGTCCGAAGGTCGAGCCGAACCGCTCGGTCGTTCGCGGGCGCATGTCGTTCGCGGGCGCATGTCGTTCGCGGCCGCGTGAGCGCGTGGATCACCGGGTCGACCGAGGGCAGACACCCGCGTGTCGGCTCTCGACGCGCGGGCATCTTCGCGGTGAGATGAAATACGTTTTCACTTGCGAAGAAAGCGCGCTTTTAGCGCAGCGTGTAAACGCGAGAATTAAGGCAGTTGACGGCGGTATGATCCTCTGGCACCTTCGTTTTTGAAAACAGCTCTCAAAATCGACGCGATGACGCGTCGCATTCCGTGTTCATCCTCGCCGTCATGTTCTTGCTCGCCGCCCCTATGCCGACCCCGCGTCGGCCCGTCCCTGCCGACATCGGTTTCGCCGACGAGTCGCGGACGATCGTCGTGACGGCTGCGCGCACCGAGCAGGCTGTGGGTGACAGCGCGGTCGCCACGCAGGTGATCCGGCGCGACGCGATCGAGGCGAGTGGCGCGGAGAACCTCGCCGAGCTGCTCGAGGAGCAGCCGGGCTTGCAGGTGCTGCGGTCGTTCGCCGGTGCTGGTGGCGCGGGCGTGCAGATGCAGGGTCTCGACGCGAAGTACACGTTGATCCTCGTCGACGGGCAGCGCGCGACCGGGCGGATCAACGGCACGATCGACCTCTCGCGCTTCCCGGCCGAGGACATCGAGCAGGTCGAGATCGTCAAGGGTCCCGGTTCGGCGCTGTACGGCTCCGACGCGATCGCGGGGGTCATCAACATCATCACGCGCAAGACGGGTCGCTCGCGCGAGGCCGAGGCGCACGGCAGCTTCGGTTCGTTCGACACCCAGGACCTGAGCGGCCGCGCGGGGCTGCGAAGCGGGCGCTGGGGCACCGGCCTGGCGTTCGGCTGGCACCGCACCCGCGGCTTCGACCGCGACCCGGCCGACGTGGCGACCACCGGGAATTTTCAGAACAACCTCAACCTCTCGCAGTGGA
>Ga0105047_10017871_pt1 | contig 11024 bp, 8 predicted proteins | sample MAT04_FD_78384 | JGI IMG/M metagenome (GOLD analysis project Ga0105047, IMG submission 78384) | Freshwater microbial communities from Lake Fryxell liftoff mats and glacier meltwater in Antarctica - MAT-04 (megahit assembly) | ecosystem: Environmental > Aquatic > Freshwater > Ice > Liftoff...
AAGCAAATCCGCGTCCGAACAGCTCGACATGCAGCATGCCTCGCGTCATATAGACACGATTAACATCCGTAATCTCTAACTCGCCACGGGTGGATGGCTGCAGATTGGCAGCAATCTCCACGACTTGATTATCATAAAAATAGAGACCAGGATTTGCGAAGTTTGACTTCGATGTGGCTGGTTTTTCTTCGATTGATATGGCGTTACCGCTGGAGTCGAATTCAACGACTCCGTACCTTTCCGGATCAGTAACGTTGTTACCGAACACCGTTGCACCGCATTCACGAGCCACAGCGCCGGCGAGTATTTTGCGGAAGCCATGACCGTAGAAAATGTTGTCGCCTTCCCAAAGAAGCTTCTCGCTACTTATCTTGTCGGTGCAAACCACCGTCAAAGCATGATCGTCACTGCGATCAGGGAAGAGCGAATGTCAAGGCAATGATTTTCTACCAAACAGATTGACTGCGATATCTGGTATTCAATTTCGCCGCCACGCGGGCAAGCCGACGATGGAAGGCCGTTTTTGTATGCGGCGTTCGGTTCTGGTCATCAATTTTGCTACCACGTGGACAAGCTACGTTGGAAAGCGGGCAGTAAACCTGTTTCACATCACGGGTTTGTGGGTGCGATTGATGGTGACATTTTCTGTTGAACGATGACGAACCAACCGGTGTTGGATACGCGTGAATCAACGCGTGTATCGATGACTACGGGGCAATAAGCTGCCATCCATTCCTGGTTGTTGCCTGTTTGGGTCGGATCTTTGTAAACGCCCGTTTCGAATTTTTGTGCTGACCGCTGGTGACTCGAATTGGTGCTCGCTTCTTTCGATTTGCTCTCCATCGTTTGAAGCGTTTCCGCATCAATTCGCTTTAGGCTATTGAATGTCGGATGATAAAGGTTGTTTTCATGATGAAGTAATACACCGGCAGACCATTGGGGCGGTCCCAAAATCAAATGCTGATCTTTCTCGTCGCTCCATTCCATTTCCATCATCGGATAGCCTCGAGCGTCCACCAACAGCAGTTGTTGGTCGTTCGACGCTTCAAGTTTCAAGTCACTGAACTCACTGCATTCCACGCAGATGGCAAGAGCACCAATACCGTTCTTCTCCTGCTCAACATTGGTCTTTCCCGAATCAAGAATGGGAACCGTGAACGTGGCAGTCATTTTTTTGTCCGCCGAACTGAAAATGGCTGCTGAGTTATGAGGGGCATCCAGGACTCGCACCGAACGTGTTGTTGGCGGCAAATCTTGTCCAAGGCCATGAAAATAATCTCGGAATGCAAAGTTCTTGCCGATCGAGCTGACACGTTTACCGCTAGAAAATTCTGGAGTTCTGGCCAAGCAAGTTCCATCGGCTGCCATCAGTAACCAAGATCGAAACTGCATCGACTTTGGCTCAGTCGAAACCACTCTATCCAACCAAGCTTGTATCGATTTCGCAGCATCGTTCTTTATTCCTGTGGCATCGTTCTCGACTCCTGTGGCATCATTCCATAACTTGAGATTGACTTGCAGTTCATCGTCAAGAGAATGAAGCTCAAGCGCTCGATAGATAATGTCAATCTTGTTGGCCAGCGTACTGGCGGCGAGATCAGCGGCCATTCTGAGACTTTGTCCACGCAATTTCTCTTCGTTCTTGGCCCAAGCGGAATTCGTCGTGCTTTCTGTTTTCTCCTTGGATAGAGCAACGCTCTTCCAAACGCCAATCGCGCCTACCGTGAGCGCAATCAGCGAGATCCCCAGCATCGTCGCCAATACGACTTGGGTATTGTGCCGCGTCCAGCGCGACAGTTTGCGGTAATTTGAATCCGGATGCGCAGTGACCGGACGATCGGCCAGATACTCACGAATGTCCGCCACCATTTCATGCGTCGTGCGGTACCGCTCGCTGATCGGGCCTCGCATCGACTTCATGCAGATGGCTTCCAACGTCGTTGGCAGGTTTTTGACCAGAGTGCTCGGACGCGGAAACTCGCAATCGATCGCATGCTGGCGAACTTCCATCACGGTTTGACCTTGATACGGCGGTACACCCGTCAAGATTGTGTATAGCAGTGTACCAAGGCTGAAGATATCGGCGGCCGGAGTCAGCGGGACGTCGCCGCGAGCTTGCTCGGGGCTCATGAATGCGGGGGTGCCGATGCAGCCGATGCTATTGCGAGTGTTTTTACCTGATCGAGGTGCAATGGTTTGTTCGGCAATGTCCTTAAAAACACCTTGTCGCGCGATCGGCAATGCCAAACCCCAGTCGATGACAATCGTTTCGCCGAATTTGCCGTGAATCACGTTGCTGGGTTTGATGTCGCGATGCAAGATGCCACGCCGGTGTGCGTAGCCAATCGTATGGCACACGGAAATGAATAGTGTCCCTTACTGGTTTGACCGATTGAGTAGACGATGGGAATGCCGGGATGATTCAGCCGACCGGTCACTTCCGCTTCGACTTTAAATTGCTCGCAACTCTCCACGTCGTCGGTCAAGTCCTCGTGGATCAACTTGACGGCCGCATCGCGACGCAACGCTTCGTCTTCGGCAATGAAAACTTGTCCTAACCCACCTTCGGCCAAGAATCGCAAGTGCCGTAGGTGAGAGACCGTTTGTAGCTGTTCCAGGATCGCGGTTGGCAATACGGTTTGATCGTTGCGCTGGTTTTCATACGCTTCGTTCACCACGGTCTTGTCATTAGGAAAGCGATCAAGAGCTTCCTGTCGCGGCATGGGGCGGCCAGCGAACTGCCGAAACTGAATCTCGACTGAGATCAGTTCACACAGCAACTTTGATCGCTCAGGTTCTTCCCAATTGGCAATGCAGGCGACGATGTTTGCGTCTTTGCCTTCGCGCAGCTCGGACTCAAATTGCCGACAGACTTCTTCCACGTCGGGAGCATCATTGCTGGTCTCGGAAGTTTTCGGTTTGGTTTCTGCCATTTCTTGGAACTACGATCAAAAGTGTTTTGGACACAGTCGTGAAGGGTGACCTGCGGGTTGTCCTATGCTAACCGCTAGTGACGCCCGGGTTCAAAACATTCGCGGCTTTGCGGAAGCAGAATTTGGTGCCGTTCTACTTGCGGGCTCACTCGTTGCCCTTACGACCCCTACATTCGCCGAGGTTCACGAACAAAGCCGGTTTAGCTAGCTGAGCTGGTTCTGCGGGCCGAACCGTTTTTTGCGTTGAATCACCTTTCAACTTGGCGTTGCGTCGTTGACTTCATTCTTTGTACGGAAGGAATGTTGGTGGTGATGGTTTACGAAATCCAGGAAGAGTTGTCCGTATGATGTTGAGTCCTCACGAGTCGCTTGCCGCGCTAAATATCGAACTTACCCACGATGACACTGACCGTCGTTGCTCCGCGATGCGTAAGCTCGCCCAAAGTGGTCGGAAGCAATCAGGGGTCACCGCGAAAGTCATTTTGCTAGTTGCTGATGGCAACGAGGAAGTTCGTGAGTGGGCTTGCGAGGCATTGGAGTTGGCGATCATGCCGATGCCCAACGAAGTCAACGAACTGATTCAAGTATTGCGAGAGACGCGAGACGGCGAGGTAGAGTACTGGACCGCCACGATGCTGGGTCGCTTGGGTGTCGTGGCCTCCGGTGCAACGGCGGTGCTTGCGAGTTGCTTGTTAGATTCACCGTGTTTGGCGGCGCGTGAACGTGCGGCGTGGGCATTGTCGGAAATTGGGCCAGCGGCGCGTTCGGCAATGAATGCCCTTCGCCAAATTGGCCCCGAGGATCCGCCGCGTTTGCAAAGGTTGGCATCATCAGCCATCCAGTCGCTTGTGGGACGAGCCGCTTAGAACATATTCAGAAGTCAATCAAGGCATAGTGGTCAATCAAGGTTTGGTTTTGGGGTTAGCCGCTTTGGCGCTGGCCACGGTTGCTGCGTAAGCACCGGCGCTAGCGCCCAAACGGCTAATGCTTACAACCCGAAGTTTTAACTCTGACGGATGACTCGTCACTGTAATCCATATTTTTTCATTCGGGTTCGGCATGGAGGCCGGTCGCGATGTCACTGCTTCGTGTGGGAAAGCGTCTTGTCCGAAGTCGTGTTTCACCGATCCGATTTTTGGGTCCATCGGTGTCGCTGGCGGGCTTGCTGAGCTTTGGGTTCATGCTGTTCACAGGACGGATCAACCTCTCCAGCCTTGACCTTGGAGCCCTGGTTGGCACAACAGAAACGGCTGAAGTCGCAGGGGCTCTTGCTGGGCCCAGCACACTTGGCCCAGAAATCACACCGGTCAAGTTGGACCGCGGCGCGCCACGGTCTGGTGATCGCATCCGAATTGCGTCGTTCAACATCCAGGTCTTTGGCGAGTCAAAGATTAGTAAACCCAACGTCATGCAAACGCTTGCTGGGATCGTCGGCAACTTTGACCTCGTGGCGATCCAGGAAGTCCGCTCTCCCAAGTCCATGCCGGTTGCGCGTTTGGTTGACCTGATCAATCGAAGCGGTGGTCGTTACGAGGCAACGCTCTGTGAGCCGATCGGCGAGGAAGGCAATGCTCACAAAGAGCAATACGCGTTTGTTTGGGACGCGAGCCGCATGCGGATGATTCCGGAATCAAGTTACGTTGTCGCCGATGGTGGCAATCGAATGCATCGGGAGCCCATGGTGACCAGTTTCGAATCTCGTGTTCAGTTAGCACCGGGACAAATGCCCTTTCGCTTTACGATCATCAACGCGCATACCGATCCCGATTTAGTTTCGAACAAAGCCATCGCGAACGAAATGAATGTGCTTGATGATGTCTTCATTCGCGTTCGTGACTACGAGTACACACAGCATGGCGAAGATGATTTTTTGCTCGTCGGCGATCTAAATGTTGATGTTCGAAACTTAGGCGAGCTAGGCCAAATCCCTGGCATGATGTCGATCGCTGGAAGTCTGCCAACCAATACACCGGGCACAAAGACATATGACCATATCCTGATCGATGGTAATACGACGAAAGAGTTCACGGGACGATTCGGCGTGATCGATTACGTCAGCGACCTAGGACTGACTCCCGAGCAGGCGCTGCAAGTCAGCGACCACCGACCGGTCTGGGCCGAGTTCAGCGCATACGAGATTCCGCCTGTGATCAACGTCGCCCAGCAGGGTCTGCCTGTTCGCTGATTCCCATCGACGCCATCAGCAACTCGTGCTCAGTCCACTCGTGGGCAGGTCGAACAGCGACGAGGTGGCCGCGCGACATGACGGCGATTCGGTCGCATAGCTCAAGCAGTTCGCGAAAGTAACTGCTAACGAACACGACCGCCCGGCCCTCAGCCGCCGCGTGTCCGATGAGTCGATAGATCTCTGATTTTGTTCCGACATCGACGCCGCGAGTTGGTTCATCCAACAACAGACAAATTGCGTCTTGATGAAACACTCGGGCGAGCGCAACCTTTTGTTGGTTGCCTCCAGACAGCGAAGCAACACACTGCTCGGCACTTGTGGCTTTGATGTTCAGCATTTTCATGAGATCATTTACGGCGCGGGTTTGTTTTCGCTTGCCGAGCCAACCCCAGCGACTGTACGGTGCTAGCCGACTCATCGTGGCGTTGTCGCTGATCGACATTAATTGGGCCAGACCTTCGGACTTCCGATCCTCGCTTACCATGGCAAGCCCAGCTTTTAAGCGCGACGCGACAGTGCCTTCCAGCGGTCGATTTTCTAAGCTCATGGTTCCGCTGGTGGTTGCATCGAGCCCGATCAGAGCACGTAGCGTTTCGGTACGTCCGGCACCCACTAAACCCGCTAGTCCAAGGATTTCTCCGCGTTTGACGACCAGTGACATGCTCTTCGGTAGCAGGGCACCTGATACGTTCTGCAATCGCAAGCAATCGTCGCCAGGCTTGTGGTCGATCTGTGGGAACAGGTCATCGACTGCACGACCAACCATCAACTGGATAATTTGTGATTCGGTGGTATTTGCCAGAATCCCTTGACCAGCGACCTGACCATCGCGAAGCACCAAGTAGGAGTCGCACAGCTCACGCACTTCTTCCATGAAGTGGCTGATGTAGATGATCGACAATCCAGAATCGGCCAGTCGGCGAACGGTATCGAAAAGCTGACGAACGTCTTCTCTGGTAAGAGAGCTTGTCGGTTCATCCAGCACAAGAACGCTTGCGTCACTGACCAAGGCCCTGGCAATTTCGACCAACTGTCGCTGGCCAATCGACAGTGTCCCTAGCAAGCGAGTTGGTTCGATCTCGGAGTGCCCAAGTCGCTGCAGTACATCACGCACACTCGCGCGACCTTGCTTGCGGTCGAGCATGCCGCCTCCGTAGGAAAACTCTTGTCCGAGCAAGATGTTGTCTTCAACGGACAGATCCAGACAAACGCTCAACTCTTGGTAAACGATCCGAATGCCAGCTTGTCGTGCAAGGTCGGGCCGACCTGCGGGAATCAGTTTTCCACCGAGTTGGACTGTACCCTCATCCGGTCTTTCGGCACCGCTAAGAATTTTTACCAGCGTGCTTTTTCCCGCACCGTTCTCACCCAGCAGCGCCAGCACCTGCCCGGGCCTCATCGACAAATCGGCATCGCGCAGTACCCAATTCTGGTTGTATTTTTTTCCGATGCCACGCGCTTCTAGCGAAGTCGCAATCGACGAGTCTGGCATGATTCATGACGCTTAATTGCTTATTTTAAAAGGGGTCTGACCCTCTTTGAAACCCGAAAGGGTCAGACCCCTTTTTAAAACGCGGTCTTAGATTTTTTCTGGGCTTAACAGCTTCTTGATTTCATCGCTATCGATGTTTTCCTTCGTCGCGACACTGACGCCGGTATCAACAAACGCGTCGACGGTTTCGCCTCGGATTTTTTTGACGATTGTTTGAATTGCCAAGTAACCCATTCTCACTGGGTCTTGCAAGACGATGGCATGCATCTTGCCATCGCGCAATGCTGCCGCCATCGCATCGCTGGCGTCGAAGCCGATGAACTTCACTTTGCCCGCCATTTTGCGATCCTCGAGCGCGCGAAGCACGCCTTCCGCATTTGGTTCGCAGACCGCAAAGATACCGTTGACTTCGTCCGCATATCGATTCAACATTTGCTGCGCTTTGTCCATGGCCGATTGAGTGGTCGTGCCCGCGTATTGATCCGAGCTGAGGACTTTGATGTTGGGAAAAGCCGCCAGTGCTTCTAGGAAACCGTCCTCGCGCTGCTGTGTGCTTTCGCTTCCTTTGTTGTATCGCAATAGAATGACGTTACCTTGGCCACCGAGTTCTTTGGCCATTGCTTCTCCGGCGAGTTGTCCGCCGCGAAAGTTGTCCGTGGCGACGAAGCTTGTGAAGTCTTCCTTGGGTGCGTTCAATCCGCTGTCAAAGATCACGACGGGGATGCCGCCGCGTCCCGACTCACGAACGGGGCGAACAAGCGCATCGGCATCGAGCGGAGCAAGGCAAATCCCGTCCACCTGTTTGTTCACAAAACCCTGCAGGACGCTGACTTGTTGATCGCGATCGCTCTCTTTCTGGGGCCCTCGCCACTGCACTTCGACGCCGAGTTCTTTGGCTGCTTGCTCCGCGCCAAAATGCACCGACTTCCAAAAGATATGCGTCGTTCCCTTGGGAATCATCGCGATTTGAAGTGGCTTCTCCGCCGCCGGCTTGTTCGCTGACGCGGCTGGAGTCGGAGATTTGGCTGGCGGTTGGCAGCCGGCCAAGAGCAGCAAGATGAGCAAGGCGTGAGATCGCAAAGTAGTGTCCTTTGGAGCAGAGGAGAAGTAGGCGAGTTTTACCTACGCGATTGTAGCAGATCCTACCCGCCGTGGACGAGCTTCTTGAAGGCAGCGCAAAGGCGGAGCGTGATCGGACCGGGCTTGCCACTTCCAATGACGCGTCCGTCAAGCTTGGTGACGGGAATCACTTCGGCGGCGCTGCCCGTCAAAAAGCACTCGTCAGCAATGATGATGTCGTGCTTGAGCAACGTACACTGGGTCGTTGGAATCGATTCGGCGATCGCCAATTCCAAGACTGCGTTTCGCGTGATGCCCTCCAAGATTCCCGCGTCAATTGGCGGAGTCATCAAGGTGCCGTTGCGAACAATGAAAATATTGTCGCCAGTACACTCCGCCACTTCGCCTTTGTGGTTGAGCATCAAAGCTTCGGCACATCCGGCGCGAAGACCTTCCATCTTGGCAAGAATGTTGTTGAGGTAATTCAGCGACTTGATTCGTGGGCTTAACGCTGCTGGATGATTTCGCATCGTTGAAGCCGTTACAATCTCCATCCCCTCGGTATAGAACTGCTCGGGGTAAAGGCTGATATAATCGCTGATGATGATGACTTGCGGATTGGTGCAGCGGTTCGGGTCCAGCCCGAGGGTGCCACTGCCGCGAGTGACGACTAATCGGATATAGCCGTCTCGCATTGCGTTCGCTTCCAAGGTCCGGTAGACGTCCGCAGCAAGCGTTTCTGCATCGACGGGGATCGTCAGGCAGATCGAGAGTGCTGATTCATACAATCGCTTCAGATGCTCTTTGAGTTGGAAGACGCGACCGCTATAGCAACGCATCCCTTCAAAAACACCGTCTCCGTAAAGCAGACCGTGATCAAATACACTGATGGTTGCATTTTCCTTGTCGACCAGTTTTCCGTTAATCGAAATCTTCAGGGACATATTTTGGTTGTGTCGGTGTGAATAGGAATGGAAGTCCATAAAACGCGGTCGATTGTAGGCCAAGGAGGAGCGGTTCGCGAGACAGGTTCGCGAATGCGAATTTACCGGATAGATTGTGGTCCAGAAATCAGTTCAGCAATCCGCCAGAAAAGCCAAGGTAACCGATGCGACAAACAAGTCCTAAGCTCGAGAATCCTGCCGTTGCGACTCAGGCTGAGCGGTTAGATGTGATCGCCGTTGGAGCGCATCCGGACGACATCGAGATCGCCTGCGGGGGGACGCTGGCGAAGTTGGTGATGCAAGGCTATCGCGTTGGCATCATCGATTTGACCGATGGTGAACCGACGCCGAACTCGCCAGGCCCCCAAGTCCGGCTGGCCGAGGCTGACGCCGCAGCCAAAGCGCTGGGGGTTCACATGCGAGTGAATCTTGATTTGCCAAATCGGCGGCTATTCGACAGCTTTGAACATCGTGTCGCCCTGGCCATGCAGTTCCGCATTTGGCAGCCGCGCATCGTCATCGGATTTGGTGCCAAGACTCCCATGGCGTCGCCAGATCATTATCAAGCGATGCTGATCACCGACGCGGCGGTTTTTTATAGTCGCTTAACCAAATGGGACGAGCACTTCGGTGGTTTGCCGGTACACTCGGTTTCACGCCAGCTTTATTTTCGACTGGCATTGGAGTCGGACTCGATACCCGGCGAATCAAGTCACATCACGGTTGACATTGCCGATACGCTGGAGGCCAAGATCGCATCAATCCTTTGTTACCAAACTCAGTTTGGTAACAAGGCATCGATTGCCGACCGGGTGCGGGCGGCCGCAATGGTCAGCGGCTACGCAGCCGGCGTGATCGCCGGCGAGGTCTTTGTTTCCACAAGACCGTTTGCCGTTGACGACTTGGTGAAGACGGTGCTTTAGGGTTGCAGCAGCGGTGAGGGATCGTTGAAGTGACTCGCCTTAGGCTTTGGCTTGGCTCGTCCTTTGCGAATCAAGACCGACTCGACTAGCGATTGCTTTGTCGGAACTTTGGCCTTCTTGGCTCGCATATGTTCTGGCTTGCCACGTGAGTTGCTTTTCCCGGCGGACTTCGTCGAATCACCGCCAGAACGTGAATTCCTGGACGTTCCTGGGCGTTGGTTCTTGTTCTCTCGTGGCTCAAGCCCTTCGGCGCGATCGACTTCGTTCAGAACGGTTGCCGATGGCTGATCACGGCCCAACGGAATTCGCTTGCGAAGGATTCGCTCGATGGCCGTCAACAACTCTGGCTCGTGAGGACCGCAGAAGGAAGTCGCGAAACCTGATCGTCCCGCTCTGCCGGTTCGTCCGATCCGGTGAACGTAGGTTTCAGCAACTTGAGGAAGATCAAAATTGATCACGTGTCCAATGCCGCTAACGTCGATACCGCGAGCGGCGATGTCGGTCGCGATGAGCACCTTGAGTTCGCCGGATTTAAAGGCATCGAGGGCTCGTTGCCGCGCGGATTGTGACTTGTTACCGTGAATCGCTTCTGCGGTAATGCCCATGGTTTCGAGCTTACGAACGACCGCGTTCGCGCCATGTTTTGTACGAGTGAACACGATGGTGCTGCCATCGGATCGCGAGCGCAGTAAATGAGCCAAAAGATTCGGCTTATTTTTCTGTGCGACGTGATAAATGGACTGCTCAACGGTTTCAGCGGCGGGGCGTTGAGGATCGATCTGGATCCGCAGCGGATCGTTCAGGATTTGCTTGGCAAGCGTCAGGATCTCCGCTGGCATCGTGGCTGAGAACATCAACGTTTGGCGGCGAGTAGGCAGCATCGCAATGATCCGTCGCACGTCGGGCAAGAAGCCCATGTCCAACATATGGTCGGCTTCGTCGAGCACGAGCGTTTCGACTCGTTTCAAATCGACAAATCCTTGCGAAGCCAGGTCCAGCAAACGTCCTGGCGTGGCGACAACGATGTCGACGCCGCGTTGCAGTTCGCGGGTTTGCGGGTTTTGGTTTACGCCACCAAAAATCACGGTGGTTCGCAGGCGTGAATGCTTACCGTAACGGTTGAAACAATCGCCGATCTGAGCCGCTAGTTCGCGGGTCGGTGCCAAGATCAGGGCGCGAATCGAAACGGCTTGGCCGCTTGAGCGTCTGGAGTTGGCTGGTTCTCGATCGACTCGCCGTTCGGCTAAGCGATGCAAGATGGGTACGGCGAAAGCCGCAGTTTTTCCGGTGCCGGTTTGGGCGCATCCAAGGATGTCGCGACCCTCAATTCCGGCGGGGATGGTGTCTTTTTGGATCGGGGTTGGGATGGTGTAACCGAGATCGTGGATCGCGCGCAAAACGGGCGCAGCGATGCCGAGAGATTCAAAAGTCATGCACTGTATCGTGGGAGAATCCCAGGACCGAAACGGTGTCGTCGCAAGCAGC
>Ga0105047_10017873_pt1 | contig 11024 bp, 16 predicted proteins | sample MAT04_FD_78384 | JGI IMG/M metagenome (GOLD analysis project Ga0105047, IMG submission 78384) | Freshwater microbial communities from Lake Fryxell liftoff mats and glacier meltwater in Antarctica - MAT-04 (megahit assembly) | ecosystem: Environmental > Aquatic > Freshwater > Ice > Liftoff...
ACAACCAAGGGATCACCACGTCGCGCTTCCGGGGCGGCGGTCACAAGCAAATGCTCCGCTTGGTCGACTTCAAACGGAAGATGGACGGCGTCGAAGCGTTGGTCTTGACGGTCGAATACGATCCGAGTCGATCGGCCCGCGTCGCGCTGATTCAATATGCCGACGAAGTGCAGACGAAGAAATACATCCTCGCGCCGGACGGCTTGAAAGCCGGCGACAAAGTGAACTCCGGCGATACCGCCGAACCCCGCCTAGGCAACTGTTTGCCGCTGTCGAAGATTCCGCTGGGTCTCACGATTCATAACATCGAGATGACCCCGGGCCGCGGCGGCCAGATTTGCCGATCCGCCGGCTGCTCAGCGACGCTGATGAACCGCGAAAAAGAATGGGCGCTCGTGACGATGCCCAGCGGTGAAGTCCGCCGGATCTCGGCAAAGTGCCGGGCGACCATTGGGTCGGTGTCGAACCCGGACCACATGAACATCAGCCTCGGCAAAGCCGGCCGCAAACGGTGGATGGGCCGCAAGCCCCACAACCGCGGCATGGCCATGAACCCGACCGACCACCCCCTCGGGGGCGGTGAAGGTCGGGCCAAGGGCGGCGGCCACCCGTGCGGGCCGACGGGCGTTTCGTCCAAGGGCGGCAAGACGCGCAGCAAGAAGAAACCATCGAATTCGTCGATTGTCCGTCGCCGTCCATCGGGTCGGTTCCAGCAGCACAATGGCTAGTGAAGAAGTGCGGAATTCGGAGTTCGGATTACAAGAATTGAGGAGTGTGGATCGCACAGTTGTGGAGTTTGAGGAACGATTTTTCATTCCTGATTCCGCACTCCGCACTCCACACTCCGCACTGGAGCTACCATGGGTCGGTCGCTGAAAAAAGGCCCGTACGTCGACATGCGGCTCTTCGCCAAAGTCGAAAAACTGGGCAAGAAAGAAGCCTTCAAGACGTGGTCGCGCGATTGCACCATCGTGCCCGAATTCGTGGCCTCCACGTTCCTCGTGCACAACGGCAAGACCTTCGTAAAGGTGTACGTCACCGAAGAAATGGTCGGGCACAAGCTCGGTGAATTCTCCCCGACGCGAACCTTCCGAGGCCACACCGCCGGCAAGGCGAAAGCCGCCGCCGGGGCGAAGTAACTCCGTAACGACAGACACGCGCCCACGAACCTACCGGCTGCCGCCATGATTTATGTCGCCAAACACCGCTTCGCCGACGTCGCCCCCCGCAAGATGCGGCCCATCGCGCAGATGGTCCGGGGCATGAATATCGACGATGCGATCGAAGCCTTGAAGTTCCTGCCGAACCGCGGCGCCCGGCTCATCGAAGCCGTGGTGAAAAGCGCTGTCGGCAATGCGGAAGACCTCGGCTGCCGCAACCTCGAAGACCTCGTTGTGACCGATTGCCGGATCGACGGAGCACCGATGTTCAAGCGGATCCAACCCCGAGCCCGCGGCACGGCCTTCGGCATCAAACGCCGTCTCGCTCACATCGTCGTGGGCCTGACCGACCCGTACGCGGAAGTGGGTTTGCCCGACACGAGTCCCGCGGCGATCCCGGCCCCGGTGCCCACGATGATCGACGCCCCGGCTCTGGGCGCGTCCCCGGCACCCGCGATGACCGAAGCCCCGGCGACCCCGGCTTAACGAACCAACCACCGGCGGGCGGCCGGGACTCGCGCGAGTCGAACCGCCCGGATGTATCACCCGAGATCGCAGGATAAAGGGCATCGGCTATGGGTCAGAAAGTCCGCCCCACTGGCTTCCGCGTCGGCATCATGACCGACTGGGCCAGCGCGTGGTACGCCAACAAACGCGACTTCTCGGAGTTGCTGATCGAAGACTTCCGCATCCGGAAGTTTATCTCGGCGTACCTCACGAAGACGAAAGACCGCAAAGAGCAGCGGCCCGCCATCGCAAAAATCCGCATCGAACGGACCCGCGAGCGCGTCAGCGTTATGGTCTATAGCAGCCGGGTCGGGGCGATCATCGGTAAGAAGGGCGAGAAAATCGACAAACTGACGAAAGCCCTCGAAAAGCTCACCCGTCGGCACATCGAAGTTAAGACGATCGAAGTGACCCGGCCCGAGATCGACGCCCAGATCATCGCCGAAGACATCGCGGAGCAATTGGAGAAGCGTTCGAGTTTCCGCCGCACCATGAAGACCGCCATGCAGCGGGCGATGGAAGGCGGGGCTAAAGGGATCAAGCTCCAACTGTCCGGCCGGCTCGGCGGAGCGGAAATGGCCCGCTGCGAAAAGAGCATGGAAGGGAGCATCCCGCTGTCGACCCTGCGGGCGAAAGTCGACTACGGTTTCTCCGAAGCATCGACCGCGCAAGGGAACATTGGGATCAAGTGCTGGGTGAACAACGGCGACTTCGTGACCGGTGAAATTAACGACACGACCGACGCCCAAGCCGGTGGCCTGAAGCGCCCGCAACGCCGTCGTCGCGGATAGGCTCTGTAGCTGAAGTCGCCAGACTTCCGACAAGGCTGTAGCGGAAGTCGCCAGACTTCCGGCGAGGCTTCGGCAGATTTGAACTCGGAAGTCTGGCGACTTCCGCTACGGGATGAATTCGATCTCGACCGGGGAGTGCTACGATGGCTTTGATGCCCAAACGGGTGAAGTTCCGCAAGAATCAACGCCAAGTGATCCGCGGCAAAGCGGCCAAGGCGAAGTACCACGGCGCGATCAAGGGCAACGCCACCCGCGGCAACTACGTCGCCTACGGCGACTACGGCCTGCAATCCCTCGAAGGGGGTTGGCTCTCGGCCGAGGCCATCGAAGCCGGGCGGATCACGATGACGCGGTTCGTGTCGGGCGAAGGCCGGTATTACATCCGTGTCTTCCCGCACAAGTCGGTGACGTCGATCCCCGCCGAAACGCGGATGGGTAAAGGCAAAGGCGAACCGGAATACTGGGCCGCCGTCGTCAAAGCCGGCACGATCATGTTCGAGATCGGCGGCGTCCCCGAGTCGGCCGCGAAAGACGCCCTGGCCCGCGTGGCGTACAAGATGCCGTTCAAATGCCGGTTCGTGACCCGCCGACCCAACGTTTAAGTTTCCGAAAGAGTGGAAGGCCCGATATGAAAGCCAGCGACCTGCGCAACGCGAGCGACGACCAACTCGCGCTGACGTTGACCGAAACCGAAAAGCACTTGTTCCAGCTCCGGTTTCAATCGGCGACCGACCGCCTCGAGACGCCGAGCGAGATCAAGAAGGCCAAGCGCGACATCGCCCGCGTCAAGACTCTCCAGCGCCAGCGGCAACTGGCGGCGCTCGGCAAAATCGGCGACGCCGACTTGGCCGGGCAACTGGCCGGCCTGCAAGAGAAAATCGAACTGCCCGGCAAACGCCGGTTCAAGCGGGCCATCGCCCGCCTCGAAACGATTCAAACCGAACGAGCGGCCCAGAAGGGGAGCGGTAAGTAATGGCGGACACCAGCGCAGCACCGGCGACCGAAATTCCGGCCTCGAACGGCCGGCTCGTCCTCGGGATTGTCACCAGCGACAAGATGAACAAGACGCGCCGCGTCGAAGTGCAGCGCCTCGTGCGCCACGCCAAGTACGGTAAGTTTATCAAGAAGCGGACCGTCTGTTACACGCACGACGAAACCAACGAATCGCACTTGGGCGACACCGTCGAAATCCAGGAATCGCGGCCGCTGTCCAAGAACAAGCGCTGGACGCTCGTGAAGATTTTGACCAAGGCCCCGAGCCGCACTGTCGCCAACCTCGAAGGCGCCGTCGCCGGCAGCCAGTTGCCGACCGAAGCCCCCGTCAGTAAGTAAATAGATCGGCTGTTGGCCGACCATTAGGATAGTACTATGATACAGATGTATTCGTACCTCGATGTGGCCGACAACACGGGCGCCAAAGAAGTCATGTGCATCCAAGTGCTCGGCGGCACGAAGCGCCGCGTGGCTTACTTGGGCGACGTGATCCGCGCCAGCGTTCGGAAGTCACTGCCGGGTGGCGAGGTGAAAAACGGCGACGTTATTAAAGGTGTGATCGTCCGCACGAAAATCGCCACCCGCCGGGAAGACGGCAGCTACGTGCGTTTCGATAGTAACGCCCTCGTGTTGCTCGACAACGACAACAACCCGCGTGGCACGCGCATCTTCGGCGCAGTCCCCCGCGAACTACGGGCGAAGTTCAACAAGATCATCAGCCTCGCGAACGAAGTGGTTTGACCCGACTGACCACTGAAGACTGTATTCGGAAAAGCAGTTGGAAGGAATTATTGGTCAGTCGCTGGCCCGTTTATTCATCAGGTGCACGATGTTCATTCGCAAAGACGATACCGTAGCGATCCTCGCCGGTGACGACAAAGGCAAGCGTGGCAAAGTCCTGCGCATCCTCCGCGAGGAGGGTAAAGTCCTTGTCGAGGGGATCAACAAAGTCTACCGGCACTTGAAACCGTCCAAGCGCAACCCGCAGGGTGGCCGCTTGTCGAAGGAAATGCCGGTGGCGGTCTCGAACGTCGCTCTCATCGACCCACAAACGAATACCCCGACCCGCGTCGGAATCCGCTTCACGGCCGACGGCACCAAAGAACTCTACGCGAAAAAGAGCGGGGCGACGATCCGCCAGATCGCCAAGCCGAATGCCAAATACGCGGCGAGGTAGTTCGTTTCGCTTACCACACCGAAGACCCGGACCTCGCCCGTTGGCAATGGGTGGGAATTAGGTCGTTTCAGGAATTCCGATCATGGCCCGCTTGCTGGATAAGTACACCAAAGAAATCGAGCCGGTGCTCGCCGAGAAATTCGGCCGTAAGAACAAGCTCAGCCTGCCAAAGATCACCAAGATCTGCCTGAACATGGGCGTGGGCAAAGCGCTCCAAGACAAAAACCGCATGACCGAAGCGGCGGATCAGCTCACTCTGATCGCGGGCCAAAAGTGCCAAGTGACGAAGGCGAAGGTCGCCATCAGCACCTTCCGCCTCCGCCAAGGGTACGAGATCGGCTGCCGCGTGACGCTACGCGGCAAGCGGATGTTCGAATTCCTCGACCGCCTCATCAACCTCTCGCTGCCCCGGATCCGCGACTTCCGCGGGGTCAACCCGAAGTCATTCGACGGCAACGGCAACTACAGCATGGGTCTATCCGAACAGCTTGTGTTCCCGGAAATCGACCCGGACAAAGTGCACTTCACGCAGGGGATGGACATTACTATCTGCACCTCGGCGTCCAACGATGAGGAAGCACGCGTGATGCTAAAGTTGTTCGGCATGCCATTCCGCGAGTAGTTCGATTGCGGATTTCGGATTTGAAGATCGGTTGGCCGCGACGATGTGCGATCCGGTTGCTACACTGATAGATTCCCGCGGAACGGCCTGCTCACGGTGCGAACCACCGCCCGAGTCGGAACGCCGCGATGACAGTCGAAAATCACCCTCCCCGAGGTCGATGGATGTCAACCGACGCCAAAATGGCTCGTTTTCGCAAGCAGATGGCTTCGCTCGCGGCCCACAAGCTCGAGATGGCCAAGCCTGAAGAGCAGCGCGACAAGACTAAAGTCATGCGGCCGCGGGATTTGATCCGCATCCGCAACCGCTGTACCTTGACGGGTCGCCCGCGGGCCGTGCTCCGCAAATTCGGGGTCTGCCGGATCATCTTCCGGGACATGGCCAGCGACGGCCTCATTCCCGGCGTCCGCAAGGCGTCTTGGTAAACCGAACCGGTTCTCGAGCTCCGCTGATTCCGTTCGCCTCCCGAACAGGTCGAGGTGGCTCAGCGTGACTCGAACCAACAAACTTGTAATTGGGAACTCCCGACCATGATGACCGATCCCGTCGCCGACATGCTGACTCGGATTCGCAACGCGAGCAACGTCGAGCGCCCGTTCGTCGATATGCCCGCGACCAAACTCAAAGTCGCCATCGCCAAAGTCCTCGTCGACGAGGGCTTCGTCACGGGCTACCGTACCGGCAAGTACGCCGAAACGGACGGCCATAAGGAATTCGTCGAAGCCACCGATTTGGGCGAAGCCCACGTCACGCTGCAAGTGTTCCTCAAGTACGGTCCGGACGGCGAGCGCGTGATCCGCAAGATCGACCGCTACTCGAAACCGGGTCGCCGGGTCTACCGGAGCTACACGGAAATCCGCCGCGTGCTCGACGGCTTGGGTATCGCCATCATCAGCACCAGCCGGGGCGTGATGAGCGACCGCCAAGCCCGTAAAGCCAAAGTCGGCGGCGAAATCCTCTGTACGGTCTGGTGATCGGCGACGGCGTTTCGGAGTTTCATAGTTTTCTGGTTTCAAGTTGACCTCAAGCCCGGCGTTGCCGGTCTCGGAACTTGGACCGAGGGGATCGCAATGAGTCGGATCGGCAAACAGCCCGTGGTGCTTCCGGCGGGGGTGAAAGTGAACCTCGCGGGCACGACTTTGAAAGTCGAAGGCCCCAAGGGTGCCAAGCTGGAATTCACGCACCACCCAGCCATGAAGGTGACTGTGGATGCGAAGCAGATTCTGGTCGAGCGCCCGAACGACGACCGCCACAATCGGGCGCTGCACGGCCTGACCCGCGCCCTCGTGAACAACATGGTCGTCGGCGTGACGACGGGCTACTCGAAACGACTGAAGATCGAAGGCGTCGGTTACCAAGCCGCCATGAAGGGCAAAGCAGTCGAATTGACCGTCGGCTTCGCCAACCGGATTTTGCACACGCCGCCGGAAGGGATCACGGTCGCCGTGCCCGACCCGACGACGATCTTGGTCACGGGTTCGGACAAGCAGCGTGTCGGCCAGTTCGCCGCCGAGATCCGGGCGAGCAAGAAGCCCGAACCGTACAAGGGCAAGGGCATCCGCTACGAAAACGAAGTCGTCCGCCGCAAGGAAGGCAAATCCTTCGCCGCCAGCAAGTAACCGGGCTCAGAGTTCCCCTAAGGGGCTCCGGCACGCCGGAGGCTCGGAAACTCGATCCTTTTTCTTCCAGCCGAAAGCTAGTGATTCATGGACGCTAATAAGCTCAAAGCGATACAGGGCCAGCGGCGAAAATACCGCGTGCGCAAGGCTATCCGCGGCACGGCCACCAAACCGCGGTTGTCGGTCTTCCGCAGCAACCTGCACATTTACGCCCAGTTGATCGACGACGAAAACATGATCACCCTCGCTTCCGCATCGACCGGCGATAAAGGCGACAAGGCGACCAAGGGCGGCAACGTCGCCGCGGCGAGCCTCGTCGGCAAGAAGCTGGCCGAGAAGGCCAAGGCCAAGGGGATCTCCCAAGCTGCCTTCGACCGGGGCAACTACCGGTTCCATGGCCGCGTCAAGGCCCTCGCTCGCGCCGCTACCGAAGCCGGCTTGGTTTGCACCGGCTTGACCGACGTGGTGAAAGCCCCGAAGGAAGCCGCCCCGGTGGCCGCACCGAAAAAAGAGAAGAAGGCCGACAAGGCCGACAAGCAACAGGGTTGAAACGAGAATAGCGGACCGGCGCGTCCGATGCCTACATAGCACTGGGGTCGATCATGGCGAATGAACAAGGCGGCGGCGGTGGTGGTGGCCGCGGTGGCAGCGGCGGCGGTCGCGGCGGTCGCGGCGGAGACGACCGCGATTCGCGCGAGCAGGGGATGGTCGATTACCTCGTCAAGATCCGCCGCAGCGCGTGCGTGGTCAAAGGTGGTCGCCGCTTCAGCTTCAACGCGCTCGTGGTCGTCGGCGACAAGCTCGGCAAGGTTTCCTTCGGTTACGCTAAGGCCAACGAAGTGCCGCCGGCCGTCGAAAAGGCGATCAAAGAAGGGGAGCAGATGGCCCGCCGGGCCAAGAAACTCCAGCTCAAAGACAAAACAATCCCGCACCGCGTGATCGGCAAGTTCGGCGCGAGCCGTGTGATCTTGGTCCCCGCCGGCCCCGGGACCGGCGTAAAAGCGGGCCCCGGCGTCCGGGAAGTGCTCCAAGCGGCCGGGATCGAAAACATCCTGACCAAGACCCACGGCAGCACGAACCCGATCAACCTCGTGAAAGCCACCATCGACGGGTTGAAGCAACTGCGCACGCGCGAAACCGTCGCAAACCTCCGGGGAGTGCAACTCTAATGGACCTGACGACACTCTCGGATGGCCTCCACAAACGCAAACTCAAGAAGCGCGTCGGTCGGGGCGTCGGCTCCGGGCACGGCAAAACCGGTAGCCGCGGGCACAAAGGGCAGTTCGCGAGCGCGGGTTCGGCCAAGCCGAATCCGCTGTTCGTCGGCGGCCAGACGATGCTCCACCGCCGCATCCCGAAGCGGGGCTTCACCAACGCGACCTTCTCGAAAGATTGGGCGATCGTCAATGTCCGCGACATCGACGAACAATACGAGCCGGGCGAACTGGTCGATATGGCTTCGTTGAAGGCCAAGCGGCTCGTCGTCGGCACGTTCGACGGACTCCGCGTCCTCGGCGAAGGCGGCGTCACCAAAAAACTGACTTTGAAGGCTCACCACTTTACGAAGTCCGCCCGCGAAAAGATCGAAGCCCACGGCGGCACCTGCGAAGTGATTCCGCCGCCGAAGAAACCCGTCCGCAATAAGATGGGCCAAGGCAACCGCGCCAAGAAAAAGTGGCCGGAAGGAACCTGACCGCTCTGTGATTTCGGATTTGGGATTTCGGATTTCGGATTTGAAGAACGTGGTGTTCCACCGCGTTCGCCGTTTCCGATGTATTCAAATCCGAAATCCGAAATCCCAAATCCGAAATTGAGTACGGGGTGCCGATGTTCTCGCAATTAGTCACGATCTTCAAGATCCCCGAACTGCGCCGCAAGATCTTCATCACGCTGCTCTTCTTGGCCGCGTATCGGATCGGGTATTACGTGCCGCTCCCCATGATCGACCAAGCCCTCCTCGCCGAGAAGATGGCCAACTCCGGCGGCGGGGCCCTCGGTAAGATGCTTGGCTTCGTCTCGCTCTTCTCGGGCGGGAACCTCAGCCAGTCCTGCATCTTCTCACTCGGCATCATGCCGTACATTTCCGCGTCGATCATCATGCAGCTCCTCTCGTCCGGAGTGCTGCCCTCGCTCGAACGCCTTCGCAAAGAAGGCGAGTCCGGGCGGAAGAAAATCAACGAATACACTCGGTACCTTACGGTGCCCATTTGCATCATCCAGTCGACCGTCTTCGTGCAGTCCCTCTTGCGCGCCGACGCCGGGGGCGGAGGCGGCTCTGCCATCGCCGGGGTCATGGATAGCCAATTCAACGCCATTTTCTTCGGTGGAGCCGCGGTCATCATCATGACGGCCGGGACACTGTTTTTGATGTGGCTCGGCGAACAGATCGATGAATACGGCATCGGCAACGGTATCTCGCTCATCATCATGGCCGGGATCATCGCTCGCATCCCCGAAGCCATTGGTATCATGATCTTCACGCCCGGCACGACCGACCTTAAACCGAGCCTCTTCACTCTCGGCAGCGAATCGGGCGACATCAGCCTCGAGAAGATCCTCGTCCTCGGCTTCCTGTTCATCGCGGTCGTCGTCGGCGTCATCGCCATCACTAAGGCCCAGCGCCGCATCCCGACGCAATCGGCCAAGCACATCCGCGGGCGCCGTGCATTCGGCGGCTCGCGTAACTTCCTGCCGATGAAGTTGAACGCGGCCGGGGTCATGCCCGTGATCTTCGCCAGCACCCTGCTCATTGTCCCCGGGTTGGTTTTCAACATCATCGCCGGGCAATTCGAAGTGCAATGGGCCGCCACGCTCGGAAATATCTTCCAACGCAACGCCGGCTGGATCTACAACGTCCTGTACATCGTCCTGATTTACGTCTTCTGTTACTTCTGGGTCGCCATCACGTTCAACCCGAAAGAAGTCGCGGACAATCTGAAGGACTACGGCAGCTTCATCCCCGGGTATCGTCCGGGCAAGAGCACCGCCGATTACCTCGAGCGCGTCCTGATGCGGATCACATACGTCGGGGCGGCGTTCCTCGCCATCATCGCGATCATTCCGACGATTGTGGGTTCGGAACTCGAAATCCACCCGACGGTCGCGGCCTTCTTCGGCGGTACCGGTTTGCTCATCGTCATTAGCGTGGCGCTCGATTTGGTGCAGAAAATCAACAGCCACCTCGTCATGCGGAACTACGCTCAACTGACCGACGGCGATTGATGCCTCGATCAAAACCGCAGGCCGGCGAACCGAGCGTTCGCCGGCTTTTTTCGTTTCGCCTCGCAGAGGGGCGAATCCAGCGCGGCGAGTTCGTGGCGATGCTCCGTTTGATGGGTGAGATCCCGCCGACGGGCGGTGGCGATGACTAGCCCACCGCCGCTGCGACCGCAGCGCCCATTTCGGTCGTCGTCCCCGTGCCGCCCAAGTCGGGCGTCTTCAAACTGCCGCTGCGCAGGACCCTGGCCACGCCAGCGCGGACGGCGTTTGCGCTCGCGGTCAGCCCTAAGAAATCGAGCATCAACGCGGCGCTGAGGATCGCGGCCATCGGGTTGGCGATCCCCTTTCCCGCGATGTCCGGGGCGCTGCCGTGGACCGGTTCGAACATGCTCGGGAATCGTTTCGATGGGTCGATGTTCGCGCTGCTGGCCAAACCGATGCTCCCCGCGACGGCGGCGCTCAGATCGGTGAGGATGTCGCCGAAGAGGTTGCTGGCCACGACCACGTCGAACGACTCCGGTTTGCGGACGAAGTCCATCGCCGCGGCATCCACCAGAAGCGATTGCGACTTCACCTCGGGAAATTCTTTCCGCACGGCGTGGAAGGCGTCGTCCCACAACCCGAGGCCCCAGACTTGGGCGTTCGACTTCGTGATGCTAGTCAGGTGGCGGCGCGATCGCTTCATGGCCCCTTCAAATGCGGCCCGCAGAATCCGTTCGCAACCGCGGCGCGTGAAAATGCCCGTCTGCACGGCGATTTCGTGCTCGGTGCCGGGGTAGAGGTTGCCGCCGACGGGGGCGTATTCGCCTTCGGTGTTCTCGCGATAGACCATCATGTCGATGCTGCCGGGGGCCTTGCCGACGAGCGGGCAGGGGACGCCTTCGAACAAGTAGGCCGGGCGGAGGTTGACGTATTGATCGAACTTCCGCCGCATTG